>JAABUZ0100002818.1_pt1 | contig 27706 bp, 29 predicted proteins | sample 5562091 | NCBI WGS metagenome assembly JAABUZ01 (sample SAMN12813069, study PRJNA571459) | rock metagenome | isolation source: Antarctica rocks | place: Antarctica: Victoria Land, Linnaeus Terrace sud | collected 2015-12-21 | reverse complement strand
AATCTCGGCACTCTGCACGGAAATGCCAATTTGCAGCATTCTGCAGTCTTCCCCTTTCAACTAGGGCCTCGGCGAATGAGCGAACTTACCTAACAGCATGACTTACAGAAGCAGAAGGGCGAAAAATAACACCTAAGTGGCAAAATCTTTCACATCTCCTATGCCTAAAATATGCGCGTAAACATTCCCGACAAGCACGTACAAAAATTCGAGTTTGTCGAACATGGGCAATTAAGCCACGTTTTCACAATTTTTACGCCCGCACTCAGCTTGGCCGTCAAGATGCACTACATCACGGCGTAGATCGAACGTCACCCCAGAGTTCGATACTCCCCGGAGATTGAAATGAACTTCAAGAACCTCGCAGCAACTCTCATCCTTGGCATCACTTCCGCCGTCGCCGCTCATGCCACCCCCATCACCGGCCAGTTCTCCATCACAGGCTCTTCCGTCTCCGATACGGGCAGCATGTTGATCTTCCAGCCCAACACCATCAACGTGGGTGCATCGAACACCCTCTACGGTTCCTTCACGACCCTGCTCACAGCCGGTGAGAACGGCACCATCACCTCGCCCATCAACTATGCCAGCTTCGTCCCGGGCAGCTCCTCCCTGATGTTCGCCAACAGCGCCTCCTCGGTGACCTTTACGCTCTCCACCATCTCCGAAGTGACAAACGGCATCTTCGGCAACTTCACCGGCACCGGCATCATCAGCACCAACGTTGCCGGCTTCGATCCGACCATGGCCAACCTGTACTTCACCACGCAGGGCAATGGCGTCACCACCTTCTCGGCCACCGCGATCACACCGTCTGCTGTTCCCGAGCCCTCCACCCTGGCGCTCATGGGCACGGGCATTCTCGGCCTCGCCGGAGCCCTGAAGCGCCGCTTCGTGGCGTAACCGCTGTTCCCCAGCACTCGCTGCGACAGAAGTCTGATCTCAACTCGAACATGACTTCCTCGAAGGGAGGGGCAACACAAAGGAGATGGGCCGCGCAGTTAGCGCGGCCCATCTCCTTTGCCCTCCCTCCGGGGGACGAATCAGTGTTTATGGTGCTTCAGCGCCTCGCGAATCTTCGTCACATGCGTCCCATGCACACGGATGGCCTCGTGCAGCTGCTGGCCGGTCACATGCAACTCCCCCGCCCAGTAATGGATGTCGGAGGCAAGCTTGGGGTTGATCTCGTTCGGGTCATGTGGACCCTTTTGCTTTGCAGCTGTCTGTTCTTCCGGAACTTCGATCGGGTCTGCCACAGTTAGGTTCCTCTTTCCTCGTCCGAGCGGCTGGTGGGGGTTAATTCTGCGCCGGTCAGCCTCTCTGCATCGTATCGCTTCATGCCCATCGCATGCCTGCACGCAAACCTGAATTGGTTCTCACCGCACCGCGGGCGTGATCCCTGCCGCACCGCGGGCGTGATCCCAAAGATGTCGCCGAACGCCCTACATCGAAACCGAAGGCCTCGGCATTGACTGCTGGGCATTCTTCAGGTATCTCACCTTGGCTTCCAGCAGCTGACTCACCGCATGCTCCTTCAGCGGACGCGCCGAGCCCAGCTGGTGAGCCACCAGGCAGATGTTGGCGAAGTGTTCCAGCGTCTCCATCTTCAGAAACGCATTGGGGAGATCCTCCGCATACGTCACCGCTCCGTGATTCTCCATCAGTATCGCGCTGTGCCCTGGAATCAGCGAAAACATGCTGGCCGCCAGCTCATCGCTTCCCGTCGTCGCATACGGCGCCAGTGGAACCGACCCCAGCGCGATCACCGCCTCCGCGCACAGCGGCTCATCGAGTGCTCGCCCTGCACAAGCAAACCCGGTCGCGATCGGAGGATGGGCGTGCACCACTGCATTGACCTCCAGTCTGGTTCGGTAAATCGCCAGATGGACTCCGATCTCGCTCGTCACCTTGCGTGTGCCCGAAAGGTGTCGCCCCTCTAAGTCCACAATCACCATGTCGCTCGGCCGCAACAGGTACTTGCTGCATCCGGTAGGCGTGGCTAACACGCGGTTTCCATCCAGCCGCACCGACAGGTTCCCCGAGGTCCCTGGCATAAAGCCGAGCCGGTAGAGCCACCGTCCATAGGTGACAAGGCTGCGCCTAAGCTCGTCTTCGGTTACGCATCCATCGTCCACCACGGCCTCACTTACCCCGGATTCCCGTCGGGAAAGAACGGTCTTACTGTACCACCGCCGAAGCGAGAAACGATCCTCTCCTCCGCCAGGCTTCCCGTCAAGCCCCTTCCAGCTAACCCCTGCGGACCGCCTGCCTCGCGCCTCTGACGCAGACCCGATCGCACCTCTGGCAAGGCAGGAACGCGCGCCCACGGCGGAAACAGAAAGCAGGTAAAGCTTCCATCCATTCAGCCAACGAACCCTGCTAAGACAGCCCCAGTCCGCACACCCCGGCCTCTTCGGATAGGAGCCATTGACCGCATGGATTATAGTGACCTCCTGTCGCGCCTGCGGGCTCGCCATGTAGCGAAACCCATCCAGATCCGTACATTCGGAGATCCATGCCCCAGCCGCTGACCGAAAGCCTCCCCCAGGGTTCCATCCATGCCGCCGCCGAGCGGCCATTGCCTCCACTCGGAACCGCCCTCAACGTCCTCATGGTCTGGCCCCGCTTCCCGCCCTCCTTCTGGGGCTTTGAAGGCGTCCTCGACATGCTCCCCGAGGCCGCCATGACGCCCCCGCTCGGGCTTATCACCGTCGCCGCTCTCTGTCCTCCATCGTGGACCATCCGCCTCATCGACCACTGCTTCGAAGAGGTCCGAAAGGAAGACCTGCTCTGGGCCGACCTCGTCATGGTCAGCGCCATGCACGCCCAGCGGCTCGATGCCCGCGCCATTCTCGCCCGGGCCCGCGCCCTCGGACGCCGCACCTTTGTCGGAGGTCCGTGGGCCAGCACCGAGCCCGAAGTCGTCTTGCAGGATGCCGACCACGTCCTCGTCGGCGAGGCCGAGGAAGCCTTCGCCGCCATCGCCATCGCTCTCGAAAATGGATCCGCGCAGCGCCTCTACACCATCACCGACAAGCCCGACATGACCTCCAGTCCGGTCCCCCGCTTCGACCTGCTCCACCTCGACAAGTACACCTCCATGCCCGTGCAGTTCTCGCGCGGGTGCCCCTTTCAGTGCGAGTTCTGCGACATCATCACCATCTACGGTCGCAAACCCCGCGCAAAAACCCCCGATCAGCTGATCGGCGAACTCGATACCTTGCGAGCGCTCGGCTGGCACAACGAAGTCTTCATCGTCGACGACAACTTCATCGGCAATCACCACAAGGCTCTCGCCCTCTCCCTCGAGCTGGCCGCTTGGCAGCTCCGCCACGACCACCCCTTCTCCTTCTACACCGAGGCCTCAATCGATCTCGCGGATAAAACCGATCTGCTCTCCGCCATGGTCGAAGCCAATTTCATGTACGTCTTCATCGGCATCGAAACACCCTCCTCGGAAGCTCTCAAGGAGTCGCGAAAGTTCCAGAACCTGCGCAAGGACAACGTCAAGCAGGTCCGCGTCATCCAGGAGGCTGGCCTCTGGGTGCTGGCCGGTTTCATCGTCGGCTTCGACTCCGACGAGCCCAACATCTTCGCTCGGCAGCTGGAATTTATCGAGCTCACCAACATCACCTGGGCCATGGCCGGCGTCCTCCAGGCCCCGCCCACCACCGCGCTCTTCGACCGCATGAAGCGCGAAGGCCGTCTCATCGAGAACAGCGAGGCCATCACCAACTTCAGCCCGCCCAACTTTGAAACCGTTCTTCCCCACCCGGTCCTGCTGCGCGGCCTCAGCACCCTGCTCTCCGGCCTCTATGAAGCCAGGCCCTTCTTCAAACGGGCTCTGCGCTCGCTCGAGGTCTGGCAGCCCCGCGCCTCTCAGGTCCCGCCCAAACTTCCCCTCTCCTATAACCTGCGCGTCCTTGTGGGCTCAATGTGGGGCCAGGGAATGCGCTCGTCCTACAAACTCCAGTACTGGCAGTTCCTCTACCAACTCCTCCGCAGGTTCGGCCGCCAGCCTGCCAAATTCTGGCTCGGGTTCATGGTCCTGATGTCGGCAAATCACTTCCTCATTTACTCGCGCGAAGTCGCCGAACAGCTGGAGCAGGAATGCCTTGCCATCGAGGCTCGCGAAGCCATCTCGCCGAAACCCGTTCGCGCCGTCAGCGCCGCCCTCAAGCTCGCCGCCAGGGCCTGACCCTCCCAAAGCCATCCCAGTCCATCCAGCCCCATGCCCGTACATCCAGACCTCACCCGGCGCGCAGACCAGCAGACGTTACTTCACAGCACCAGTGAGCAGAGGACTACAACCTTTGGTTCATAGCCGTCGCGTTGATTCTTGATAAAATCGTGCCAGCAAGGAAACATTGCTTATTGTTTCCATACCTACACTCTGACGGGCCCAGCATCGCCCATCGGCATCGCGACCCATCAACCTCGTTCGGCACGCACCCATCAACGTTTCCGGGCCTCATTGGGTGGCTCGTACAGGTTAGCTTATCCCTTCCTCATGGCAATCGCCGTTTGTCCCTCATATCGCCTCTGAAGAGATCGCCTTCGCCCTCTCTCTCTTCGTTGGATTCGCCGAAGGCCGACTCACCCCCACCCACTCCCGCCACCTTCCGTCAGAGTCGCGCTGCTCCCTCTGCTCCGAGCAGACCCGGTCTTGGACCGACGCACATTCCCGGAGTCCCGCGCTCCTCGCCGCCCTCTCGGCCGTCTGGGACTTCTATGGAGATGACCCCAGAAAAGCCGACATCTGCGCTCGCATCGCCGCCTTCTACGCGGTTGTCAGCAAAAGCGAGGGCGCCATCATCTCCGAGTGGGTCACCGTGTCGCCCGACAATCCCGATGAGTCCTTGCTCGACCCGGCAATCATCCAGGCCATCGCAACAACTCCGCTCAACCGCCAGACTCCCTACACCGACGCCTCGTTCCTGGCTTCGGTCCGGGATTGTTCCTCGCCAGAGTAGAGCACCGGTTCAGCTCCGCCCCGCAGCCCAGCTCCCCAGCCTCCCGAAACAACCAATCGCTCCAAATGGCGCGATCCCACTCCAGCGGCGGGGCCTCGTATGCAGCGAAGCCGACGTCATCCGCTAAGTCGCCCGCCGAGGCAAAGGCAAGCGCACCCGGATGGTCGTCCCCGCTCCCACCTCCGACTCCACCAGGAGGTGTCCGCCGTGCGTCTCCACGATCTCCTTCGAGATGTACAGCCCCAGGCCGTTCCCAAGATCGCCCTTCGTGCTGAAGTAAGGCTGGAAGATCCGCTTCTGTACATCCGGGCTCATCCCGCACCCCGCATCGGAGACGATCAGCTCCGATCCACCCCCCGTCTCTCTCCCCTCCAGCCGGATCCGCCCTCCCACCGGCACCGCATCCAGCGCATTTGAGAACAGGTTCGTAAGCACCTGCCGCAGCTGGCCCACCGCGCCATACACCTGCACCTCCGTCCCTCCTGAAATCTCCACCGTCACCTCGCGATTCCGCACCTTGCCCGCGAACAGGCTCATCGCGTCCTCGAACAGATAGCCGGCGGAGGTCCACTCCGCCCGGTGCACGTCCTCGCGGTTCCATCGCAGCGTCCGCTTCGTGATCCCCGAGATCCGCTGCAGCTCGCTCTCCGCCATGCCCAGGTACTCCTGCGCGGCGTGGTCTTCCGCCGTGATCCCCTTCAGCAGGTACATGACGTTCATGATCGCCTCTAGCGGATTGTTAATCTCATGCGCAATCACACTCGTCATCCTTCCCGTAATCGCCAGCTTCTCCGTCATCTGCGAAGCCAGCTCGCGTTCACGCCGGTCCGTCAGGTCCGTACACGTCCCCAGCCAGCCCGCCCGGCTTCCATCCGCTCTCTCAAACGGAACCGCCCGCACCAGGTACCACCGTCCGTCGCCGCCTGCTTCCCCTCTCCCAAGCCGCACCTCCTCCTCGAAAATAACCGCGTCCAATATCGCCCGTGCCCAGCGTGCCCCACAGATCGGTACGTCCGCCTCCGCCGCGATCGCGACCTCGAACCACCGTCCCTGCTCCCCAAATCCCTGATCTCGCCAGCGCTGGTTCACGTACGTCAGGTTCCCCTCATCGTCAGCGGTCCACACCAGCGTAGGAATCGCATGGGTCAGCTGCTCGAAGCGAGCTTCGCTCAAATGCTCCGCCTCCTCCGCACGCTTCAGAAAAATGTTCAAAATAGCGACGCGGAACACCCGCGCCGACTCAATCTCCATCTCCGTCCACGGCAGGCTCTTCCCCAGCACCGTCTCCTGCCAGATCGAGAACGATGCCCTCGGGTGAAGCCGGTGCTGCGCATCCTCCAGCTTCACCGGCTCACCCGCCCAGTTCACCGTGCTCTCCACCTCCGGCCGGAACCAGAGAATATAGTTCGGCTTCACGTCCGAGATCCGCACCGCGAGCAGGCCGCTCGCGGTCTCCGCCATCGCGTCCGCACCCTCGAAATCCTTGCCTAACTGCCGGCTCTCGAACAGCTCCATCGCCGGCCGTTTGTCCAGCCATTCCATAATCCGGTAAAGATCCGCATCCTCCGGCGTCTTACCCGCCCGCCCCAGGCGACCGGCAATCAGCAGCGCCGCGCCGTCCGCGTTCGTCACCTTCATCAGCTCGTCCATCTCCAGTTCCATGGCGGCGACATAGTTGTTCTTCGCCGCCATCTGCGCCAAAATTCGGCTATGGACAGCCTGGAACTGAACCCTCACCTCCAGCTCCGCCGCCGTCCGAAACGCCTTCAGCTGCGTCGCCGCCATCTTGGTCAGCAGGTCGCATACGCTGCGGATCGCGAACGGCGCCGTTCGAGGCTCGCTGTTGTGGGCACTGATCAATCCCCATAATTGCCCGTCCAAAACAATCGAGAACGACATCGACGCCAGCGTGCCCATGTTCCGCATATATTCCAGATGGATCGGCGAAACGCTTCTCAGCACGCTCTGCGACAGGTCCAGCCGCGCCGCCGCGACGTTGGGCATGCCCACCAGCTGGGATGGAACATAGCTGGCATTCGGAATGCACCGCATCGTGTTCGAGACGTAGAGCGCCCGTGCCTGCGGCGGGATGTCACTCGCCGGAAATCGTAGATCCAGGTAGCTCGGCAGCGCCCCGCCGTTCTCCTCCGTAAGCACCGTCCCGTGCCCCTCCCGATCGAAGCTGTACAGGAAAACACGGTCAAACCCCGTCAGGCTCTTGATCCGGCTGGTGATCGTCTCGTACAGCTCCTGCTCTGAAACCACCACGCCCAGCCGTTCCACAAAGTGAGCGATCTCCGCATTCACCTCCTCCGGCCGCACCATCCGGTCCAGCTGCTCGAACTCGAGCACATGCCGTCCCTCCAGCCGGTGCGTCATCACGCTGAAGAGTTCCCCTAAAATTCGAAACGCGCCCAGATAGCGCACCGGGCCAGAGCGGTCCGCTGAACTCGATCCCGCCTTGACCCCCGACAGGATCTCCCCATCCAGCAGCCTCTCGATCGGCGTTCCCAGCAGGGCTCTCGCCGCCACGCCGAGAAACTCCTCCGTGTTCTCGCTGGCCGCGACCACGCGTTCAGCTTGCTCGTCGAGCAGAAGAAGAAATCCGTGGACCTGGATGCTTCCCGGTATTCGGATCTCTTCGTCCGCGCACCGCAACAGCTCCAGCCCCGCTGGGTCTAAGGGGATCTTTCGCATCCCTGCCGGCATCTCCATTTGGAGAGTTCGTCATCCCTGCTTGTCCTTCCGGTCTTCTTGCGCAAACTCGACCGCATCGCCCCGCATCCATGCCCCGAATAGACCGAACATTGTCCGTGCGCCGCGGATGACCTCCTCTGTCTCCTCGTCCGGAACCTGCGTCCGAAGGACCTCCAGGAACTCCCTCCACATCGCTCGGGTCTCCCCGCCATCCCCGCGGAAATACGCGTTTCCCCGGCCAGCCTCGATCCGCAGAACCGCCTCCACATGCTTCGCAATCAAGAGTCCGCCCATCCGCGATCCCTCCATCACGTACATGGCACCCAGAAACTCCGCCTCGCTCCCGAATACCGGCATAGCCGGAGCATCCAGAGCTTGATCGGGAGAATCCAGAGCTGGGTCGTCAAGATCCGGAGCTGAGCTTCGCCGCAGGAAACGCAGATCCCTCTCGATCAGCGCCCGCCTCTTCCGTCGTTGCAGCATCGGCTGCATCCATACCGGCGCCGAGCTCTCACCCATCCGCTCCCAGGCCGCCACCACCCCATGCATCCGTTCCAGCACGGCAACGTAGCATTCGGGAGTCAGCCGTTCACTCATCAGCGGCACCGCGCCCTCAATCGCGTCGTGGTCGGCTGCCGTCGAACGCCTCAACACCTCAATATCCATTGCGATCCACGGGCTTTCACTCTTCCGTTTTGAAGCCGTGCTTCGATGACGACCGGTATCGACGACGCGAGGGGGTGCGGGTTGGAGATGAGTATAGCCCCAGCAAGCCAGGTCTACCCGGCACTCCATCTCGGAGAGGCGTTCCTCTCCGCTTCTGTCCCCGTTGGAGTTACCAGCCTCTCCCGTTAGGCCACCACTCCCAAAGCAGGCAAGCGCTTCCGCAGCGCCGGGATCACACGGCTGCCCAGCAGCTCGATCGCATGCATCAGCCGCGCATGGGGAAGGGCCGCCACGCTCATCTGGAAGCTCAGGCGCCCAATGCCTCCGAGCGCCTCGTGGAAATGCAGAATCTTCTCCACAGCCGCCTCCGGATCGCCCACCAGCAGCGCACCGGACGGCCCACGCACGGCTTCAAACTGCGATCGCGTCACCGGCGGCCAGCCGCGCTCCTTCCCGATCTTGGTGAAAGCTTCGGCATAGCCCGGAAAGAACTCGTCTGCCGCCCGCGCGTCCGTGTCGGCCACATATCCCAGCGCATGGACCCCCACCTTGAGCCGATCGGGGCTGTGGCCCGCGCGTCGGCCGGCCTCACGATAGAGATCGACCAGCGGGCGGAAGCGGTGCGGTTCCCCACCAATAATCGCCACCATCAGCGGCAGCCCCAGCGCCCCGGCCCGCGCAAACGACTGCGGCGTCCCACCCACACCCAGCCAGATCGGCAATGGGCTCTGGAGCGGACGCGGAAACACCCCCTGGCCCGTCAGCGCCGGCCGGTACTGCCCCGACCAGTGCACATGCGTCTTCTCGCGAATCTGCAGCAGCAGGTCCAGCTTCTCCGCGAATAGCGAGTCATAGTCCTCTAAATCGAGACCGAACAGCGGAAACGACTCCACAAACGAACCCCGGCCCACCACCATCTCCGCACGACCGCCCGAAAGCAGATCCAGCGTCGCAAAGCTCTGAAACACCCGCACCGGGTCAGCCGCGCTCAGCACCGTCACCGCGCTCGTCAGGCGGATCCGCCTGGTTCGGGCAGCCCCCGCCGCCAGGATCACCACCGGCGCCGAGTCCAGATACTCCTCCCGGTGGTGCTCCCCCAGCCCAAACACATCCACCCCCGCCTGGTCGGCAAGCTCGATCTCTTCCAGCAGGTGACCGAGGCGCTCAGCGCCACTCGGTGTCACGCCCGTGGTTGGATCCGGCACCGCCGCCGCGAAACTGTCGATCCCAATCTGCATTTCGCAAACCTCCCGGCAACAAATCTCACCTTCGACCCACTACTTCGCTCCACTACTTCCGGTCACTACTTCGATGATGCAATCTCCACCCGGATGCAGCGACGGTCGCAAGCCCTCGCCCACCTCGCGTCCAGCTAGGTCCCGCGACCACAAACCGCTGCCGGGTCCCCATCCTTTCCAGCCTCACCGGAAAGGGTGAGTTCCGAACCGCCACGCCATCATTTCGGCCAAAAGCGAGTCGACCCGTTTCCAGTGCCCCTCCACTTCGCCCCAATCCCCCAGACCCACCCGCGCCCTAAAATAACTCCATGCCAGCGCACTTCTCCGCCGCCGCCCTCCGCTTCCTTCGCGGCCTCAAACGCAACAACGACCGCACCTGGTTCGAAGAGCGCCGCGAGATCTACCAGCGCGAGCTGAAAGCCCCCATGCTCGCCGTCATCGGCGAAGTCAACGAGGCCATGCTCTCCTTTGCTCCCAACCACTTCCGCCCCCCGCAAAAAGCGATGATGCGCATCTACCGCGATATCCGCTTCTCGAAAGACAAACGCCCATACAAAATTCACGCCGCCGCCTGGTGGTCCCGCTCTGGCCTCGAAAAAACCTCCGGCGGCGGCTTCTACTTCGACCTCAACCCCGTCGAGATCACCGTCGCCGCCGGATGCTATATGCCCGAGCGAGATCAGCTCCTCGCCATCCGCCGTCACCTCGCCCACTCCGGCGCCGCCCGCCACGTCGAACTCCGCCGGCTACTGGCCAGCCCACGGCTCCGCAAGCACATGCAGCCCATCGAGGGCCATCCACTCACCCGAGCCCCCAAGGGCTTCCTCCCCGACGACCCCGCCATCGACCTCATCCTCTGCCGCCAGTGGGGCGTCACCTCCACCCTTCCCGCCGAACACGCCACCCGCCCCAGCCTCGTTCAGGAGATCGTCGACCGCTTCCGCCTTGCCGCCCCCATCGTCGACCTCCTCAATCAGCCCCTCACCCACGCCGCCAAGCGCCCGATCTTCTAAGCGTGCCCGCCCAGCCCGCGCCTACAATCCGCGCCCACGTTCCCGCCAGCCGGCGCCACGTCAATCACCGCAGATCCTCCACGTCCGCCGGCTGCCTTTGTACTCCCAACCCGCCTCTTCGTCCTCCCAACTCGATGCGATTGTGTCGAGTAGAGGACAAAACCCATAAAACCCAGCAATTATCTGTGGAAACCATCAAAAACCGGTTGACAAACTCCCGGAAAGAGCCGAAGGTGGACCTCGGAAACACCTCCAGACCCGCGTAAACACTGCCGATTTCGTTCAGCAGAGGAGGTGGCACCAGCCAAACTTCGCAGAAACAAAGGAGATTTACATGGCAAAGGGAATCACGAAGACCGCACTGATCCGCCAAATGGCTGAAAAGATTGAACTTCCAATCAAACAGGTAGCTGTATTCTTTGACCTGCTCGCTGAAACCGCCGTCAAGGAAACCAAGAAGAACGGCGAGTTTACCATCCCAGGCATCGGTAAGTTAGTGAAAGCAGAGAGGAAAGCTCGCCTCGGACGAAATCCCCAGACCGGCGAAGCCATCAAAATCAAAGCGAAAACGGTCGTCAAATTCCGCGTCGCCAAAGTCGCCAAAGACACCATCGCCCCCGTTAAGAAATAGCCCAGCAAGCGCCGCACCCCCGATAAGTCCTGCCTATTCATGCTTGTAGCAGAGCCGCACAGCGGAAGCCCGCGGTCCAACCACACTAAGGGCGGACGAGCGGGCTTTCCCGCTTCGGCATTAAGCCGCGCGCCACGATGGCTACACCAAGGGACACTAGCACCCCCTGCATCACCAGCATCGCATCGTAACTCCATCCCATAGCCGCAAAGCTGATCGCAACTCCCCACCCAAAAATCTCCTCGGCTACAGCGCGACCCCACCCTGCCGCTGCAAGTGAACCTCCAGCCTGCAGGCGTGTGCGGTGTGAGTCTTGGCTATCACTGATCCGGGAAGAATTCTCCGGATAATGAGACTCTGGAAACCGCCGCCGTTCCCCCGCCAGCAGCCCAAACTGCAAAAGAGCGATCGCAACGATAGCGAAGCAGGCTGCCGGCCATGAAAGCAGGACACAAAGAGCCAACGTTTGAAGCATCGCGCCTACCGAGGCAGATGTTCTGCTCCCCTTCTCCGAGCCAGCACTGCGTTCAGCCTGTATAGCTCGCCAGGTCCGAAGGCATGCACCCGCGAAAGCAAACACAATCGCGGACGCGACCACTGCATGGATTGCGGTACCGAGGTCCATTCCGAGATGGGCGGACGCAGCCTCCGGAAGCGCCAGCCATATACGCTTTCCACCGCCGCCCTGCGCCGACCGCCAAGCGATCGCGAACGCGATCCCATAGACGAGGACATGAAGCGCGTAGTGGAATCGCACGATCAACCTCAAGACTCGCCTGGGCACGGTCTCTTCCATCTTGCTTCTGCCTACGGTTAACACCTTTAGCGGACCTCCCCCGCTGGGCAACTCTTCGACATTTCGGATCCCGATTAAAACGTGACTTGCCTGATGCTAAGCCTGCGAAACTCCCAACTGTGAAAGCAGCGCATCGAAATCTTCCAGCCCGGAGTACTCAATGATGACCTGGCCTCGACCCTTTCGATCCGTAATCGAAACCTTTAAACCGAGCTTACGTTGCAGCAAGTCCTGAGCCTCCCGCACATTTGGATCCTGATAAGCCGGTCCCGAAGCCGGTTTCTTCTGCTTTTGCTCTGGATCCAGTAGGCGTTGAACGTATGATTCGGTCTGCCTCACGGACATACTCAGTGCCATCACCTTTGAAGCCGCTGCTCGGATGCGCTCCGATGACTCTAGTGCCAGCAGAGTTTTCGCATGGCCGAAGCTAAGGTTCCCCGTCTCAACGCTGGCCTGGATCTCCTCTGGTAAGCGCAGCAGTCTGAGGAAGTTAGCGACGCTTGCGCGGTCCTTGCCAGTCCTCTGGGCCATCTGCTCCTGCGTCATCTTGAACTCCTGACTAAGTCGTTGGTAAGCGCGAGCCTGCTCCATCGGATTAAGATCCGCCCGTTGGAGGTTCTCGACCACTGTCATCTCCATCGCCTGCTCATCGGAGGCTTGCCGCACCACGGAAGGAATCGTGAGCTTTTGGGCAATCCTGGAAGCAAGCAGGCGGCGTTCCCCCGCGATCAGCTGATAGCGCCCGCCCTCGAGCGCACGCACCAGGATCGGCTGCACGACTCCAGTCGCGGCAATGGAGCGCGCTAACTCTTCCAATCGGGCTTGATCAAAATGCGTACGGGTCTGGAACGGGTTCGGATCAATCAGATCGCAGGCAATCTCGAGCGGCTGACCTGTAGAGTCTGCGGGGGTGGCCGCCGCAGATTGCCTTGGGGGTAGAAGTGTCTCGAGTCCCCGGCCAAGAGCTCTTTTTTTAGGATCGTTTCCTGTCATAGCTTGCTCCTCATATCGACTCACTTGGAATACGGCCAGAAACGCACACTCTTTTCGCTCGGAATCCGCTCACTCTCGTGCGCGCCCCTCTTCTTCAACGGTGGAGCCATCCCATTGCGAGTTAGGAGTTCCAAAGCGAGCTCCCGATAAGCCTCTGCGCCTCGCGACCGGGCATCGTAGAGAGCCACTGGCTTCCCGTGGCTTGGGGCTTCAGCTAAACGAATATTCCGTGGAATAACGGTTTTCAGGAGTTTGTCGCCAAAGAACTCGCGTAGGTTGGCGGTGACCTGCTGCGAGAGATTGGTTCGGTCGTCGTACATGGTCAGGAGTACCCCTTCGAGAGCCAGGTCTGGGTTAAAAGCCTGCGAGACTCGGTCCAGTGTGCTCATCAGCTCTGCAATACCTTCCAGGGCGAAGTACTCGGCCTGCATAGGAACCAGCAGGCCCTGGGCGGCAACAAGGGAGTTCAACGTAAGTAGATCCAGCGCAGGAGGGCAGTCCAGGGTCACGAAGTTGTAGCTGTCGAGGACCTCGGCAAGAGCACCTTTCAACCGAAATTCGCGACGCTCCTGAGCCACAAGCTCGAGATTCGCCCCGATCAGGTTCTTGCTGCCTGGAATGACGAAAAGATTGCCAATCTCCGTCGCGAGCGTCGCGTCCTTCGCACTCGCCTCTAGGGTGAGCAGGTCATACACGCTCAACCGGTCAGGGTCTCGCGAGATCCCTAACCCCCCGGTCGTGTTCGACTGTGGATCGCAGTCTACTAGCAGCGTGCGGAAGCCTTCCAGGGCGAGCGCAGCACTCAGGTTGATAGCTGTCGTGGTCTTTCCGACGCCCCCCTTTTGGTTCACGACCGCGATAACCTTGGCTGCCCGTTGCGTTTTCTTATCAGGGTTCTTGGAGATCATCGCTCGCTGAAGCGTAACTGCTCCGACGCGCATCTGCAAATCTACTCGGACGCGAGCCAAACTGTTCCACGTGGAACTACCCGTCCCTGCTATGTTGCTGTTCCACGTGGAACAAAATTCGACGCATCTGGACCAGAACAGTTGATCGAGATAGCGGTACCGCCATACTCCTAACCACGGTCAGCCCAGCCCGGCCTACCACCTGCCCCGCACCCCCTAAAAGCCACACGTCTGACGTGCTCAAGAGGCTCGCCGTCTTGAGCGAATGCTCCATCCCGTCAACAGCTCTCAGAATCACAGCATCGAAGGCCCGCTCCGGGGGAAACTCTTCCGCCCGACGGGCCCACACCTCTACCCCCACCGAAAGCGACCGGGCCACCTCCCGCAGGAAACTCGCCTTCTTCCCCTGCGACTCCGCAAGCGTAACCCTCAGCCCCGGGTGCCAGAGCTGAATCGGCAACCCGGGAAATCCGGCGCCAGACCCAAGATCAAGGAGAGTTCCTGCCCCGCGTACATACCGCGCAGCAAAAAGACTCTCGCCAAAATGACGCTGCACCACCTCCCGCGGACTGCGTATGGAAGTCAGATTCATGCGCTGGTTCCAGGTCATCAGCAGATCAAGATAGGTCGAGAGCTGCTCCAGCAGCTTCGGAGGGCTCTCGCCCTCCGCTCCCCCTGAAACGCCCGCCAGATATGGGCTCAGAAGCTCCCCAATCTCGCTCGGCGAAAGCGTCGGCACAGGTCAGCGTCCCCGCCGCGGAACCCCGTTCCGCCCCGCCTTCGCAGCCGCCGCCATAAGACCCTCGAAGATCGCTCGTGAGGTCGCGCTAATGTCAACGCTACGCTCCGGATGCCATTGAACCCCCACCACGAACTCGGGCGAGTTAGCGTCACCCATCGCTTCGATCGCCTCAACGACACCGTCCTGCGATGAGACCCCCACTACATGTAGACCATCTCCCGGACGCTCCACCGCCTGATGGTGGCTAGAGTTGACTAGCAATCGTGGCTCGTCCCTGCCGAGTATCTCTTCACCCGCCTCCGCTAGCCCGCCCAGAATGCCTCCCCCCTGCAAGCTGATCGCGTGAGCAACCGCAACACCAGCTCCGGCCGAGTGATTTACGGCGGTACGCGACAGATCCTGCACCAGCGATCCCCCGCGCCACACATTCAGAGACTGAACCCCATAGCAGATCGCCAGCACCGGCTTCTTGGCGGCGTACGCCTCTTCCAGCAGCAGACGATCCGCCACCTCGCGCGCCGGATCGCTCGGTGCGCACGCAGCCGTAGGTTGCTGCCCATACCTCTCCGGATTCACATCCGCTGGGCTTCCGGGCAGGAGAACGCCGTCGCACGCTCGCGCGAGCTCCATCAGTTCGGTCTCGCTCAGCGTCAAACCGATCTCGACCGGAGTCCCGCCCGCCTGGCGCACTGCTTCGGCGTAATTTGGCCAGGATCTACGGTTGTAGTCCAGATCCTTGCTCGTCGGAACAGATATCGCGATCCTGCACTTACCGCTCACTCTCGCCCTCCACAGGTCCTCTCATCATAGCGGCGCATGGCCGTCTCCAAGGTCAACCTAGTAGTCCTCAGACTGCGTAACGCAGGTACGTTTGCGTAATCGCGTCGTAGGCTCGTTGCGTCAGGGCCTCTGCATCGCGAGTCGTCATCCCAATCGTCGGAATCGGCTCACCCACGATTACCAGCAAAGGCCGTGGGCGAAGGTGATACGTATGGATGGGCAAGAGTTCAAAGGTCCCGACCAGCGTAACCGGCACCAGCGGCACCTGCGCACGGATCGCCATGAACGCTCCTCCCGCCAAAAAGGTCTGCGTCTCCCCCGTCGCCGACCGCCCGCCCTCCGGAAAGATTACGAGGGGCAGTCCTGCCTTCAGAGCCGCCACGCCCACGCTCAGACTCGCGATAGACGCTCGCGCACTCGACTGATCCACAGGCACTTGTCCCGATCGGTGAAGGTGCCAGCCGATGAAAGGAACCCGCCACAGACCCGTCTTCGCCAGAATCCGAAACTGAAACGGCAGCTTCGCAAATAGCACCGGCGTATCCATGTAGCTCAAATGGTTCGAGGCATACACGGCAGTCTCCGGATGCGGAATGTTTTCATGACCGATCAGCGTCACCGGGGACAGGCTTAGCAGGAGCATCACATCTGCCCACATCCGGGCAACAGCGTGCTGCTGCCTCCCGGAACGATCCCACAGAGAGATAAGCAGCGACACGCAGCCAAACGCCGCCGTAGCCGCAGCCATCAGCGGAATCAATATCAGGTAGTTCAGCCAGCGCAAGGCCGGCCCTGTCCTAACCTGTAAATCGGTCTCCGCTGTCGTCAGGTCCACGCCCTCTCCTGTGCCAGCCTTAGGACCTCGCCCACCAGGTACACCGATCCCGTTGCCACGATCACGCCGCCCCGTGGCGTAAGTTCCCGTGCCTGGGCGAAGGCAGCAGCCACATGCGGCGCTGCATGGGCCGGGATGTCGAGAGCCTGGGCCGTCCGTAACAGATCGCTCACAGCTGTCGCCCGGGGGTTATCGAGCGTCGCGAGAACGATATGGTCCTGGCCTCGCCCCTCTTCGCCGGAGGTCGAGTCGAATAGAGGAAACAGGATCTGCGTCATCTGGGCGATATTCTTGTCGCGCAGGCAGCTAAAGAGAAGCGTGCGAACCTGAGGCTGCGGCAGCTGCGAAAGCGCCGACCGCAGCGCCCACGCGCCTGCAGGATTATGGGCCACATCCAGCAGCAGCGTCACGCCATCCCCTAGCAAAAGAATCTGCAGGCGGCCGGGCCAAACTGTCTCACGAATTCCTCGTTCCATCGCATCGTTCGATATTATGTAACTACTTCTGTTACGTAATTCGCTCGCCGCCGCAATCGCCAGGGCAATGTTCCTCCGTTGATGCTGGCCGTGCAGCGGAGAGTCCACCATCAACGGCTGGCCGTCCACGGTGACGGTGTAGTGATTCGAAGGCAAAATGCCGCTGGCACGGTCCGCTTCGAAATCGCTCGCGAGCCCTGTACTGGGGAAAGCCTCAATTACCTGGCGCTTGGACGCATGACCCACAATATCCTCAGGAAAGGGCATGTAGGGTACTGCTGATACCGCTCGCAGGTCCGAAAGCTCAGCCGCGACCTCACCCAATACCCGGTTCGCTTCAGGGTGCTGCGGCAGCGTAATCAGCGTTCCGCCAGAGCGAAGGATGCCCGCCTTTTCGCGGGCGATCTCAGCCAGTGTGGAGCCGAGATAGTCCTGGTGATCGAGCGCGACATCCGTAATGACGGAGAGCAGCGGGTCGACGATGTTGGTCGCATCCAGCCGGCCGCCCAGGCCCACTTCGAGAACGGCGATGTCCACATGCCGTTCCGCGAAATAGACGAACGCCATCATCGTGATCATCTCGAAAAAACTGGGCGGATAGGGAAGCGCTCCACTCTCAACCAGCCTCTTTGCCGTGGTCGCGACATGGAAGTAGTGCCGCGCGAAGTCCTCATCGGAGATGGGTATCAAATTCGAGGGTCCGGCGCTCACCGGCGCGTCCGAGGACGCATACTCCGACGGCAGCTGCGGGACGCTGAGCTGAATCCGCTCATTCACTTTCATCAGGTGGGGAGAGGTATACAGTCCCGTACGATGTCCCGCCGACGCAAGGATCGCCGCGAGCGTAGCAGCCGTGGACCCCTTCCCATTCGTTCCGGCGATGAGAATGGAAGAGAAGCTTCGCTGCGGGTCGCCAAGCGAGGCGGCAAGCATTCGCATGTGCGCCAGGTCGAACTTGCGCCGGGGCGCGGAAGGGTCGGCCGGCGCCAGCTCGTGGCCGAGGGCATAGAGCTGCTCAACCGCCGCTGCGTAAGACATGAGGACATTCTAGGCGAAGTCCAACCTGTCTGACCGAAGCGGACAGGAGCGCCATCCCACAATCGTTGTAGTGGGTTTATGCGATGTGGGATTCAGGCCTCCATTGGCCTGGCGGATAGTTAGGGAGTGCCAGAGGAGATCACCTAAGATCGTCTCCATCTGAGCCAAGAGCCCGGGGCGGAACCGTCTACGGGCATCGAGGAGAAAAGAATGCATGTTGCACTGGCGGTAGCATTTGGTTCGATCATGGTTGCCCCGTTCGTGGGCCGGTGGCGCGCAAACGTCTGGCTCAGGACAAACTCTCCGGTACGCCGTCAGCTGCCGAAGAATGTCATAGAAATCGCATAGCTCTCCTGCACTGTATCGAAGTACAGTTGGGCCGCGCCGCGTCTGGTGCGGCCCGTTCTTTCGGTGCCGGCCAGATCCTTTCCACTTCGGCGGGCTTCGGCCATGTAGCGCCGAACGGATATGCTTGAGAGCGTGAGCAAAGATACGATTTCGATACAGCTTCCCGATGGCAGCCTCCGCGAGGTCGCAAAGGGAACAACTCCTTTTGATGTAGCGATGAGCATCTCCCCCCGCTTGGCGGCAGCGGCGATCGTGGCGCGTATCAAACCGCTGACGCCAGCCTCGAGCGATGGTGCCGGGGAGGTGGATGCGGGCGCGAGCGAACAGGCGATGTATTCGAACGCGGGCGGGTCTGGGGATGGCGCACGGCTCGTCGACCTCTCTGCTCCCGTCCAAGAGGACGTCGCCCTGGAGCTGCTCAAAGAGAACGATGAGGCTTCGCTTAAGGTGATGCGGCACTCGGCCGCGCATGTCATGGCGACTGCCATCCTGGAGCTCTTTCCGGAGACCAGGCTCGGTCACGGCCCGGCCACCGATCAGGGCTTCTTCTACGATGTCTACCGCGAGACGCCGTTCACCGACGAGGACCTCGCCGCAATCGAGCGGCAGATGGCCGAGGTCGTCGCTCGCGATGAGCCCTTCCTCCATGAGGAGGAACCCCGCGAGAAGGGGCTCGAGCAGTACGCAAAACACGGCGACTTCATGAAGGTTCACTTCATCGAGCGCTTCACCCATCCCGGCGAAGAGATCTCGCTCTACCGCAACGGAAGCTTCAGCGACTTCTGTCGCGGTCCGCACGTCCCCTCCACCGGCCGGGTCAAGGCGTTCAAGGTAACCAGCGTTGCCGGAGCGTACTGGCTCGGCGATGAGAACAATCAGCAGCTTCAACGAATCTACGGCACCGCCTTCTTCAACGCGAAAGATCTGGACGCTCACTTCAAGCGTTTGGAGGAGATCAAGGCCCGCGACCATCGCGTTCTGGGCAAACAGCTCGACCTCTTCTCTATCCAGGAGGTCGCGGGCGCGGGCCTCATCTTCTGGCATCCCAGGGGCGCCCTCATCCGCAAGATCATGGAAGACTGGATGCGCGAAGAATGTATCCGTCGTGGTTACAGCCTGGTGTACACGCCGCACGTGATGCGTAGCGAGCTGTGGCGCATCAGCGGACACGAAGGTTTCTACGGGCAGAATATGTATGCTCCGATGGAGCTCGACGACGCCGAGTACCGGCTCAAGCCGATGAACTGTCCGGGGCACATCCTTATCTACAAGAACTCTCCCAAGAGCTACCGCGATCTTCCGGTTCGTTACGCGGAGCTTGGAAATGTCTACCGCTATGAGCGCTCGGGAACCATGCACGGTCTGCTCCGGGTCCGCGGCTTCACCCAGGATGACGCGCACATCTTCTGCACGCCGCAACAGATCGAGGATGAGGTTGTCGCCTGCATTGACTTCGCGCAGAGCGTCCTCCAGACCTTCGGCTTCACCGACTTCAAAGTGGAGCTCTCGACATGGGATCCCAACGACCGCAAGAGCTACACCGGCACCGAGGAGAACTGGAATCTTGCGGTCGACAGCCTCAAGAGTGCGCTCCAGAGAAAGGCCATCCCGTATAAGGAGATCCCCGGCGAAGCGGCCTTTTACGGCCCCAAGATCGACATAAAACTTGTCGACGTCCTCGGCCGCCTGTGGCAGCTTTCGACCGTGCAGTTCGACTTCAACCTGCCGGCCCGCTTCGAGCTCGAATACACCGGGGAGGATGGCGAAAAGCATCAGCCGGTCATGGTGCACCGCGCTCTCTTCGGCTCGGTGGAGCGCTTCTTCGGCGTCCTGATCGAGCACTACGCCGGAGCCTTTCCCCTGTGGCTGGCTCCCGTGCAGGTCGGCCTCGTCCCAATCTCCGAAAAGCATCTTCCCTACGCCGAGACCGTCAAGGCAAAGCTCGAAGCCGCCGGTCTGCGAGTGGATCTGGACGCTCGCAACGAAAAAATGAACGCCAAGATTCGCGAGTTCACTATGCAGAAGCTCCCATTCGTCCTCGTCGTCGGAGACAAGGAAGCCGCCAGCGATTCCGTAAGCGTCAGGACCAGGGGCAAGGGCGATCAGGGCAGCATTGACCTGCCCGCATTCATCCAGCGCGCCACGGCCCTGGTGAAAAATCACGCCATGGGCTTGTGATCGCACGCGGATACCGCAAGCTTCCCAGCCTTTTCGGCTCCGCCACATGCATCACAGCTGGGGATGTTCACCCTTCGAGATCAGATCCTTGTGCATGCTCCCCAGCGGCGCTGCTTCCTTCTCTCCACCAGCGTGGCGATCGTCCAGAAAGAGTTGCGCATGCGCCCGACCGCTGGCCGGACCACGGGCCTTGTCGTCGGGGGAGACACCGTGACGTGGCAAGGCTGGCAGCTCGGGCTGCCCCAGCTTCACCAAAGTCTCATCAGTCGCTTCGAGCCGTTTCACTTCTTTCAGGACACCATGATCGCCGGGCGATTCGCTTTCTTCCAGCACGACCACGCGTTCACCGACAACAGCGACGGAGCCGTCACCCTCGCCGATGAGCTCCGCTTCTCCATGCCCTTCGGCCGGTTCGGAAGCCTCGTCGGACGCTTCGTCTTGGTGCCTCACATCCGGCGTCTTCTGCGGCGGCGTTTTGCTCTGCTCAAGCGCATCGCCGAGTCGGACGAGTGGCGCGACTACCTACCCCCGGACCAGACGCATCTTACCCCCTGAGGTCCACCATGAAGGCGATTGTGCTGCATGAGTACGGCGGCCCCGGCAAGTTGAAGTTCGAGGACGTCCCCGACCCAAAACCTGGCGAAGGCGAGGTCCTCGTTCGCTTGGCGGCAACCAGCGTCAATCCCGTCGACTTCAAGCTGCGATCCGGCGCGCTGCAGTCCTACATGCCCCTCGATCTGCCCGCCATCCTCGGCCGCGATATTGCTGGCGTCGTCCGTGAGGTTGGACCCGGTGTAACCGGCTTCGCGGAGGGCGATCGCGTCATGGCCCTGGGCGACAAGGCCTACGCAGAGCTCGTCCTGGTCAAGGCCTCGGATCTGGCTTTCGCTCCGCCCCGTCTCGGTCTCGTCGAGGCTGCCGCCCTTCCGCTCGTCTCCCTCACCGGCGAGCAACTCATCTCGCGCGGCACAAAGATCCAGGCCGGCCAGACCGTCCTCGTCGCGGGCGCGGTTGGAGGCGTCGGACGCGCCGCCGTCATGACCGCGAAGAAGGCTGGAGCCATCGTGATCGCCGGCGTCCGCAAAGCTCAGCTCGAGGCGGCAAAGGAGCTCAAGGCCCATGAAGTCCTCGCGCTCGATGACGAGCAGCAGATGGATAGGCTTGGCTTCATCGATGCCGTAGCCGATACCGTCGGGCACGAGACCGCCGAGCATCTGATCGCAAAGGTCAGGCAGGGCGGCATCTTTGCCTCGGTGCTTGGACCTCCCGCCAACGCCAGGCTGCACCCCACCATCCGTATCGAGTCGGTCCGCGTCGTCCCGGACGCGGCCATGCTGCGCACCCTCGCCGATGCCGTCGTCGCGAAGCGCTTGAACATCCCCATCGACCGAATGGTCCCGCTCTCCGACGCGGCAGAGGCCCAGACTGCCGCTGAAAAGGGTGGCCTCGGCAAGGTGTTGCTTCTCGCCTGACCTCCCCTGCCCCTGACGCGCGAGGAACTTGTTGCAGACTCTACGACTGACGACCTTGATCGATGCTCCTACCCAGCGTTGCTTTCTGCTCTCACTCAGCATCGACCTTCAACGCCGCGCAGCGCAGCGGACGCCGTATAGAGTCTTCGCGGGCAACACCTCCGGCCTCCTCCGCGTGGGCGAGACAGTCACTTGGTCAGGCCGCTACCTCCGTCTCACTTTCAATCACACCAGTCTCGTCGACGCTTGGCGGCCCTTCTCCTTCTTCCGCGAGGTCGAAATCCAGGGGCGCTTCACCCAGTTCGAACACGAACATCACTTCGCCCCCATGGACGACGGAACACGCATGCGGGACGAACTGCGCTTTGCGGCGCCCTTTCCCCTCTTCCGAGGCCCGCTCGAGAAAATGCTTCGCAACCACCTCAGAAACTTCTTGGCGGAGAGAAACGCCCTTGTCAAGCAGGTCGCAGAGTCGGACGAGTGGCATCGCTACCTCGATGGGCAGTCACCCTGAACCACATCCCTAGACCACATCCTGGACCACGCCCAGACCCACACGCCTAAACCTATACGACCAGTCCTGAGCCCTCAGAATCTGCCCTGAGCCCTCCGATTCAGCGACGCCAGGACTCAAGCCCTCGCATATCGCCGCGTCCGCTAAGCAACCCCTTCAGCCTATCGCGGTCGAAACGCACTCCGAACCGTATGGGCTCGATTCGCACCACCCTCGGCCGGCGTCTCCTCTGGGTTCTCCGGGTCGTCCGGAGGATACAAAACGACGAAGCGGCGCGACGCCTCCCCCGACGAGGCAGTTCGCAGCCCGGAATCTTTCAGCTGCAGGTGGAGCATGCGCCGCTCTCGCGAGTTCATTGGACGAAAAGCATAGGGCCGGTCAGTCGTCTTCACCGTGGCGACCGCAATCTCCGCCAACCTGCGCATCTGCTGCGCTCGCCCCTCCTTGTAGCCCTCCGCGTCGAAGGAGAGGAGGTCGTGCTCCTCCGGAGCCAGCCCAAGAATGCTCGTCGCCATCACCTCCAGGGCATGGAGGAGCTCGGCGTTGCGAGCGGTCAACAACTGCGCGTCGCCGCCCGCGAAGTTCACCCCGAGCCGGATACCGTCTCGCTCCGAGCCGGTCGTGAGCTCGTAGGTAAGCTGCAAATCGCAGGTCTCGACCAGCACCTTCAGAAATCGGTCGATCCTCTCTGAGGCCGACGCCCAGTGAGTACCAGGGGGCTCATCCACGTCCATAACGGATCAGCGTCTCCCTTGTATCATCGGCGCCTTGCGTCGTGCGCGCCGCGCGGCAATCTCCCGCATCTCGCGGCCAATGGAGGTTCTGTTCATCACCGCCTGCTGCGCGATGCCGATCAGATTCCCCACCGACCAGTAGAGCGCCAGGCCAGAGGCGTAGTTCCAGGTCATGTACCCCGAGACCGCCGGCATCATGAACGCCATCATCTTCTGCTGCTGCGGGTCGACGCCCGGCGATGGGGTGTAGTACTGCACCAGGAACTGGCTGATCACCATCAGAATCGGCAGGATATGGTACGGGTCCGCGGCGGTCAGGTCAGGCAGCCAGAACCAGTGCGCCTGCCGCAGCTCCACCACCTTCGGCAGCATGCCGAAGAACGCGAACAGCAGTGGCATCTGAATCAACGTGGGGATGCATCCGCCAAACATATTCACACCGTTGTCCTTCTGCAGTTGCATGATCTCGGCGTTCATCTCGTTCTTCTTCGGGTCCGTCACCTTGTACTTCTTGTACTTCTCCTTGATTGCGTCCATCTGCGGCTGAATGCGCTGCATCTTCAGGCCGCTCTGCATGGTCTTCACCCGCAACGGAAGAATGATCAAATTGATTAAGACCGTCAGGATGACAATCGCCCAGCCCCAGTTCGAGGCGACGTGGGCATGGATGAACTGCAGCGCCAGAAACAGGTACTTGCCGATAATGCCGAAGAAGCCAAACTCCAGCAGCGGCTCCAGGGTCACATTCAGATTCGCCGCATGGATGTTCTTGAGGATGTTGACTGCCTTCGGACCCGCATAGATGCGCGTCACCGTATGCCCGCTTGCATCGCCCAGCGCAGCCCCCAGGATAGGCACATTGATCGCGCCCTTCGCCGGAGATCCGCTTCCCAGCCCCGTTCGCCTGATCGTCTTCGCCACATCCAGCTCGTTATGGAGCGTCGCCAGCGTGGCGGTCGAAGCTTGGTCCGGAAGGAAAATAGCCGCAAAGTACTTGTCGCTCACACCCGCCCAATCAAAGGGGCCGTTCAGCGTCTGCCCGCCCGAGACCTTCTTCGGAGCCTCGTGCTGCTCCTTCCCGTTCGACATCGAATCCAGCTGTGCGCTCGTGTACAGATCCGCATTGTCCTGGTCGCCAAATCCGCCCGGCCAGCTCAACAGCGTTCGAACCGGCGCACCGTTGCGCGTCACCAGTACATCCGCGTGGAGCACGTACGTCTCGTCAAAAGAAAACGTCTTGCGAACCTCCGTCATGCCGTCGGAATAGGTAAAGGTCAGAGACCCCGGAATCGCAAGAGTCCCCGTAGCTGACGGAACATACAGCGCCTGCTGCAGACCAGCCGTCAATGACGGGTCATACGTATACAGCGAGAGCGGATATCCAAACTTATTAGCCGCCTCCCGGTGCACCAGGTCCAGCGGCTTGCCGTCACTATCCTTGAACGTTGAGTTCGGCGCATCCGGACGCCGCTTCAACTGCCAGCTGATCGCCTGCGCGCCGCGGTTCGAGAACGTGATCTTGTAAAGCTCGTTCTCGACCACCGTGGTCGCCTCGGCGGCAGCCTGCACGGTTGGCTTCGCGGAGGCGCCCGCCTGGGCTCCAGCTTGCGCTCCTTGCGCTCCAACTTGCGCTCCAAGTTGGGTGCCAGGCTGCGCTCCAGTCGAAGCCGTTCCCGCCCCTGCAAGCAGCCCGGGCGATGGTTGGCTCACGCCCGCCGCCGTCTGAACCCCCGAAGCATTCGCATTCGGCGATACCGTCTGCGGATTCTTCTTCGCGCGAAATACCTGCATACCGAAGAAAACGGCTGCCATGACCAGCAGCATCACGAGCAGAGACCTGTTGTCCTGCCCGCCTTGTTGATTTGGATTCTTGAACTCTGCCAAGCGAGGCTTCCTATCCTGTTGCGAAGGCGCGTGACGCGCCTCCTTATGGTAAACGGTTTGCCTCTGCCGGTGCGGGCGGCACCGGGTCCAACCCACCCCTGCCAAACGGTTGGCATCGCGCCAAGCGTCCCAGCGCCATCAGGCCGCCTCGCACCAGCCCAAAGCGCGCTACCGCCACATACGCATACTCCGAGCAGGTCGGCAGATACAAACATCGTGATGGACTAAGCACATGGATCGCCGGAGACAGCCCTCGATAGAACGAAAAGAAGACGCGCGCCAGCAGCGGCGGTTGCAGCTCGCTCACAGCGCCTTGCTCCCCGGCGGAAGGATGTGGATCGACGACTCGACCTCCGCGGGCTCCCGCTGTCGCTGCTCACGCCGGACCAATCGTTCCACCGTTCGAAAGACGCCGGCGACCTCGCGGTCGAGCGCCGCAAACTCCAGTTCCATCACGCTCCGCCGCGGATGCAGAACCACATCGACCGACTGCGGCAGCAGCCCGAGATTGCGCCGCACCGCCTCCCGCATCCGCCGCTTGATCCGGTTGCGGTCGACCGCCTTCCCCATCACCTTCCCGACCGTCAGCCCAACCCGGGGACTCATTGGGTCGGCAACTCGAAGCGGCTTCCCATCCGCTCCAGTCGTCGCTCGCAAGCTGAAAAAGTAACTCATCTGCTTCGCAAACTGCTTGCGAGCGCTCCCGTAAACACGCTGGTAATCCGCATGCTTTCGCAGTCGAGTGGCTTTGGTCAGCATCGTTAGGTCAACTCTTGATCTTGAAGCCACGCTCCGTGCGCCGGGGTAAGCCTCGATGGCGTCAACCCCGTCATCCGATCTGCTCGGCGAGCGATCGCGTCATCGCAGTCTGCTCGTCGCCCGTATGAAGCGTCGTCACGCTCTCCACCAGCGCGATCAAAGTCTCCGCCGTCGACGAGGTGTTATGCCGAACGCCGTGCGGCACCACGAAAAACTCGCCCGGCCCCACCACCACCGGTCCGCCATCCGCCTCAGACCGCCCTATGCACAACTCTCCACGCACCACCAGGAACATCTCGTCCTCGTGCTCATGCGCGTGCCAGGGGAACTCCCCTTGCACCCTCGCCACCTTGATGTACTGGTTGTTAACCTGACCGACCACTCGCGGTGACCAAAGCTCCGGCAGAGCAGAACACGCGACTTCCAACGAGATGGGCTTCTGTTGTGACATCTGGACTGAAAGAGATCGAACTGCTGCTGCTCGGAGTTGCTAGTCGCGGAATCCGGCGCTGACCGCAATCTTGTGGCGACCCTTGGCGCGGCGACGGTTCAGCACGGCGGCTCCCGCCTTCGTCTTCATGCGCGTCAGAAATCCATGGGTCTTCGCCCGGTGGCGGCGGTTCGGTTGAAAAGTGCGCTTCGGCATGGTGCTCTTCTCCTGACCGGGGCTCTTCTCCCGGTCTAATCTTTCCGCTGTTGCAGCGATCTCTGAGTATACAAGATCGCTGCCCGGCTCCCTACTCCATACAACCCGCGACCCTGCTATTCAGCAGTCCGATCGCTTCCAAACCCCATGGCGGCTCGCACTCTTAAACCGGTCTTCACAAGGAATGGTGCAACTCGGTTTTATTCAGATTGAGCCCCGAAACCGTCCCAGTTTTCCGTGCTAACATCAAACCCGCTTCGCAAGACTTTACCTCGATGTTCCCAGCTGTCCAGAGGCCTGAACTGCACTGAATAATATTGCTCCCCCGGACGCCCCTTGCGCCCGGCTGAGACTTCCTCGAACCTAGAAAGTCCCCACTCGCACGCAACAGCGAGGTGGACGTCTGTTTGCTTTTTCCGCAGCGCTTTACGCCGCGGATTCGCCTCACGCTCTGCTGGTTCTCAGGACTGCACGCGCACGACAAGGAAGTACAGAATGTCCTTTGTTCCATCCGCCACCACCGTCCTGAACCAGTGGGTCCGCATCTTGGCGGCGCTCGAAAAAAAGATCAACCGCCAGTCCTTCGAGACCTGGTTGAAGCCCACCCGGTTCTCGCACATCACCGGCAAGACCCTCTTCGTCCGCATCCCCTCCTCCGACTTCCAGCACGTCGGCGATCGCTACGCCGATCTCATCCAGGAGGCCATCGACAAGCTCGAGCTCGACATCGACGAGGTCACCTTCACCCTTCCCCAAAGAGACCCCGCCACGCCACGTCTGCGCGAAGACGGTGGATTCGCCCCGCTCCCCAGCCACAGCCCCAATGCCCCGCGCTCCGGAGCCTCCCTCAACCAGCCCGGCCGCCCTCCCCTCCCCGCCAGCCAAAACCCCGGCCCCGAGCAGGCGCGCTTCGACTGGAGCTCCGCCTCGCAACTCAATCCGCGCTACCAGTTCGACGCCTTCGTCATCGGCAGCGGCAACCAGTTCGCCATGGCCGCCGCACAGGCCGTCGCCGAACGTCCCTCCAAGGCCTACAACCCCCTCTTCCTCTACGGCGGCGTCGGCATGGGCAAGACCCACCTCATGCATGCCGTCGGCCACGACGTGAAACGCCGTCAGCCGCAAGCCTCCATCTCCTATGTCTCCGGCGAAAAGTTCACCAACGAGATGATCAACTCCGTCCGCTACGACAAGATGACCGGCTTCCGCGATAAGTTCCGCAATGTCGACGTCCTCCTCATCGACGACATCCAGTTCCTCGCCGGCAAAGAGCGCACCCAGGAAGAGTTCTTTCATACCTTCAACACCCTCCACGAGAGCATGAAGCAGATCGTCATCGCCTCCGACCGCCCTCCCAAAGAGCTCGCGGATTTTGAAGACCGCCT
>JAABUZ0100002817.1_pt1 | contig 27706 bp, 26 predicted proteins | sample 5562091 | NCBI WGS metagenome assembly JAABUZ01 (sample SAMN12813069, study PRJNA571459) | rock metagenome | isolation source: Antarctica rocks | place: Antarctica: Victoria Land, Linnaeus Terrace sud | collected 2015-12-21 | reverse complement strand
ATAGTCAAGATGTCTTTAGCGAATGATACAGGTGCAGAGTTGGAAAGGTGCTGCGGCACTGTTTTACTACTGTGTTTCGTGTCGAAGAAGTCAACAACCACGTCCAACATGCGCGCCAGTCAAGCTAACGAAGAACAGACGACGGACAGACCGACTACTAGGAGGAAAACGCGTGGACAAGGGCATGATGTTATTGCTATCGGTCTGCAGTTCACATAAAAACAACTCATTTCTTTGTATACGTGTGGTGTTCGTCCTGGGTGGGAGCTCCGGTGGTTTTGTTCAAACGAAGGGCCACCCTTTTTATACTGAATTAAATTCCTGGATCAACAACCCTAACCTGTTGGTGGTAGATTTCGACGGCTTCACCTGATTTCAGCCTCTTAGAGCAATACAGGCAGCAATGTAAATTTGAAGCGCCAAAACTTGGTACCCGAATGGCGAGCCCTGTCCGTACATGGTGGCAAAAGAGCAGAATTTACGGGATGTTCTATCGAGCGTAATTATTTCAATGTGTCGCCCCCATACAAACTGTTGTTGTCCCTACCAAAATCCACATAAATAAGTTCTACTTCCCACCTCCTTCCACACAAACACCTACTTCGACCCGCTCTTCTTCCAATCCAACAGAGCTATAAATTTCCAGTTCTACAAAACTCTCGACTACTCCACATCCTCTCGCACCTGCATCAATGCTTTCCTTCAGTGGGCGATACCTCACCGCATCCGCCCATCTTGTGGCCTGCTTTTTCTCTGCCATCCTGAACGCAGACCTTGCGACCGATGGACAGATGTCGCTCTTTGGGACTGACCTATTCCTCTCCACTTGGTCTTTATTCCAAGTGGAAATCTCTGCACCGGAAATGGTGCAGCTTCTCGTGTGGCCTCCGCCACTGCCACTCCTGTCTCTACGTTCGGCCCTCCCGCCCCCTCACCTCTCCTGGCACCTCGACTTCTCCCCTTGCCTCTCCCGGCACGTCGGCTTCTCCTCTCTGGTCTGGAACAGCCCATCGCGCTTCCGTCTCCGATGCTTCAATCTTCGCCGCCAAAGAGCTTTGCTTTGTTTGCTTTCTTGGTCGGGTGGCTATATCTGTCCGTGCCAATCAACATCCTGGTTGCGAAGCACCACATATGACCCCTAAAGCAAGAAAAAACTAAAACCCAAAAAACTAAAAACTCAAAAACCAAAACTTAAAAACAAATTAAAAAATTACAAAAGAACTACGAAACTAACGAATGAATGAAACGAACGAAACGAATGAAACGAATGAACGAACGAACGAAACGAACGAACGAACGAAGCGAATGAAACGAATGACCGGAACGAATGAAACGAATGAAACGAGTGAAACGCATGAAACGAATGAAACGAACGAAACGAACGAAACGAACGCGAATACCCAAAAAAAATAAGATCACCTGGATGTGTTTATTTGGGCTAAAGTTTAAGGTATTTTGAGCTAGGGTTTGAGGTTCGCCGCTTTATCTCACAGTTGATTGCTCAGAAAAGGGATTACAAATCAGGAAAAAAAGAGGAAAACACTTAAAAACAAAAAAAATCCCTATTTTTGGGTTCATGGATTCTTGGATGTATTTACAGGATCTCTTGGCTTTGGTCTTCCAATAACACCGCACCCGACGGCATGCTGCAGTGGGAGACAGATGGAATCCGATGACGGACCCTTGGCATGGCCATGGGACCTGAGGTAGGGGAGGTGGATGAAGGACGTGGTGCAGCATGGACCATTACTTCCCCGTCCATTTGTTGGCCTGCTGTCTGTCGTGTCGAAGGGGCGGTGTTGGAGGAAGGCTATTGCTGGGGGTGAATGTGAGGGCTAGTAACCGTTGTGGAGACTTTTTACCTTGGGGCTCCTGGTGGGTGGGAGCACAAAGGTTTTGGGAAGCGGAAAAGACCTACCTCCTCGCTGGTGCTTCCTGGAAACTGGCTTGTCAACTTGCAAGTCAGGCTAAAATGTCTTTTATGTACATATGTAGATAGGAATATGTTGTCTTCCTTCTCTTCCTTGCTTCTGACATGTGGTATCGTGAGTTTGTTATGGTGCTGAGGAAGGGGGAAGGGTAAGCAGACCTAAGATGCATATTACCAACAAGCTAGAAGACTGTCCTTTCCGTCGGTTATTGAGCAGTTCACAGGCAACAAGTCCTGTTTGTCTGCTCTCTCACCGAATAAGAAGTCATTCATGGATAATGCTAAAGATCGTGCCACATGCTACACGAGAGACAGCGAGACATGCAATATACGAATGAAAAGAATCACTTATATGCCAACAACGGGATCAAGCTGAAACCGATTAGATAAGAGGCACCTTTACGCACGGCATGAACGCGTTAGGCTTGCCAGATCAGAATAATATCAACCTTATGAAGATTACTTTACTCCAGATTAACCCCAAACAGCTGTGGGAAGAGGAATAGCGCTTGTACTTACCCTGTTAGGTATGCGTAGGGGCTCGAGATGGTCAAACTGAGCTTTGTGAAGTCATTGCTGTGTGGCAGAGACCTGATGTGTTTGGGAGGAACTTCATTACCATGTAGATCGGTATGTTCGTGAGCTGAGTAAGAAGCTTAGTTCGTTACTCTTTCCGTAACGATCAGCTTCTTCATTTCACAAGCTGTAGTCGCCGTCTGCTGTCCCAGCAAACGCATCCCTTTTCGCGGCAGATACTATCACACCAACGTCTGTCAGGACGGCTCGAAACCGCATGGGGTATACTGTAGAGTGGGAGTGTGCAATATCTTTGGCTGCATTGTGATGGTGGATGCATCAAGCAGACGAAGCGAGAGTGTAGCAGAGACTACCAATGAACCTCCAGCTCTCTTTCAATCATGCACGATCATTGTGAGCAACTTTGCAGTGGTAAGGATACTTTGTGAGCTGTTTCATTCATTCATTCGCACATCGCATCTACGAAAGGCCGGTCTTTACTCCTGCACAACATGAAGAGTCGATGCTTTATTCACGTACTACTGTGATTCATTCTTTCGTACGCTCGTTCCTACCCCAGTGCTCTTCTCCGATACCCCACTATTGCCCCGACAATGACTGCCTTTCAGCGCCTCGTGCGATTCATTGCAAAGGATGGCAAGACCTACATGGGCGACGCCATATTGCCGCGCGGGGTAGAAGATGCAGGCAACGCCACACACGCGCATGTGATTCACGGGAATGTATTTGGCGAGCACCGCGTGACGAATGACCGTCTCGAGATCCAACAACTCCTCTGTCCGCTGCCCCGCGACGCCGTACGCACAGTGCGATGCCTCGGTCTTAATTACGGCCAACACGCGCGCGAGCTCAACAATCCGCTCCCGCAACACCCCGTCATCTTTTATAAACCCCTCCCGGCCCTCTCTGGACCCTTCGATCCCATCCCCGTCTCACGCATGGCCCAACGCACTCCAGCAGTGGACTACGAGTGTGAGCTGGTCGTGGTGATTGGTAAGGAGGCAAAAAACGTGTCCCAGGCGGAGGCCTTAGGTTGTGTCTTTGGATACTGCGTCGGCAACGACGTCTCGCAGAGAGACTGGCAGCTGAAGCTGGGCGGGGGGCAGTGGTCGCTGGGGAAGATGTTTGATGGGTGGGCGCCTATTGGTCCGGCCATCATCCATCCCTCTCTCCTTCCAGATCCGCAGGCCGTGCGTCTTGCCACGTGGGTGAATGGCACGCAGGTGCAGGACGCATCGACTGCGGATATGATCTTTGGGGTAGCAGAGACGATCTCCTTTCTCTCGCAGGGATGCACGCTCCTTCCGGGCGATCTTATCTTCACGGGCACGCCGCAGGGGGTAGGAAGCGGGCGTACCCCTCCCCTCTGGCTCAAGCATGGGGACCAGGTCGAAGTGTGGATGGAGCAATGTGGCACGATCAGCAACAAAGTCGTCTTTCAGACACCGCACGACGCAAAACTATAGATATATGCCACTTTCTTTACCATGAGTCATAACCCTACTCCTCGTCGCTGCTCACAATGACTGTCCTTCGTCGCGACGTACTCGCTTTGGGTGGGGAAGGGGAAGCGAGGTGCGGCGGGTCGGAGTCGTCCAGGGTGATGTGTGCCGGAGAGGTGCGTTGGCGCTTGCGAAAGGGCTGCGAGGAGTACTCTGCCTCCTCGCTCGACACCAGCGGACTCGCCTCCGGGTCCGTCCCATCGTCAATATCACTTGTGCCTCTCGCATCCACAAAGGAAAGATCAGGAGCATCCCTGTCGTCCTCGTCGTCGCCTTCACCACTCTCCAGCTCGCTATCCGTGGACAATGCATGCTCTGACGAATACTCTGGGGGATCATCGGGAGGATCCTCGTCGGATGCAATCGGAATCACATCCGGTCCAAACATATGCACGGCCGTCCCTTCGTCGTCTTCAATAAAGTCGTCCATTTCATGCAACACATCCGGGTCCAACTCGTCCATGTCCTCACTCTCCTCCTCCTCAGACTCAGAAGCCACATAAGACTCCACGTCGGAGAACTCGTAGCCACACTGCGCGCACGTATCGCCCTCCTCGACCTCCCAATTGCACTGCGCACAGCGCATGACACCGTCGTCCATATCCACCAGCCTGGTTGTCCGTCTGGTCTCGTCTCGAAAGAGAGCAGGGAAGTACGGTCCGTGCAGACGATCGCGCTCTGCCTTCGCGTTCGCCTCGGTGTACTGCTGCGCGAGCATGCTTCGCTCGTCGGCGTTTGCGAGCAGTGAGGCCGCGTACACCGGCTCCACAATATCCCGCAGCCCATAGTTGATGACCGGACGTATCTTCACCTTGGTACGGCACGTGGGGCAGGATTTGTGGTGGTTCAGCCAGTCGCAGAGGCAGCTGTAGCAGAAGGAGTGGGAGCATTCGGCGATGAGGAAGGGCTGAAACATCATTTCATGGCAGATGCTGCAGGTCACGCAGGCGCGTATCCGCTTTGCGTCTTCCTGCAGGCCCGCAATGAGCTCGTTGAGCGTCGTCTCCAGATCGTGCGACTCCATCGTACCAACTCACCAAGAGGTCACCAGGAGGTCAATAGCAAACTTCGTCACCAGAAATAATAAACATACATATTCTCTACTAGCTCTCCTCTAAACCTTCTCCTCTAATGGCAACTTTCCCTTCAGTGTTTGGGCCACTTTCTCAGTATCACGAAGGACGCGAATGGTGTTGAGTCCCACAACCTTCTCCACATTCACGTCCGAGATGCCGCGTCGCAGCAGCTCCGCCACCAGATCGGGGTACTTACTGACATCATCCAGCCCCTCTGGCGTGATCTCAATGCCGTCAAAATCCGAGCCGAGGCAGATGTGGTCGTAGCCAATCAGGCCGCCCATGTACTCAATGTGGTCGGCCACGTCCGAGAGCGTGGCGTCCTCTGGCTGCTCACAGCGCACGTAGCGCGAGTAGAAATTCACACACACGGCGCCATTGCCCTCCTTGACCTGCATGAGCACGTCGTCGGGCACGTTGCGCTCATGGGGGCACACGGCATAGGCCGAGGAGTGCGAGAAGAAAGGCGGCGCCTTGGAGACGGCGATGGCCTGGCGCATCGTGTCGGCCGAGACGTGCGACAGGTCTACCATCATGCCCAGTCGATTGAACTCCCGCACCAGCTTCTCGCCCTTCTTGGACAGACCGCCGTGGACGGCCGGGGCACTGGCCGAGTCGGCATACACGTTGGCGCAGGAATGCGTGAGGGTGGCGTAGCGCACACCGGCGTCGTAGTACTGTCGCAGTATGGCGGCCGAATTGCCAATTTGGTGCAGGCCCTCGACGCCAAGGAGCGAGGCCACCCTGCCGCGTCGAAAGGCGGGAATGATCTCGCAGGCAGACAAGACAAACTGAAAGACATCGGGGTAGGCGTCTGCCAGACGGTGAATAACATCGATCTGCTGCAGGGTATCGTGAATCGACTTGTAATACATGTCGTCTCCAAACTCCGACTCATTCGCATTTGGACATCCAACATAGACGCTCCAGAACTGGCCGCCTAGTTTTCCGCGGCGCATTTTGTCCACTCCGTGTGGCCGCCAATGTCGGTGCGAAAGGTGAACTTGTCCCCATTGATTTGGTTATGGAAGCGTCCGCGAATTCTCCCGGGCAGGTCGTTGTGCGTGTCTGCATTAGTAAGGAAGAAGAAGAAACCAACCGATGAGCGGCGTCCGGGTCAGGATGCGGTGGGTGCGCTCCTCGATGGAGTGTCCGCCGTGCCCGCCCGACCACGGGACCACACACACCCCGATCGCGACGAGGAGGAAGAGGACGACGAAGCGGGTGAGCCGCAAGTGCGACCGGCGTCTGCCGCCCGCCTCCTGCAGCAGCAGCTCCGCGTGCTCGATGTCGATGGTATGGTGCTTTGCTTCAACCATGGCGGAGGAGCGCGTTGCTTCGTGGATCCGATCCGGAAATCGACGGATAACGGGAGATCGGGAATGTCAATGAAGGAAGCGCATCCCACCGCCATCACGGCCTTTGACGCCAACCACCGCAGCTACGACGAATTACGCCCGACGTACACGCCCGAGGCAGTCGCGCAGGTGGTGGAGGGGCTGCAGCTGACGGCGGGCAAGACGCTGGTGGAGATTGGCAGCGGGACCGGTAAGCTGACTGTCAAATTGGCCCACCGCGGCTACCACATTGTCGCTGTAGAGCCGAGCAGGGGCATGCGCGAGACGTTTGCCCGCAACCTGCCCGACATCCAGCAGCTGGATGCCAATGTGTACAACATCCCGTTGCCAGACGAAAGCGCCGACGCGGTCGTCATTGCACAGGCCTACCATTGGTTCGATGACCATGACGCCCTGCGCGAACTCCATCGCGTTCTCAAGCCACACGGGCGTCTGGGCCTGCTGTGGAATAATTACCAGACCGAGTCCTCCACCTGGCAATCGCAATGGAATAAAATCTCGGACGAGTTCCAGGACGAGCACCCGCGCTTCCACGACGCAAGGTGGCAGGACTCCTTCCGGCAGCAACCGTGGTTTTCTATGCCCCTTCGTGAATGGATCCGCACGTGGACCTTCTCTGTGCCGCAGGGAGATGTGTGGGGCTTGCTCTACACGCGCAGCATGATTCGAAACCTCCTGGATGCGCAAAGAAATAGGGCACAGGAAGAGGTGAGGAGGCGCGTGCAGGGAGCGCCGGACTTCAAACTGGATGCGAATGGGAATATCGACATGGCGATGCAGGTCTTCTTCTATTGGACAGAGTGTATTTAGATATACTATAATGATTAAGGATAGACAAGGCGTTGCTGCTCGGAGACCTTGTTAAACAACCCCGAGGCAGCCAACTCCCAGTCCACATGGTCCCACCAATCGTGCAGGAATTTCTCCTTGCCAAGGATGCCGTAGTCGTGGAGCCAGGCATGCTCCCACGTATTGATCACCACCAGAGGCTCAAGCAGCCCCTCTGCAGGCCGCTTGGGACCCAACTGCCCTCTGCTGCGCGTGGCGTTGGCCGTGATGCGGGTCACATCGTACGGCGACCCGCTGTTGTACGTGGCCAGCACTTGCACCTTGCGCGCCTGGTCGCGCACGGCCCACACCCACCCATTGCCAAACATGCCCAGCGCCGTGCCCAGCATGGTATCCTTGAAGAGATCGATGGTGTCGAAGGTGCCTTGGATCTCGCGTTGCAGGTTGCGGCCCATGGGCACGCCGCGTTCCGCCAGCGTCGAGAAGTAAAAGTGGTTGTTGCAAGCTTGACTGGCTACATTGTAGAGCGTTGATTCCTCTGGCCGGGCGGCAGTTTCAATCACCACGTTGTGCAGCAGCATGTGCTCGCGCTCCGTCCCCTCCACCTGCAGGTTGATGTCGGCAATGAGGGCGGCCTGGTATTGCGTCCAGGCCATGGCGAATCCAGCCGGCGAGTACAACCTGCCCAGCCCATGCTCCTGCAACCTCGACCCTGCCGGCAGCTTGGGCACGGTATGCAAGCCTCTCCCTATCCTCCTCATCCCAATCCACGTCCTCCTTCGTCCAGGCAACATCACGTGACTATGTCCCTGCAGAAAGCGGTGTGGGAAGGGAGCGTGCCCACCAGGATCAGGCTTGGGGATCAGACCCTGTACCTCTCTCTTGCACGCATCTCCTACCTCCCTCTCTACCTCCCCACCATTCTGCCCTACTTTGGCCTCAACGTAGCGGAGGATGACGCGTGGTTCGCCTTCCAGTCCGTCCCCGTCAAGTGGTAGGGATCAGGCGGGAGATTATTGACACAGGAACTGGCCAATTGGGCTGTGCTATGATCTCTTGACCGGCTTCGATCTCAGCAACCCTCCCCCGCTCCCTTGGATCCTTGACCTGCACGTGGAGGACTACCCTCCGATATTGATGCGGCGGACGGTGCACCATACCCTCCGCGATGCATTCACGCACAGCATCAAGGAGAGCGACTACGTGCGGCACGGACATGCCAAGGGGGTGATGCAGCTCTCGACGGCCGACGCGGACCGGCTGTGGCAGGGGGTGGTGGAGGGCAATCTGGACATGTACCAGCAGGTAGCGCGCCCGCTGCTGGGCCACGCCGTGCTGCGCCTGCCGCTGAAGGTGCATGTGGCGGCGACAGGAACGGTGGTGCAGGGGCCAATCCCGGGCAATCACACCCTTGAGCAGGCCGTGCATGCCCTCCTGCCCTCTCTCATCGGCAGCCGGGCGCTGTGTGTGCTGCAGGGCGTGGAAGTGGGTCTCGGAGAGCGTGTGGAGCAGCTGGCGCCAACTGCGTACGCGGATGGAATCCTGCGCGTCTGCCTCTTCCTCACCTCTGCTCCCAGCAACGCGACCCAAGTTCAGCCAGCCCTCCACGAATCGGAGGTCCTCGCTCGATCGGGAAAGAGCGGGTAGGTGGGATAGATGATCGAGATAACGTGCTGGGAGACCGTACCACGAATTGGAAACGTGATTTGGAGATCTCCTCGGACTTTTGATCCGAGAAAGCGGGGAGATGAAAATGTAGAATAGGGAGTCTCCGATACTGCGTACGACCAAACACTGATGCACCTCCATCCCCAATCTCGACACGGCGTACGACCAAATTGATTCACCTCCATCCCCACTCTCGTATGCCATGGCGTCTGCCCCGATCCCCTCCGACCAGGTCTTGGAGAGGATCGGGCTGCAGCGGTACAGCGAGCGCTTTGACGAGGAGGGCTTTGGCAGATGGGATGCCCTGATGGACGTGACCGAGGAGGATCTGATCGCCATGGACGTGCGAAGGGGCGAACGGCGCATCCTGCAGCGCGAGATTGCTTCTGCCCGCGGCTTGCCTCTGCTGAACTACCTGCCTCCTACCCGGTCCACCGCGAACTCCATGGATGAGCAGGAACAAGGGGAAGAGCAGCAGTCGGCAAAGCACGAGCGTCGCAGCCCTTCCGTCAGCTCTCAGAAGAGAAAGTACCGCCGGCACCCCAAACCGGACATGAACAGGCCCCTCAAGCCCCCCAGCGCGTACGTTATGTTTAGCAACCAGGTGCGGCTTGATGTGAAGGGCCAGCAGCTCAGCTTTACGGACACGGCAAAGACTGCCGGCGACAGATGGAAGGCCATCCCGCTCGCGCACAAGGAGCAGCTTGAGAAGGACGCACTCAAGGCGAAGCGGACCTATCAGGGGGATTTGGAGGAGTACAAGAGGACAGAGCAGTATCGCACCTACCAGGATTACTTGCACGAGTTTCACAAACGCTATGAGAGGCCCGCCACGAGGAAGCGGATGCGCATGGAGCCGGACTTGGTGCGAGGGAGCTCTGGGTCGTGGCAGCCGCCTATTTGGGGCCGCCAGCAGGAGGCCAGCAATTCGTCGTCGTCCTCCTCCTCCCTTGCCCCACTGCAGCAGATGCAGTCTTCTCCCTCCTCACTGCAGCAATACACAGTGCGCAACTACCGCCAGGGCATGCAGCGGCCCCTCGAATCCGGCCAGACCTCCAGCACCAACCCCGTCCCCTCCCTGCCCTCCCAGGGCTCTAATCTGAGCAACTCCTCCGTGTCGACCTCGGAGCCCAGGAGTAATCAGCTGCGATCCCTCCCTCTACCTCACATCCATCAATACGACCAGCAGTCGAAACATTTTGGGTCGGTCTTTTACCCGCCGCCGCTGCTCACACACATGACTTCGGAGGCCGAGCAGGAACCGCAGGGCAAGCGTGGAGAGAACGGCGACAGGGGCGAAAGTGGGCCGAAGGGCAATGCTGGAGCACCGTGAGACGCTGGACCGCCAGGTGAGAATGGGCCCCAAGGCGTGCCCGGACCGGCTGGGCGGCCAGGACGAAGCGGACAGCGGGCTGGGCAACGACGCCCTCCTCCCGCACCGCCACCGCTCGTGAGCCGGCACAGTGCTCGCACCCGCCCACGCCCGCCTGCGACCTTTCAACCAGTACGTAGCCTTGGACATGTACTTACCGTAACCACCTTGAGAACATCAACAATCGTCGTCAGCCGTATGAATGGATTCTCCCTCAACCTCGGCAAGGCAAAGAAGCCAGCCAGGCGGGAGAATGTCCTCGACGGCGAGAGGGAGGGCGAGAGGGAGGACGAGCGGCGTGTCGTTGCCATCGACGGCTTTGGACCGGAAGAAGAGAAGGAGAAGCCGCCGCTGGTGATTCCCCGGCTGGCCAATGGTTCCTTCCGCTCGGGGGAGGACGAGGAGGCCATCCATGCGCTGCTGCACGGGGACCGCCCCTCGCTCCACTCTATCGTCCTGCCAGAAGAGCACAAGGTTCGCACAGACGTGGCCCAGCGGCCGGAGATGGCCTCGCTGCAGGCCTACGCCGCCGTGCCCATCGACGAGTTTGGCTGGGCGGCGCTGCGGGGGATGGGATGGCAGGAGGGCCGGGCTATTGGACGGAGGAGAGACAGTGCTGGGAATGGGGGAGTGCAACACAAAGAGAGGCAGCCCCGGCCGGCCCTGCTCGGTCTCGGGGCGCGTCTGGCTGTGGACGCAGAGGGCCAAGCGCTGCTTTCCGCAGCAGGCCGGGGGAAGGCGTATCAGCCCTTGAAGCGTGTACGTAAATAGCATCCTCCTGATCGCGTGAACCGATCATGTCTGGCATACGGCAAAATGGAAAGCAGTGGAAATCCACCAAGCAGCCCAAGCGCACCTTCAGCAGGGCCAGCAGCAGCAGGGGCTTTGCGGCCAGAATGGAGGAGCGCGACAGGATGAAGAAGGTGCAGGCCCTGGAGGCCTCGATGCGTGACGAGAAGCAGGCAGCCAAGGACGCCCGCCTGACCGGGCTGCTGCAGCGACGCCGGGCGCAGGCAGAGAAGGAGCGCACCGAGTCTCTGCAGGCCAAGATGCACGCCAAGCGCCTTGCCCGGCTGCATCGGCGGGAGAAGAGGAGTAAAGCATTAGCTGAGCGTTAGAACACCATCGCATGACATGAGATGAACGTGATGCCTGACAATGCCTGAACATGCCCTCGCTGCTGCTGTGGAATGTCTACAACCTGCCCTCCGTCCTCACCAGCACGCACAACTCCAGCCCGCGCGCACACGAGATCGCGCGCCTGCTCTCCGCCTACGACATTGTCGTCCTCAACGAGGCCTTTGTCAACAAGACGCTGCTCACGCAGACCGGCCACAGATGGGTCTGGGCGCCCGGCAGGTCTGCTGGATGCCGGGCTCTGCTGGACAGCGGGCTGCTCTTCCTCTCGCACTACCCCATGCGCCCAGCTGGTTGCCAGGTCTACGCCGTGCGCGCCGGCTGGGACAGGTTTGCGGCAAAGAGCATAGCGCGGGTCTGCGTGGAGGTGGAGGGCATCGAGGTAGACGTGTATGGGACGCACATGCAGGCAGGCGCGTCCACCAGCGCGCAACGTGCCCGCCTGGCCCAAGCGCACCAGGTGGCCTCCTTTGTGCGCCCGTGCGCCCATGTCATTTTGGCCGGCGACCTCAACATGGGCCCCGCCATGCACGAGGAGCACACACGCTACTCCCACCATTACGTGAGTGTCAATGACGCGCGCGGGCGGTGCTCGGCGTACGAGGTGCTGCGGCACGGGGCGGCCTTGGCGGATGTGTGGGCAGGGCATGCGGACGTGCAGGCCCAGAGCGAGATCTGCCGCTTCCTCACACGCGGCATGGACGGGCAGGTGCAGTATGAGGATCTGCCCGCCTGGCTGAGCGACACGCCGGCCATGTGCTATCGCTGGTAAGGGTGAGTAGATGGCTATATGATCTTCGATGGGATATTTACATTGCGCGGGGCGAATACTCGCTCTGCGCTCTTGAATTCCGCCACGGCACGCGCCTGCAAGGAGGCCTGCAGGGCAGAGATGACGCGGTCCTTGTCCTCCACGGTGCGCTCGAGCTCCAGCACCCTGGCCTGGCACGCTCGCGCCTCGCGCAGCTGCGGGTCATGCCGCTCGCGCTCCCGGCTCTGACGGCGCGCCTGCAACAGCCGCGTCTCCAGCGTTGCGATGTAGCGTCCGCGATCGCTCAGCTCCTGCTGCAGCTGCGTGATGCGCTCGGCAAAGGCGGACGTGTCGTCCATGCTATGGTGCGTATGTGCCAGGGCGGTGGCTGCCGGCGCGGAGAAGTTGCGCACCGCCGGGGTGGGTTTGGATGTGAGGATGAGATGGGTGAGGTGCTCAATGCGTTCCTTCAATGCCGTGCGCGCCAGCTGCATCTCGACCACCCCTTCCTTTACATCCTCCCGCACCCGGATCGGTTGAGGGTGGGGGGTTTTGCTCTGCGTTTGCCCCAGACGCCGCTTGAGCATTTCATTCTCTCGGCGGTACTGCTCCACGAGGAGATGCACGTCCGTCTCCACCTGACTCCGCACGGCATGCGACACGATGCGCTTCGCCCGCGCGGCAAATTTCAGCGTGCTCATCGTCTCTGCCGTGCATTCGCGCGCAAAGCTGACGGTGGCAAGAATGGACACGAGCGCAGACCCCGTCAGCGCTGGCTGCAGCAGCCTGGTCAGTTTGGAGTCGCGAAAGGGGATATGGTCTGTATTTCCCGCGGTCGTCAGCCGGGCAATCACAGTCCCCAGCGTCAGCAGGCTCTTGTTGATGTACCCGCCCTCCTTTTGCCGCTCCTTCTCTACAGCCGCCCGCTCCGAGCCGGCCAGGTCGATCAGGTTGAGCGTACTCAGCCTCCGTCCGCCATTCCTCTTCTTGGCCTCCACCACAATCTGCACAATGGCATGCGATCGTGAGCTGCGCGCATTGAAGTCTGTGCTCGCTGTCTTGCGCGCTGCATCCCCCCTGCGCACAATCTCCAGCAGCTTCTCTGGACTCGTCACGATTTCTTCGCGCACCGGCGTGGCATACGTCCCTCTCTGCGAATCCATCCGAATGACCGGCTCGTTGGCGCTGTGCGTGAGGAGATCACGGAGGCGCTCGTTGTAGAGCTCGAGATAGCTTGCTCGTAATACATACTCTGTATCCCGTGCAGCCCCTATACACGCATAAATATCATGTATAGCCAGCGGAATAATCCCTGGGGAGTCTTCTGTCCCCTGCATGCTGTAGGTCTTGCCGGTGCCTGTCTGTCCATAAGCAAAGACAGTCCCATGGAATCCTTCCATCACGCCCCCCACTATCCGCTTTACGCTGTCATTGTAGACGGTGAGCGTGGGTTCCGCGCCTGCATACACCTGATCAAACGCAAACTCTGCTCCATCGCGGGCGCGAATCAAAGCATTGGTGGGGAATATTTGAAAAGAAGAGGAAATCGCTTCTTCATGGCTGCCTGGACGTACGCGCACTCCCACACTCACATTCTCAAAAGTAGTCTCGGTGACTAGCGGCGATTGGGCGAGTTTTGGCGAGGATCGAGCAGAGCGCAGCGGCGGCTTTGGTGGCGGAGAGTGCATGTTCCCGTTTGCGGCTGCGAATGCATGCGCCGGATGGCGGGCGAGGCATCCCCGCCAGGCATCTCTCTGAAACCTCGCTTTGTCGCCAGTGTTGTTGCCTGAATTTACAAATTGCCTAATTTGTGCATCCGTGCAGTTGTGCCGATGTGCGCCCAGGCACCGCCCCACGACATGTGGACGGAGCATGGTCAGATGAAGGCACCCGATCAAGTGAGATACACAGAGTAGTAACTAAGACTGGTATTAAGAGCGTTAAAGTCGTTCAGAGCAATATCAATAATGTACAATTAGCGCTGGAAGTAATGCTCAGCTCAAGTGTACTGTCTGTAGAATCTTCACCGTGCAGGCACTTTAGCTTCAATGGAACCCAAAAGATCGTTTTGGTCCTCATCAGGAGCTGCATCGGCGCTTTTGAGGAAACGATTCTGGCGAATATGGACATTATGATCGGATTCAGTCACTGTGATCATCGGGAAGCCAATGTCTTTTGTCAATGTTTGTATCAACCCAACAACATCCCGTCCCGACTCTTCGGATAAGGAAGCCCACAGGTCGTCGGTTGTTGTATTCCGATATTCATACTTTTTAATATACTGTGCTACGCCCCGTAAGAAAGTCTGCTCATCTAGGTATTGCGCCAACATACCAATTGCTTCCTTTGGCATAAGAAATATCATCAAAATTTCGCAGCACATCACTGGCCCTTTTCACGGGCACTTCAATGGGGTGACTGCTGCCCACACTATCTGCCTCGAGAGCCTGTGGGTAGCTTTCAGTAATGCTAATTTCCTTCGCTTTCAAATGAGTGCTGGCATACTGTTCCATCCACGTTGCAAAGCCCTCATTCAGCCACAATCCACCCCAAAAGTCTATAGTGAGAATGTTTCCAAACCATTGATGCGCCAATTCATGATGTACAATACGAGTAGTGAATGACTTTTGGCCGGCTGCAGCTTCTTCCCGCAACCAATAAAGCCTTTTCTCCACGCTAAATCAGCATGATTCAAAGCCACTCACAATGACTAATCCCCAGTTTTCCATTCCACGGATCCCTGTCGGAGCAGCTATAAGATCCGGTTTCGGGAGCGGATACTTGACATTGAAGGTTTTCTCCAAGAAATCTAGTGTGTTGACTTGAGTATGTTGACTTGAGTATGGTGCTCTTCGTATCCTTGAGCACATCAAGTTCAACGCCAATGACACCCGCAAATGTGAACTTTTCGAGGTCAACTGTAAGATGGACCTCGTAATGCGTGGACGCACATAGCAAGACCCCTTTTTTGTGGAAATAAGCAGTTGACTCACGCCAATTACATGAAGGAGAGTGCCCTTTGTCAGCATTTGAAAAGCCTTCTATATCGGTTTCCCAGGCTGTTAATTGGACGCCTTCATGATAAACCCCCACAAGCAGGGTAGCTAACTGATCTCGATTGGGTAATCTTAAACGACCCGAGCTACTGACCAATCAGGTGGCAGCAAACGCACCGATCGACTGAATGGAACCAAATGTGCGGGCCCGGGTCAAAGCTCCTCAAAAGCCGCCTAAATGCAGCGTGGTACGCTTTACGGCGGGGCAAGAGGGGGAATAACACGATGACGATGCGTTTCTTACTCTCAATCGCATGCCTGTCTCTGGCATGTCTGGGGACGCAAATCAACCCGCAAACATATCACAATCCCGTCCAACCGACCAATTGCGCAGACCCTGCAGTTGTTCGAGGCCTGGACGGATATTATTACCTCTATGTCACCACTACACCAATCGGGTCCGATCGGACCCCACATTTGCTACCAATCTACCGTTCAACCGATATGGTTAACTGGAAGTATGCCGGGGACGCACTAAAGACACCACCCGACTGGGGCACCAACAAATTCATGTGGGCCCCAGATGTTCACTACATCAACGGACGCTACCACATGTACTATACCATGAATGGAGCTAAAGAATTACCAGCGTACGGGACTCCAGGGAGCACCAATGCCTCCACGGTCTCCGCCATTGGTCTCGCTGTGGCAGACACACCACTTGGCCCCTTTGAATTCGCGGGACCGTCCGCAGGAGGCAATTACACAGATGGACCCGTAGTGCCACCTCGTGCGGGAAGTCCTTGCTCCAACACAAGCGATCCAGCATGCTACAATTGGGTGTTCGATTCTTTTGTATATCAAGACGCCTCCGGGCAGAGACGTATTTATGATGGGAGCTTCAGTGGCGGGAATGTTTTGGCTTTGTTGTCGAATGATGGGATGAGTATCGAGAAGGGCAGTAATGTGCAATTTGGTCACACTTGGCGCTACGAAGCCAGTTTTGTAGTTCCACATACGGGGCCAGATGGACTTCAATACTACTACATGCTCAGCTCACAGTCTGATTGCTGCTCTGGATCGCAAAGCCCATACAGTGTAGTCGCAAGCCGCTCTACAAACCCGGGCGGACCATTTATCGATCAAAATGGACTCTTCATGCAACTCTACTTCGGCACTCCGAGAACCAATCTCTCGAAAGCTAATCTTGGAGGCGAGGGTGGAGGCTATTCAGTCATTAAACAAAATGGGAACGGTTTTGTCGGTGTCGGGGGCCAAGCTACTATCAAAGATCTAGCTGGCCAGGATTGGCTTTGCTATCATGGTGTAGTAGAGTCTGGCCCCACCTTTTTTGGAGGACTTGATCGACAGTTTTTCATCGATCCGCTCTTCTGGACAGAGGATGGCTGGCCAATGGCCAACAATGACACAAACCCAAGTGTCACGAATATCGCTCCTATTACTGTTCCATTGCTTGGCGATAATTTCAACACCAATTCGACCGGAGCTCCAAATTGGGCAACCTCGGCGGATGTCAAATGGAGTCATTTGTCCGGAAATTGGTCTACAATGACCGAAGCTGCAAACGTTTTTGTTCGACAGACTTCCATGACCTCTATGGGGCTGATGAAATCTCAGGGTCAAGTTTCTACTAATGGATCTGGATTTCACTTTGAGCTAGACGCACGCGCAGTGAGTCGTGCTGGGAGTTTCGGCGCCGCTGTTACTACCGGTGGATTAAACCGATCGTTGATTGCTCTCATGGTTGATGTTGCTACAAATAACCTGTCGATTGCTTTATATGACAACATGCTGAAGCTATCGGGTTCAACCTCATATATTTTATTGAACAGTCTTATAAATGTTACTGAGTGGCATCGGTTGATAATGGAATACGATATAAACGGAACCATCATTGGTAGCTTCGAAAATGAAGACCAACAGCCACTGACGAGGCTGACGTACGAGATTGCTGGAATTCAGCCCGACACCATGTTTGGTATTGCTTTGATCACAAACAATTCTGTTGCCGATTTCGATAATGTTGCTTTAGCAACACTTGCAAACACAACGGCAACCCCACAAAGCCCAACCAAATTTCCCACATTTGATTCCGCCAGTTCAGATGAGTTTGGGGGTAAAATGGGTAGTCAGTGGCACTGGCTTCGTGAAGACGCTGCACTACATGGATTCTCGCCAAAGGGCGCTTTAAGTCTGACCAGTAATGGATGTTTCGACGAATCTGCGAGATTGAATTTGAACGCAACCAGCCCACCTGATCTACCCATTACCAAAAATATACTTTTACAATCTGCTCCTACAGGAGACTTTATGATTGAGACCTCGATGCATTTTAACCCGCAATCTGCTAATTTGGTCGCCGGGATGATGGTCTACAGTGATGATGACCACAACGTATGGGTTGCAATTGGATGGAACGGCGTCCTCACCATGATCGAGTCCTTACGAAATACACTGATAGGACTGACGCCACCTGCAACAGCTTGTCCAATGAAAACTCCCATGAGTGGAGCACAGGTAGCTATTCACAATTACACGGCTACTCAGTGCCCAGCTCAATCCGACCACTCATCTCAGGAATATCCAGTGAACTTCAATAAGTTTCAGCCGAATGGACAAGCAGGTGCAGATATCAACCCAAGCAATATTACGGCATATCTTCGCATCTACAAGGACGGCAGTGTCTTCACACCATGGTACAGTCATGATAATATGACTTGGGATCGTGCCGACGCGTGGACTTTGAACGTGAGTAGCAGCCAGTTCCCCTTCCAAATCGGTCTTTTTGCTCAAAACAATCAGTTCGTCAATAAGATGGGAGCAAATGCATGGTTTGACTACCTCCACGTATACCATTGACTTAAAAAATAAATATACACTCGTCACGATATGATCGTAGTGCCTTCAGGTCCCCACAGTATGTTTCTTATTGGCCATACTCACCATCAACCTAGGTGGACTAGACTGATTAAAATGGAGACTAAACGTCGCCTTTGAGTGATTGTGCTCTGGCAATCAGGCTGCGTAAAATCCGATACCGACGACACCTTTTCGACGAGATTACCACAAACTCGCGCTCGGTGCCCACATTGGGGAGGGTGAGTAGAAGGGATCATGCAATGAGCTTTGGCGTCAATCAAAGGAGCAACGCCGAGACCGCCGTGCTTCTTGTATCTCTAAACACCCAAAACACCAGGGACGCGTCGATATTCTTTGGTTGGAGACTGAGGGTTATGTGCGGACTAGCCATGGTCCGGAGATCCTGCACTAGTTCCGAAGTCGACTCGGGTGAAGAGTCCATAAATCTCTTGAGTGCCAGGGATGCGTCTTCACTTTGATATTTCTCCACGGTGTCGACCATAGTATTTACGGATACTTTCAATGCGGTCTGGCACATTGTCCATGCAAGCAGTTCTGGCATATGATCGAGCAGTATTTCATATATACTCTCGGCAATGGTGGAGCAGAAGAGCAACAGCCCGATAGATCCCTGTAGACCCAATTCAGTCTTGCCGATCTGCGAGGTATAATAAAGTAGAATGATTGTGGCGTGGCAGACATGAAGCAGAGCTGGTTCCCGAGCACCAAGCTTATGGGGGATGTAGAAGAGCGGAGGTGGTAGCTTGATTGGGAATTGAAGTAGCTCAAACTCCACCTGCAAGATATCTCTCCGGTGGCTATCGTCTGAAAGTAAGAGAAGATGGTGGAGCAGGAACGAGAGACTGCGAAAGTGGTTGTAGAATAGGTGATGAATAGGTCGAGAGGTTTTGAAAGAAGGAATGCGGGGTCGTGTGCCTGTTGCAGCACACAGCCAGGCATCAAGAATACACAATCCTTCTGCGACCATTTCGCCTTCGTCATCATGCTTACTCAAGGTAGAAGCTTGTTGCATGAGACCACTTCGAAGCTCTGGAATAGAGTCTCGAAACATAAGAAATAGAAGTGCGCAGGTGGTGGCTGCATTTGGCGTGACTTTCGACAACTCTTGGTCCCGCATTCGATGCATCATATCGACGATTGAGGGTGGATAATTGGGGTTCAGAAGTTGGATACAGATATCAAAGAGCATATTTTGATTTTCGGTAGCAAAGGCCCCAGCTAAAAAGGGTAGGTAGGGTTCAATGTACTCTGCATACACCTTTGCATTCGAGAGTGAATCTAGACCCGAGAGAAAGCTCGCGGGCTCATGCCAACCTGTCGGTGAGTGGGGTAATATTTCTGCCTCCTTAAAGGCGTATTCAGGCCCACTGTTTATGATGTTCAATTGCCATGGATTAAAGACTGGCGGTAGACCTTTTTCCACACCATTCATTTTCTTCTTTGCCTTTTGCTTTGAGAGTTCTGGTGAGGTCTCATTCCGTTTTCGGCGCTTTCGCACAAACATTGCCTCATGAAACTGCCCGAACGTGCATGCAATATCTGACGCTTGGCAGTGCTCACACTTCTGGCCGTCGCTTGGGCCGCGGACGTCGTCCGGGTAGCTGCATTTAACCCGGCGATAGCGACAGTAGTCGCATGCCTTTCGCACCGCCATGTCGGGGAAGCGCGCTCCTCCAGGCTGGCCGGCACGAAATGGGGAGGGGATGACTGACAGCTGGCCAGGCTCGATTAGAGTTGCCGAGGATTCTGCATGCGGCGATTGATCGACACCGGTGGATACTTACAAGGCTTCTGATTGGCTGGACGGGTGGAGACCGCCTGGTGTCGGTACAACTACATTGGGTAACTAAAAAACAAGTCTCCTCGCAGGACCATTGAAGTTCGCAGGCGAGTCGGCTTTGCGCTTCAGGTTGTCAGCGACCTTGTCCATACCACCGCCTTTTCTCGGCAAATCTACTGGATTGCTCGGTCTCGGGGTGTTTGTGAAGTAGGGGAATTGTAAAGAGTGCATACAGTCGGGCCGCTTACGGGGATCGAGGCTGAGGAGTGCCGCAAGAAGCTCCAATTCATCATTCCTGGATGCTGTGAATGTGTTTGCTAAGGGAAAGCCGGGATAGGACTTGAAGTCGACAAAATTAGGCAGGGCTTTCACATCTGGCCAAGATTTGTCGGTGGGCGTGCCTAATGCCTGGAATATCTTGTCAAGCTGATCGAGATCATTGTTCCCAGGGAAGAAAGGAGTTCTAATCAGCAGCTCGGCCAGAATGCATCCAACCGCCCATATATCAATCGCGACGCCGTAACTCTTGCTGCCAAATAACAGCTCCGGCGCCCGGTACCAAATCGTGACAACCTGGCTAGACATTGCGCTGCGAGGATCGCCATAATCCCTCGCGAGACCAAAGTCGGCAATTTTGAGGGTTCCGTTGGCAGAGATTAGAAGATTATTCGGCTTGAGATCCCTATGTAAAATAAAATTCTGGTGACAGTGTAGTAATCCTCGAAACGTCATGAGTATCCAGCTTTTCACATCACTAGTTTGGAAGCGGATTGTTCTGTCCTTGATCAACATCTCCAAGTCGGAGTCGAGATATTCTAATATGAGATTGAGGTTTGTTTTGGACGAGAACACGTCAATCAGTTCTATGACATTACTGTGCTTGAGCTCTTGCAGAAACTTGACTTCCCGGATCGCAGACATGTCCATTCCGTCCCTGAACTGCCCGATCTTTATCTTTTTGATGGCAATCGGTCGCTTGGTCTGTGCATCGTGGCCTGCATAAACGACGGCATACGTCCCCTCGCCGACCTTCTTGTCCTTGATGTAGCGAGACTTGCCCTCCAGGGTTTTGGTGGCCATGAAGCGCAGTTGTCAAGCTTTCACATCAGCCCTCGTGACTCCCACCTGCGTGCAAAATCGGGTGGCAGAGGTCAATTCTTCAACCACACTTCCTGCTCGATGCCCCCAATGCGATGAGATTCTCGGGAAAAAGACATCTTGAGAAAGGACAGTGGCTCCTAGCTCAAGCCAGAGTGGGCTATGTCTTCTATTATTTTTATCACGGGTAGGCCAGCTTACCAGCCTCATCATTTAGCTGCCGGCCGATTTCATAAAATCAGCCCACCCCCTCAAAACGATGGGGGAACATATAAGAAAACTCTCTTTACTTTGACGCACATTTATTCTGGGGAGGGTATAACTTATGGCCTCTGAGACCTCTTCGAGTCTCCAGACAATGATGTCTTTGAGACCGAGGAGTCCCGTGAAGGCACCCGAGTATGTCATGCCAAGCCGAGCCCACATTTCTCAAAAATTGACGACACTGGTTGGAACTAGGATAATGATCAATAAGGGGTTTCTACTATACGACCTGCTGCAGCTAGTTCTCATCTATCGCTGGGCTGAGTACGCTCTTCTCCTGTACGCAAATGGTTTAGGGTTTGGACTAGCAAGCCTCCGACTGGTCACCACAGCCCTACCTATGTTTCAACTCACATGTGGTCTTATCCTCGCTTGCCTCTTTCTCGACGGGACCGTCCTTGCTTGCTGCTTCCGATGCCAATCTCGAGAAAATAGCAAATTTTGCTACTACACATACAGCTTGTGCGCAAGCTTCTTTGCATGCTCCGCTCTGTTCTTCTCCTACTGTGCCATCAGTACTCACAGGCAGGGCCATCGCAACTGCACAAGCTGGTATTCGCGCCAAAGCCCATACAAACTCGAGGAAAGCAATCCGTTCTACATATCCTGCCAAGTGCAGGTTTCTGATTACATTTGGTGGGTAAGCGCTTGGATTGCCATTTCGTTCTTGCAAAGTGTATCCTGCGCTATACGATGCGTCTGGATACGGGCTCAAATTCACGTCGTCTCATCCGGCAAGGAGAAAGGTGGGAATGAGTATCCGCTCTTCCCAGAGAAGTCGTATCACTTCCCCAGCACGAGCATGGAATTGTGTTGAGCACAGCTGATTGGGCGTAAATTCACACTCCTTCCTAATATAAATACAATCCTTCGAGACCTTTAGTAGGCGTGTAATTTTCATTTCGTAATCTACCACCAACGACAGGACCAACATCGTAAACTCGCCATGTATTCTAGAGCTGCCAAACTGATTACAAATCCTGCTCAGTTTCTAAAACAGATCGGACGATCCACAAGTCAATATGCTACGAAATTTGAGTCGCTGGACTCCTTGGTGAATTCCACTGGAAGTCAGTTGAAGAACCTGGGAATCGAGACAAGACAGCGCAAATATTTGCTGTCGCAGAGAGAGAAATTTAAACAAGAGCTCGAGCTCAGGAGGACTACTCGTGGCAGGAAAATTCGTGGCGGCGAGAGGAAAAGGAAAGCCAATGGAGAGAAATGATGAGGAGAATTGCTCAAATCGCGTTCGCGCTGTTTCTCAAAAGTCCCCGTTCAGCAGATTGAGGCCTACATACGGCAGCCTTATTGAACGAAGACGCTTTGGGTGGAAGTCGCTGGACGTCTCAGAATTTACTTCTGACTGAGCTACTGTAGCACCGTCCCACTAGCATCTTTGGCCGTGAGAAAAGCATTAGAACTAATCCTCTGTGGGTTTTTGATTTAAGCTGCTGAACAATCATGAAAAGCGCGTGGAGCTACAGGGCTTATCACTTTACTTTACAAATTAAAGCTTCTATTTTACACATATAAATCAAGCCATCAAGGGTGATTATTCCAAGTACTGCACACTTTCGATTGGCAGAGTCTTCGGCCCCTCAGGCGAACGATAGCTTGCACAGACGTGATAGAAGTTGGACTGCATCACGACTTGGTGACCACTTCCCTAGCTTTGGAGATCTCTGACTCGCTTCGTTTTCCTGGTACTTCTAGGGTCGCTTGTAGTTCATGTTTCGCCCAATTTGCCGTCTTTACATCCTGGATTTCCTCCGCGCTACCAATCACGCCAATCAATCCAGTAATATATCCATCGCACAGTTCCACTGAGCGTAAATACCATTTCAGAGCCTCGCTAAAGTCTTTCTTGCGGTAACAGAAGTCACCCAATTTAGCGCAAATGGGATAAGCAGTTGGGATGATAAGGAGTACCTCGTGCAAGCACCATATGGCCTGATTGTCCATCCCTAGAGATTCATAAACGCTGGCCAATTCGGTGTATGCTTCTACATCAGTGGCATGCACCTCAACAAAGGTAGCAAGCTCATTTGCCCTCTCTTGACCATTGAGTCGCGCAATCCTCCTTTTCCACGACACCTTCTCGGAAATTGCAACATCCTTGACCTTGCCGAGAACAAAGTTGATTGCATTGAACCTAGCAGTACCTGGTACTAATCCATAGAGTTGCTTCAGGCAATGTTCCATGAGGTCGGTGTTGCCAGTCATGTAGCATGCGATAGCTGTCTGTTCGTAGAAGAGGAGTCGATCTGCAGGAATCCCTCCCATTCGCACACGCGCATCCGCCTCCTCTGTGTATCTGATCAACGCCTCTGGCTCGAAGTTGGGCGTCTTCAGGAAATCCTCAAGCATTCCCATGGCTCGTGGGTGTTGGTGGGCGGGCGGTGCGGGGCTTTTTGAATTGGTTGGCAATCCCCGGAGCAGTCTCCATCGTCAAATCAGCACAAAGCAGAATAGAGAATCGCTGTGCAAGCGAATCCCCGGCGCAGGAGGCGCATGAGACGGAATGTTCGAGAAATCTCTGTATGATTTGATCCGAGGAATAAGATCCCACAAGGGCGCGGAGGACAAGTACATTCAGTCTGCACTGGCAGAATGCAAACGAGAAATCAAGGCTACCGAAATTTCCACAAAGGCGTCAGCTGTCTTGAAGCTAACCTACCTGCAAATGATTGGGACGGATATATCTTTTGCGTGCTTCCAGATTCTGGAAGTTATGTCATCGCCATTGCCCACCAAAAAGATAGGCTATCTAGCAGCAAGCCAGTCTTTCGACAAAAACACGGCCGTCCTTCTACTTTGCACTAACTTACTAAAGAAAGATCTCAGTTCCTCAAATACGGCTGAAATCTCAGCCGCGCTGACCTGTCTCTCTGGAATAATTACCCCCTCTCTAGCCCTCGACCTGAGCCTCGACATTGACAGATTGACGGCTCACTCAAAACCATTAATCCGCAAAAAGGTCGTTATCGCAATGTTCAAAATGATGTCGATGATCGAGACTGATATGCTGAGTCGAATACGCGAACGACTCGTTGATGACGACCCAGCAGTTGTTTCATGTGCTGTCAGCACGGTTAGCGAGTTAGCAAGACTAGAGCCAAGAAGATACCTGCCTTTGGCTCCACTTTTCTATGGCCTACTTACAACCAGCTCGAATAACTGGATGCTGATCAAAATCATCAAGATCTTTGGAAATCTCTTACCCTATGAATCCCGACTCGCTAATAAACTACTGACACCTATCTCTTCTCTTATTGCCAGTACTGGTGCCCCATCATTACGGTATGAATGTATATCATTACTCGTCTCTTCCAATATGCTACAAGGGAACGACTCTCTGGCACGCCTCTGTTCTGACAAGATTCGTGGACTCTTTGGCGATGGCGACTCGAATTTATCATACGTTGCACTTCTTGCGCTGAATGGACTCTATGCAACGCATCCTGAGCTCGTCTACAGTTCATCGGGTTTGCTTATGCCATGCCTCGACTCGGAAGATCCGTCGATTCGGTCCATAGCCCTTGAAGTGGTGGAAAAACTGGTTACACAGGAGTCCCTACCAGAAGTTGTGAGAAAACTTATATCGCATCTGCTTCCAGGTAGCGCTTGGTCTCTTTCGGACGAGCATCGACAAGAAACTGTACAGAAAATAGTGGAAATGTGCAAAGCCAATACGTATGAGAATGTTGCCAGCTTTGAGTGGTACACTGCCGTGCTAATTGACATTGCCAATCACGCCCATGTGGATATCACCATAGTCGGAAAAGAGCTGCTGAACATTGCCATCCGCGTCCCAGATATACGGCGGGATGCAGTCGCGCAGATGATCGGACTCCTCGAATTTGGCATGCCAGAGGTGGTCTTCTGTATCGGCGAGTTTGCTCGTCTCTTGGATGATGGCTCTTCGGTTCTCCTTCGTCTTCTCAAGCTCGGTGAAGATGAAAGCATCCTTCCAGCCAGTATTATTGCGATCCCTAAGATTTTTCTCGTACTATCTCCTTCTGAGCAGCGCGACATTCTTCAAGAAATTCTCTCATTTCTCTCCAATAAAACGTTACATCCGGACCTAGACTTACAAGAAAGAGCCGTGCAGATGTTTGAGCTCTTTAAGTTGGTGGAAGAGGCATTGGAAGGGAAAAACGATAACTTCCTCTCTATTGGCATGACATCTCTGTTTAGAGGAGAGCTGAACCCGGTGGCTCCCTCTGCTCAAGGAAAGGTCCAAGTACCGTTTGGTCTGAATCTGGATGTGCCACTCCATTCTCCAGTTGAGGTATCTGATAGCGAGGAGGAACCAGCCTTGGACAATACGAATCCGGAAATCATATCGACGTTTGAGCTGGAAAGTAGATCCGACGACCCATTCTACATTGGCAAGCAACGGACTCTCGATGTTGACACAATACCAATCACTCCCTTTCAGCTTGCAAACAGACCTGCTAATGGTACCGCGCTGGGCATAGCGACCAAAAGACCAACGTTACTGGCAGAAGAGAGTCCAGGGGAGTTGCCCAAGCAGCAACCAACTCCTCCAGAGCCTACACCGCCTGTGAGGGAAATGCCAATAGCACCCGCTGGAGAGACAAATCATGCAGGTGTTCCCGTCAAGAAGCTGCGAAGAAAGAAAAAGGCACCAAATGCGAATTAATTTATTCAGTGTTGTACATAAATAGGAGCATTAGCAGTTGCCTGCCAAAATTTTCGTGTTGAAGTCATGATTAGCTCTCTCCAATGATTTTGCCTTTGTATCTGAGAACTGTGAAGTTGTTACTCCGAGAGTGCAGGTTCCGGAGGAAAAAGAGTTTCGATTTTTCCCGTCCACGCCCTAACCTAATACATTTCCGCCTGACGAAGAAGCAGCTCTATGCAGTCTTCAAGTGTAGCTGTAGAAGTCTTCACTGGCGAGCAATTACGCGGTCAAGTATGGATGCCGGATCTTGTGTCAATGGTCAATGAAGCATACTCCATTAAAGGAGCTCGCCTCTTTCCACCATGGCGCAGGATTGACTCGAATCATTGTCTTTCTGAAGGAGATTGGGAATACTGGACTGGTTGCGGTAGCCTTCAAAGTAGTCAAGGATCAACTGACCAAGTTGCACGTGAAGAGAGAAATCGTGGCTATTGCTTCTGCAAAACAGTGGTTTGCGAGTAACCCGTTGATTGAAGATGAAGTCAAGATGAACCCGAGAGTTTATAGGATTTCAATGATGTTTGGGAGTTGGGGATGACCTGCGTGGCGGTACGTTGCGGAAGTCAGTATGAAAAGTGAGGACTGGTGGGACACGCACTGCGAGCTTTGGAAGAAGAGATTGTACTTCGCTGCGGATCGCTGGGCAAAGATGCAGCACCCGAGATGAAGAGCCGAAACTTTCGAATGAGGGTCTGTGTTGAATTGAATGGGAGCTATTGGACCCGGAGAGGATTCAGGGTAGTAGATGAGCTGTGATATGATAAAGACACGTTTGGCTCCTTCCGAAAGTTTCAAGAGAATCACATGGAGAAGGAAATGATGACTTATGAAGAGGCCGAAGCATCAAGGCGAAAATAGCCAGTCAAATGGGAAATAACTCTATTTCAGCTACTGACGCGCTTTTGGTATAAAAGGAAGGATACAGAGGTATCAAGTAAATTAGAGTTCAACGGTCTAGCCTTACATTCCTTTGTAGATCACCAATAGAGGAAAGTCAGAGAGCGAATGAAAACACTGGGCAATTCTTCGTCAGAGTTGACAGGTAAGATCCATATCGGACAATGGCAAAGTTATGGTCCACCTGAATCAAAAATTACAGCCCTCTCCGAAAATGCCCTTGAACAGATTGTCGACTAAGACTCACTGTAAAACCCAATCCCGGCGACGCCAGGGACGGACATCTTGGGAGCTTTCCGGAGTGTCCTTTGGTCTTAAAGGACGATACGGTGCCCCCGAAACAGCACTATCCATTGTATGGGAAATAAACCGTGCCAACCGGTCGTACAACGCGACAAAATACAAACAGCCGTACCAAATCATAATAATAATATTATCATCTGTTATTCTATATGTCTCGGATTGTCTCCACTCCAATTGTAAGTCACCGCCTCCGCAACTCGGAGAGCCCTCAGTGGGATTACATCCTCAACATTGTCTCAAGCGGACCGTATACGGAAGCAAATCATACAATCAGCTAAAATTGCACCCCTTAAATGGCTTTAATATTCCCTTCCGAAGTTCCTATTGATACGTGGTCCTTTGCCGTCCCTCCGTCGCCAGAGTTTAGAGTCCAAATGACATATACGGGCCACGTACAGAGCTGAGGCTGAACAAGATATGTGCAGTTATCACGGAGAGGAGCAAGCGCGCAATTCTAAAGTACTGACGTCTTCGGCTTCAAGCCCAGACCACTGCGATCGACGGTGAGTGTGAGGTATATCAAAAACTTGGTTTCATTGTAGTCCGGCCTACCGGCCGGGGGCAATATATGAGCAATATATAGGGGAAATACTATACAGGGGCAAAGTATTTCCTATACAGGGGCAAAGTATTTCCTAT
>JAABUZ0100002816.1_pt1 | contig 27719 bp, 22 predicted proteins | sample 5562091 | NCBI WGS metagenome assembly JAABUZ01 (sample SAMN12813069, study PRJNA571459) | rock metagenome | isolation source: Antarctica rocks | place: Antarctica: Victoria Land, Linnaeus Terrace sud | collected 2015-12-21 | reverse complement strand
TGACCTCGCCCGGCTCGTCGCGCCGGCGGCACGCGAGGTCGAATGAGCGCGGAGGCCCGGGACCGGGCCGCCGCGCGCGCCGCGGAGCTCCGAGCCCGGATCGCCCACCACAACCACCGGTACTACGTCGAGGACGACCCCGAGATCGGGGACGACGCCTACGACGCGCTCCTCGACGAGCTGCGCGAGCTCGAGCGGATTCGGCCCGAGCTGCTCACCGACGACTCGCCGACCCAACGAGTCGGCGGTACGCCGATCGACCGGCTCGAGAAGGTCGCTCACCTGCAGCCGATGCTCTCACTCGCCAACGCCCGCTCGGAGGAGCAGCTCCGCGCCTGGGTGGCCCGGATGAAGTCGCACCTGGCTCGCGAGGGGATCGAGGATGCGGCCTTCGAGTACGTGGCCGAGCCGAAGATCGACGGCCTGGCCATCTCGCTCGTCTACCGCGACGGAGTGCTCGAGCGGGGCGCCACCCGCGGGGACGGCGAGATCGGCGAGGACGTGACCCACAACCTGCGCACGATCCCGGCCATCCCCTTGCGGATCGAGGGAGCGCCCGAGCTCCTCGAGGTTCGGGGTGAGGTCTACATGTCCCTTGCGGACTTCGCGGCGCTCAACGAGCGGCGGGCGGAGCAGGGCCTCTCGACCTTCATGAATCCGCGCAACTCGGCGGCGGGGACGATCCGCCAGCTCGACCCCCGGCTCACCGCGGAGCGGCCGCTCTCCATGTGGTGCTACGCCGTGGGCGCGACCGACGGCGTCGCGTTCTCCACTCACTGGGAGGGCCTCGAGTGGCTGCGCGGCCACGGCTTTCGCGTCAACGAGGACGTCCAGCTCCTGCGCACCGAGGAGGAGGTGGTGGCCCAGTGCCTGCGCTGGCAGGAGCGCCGCGGGGCCCTCGACTTCGAGATCGACGGCGTCGTCGTCAAGGTCAACGACCACGAGCTGCAACGCCGCCTCGGGGTGGTGGGGCGCGATCCCCGCTGGGCGATTGCCTGGAAGTTCCCTCCCACCACCGCGACCACTCGCCTGAACGCCGTTGAGTGGAACGTCGGCAAGTTCGGCGACCTGCACCCGTTCGCGGCGCTCGAGCCGGTGCACGTGGGCGGCGTGACCGTCAAGCTCGCGACCCTCCACAACGAGGAGGATCTCGCGCGGAAGGACCTCCGGCCCGGCGACGAGGTCATCGTCCTGCGCGCCGGGGACGTGATCCCGCAGGTCCTCTCCCCGGCTCCGCACGCCGTCGAGCGTGCCGACCGCGCGCCCCTCCCGCGACCGCCCGAGCGCTGCCCCAAGTGCGGCACGCCGACCGTCAAGCCTCCCGACGCCGTGTTCACGAAGTGCCCGAACCGCACTGGCTGCCCCGACCAGCAGTGGCAGCGCCTGAAGCACTACGCCTCGCGGGGGGCGATGGACGTCGACGGCCTCGGGGAGGAGCGCATGGCGCGGCTCATGAACGCCGGCCTGATACGTACCGCGGGCGACCTCTACCGCCTGAGCAGCGAGCAGCTCACCGAGCTCGAGGGCTTCGGCGAGTTGAGCGCGCGGCGGCTCATCGAGGCGATCGCCGCCACGCGCGAGCGGCCGTTTGGCCGGGTCCTGTTCGGGATCGCGCTGGAGGAGGTCGGCTTCGTGACCGGCGGCAACCTCGCCCAGCGCTTCCGCACGATCGACACGCTGCTCGCCGCCACGCCCGAGCAGATCTCCGAGACGCCGGGGATCGGCCCCAAGATGGCCGAGGTCATCTGCCGCCAGCTCGAGGATCCGCAGATCCGCGCGCTCATCGAAGACCTCCGCGCGCAGGGCGTGCGGATGGAGGAGGAGGGGCCGCCGCCGACCGAGGGGCCGCTGAGCGGCCGCACGCTCGTGCTCACCGGCTCCCTTCCCGCGCTCACTCGCGAGGAGGCCACCGAGCTGATCCTCGCCGCCGGGGGCCGGGTCACCTCATCCGTGTCGAAGAAGACGGACTACGTGGTCGCCGGAGAGAGCCCGGGAACGAAGCTCGAGAAGGCCGAGCGGCTCGGCGTCCCGGTCCTCGACGAGGACGGGCTACGCGAAGTGCTGGTCGGTCAGCCGCGATAGCGCGCCAGCGCCACCGTCATCCGATCCTGGAGCCCGTGCGCGTAGGTGGGGTCGATGCCGTTCATGAGCCAGGCGAAGACAAGCACGTGGCCGGTGGCGGTGCGGCAGTAGCCGAGGAGGTTCGAGACGTCGTGCAGGGTGCCCGTCTTGCCGCGGCAGCGGCCGTCGGCGGAGGTGCCCCGCATCCGCCGCGCGAGCGTGCCCGAACGGCCCGCGACCGCGAGGGAGCCGGTGAACGCGGCGTTCGTGGACAGGCGTCGCAGCAGCGAGACGACCTGGGAGGGGCTCGAGCGGTCGGCGCGGGAGAGGCCCGAGCCGTCGGTCACGGAGGGGTGGAGCCCGAGGCTCGCCGCCTGGGCGCGCACCACGGCGGCGCCGGCGCTCGTCGATCCCGCGCCGCCGAACCGTGCCCCGAGCCCCTTGAGCAGCATCTCGGCGAAGTAGTTGTCCGACGGCTGGTTGGTCAGGCGGATGAGCGCGGCCATGGTCGGCGAGCCGACCTGCGCGAGCTGCTGCGAAGCACCCGCCGGAGCGACGCCCGACCCGATCCGGCTGAGGGAGACGCGCGCTCCGAGGGCTCGCATGGCGCTCGCGAGACGTCCGGCGGAGAAGACGGCCGGACGCGTCTGAAAGGCGCTGCCGTCGTCTCGCGCGAGACCCCGGTCGAAGGCGGTGGCGCTCAGCGGTCCCCCGATGTCAGTCGAGGTCGCATACCCGGAGTAGGCGGTGCCGCGCAGCGTGTCGAAGAGGCTCTCGTCGCCCACGATCCGACCGGTCACCGAGGAGATGCCGTCCGTGCGGACGAGCTGGAGCGCGAGATCCTCGACGTTCGCCCCGCCCCCGTAGGCAGCGAGGCCGAAGCGCCGGTTGCCGAAGGTCGGGTCGCCGGCGCCCTTGAGGTATAGGTCTCCGTGCCAGGTGCCGTCGGCGGGGGTGAGGTAGCCGGCGCCGAGCACGCGCGTGCGGAGCCTCGTGCCGGCGCCGAAGCGCGCCAGCGCGGTGGAGGTGGTGTAGACCTTCTCGACCGACGCGGGGATCCGTCCGGTCCGCGACCGGGACGCGAAGAGCAGGCGGCCCGTGCTCGCGTCGAGCGCCAGCGCGCCGGCCGCCGGCCCGGCCTGCCCAAAGGTTCGCGCCAGAGTCGTCCGGAGCGCCCGCTCGGGGGCGGTCGGGGGGCTCGGGGCGGTGGCCACGGCGGTCCCCGTCACCGCTCCGGTCAGGACCAGAGCGAGGACGAGAAGGGGCGTGAGGCGGCGCATCGAGAAGTCGGAACCCGCGTGAGCGTCGAAGGTAGCGCCAGGAGAGGGCGGGAGGAGCTCGAGCCGCGCCGTACAATGACCGGTTGTGGGCAAGGTCGTGAACCTCGAGGCGGAGGTCAAGGGACGCAAGGCGGCCCGAGCGAGCGGCGCCGGCAGGGCTCGGCGCAGGCCGGCACAGTCCCGCACGGCGCTCGTGCTCGGAGGCGGCGGCTTCACCGGCGGTGTGTACGAGATCGGGGCGCTGCGCGCGCTCGACCTCCTCTCGGTCAACCGGACGGTCAACCAGTTCGACATCTACGTGGGAACGAGCGCGGGCTCCTTCGTCGCCGGCCTGACGGCCAACGGCGTCACGCCGGAGGAGATGATGCGGGTGGTCTCCGGTCAGGTGCCGACTCCGTTCCGCGACGTCGACGTGGCCACGCTCCTGCGCCCCAACCTGCGCGAGTTCGTCACCAAGGCGGCGGTGATGCCCCTGCGCGTCGCCCGGCTCGTACGCACGCTGGCCGGGCAGCTCGGCCAGATCACCGCGATGGACATCGTGCTCGGCATCGCCGAGGGCCTGCCCTCGGGCGCCTACTCCGGCTCGGGCATCGAGAGCTACATGCGCAGCGTGCTCTCCGAGGGGGAGCGCACGGACGACTTCCGGGAGCTCGAGCGGGAGCTCTACCTCGCCGCGACCGATCTCGACACCTGCGAGCGCATCGTGTTCGGCGCCGAGGGGTGGGACGACGTGCCGATCTCCACGGCGGTCCGTGCCTCCACCGCCCTGCCCATGGTCTACAAGCCCGTGGAGGTCAAGGGCCGGGAGCTCATCGACGGGGGGATCGTCTCGACGACGAACGTGGACATCGCCGTGGAGGCGGGAGCGAAGTTCATCGTCGTGGTCAACCCGCTCGTCCCCTACGTCAACGACTTCTCCAAGACGGTGCCGACCTTCTCCGGCTCGCGTCCGCGACGGATCTCCGACATGGGCTTTCCCCAGATCGGCTATCAGACCTTCAAGCTGCTCGCCTATCAGCGCCTGCACGAGATGGCGCGCCAGTGGGAGGAGCGCTACCCGGGCGTGGACATCGTGCTCATCGAGCCCGAGCCCAACGACGAGCTCATGTTCCAGACGAGCGTGATGAACTTCGCCTCGCGGATCGACATCGCTCGCCACGGCTTTCAGTCGGTCACGCTCAAGCTCGCCCAGGACTACGAGGAGTTCAAGGACGTCTGCGCGCGCCACGGCATCGAGATCTCCGCCACCCGGGTGCGCAAGGTCGTCAAGCACTTCGCGGCCGAGCGCGAGAGGACCCGCGCCTGGCGGAAGATCCTCGAGCAGACGACGAGCGCGGTCCTGCGCCAGTCGGCGCAGGAGCACTGAGCGGCGGCTCGCCCTTGCGCGCTGCGCACGCGAGGGTGGCGCTCGCCGCGCTCACGCTCTCAGGGCTGGCCGGCTGCGGTTCGGCGCGTCGGGCCGACTCGACGAGCGGCTCGCCCGCCGCTCAGCTCGCCGACGGGCGCCGCGTGTTCGCGGAGAACTGCAGCGCCTGTCACAGCCTCTCCTCCCGCCCGGCTCCGGAGCTGAACGGCGGAGGGCTCCTCGCCTACCGCCTGAGCCCGGCCGAGGTGGCGAGCTTCGTCAGGGTCATGCCGCTGAGGCGAGCGCTGAGTAGGGATCAGACCGCGGCGGTCTCCGCCTATGTCGCCCAGGTCGAGGCCGCGGCCTCCCGACGAGGAGTAGGAGCGGCAGCTCGTTAGCCGCTCGCCCGGCCGAGCGCGTCCAGCAGGCGGTCGCTCGCCGCGGCGCTCTGGACGGCGGCACGGACGTGCTCGGAGTCACCGACCGCCGTGCCGGGCCAGACGAGCACACCGAAGCGCCGCAGGCGCTCGGCCAGCTCGACGTTGCCCACGCCGCGAGCGCGGAGCCACACGAAGTTCGCCTCGCTCGGGCCGGCGTCGAAGGGGAGGTCGGCCAGCGCGGCGAGGATGCGCTCGCGCTCGGCGAGCACGGAGGCGCGCCGGCGCGCGACCTGGGGGCCGCACTTGTGGAGCGCCTCGAGCGCGCCCGCCTGGACGGGCGTGCTCAGCCCCAGCTCGGGGGCGAGCTGCGCCAGCATCTCCTCGGTGCCCGGCGCTCCGAGCGCCCAGCCGCAGCGCAGGCCGGCGAGCCCGTAGACCTTGGAGAGCGTGCGGAAGGCGATGAGCCGGGCATGGTCCTCGAGGAGCTCGAGCGACGCGAAGGGCTCCTCCGCTCCCACGAAGTCGCCGAGCGCCTCGTCGAGGAGCACCCACACCCGCTCGGGCAGCTCTGCGAGCAGCGCGCCCAGAGTCTCGGCGCCCAGGTGCTCGCCGGTCGGGTCGTTCGGGTTGCAGAGCACGATAACCCGCGTGCGCTCACTCACGGCGGAGCGCAGGCGATCGACGTCGAAGCCATGCTCGAGCGCCACCGGTCGGCCGCCGGCACGGCGGACCATCGGCGGGTAGAGGGCGTAGGAGGGCCAGGGGACGATCACCTCGTCGTCCGGCTCGAGCAGCGCGCTGAACGCGTGGCCCAGAAGCTGGGCCACGCCGTGGCCGGCCACCACCCGGCTCGTCTCGAGGCCGGCGCGCCGCCCGAGCTCGCGCCTGAGCTCGACCGTGTCGGGATCGGGTGCCTCGTTCAGCGAGCCGCGTGCCGCGAAGGTCATCGCCGCGACCACGTCAGGGTGGGGAAGCTCCGGCCACGTCGTCTTGGAGAGGTCGAGCGTCTCGATCTTCGTGAGCGCCCGCCGGCGGCGCTCCTGCACACGGGTGCGCAGCTCGAGGCCGACCTCCTCCTCCGTCATCCCGGAGAACTGCTTGTAGTACTCGAGCAGGCCCACGCGCGGCGGGGGCGACGGTGACTAGTGAACCACTAGAGGTTGATCCCGATGGGGGCGAGCTCGGCGCCGCTGAAGAGCAGCAGCCACGCCGTGAAGCACACGGTGCCCACGGCGCAGGTGATCACGAAGATCCTGGTGAGCGTGCCCTCTCGCTGGTCGTACCCGGCGGCGCGGCGCACGAGGATCCACGTCTCGTCCAGGCGCTTGAGCGCCACGAGCGCCGCCATGAGCATGGCGAGCATCCCCACGAACGCGATGAGGATGCCGAGGCTGACGCTCCCCGTCCAGTACTGGACGTGCGAGCCGACCCAGAGCCAGGCCACCGGCACCGGCCCCCAGAAGGACAGGTTGATCACCGCCATACCGGCCAGCAGGATCGCGGCGACTCCCCGGTCGACGGCCTGGCGACGCGGGCTTCCGGTCTCCGGCGCGCCGCGATAGCGCACCGGCTTGGTCCCGGGGCGCCGTCCGACGAAGAGGCCGCCGTTGTCGGTGGGGTCGACGCGCATGAACGCTGAGGTTAGCGGCGCGCGCTGTGGCGCGAGTTAACTCGAGTAGAGCGACTCGAACAGCTCGGCGTACTTCTCGTTCACGACGTTCCGCTTGACCTTGAGCGTCGGGGTGAGCTCGCCGCTCTCCTGGGAGAGGTCGTGCCCCAGGATGCAGAAGCGCTTGACCTGCTCCACCTTCGCGTACTTCGCGTTGGCCCGGTCGAGCGCCTCCTGGACGAGCTCGTGCACCTTCTCCTCGCCCGCGAGCGACTCGATGTCATCCGGAAGTCCCTGTTCCTTGGCCCAGGGCAGGATCTCCTCCTCGTCGAGCGTGACGAGCACGACCGGGTAGGGCCGGCGGTCGCCGTGCATCACCGCCTGGGAGATCCACCGCGATGCCTTGAGGTCGTTCTCGATGTTGGCGGGGGTCAGGTTCTTGCCCCCGGCGGTGATGATGATGTCCTTCTTGCGGCCGGTGATCGAGAGGTAGCCGTCCTCGTCGAGCGAGCCGAGGTCGCCCGTGTGCAGCCAGCCGTCCTCGACGGCGCCGAAGGAGGCGTCGTCGTTCTGGTGGTAACCGCGGAAGATGTTCGCGCCCTTGACGAGGATCTCCCCGTCGTCCGCGGTCCTGATCTCGACGCCGGGCAGGGCGCGGCCGACGGTCCCGAAGCGATGGTGCTCCACGGTGGAGTAGGTGGCCACCGTCGAGGTCTCCGTCATGCCGTAGCCCTCGAGCACCGGCACGCCGCACGCCCAGAAGAACTCGAGGATGTCCTTCGCGATGGGCGCCGCCCCGGTCACCGCCTGGCGCACCTCGCCGCCGAAGGCACGGCGCACCTTGGAGAAGAGCATCTCGTCGGCCTTCTCGTAGGGCTTGCGCAGCTCGTCGGGAATCGGCCGCCCGGCAAGCTCGAGGTCTCGCACCTTGGCGCCCACCGCGACCGCTGTCTTGAGCTGCTCGGGGTCGGCGTTGGAGGTGACGAGCGTGTAGAGCTTCTCGAAGATGCGCGGGACGGAGGGGAAGTAGGTCGGCTTGACCTCGGCGAGCTCGGGGATGATCTGCTTCGGATCGCCGCCGAAGTACGCGATCACCCCTCCGACGTCGAACGAGAGAAGCTGGATGAGCAGAGCGAAGGCGTGCGCGAGCGGCAGGTAGAGGTAGGTCGTCTCGCCCGCCTCGAGCACGTTGGTCTGGAGGCACATGTCGAGCACGCCGCGGTAGTTGCCGTGGGTGAGCACGCAGCCCTTGGGCGGCCCGGTCGTGCCCGAGGTGTAGATGAAGGTGAAGGGGTCCTCGGGCCCGACGGCCTCCGTTCGCTTCTTGAGCTCCGCGGCGTCGCGGCCCCGCCCGCGGTCCCTGACTTCCTCGAGCGTGATCGCTCGCTCCGCCTGTGCCTCCATCACGACCACCCTCTCGAGGGAGGGGAGCTCCTCGCGGACCTCGGCGATCTTCTGCGCCTGGTCGGCGTCCTCGCAGATCACGATCCGGGCCTCGGAGTCGCCCGCTACCCACTGGCACTCCTCGGGCGAGTTGGTGGGATAGATCGGAACGACCACGCCGCCCGCGGCGGCGATCGCGAAGTCGCAGTAGGTCCACTCGGGCCGAGTGCCGGCGAGGAGGGCGACGCGGTCGCCCGGGGCGAGCCCGAGGTCGAGAAGGCCGAGCGCGATCTCGCGCACGATGTCGTTCACCTCGCCGTAGGTGACGCTCGCCCACTCCCCGGCGCGCTTGACGCGAACGGCGACATCTCCACCGCGTTGCTCTGCCGCCCTCGAGAGGAGGTCGGCGATGGTCTTAGAGGCCGTCGACGAGGTCGGCGCGGGCGCGGTGCTGGGCTCCATGGCTCTCCTGCCGCCTCAGGCGCGCGCGGCGGCTTGCGGCTCGAACCCGGCCTGCTCGGAGAGATTTGTGAGGAAGAGCGTCTTGTCGATCCTGCCCTGGAAGATGGGAACGCCCATCTCCATGCACTTCTCGATCACGTCGCGGCGCTCGAGGCCGGCTTCGCGAGCGAGCTCGGTGGGCGTCAGGTGAATGGGCATCGGTCCGTCCCTCCTGTGGTTGCTCTGCCGTGTTGTATACCGGGTCGCGAAGACGGTCTCAACGAGGCCTCAGATCGGGTTCGGAATGTCCTCGAAGGCGTGCTCCACGCCGAAGCGCGCGGCGGCGAGCTCGCCGAGGCGGCGGATGCCGAAGGTCTCCGTCGCGTAGTGCCCGGCGGCGATGAAGTGCAGGCCCGCCTCGCGGCTGTCGGCCATCACGTGCTCGGCGGGCTCGCCCGTGAGGAAGGCGTCGAGGCCGCCCGCAATCGCCTCCTGGGCACTGCTCGCCGCGGCGCCGGAGACGATGCCGATCGTGCGCACGCGTTCGGGGCCGTGGGGGAGGACGAGGGGCTCGCGGCCCGTGAGCCGCGTCACGCGCCCGGAGAGCTCCTCGATGCCGACGCCCTCGCCGGGGAAGCGCACGGCGGCGCCGATCGCCTGGCCGCGGTAGCGGCCGAATGGCTTGCGTCCCTCGCTCGCGCAGCCCAGCCCGTCGGCCAGGAGGGCGTTGTTGCCGTGCTCGGGATGGGCGTCGAGCGGGAGGTGGTAGGCGAGGAGGCTCAGCCCGGAGCTGAGCAGCGCCTTGAGGCGGCGCGCCTGGCGCTTGTCGATCCGGCGAGGCTGGAAGTCCCACAGGACCCCGTGATGGACGAGGACGAGCTCGGCCTCGCGCGCCGCCGCGCGCTCGAAGAGCTCGAGCTGGCCCGAAACGCCGGTGACCACGGTGCGGACCTCCTCGACGCCCGGGACCTGGAGCCCGTTCGGCCCGAGATCCTCGAACCGATCCACCTCGAGCAGCTCGTCGAAGTAGGCAGTGATGTCGACGCGGGAGGCGGGCAGAGCGGACTCCACGGCAGGGCATCAGACCGTAGCGGAGCCCGAGCGCACGCCTCCTGAGCGCGTCATCTGAACGGACGTGTTTGCGGCGCGTTTCATCCGGGAATGCGCCGCTCGAGGAGTGGGCCCACTGGAGTAGGGGATCGAAGGCGAATGGCACTGGCTCTACGGGTAGGACCGGCGGAGGACGAGCGCAACGACGACGACCTCGTCGCCGCGCTTCGCCAAGGAGAGGACGAGGCGTTCGAGGCTCTGTTCGAGCGCTACCGACGTCGTATCGCCTCCTTCGTGTACGGGATGGTCGGCGACTGGGCGCGCGCCGAGGACATCACCCAGGAGACGTTCATCTCGGCCCTGCGGCGGATGCGGGAGACTAAGCGCTCCATCGCCTTCAAGCCCTGGATCCACGAGATCGCGAAGAACGCGACGATCGACCACTTTCGCCGGGCGCGCCGCGCCCAGGAGGTCTCGATCGACGCCGACGGCGCGCTCGCTCCCGCCGACGAGGTCAGGCTGGCCGAGAAGGCGCAGACCCCGGAGGCGGCACTCGAGCGCCGCGAGCAGGTGAGCGACCTGCTCGGGGCATTCGGCGGACTCTCCGAGAGCCACCACGACATCCTCGTGCTGCGCGAGCTCGAGGGGCTCTCCTACCACCAGATCGGCGAGCAGATGGGTCTCAGCCGCCCGTCGGTGGAGAGCACGCTCTTCCGCGCGCGGCGCCGCCTCACCGAGGAGTACGACGACCTGCGCAGCGGTCGCCGCTGCGAGGGCGTGCGCGAGACCATCACGGCGGCTGCCCTGCGGCCGGTGGCGCTGCGCGAGCGCCGGCGGATGCGTCGTCACCTCGCACATTGCCTGTCGTGCCGCCTGCACGCCCACCAAGCCGGCCTTGCGCCGCGCGACGACGAGCGCGCGGGCTTGGGCGCCAAGGTCGCGGCGCTGCTCCCCTTCCCCCTCCTCGCTCGACGGGGCCGCACCGCCACGACGGGTGGCGACACGGCGGCTCACCTTCCCTCGCTGACCCAGCTCACGGTCAACGTCGCTCCGGTCCTTCAGCCGCTCGCCGCCGGCTGGCCGCTCGCCGTCGGCTGGCCGCGCGCCGCCGCCGCCGCGCTCACGCTCGCCGCGGCCGGCGCCGGGGCGGGGCTCGCGATACGAGCGGCCGAGACCTCACTCCCCAGCGATCCCGCGCCGGCCCTCTCCGCGCCCGTGCGCTCGGCGCCCGTCGCTCACCGCGTGGGCGTCTCCGCGAGGCCGGCTGGGACGAGCGCCGTGCGCCGCCTCCGGCTCGCTGAGAGCCTCAGTGCGCCGAGGGAGATGGCCGTGGGGATCGAGAAGCTTGCCGCGACCTCCACGCCGTCGCCGGCGGTCGGACGCATGGCGCCGCCGCCCGCCCCGCCGACCACACCCCGCACGCATCGCGGGCCCGCGATGCCGAGCGTCCCGACGCGGCCGGACGCTCGCTTTCGCGTGGCGGTTCCGCGTGTCGCTCGCGCTGCTCCCATCCGGTTCGAGACGCCCGTGAAGGTGCGGGACCACGTGAAGGGCGCCGAGGAGGCGGTTCGCTCCGTCGCGACGGAGAAGGTTCTCGGTCCCGTCGCCCCGTCGTTGGACGCACTGTCCCAGATCGACCCGATGACCATGCTGCCGACCACCGCGCTCGTCGGCCGCTGACTCTCCTCAGCAGCGCCGTGCGATACTGAGTCCTCTGTCGGGGCGTGGCGCAGCCTGGTAGCGCGCACCGTTCGGGTCGGTGAGGTCCCCGGTTCAAATCCGGGCGCCCCGATTTGGGTTCAAGTAGCGAAGGAAGTCGCACCGACTGCTGAGACGTGCAAGGTGCGTGCCTGAGCGTCCGTGTGTCGGCTATCCGACGCCACCGTTGGCGTGGATCGTCTGCCCGGTGATCCAGCCGCCGTCGGGTCCGGTGAGCATCGCCACGATGTCGGCAATGTCCCCCGGTTGGCCGAGACGGTCCAGCGGACTCATCTTCGCCAACTGCGGCAGCGCCTCCTTGGGCTCACGGCCCGCAGGAGGTCGGTATCGGTGAAGCCCGGCGACACGACGTTGGCGGTGATGCCTCGCGGCCGAGCTCGACGGCGGCGACGCGCGTGAGCTGCTCGATCGCGGCCTTGCTGGCGAGGTAGCTCGCGATCCCGGCCGCGGCGGATCGTGTTGAGGTCGTCACGATCCGCGCGAACCGCCTGCTCGGTCTGCTCGGCGGCATCGCGATTGCGGGCGCAGGCGAACACGACCGTTGCGCCGTCGCGCTCCAAGCATGCCCGATACCCGGTGACCCGCCGGTCACCAACGCACCCTTGCCCTCCCACGCAGCCATACGCCCCTACGCTATCGACCAACGACCCCAACGCGCCACGGGTCCCCGACGAAGCACGCTCTCCCCCCCGGGGCCTCACGCTTACGCGCGTCCCGCGACCGATCGTCTACCGGGACAACGGCAATACGACCGGCTATACTCGAAGTATGTCCAAGGTGATGGTGTCGCTCGCTGACGACTTGCTGGCGGAGCTCGATGCCGAGGCCGCGCGACGATCGACGAGTCGCAGCGCGCTTCTTGCCACGGCAGCACGACGCGAGATTGCGCGCCGGGATCCCGACCGTGTCGCGGCGGCCATCGAACGGTCCGAGCAGCGGTTCCGCCACGCTGGGGCCTTCGAAGCCGCCGATCTCGTTCGTGCCGATCGAGACCTGCGCCGGTGACCCACCTCCTGATCGACACGTCGGTGTTGATCAAGTGGTTCCACAGTGAAGGGGAAGGCGAGCTGCGGGAGGCCCGCACCTTGCGCTCAGCCCACGTTGCCGGAGAACTCGACGCGCACGTCCTCGATCTCGCGATGTACGAGGTCGGCAACGTGCTCGTACGCGCGCTGCAATGGGACGCAGCCGAGGTAGCCGATCAGCTCGACGACCTACGCGCTGTTGTCGGTCCGCCCTTGGTTGTGACCGCTGCATGGCTACGGCACGCGGCGACGTTCGCCCAAGCCCATGCGTTGTCGTTCTACGACGCAAGCTGGGCAGCAACAGCCTCCGAGCTGGCCATCCCGCTGGTCAGCGCCGATCAGCGCCTGCTCGCCGCGGGATTGGCCGAATCTCCGAGCCAGGTCGTGAACCGCCTCAAGCTCTTGCCCGGCGAAGGGAAGCCCCGTGACGGCGCACGCGAGAGTCCTGACGAAGCTCACTAGCGTGTCGCACGCCGATCCCAGACGGGATGCCGGACAGCGGAACCGGAACGATGGACGAGCGGTCAGGGTCCCGGGCCATTGGAGAAACGGCTCGACGGGGCCGGACGGTCAGCTCTGCGATGTCTGGGTGTCGAACAGCTCGAGGGCGAGCTGTCGGGCGGTCTCGATCGGTTCGCTGTCGTTGAAGATGGCCGATTCGAGGATCCCGCCGTTGTAGATGACCGATAGCTGCTTGCCGAGAGGCTCAGCGTCACGGATGCCGGCTTCGCGAGCAAGATCGACGAGCTGCTGTCGAAACGTGCCCTTGAATCGGGTGGCGACCTGGTGCGGTTCGCTGGTGGGTTGGGGGGTGAGGCTGACGGCGTTGGAGAACGGGCAGCCGCGCAGAGGGCGAGCTGCGGGATCGAATAGCGCGGCGAGCCGCTCCCGCGGAGACGCTCCAGGTCGCGCGAGCGTGGTGAGGGGTGTGCGGTTGGGATTGCGCTCGAGCTCGCGGAGATGCTCGGCCAACAGCGCCTGCTTGCCGGCGAAGTGCTGGTAGAAGGTCCGTCGGGACACCTGCGCTGCCGTGAGCAGGTCGGCGACGTCAGTGTCGGCCACCCCTTGGATCGGGAAGAGCACGGCGGCGGCCTGAAGGATCCGGGCGCGGGCTCCACGCCCGCCGGGAGTGACGCGTCGCGGAAAGGTTGCGATTTCGGCCGGGCCGCCTCCCGTATGACTCCTCGCTCGAGACAAAGTAGACGACAAGTATACTTCAGTCGGTGAGTGACGCTGAGGCATCGATGACAGCTCTGCCGATCGTGTGCGAGCGGCGTGTGCCCCAGGTCGCGGGACGCGCTGGATACGTACGCGTCGACTGCGAGCGGATCGTCGGGTACGCCGCCGAGCTGCCGGCCGGAGCTGACGTGCCTGGGCTTGACCCTGAGGCGCACTATGTCGAGGGGCCGCGGGAGGCAGTGGCGGCGTTCGTGCTGTGCCTGGACGCGATCAACTTCGGCTCGGGCTGGTGGCCGACCGTGCGCAAGCGCTCCGGCCACTCGGGCTACCTGACGATGGCCGCTGGCCTCGCCGACCGGTTTCGCTCCCGCGGACCTTGGCCGGCCGAGGCGCTCGCCTGCATCGACGGTGCGGAGATCGCCGCCGTGCTCGGCCAGGACCCCGGGCACGCGCTGATGGCGCTGTTCGCCGCCGCGCTGCGTGACCTCGGCGCCCACGTCCGCGACGACGCCCGCGGAAGCTATGAGCGGGTGATCGACAACGCGAACGGATCCGCGGTGGCGCTCGCCACCCGCGGCCGGCCGCGCGTTCCTGCGTGCATGGGTAGCGCCGAGGTTGCGAGGTTTATCGCGGTGGCTTGGGGAGACGCGCCGATGGGATCGTGTGCCTGCGGTGGTGGGGATCCACCGCGGCCGCTCAGGCCATCATGCCGACGTCCTCGCCGCCAAATCGCACCTCGTCCACATCTACACCAAGCTCCGCGTGGACTCCCGCACCGCCGCCGTCGCCGTCGCCCAACGCCAAGGGCTCATCCGCCGCTGGGCTGCTCGTCAACCGTTATGAACGATGAGATAGGGACCGAGCGCCACCAGGACGACGGCGAGGCCGTATCTCAAGCGATGCGTGGGCAGGGAGTGCGCGAGTTTCCAGCCGACCAGCACGCCGACGAGCTCGGGGATGCCGACCAGCAGAGCGAGCGGCCACGAGACAGCGCCCTGGACGAGGTAGCCGATGGTGCCGGTGCCTGCGATCACGATCGATTGTGCCTGGGCGGCGCCGAGCGCGGGCAGCATCGGCGCGCCCGCGGCCACCAGCAGCGGGACGCTCAACAGCGGCCCGCCGAGCCCGAACAGGCCGCTGACGATCCCAACGCCGACCCCGATCGTCGCCACCACGTTCGCCGGCGACCGGTGGCCTTCGACGGCGCCGATCGCGCGGCGACGTTCCCGCCAATAGACGAGCAGACCCATCGACGCCACGCATACACCGACCAGCACCCCTCCCGGCCCCAGCGCCGTGATGCCGATGCCGCCGATTAGCCCGCACAGAGCCAGTAGCACCAGCGTGCCGTCGCTCAGATCACCAAAGCCCTGGCTGCCGGCGGCCGCAAACGCCGTCACGAGCCAAGCGAGCCGCCGCAGCACGCAGCGACGTCACTACGGGCCGGCTTGCGCCGGTAGCCAGCGTGCCCGGGCCGAGACCTCCCGAGGACAGACGTCGTCGCTCGGCGAGAACCCGCTTGCTGCTCGAACGATCGCATCCCTTAGATTGTCGGAGTCGTGTCGGCCACCGAGCGCATATGACCGGAGAGGCCATCTGCGCTTGCCTCGCTAAAGCAGCGCGTGCGCCACACGCGCGAAATCGACACGTCCGAGAGTGCCTTTCTCTGTCACCGATGCCAACCGAGATCAAGCGGAGCACCGAGGGGAACGCTTGGGGACCTTATGCGAGACGCGCTTGCGGCCCTCGACCGCAGTCGGCTCACGCTGCTCGTGAAGGAGGGCAATACGGTCACGGGCCTGGCGGTTCGAATACCGTCCGGTGAAGGCGATTGCTGTTCCCGTGGCTGGACCGTCCGAGGTTTTGACGCCGATGACTGACGGCCCCCGGTTCGACGCGGTACTGGCCTCCTTCGACGTGGCCCTGGTCCGTGCCCCCAACCCCGGGTCGTTCACCCTCTCGGGTACGAACACCTGGATCATCGGTCGTGAAGGGTGCTGGGTCGTCGATCCCGGACCGGCTCTACCGGCGCACCTCGAGGCCGTGGCGGCCGAGGCCGTACGCCGCGGCGGCGTGGCCGGCATTGCGCTGACCCACGACCACGCCGACCACTCCGAGGGCATCGAAGCCCTCCGGGCGCGGACGGGGGCACCCCTGGTCGGCGCGGCGCGCGCCGCGGACGTGGTGCTCGGCGACGGCTCGAGGTTCGGGCCGCTTGAGACCATCGCCACGCCGGGCCATGCGCCCGACCACCTCGCCTACGTGGCCGGAGGCGTGTGCTTCAGCGGGGACGCGGTGCTCGGCGCGGGCAGCGTGTTCGTGGCGCCCGGGCCGGGAGCGCTCGCCTCCTATCTCGCGGCCCTGCGGCGGCTGCGCGAGCGCGCGCTCGAGGTCATCTGCCCGGGCCATGGCCCCCCCGTGCTCGACCCCCGGAGCAAGCTCGACGAGTACCTGGCCCACCGGCTCGAGCGCGAGGAGGGGCTGCTGAAGGCGCTCGAGGGCGGCGCTCGCTCTGCGGATGAGCTCCTCGACGCGACGTGGGGCGACGTCCCGCCCGACCTGCGTCCGGCCGCCGCGGTGACCCTCGCCGCCCACCTCGACAAGCTCGAGGAGGAGGATCGGCTGCCCGCGGGCGTTGAGCGCCCGTCGTTCGCGTAGCGGCGGTCGGTCAGGCGAGCGCCACGTCGGCGCCGCGCCCGACCCGGACGCGCAGTGCGGCGGGAAGGCCGAAGTCCCGGCGCACGGTGGCCTCGCGCCCGATGATGCTCGACGTGAGGCGATGCCCGACGTGGCGGATGGTGGCTCCGGCGAGGACGATCGAGTGCTCGACCTCCGCTCCCTCGATTCGAGCATGCTCCCCGACCGACGTGTACGGACCGACGAAGGCGTCGAGGAGCATCGCTCCCGCCCCCACCACCGCCGGTCCCCGGATCGTCGTGCGATCCACCACGGCGCTCGGATGGATCACCACCCGGCCCTCCGCCCGGGAGCTCGAGAGCTCAGCTCCGGAGACGTCGCGCTCGAGCGCGTCGAGCACCATCCGATTGCCTTCGAGGAGCTCGTCGACGTCGTCGCGGTAGGACCATGACTCCGCCGCTCGGCGCACGGTCAGGCGCCCGCCCGCCGCCACCAGCGCCCGGGCGAGGTCGGTCACCGAGCAGAGGCGCGTCAGGCCCTCGCGCTCGAGGGCGTCGGCGGCCCGTTGCAGGGCGGACGGGGTGAGCACGGCCGCCGGCGCGCATCGCTCTCCCGTGAGCGGGAGCCCGGGCGTGCCCGCGAGGCGCAGCGGCGCGACGTCGCCGACGTCGTCGAGCGGACCGGCCGCGACGAGCAGGCCCATCTCGGCCCGGTCGACCGCGCATGCCTCGACGAGCGGTGCGAGCGGGGAGAGCAGCAGGGAGTCGGCGCGGTGCACGAGGGCGGTCGCACCGTCGAGGAACGGGCGCGCGGCGAGGAGGGCCTCGACCATCGAGGACTCCTTCGGCGCCTCGATGACCTCGACGCCGAGGTCGGCGACCGCAGGCAGCGCGTCGGGCGAGGCGACGACGGCGATGTCCGGCGCTCCGCCGGCGCACAGCGCCTCGAGGCCGTACTGCACGAGCGGCCAGTTGCCGATCGGGAGGGCGAGGGGCGGCCGTCCCGCGATCGTCTGCGCGAGCTCGCCGCCCGGCAGCCCGGCGGCGAGGATGATTCCCTTGAGCTTGTCCACGGCCACTCAACGCGCGAGCGCGCCGGAGCTTTCAGCGGGCGGTGAGCGAAAGGCTCAGGTGTCACCGGTCATGGGCTCGAGCCGCGCTTCGGAGAGCTCGAAGCCGGGCGCCTCCCCGAACTCGCGCGCCATGCGCGCCTTGAAGCTCGTGTAGCGGCGGGAGGCCTCCGTCCGTCGGCCCTGGGCGATCCACACGCCCAGGAGGGCTCGCTGGGTGTCGACGTCGAAGGGCTCCATCTCGGCCAGCCGCTCGAGCGCAGAGGCCGCCGAAGGCAGGTCTTGGCGGCGGAGGAGCAGGTCGATGAGCTCGCGCAGCGCGGCCGCGGCCAGCGCTCGCAGGCGGTCGCGTTCGGCGTAGGCCCACTCCGCGTAGGGCTCGTCGGAGACGAGGTCGCCCCGGTAGAGCGAGAGGGCGTGCTCGAGCCGTTCGCTCGCCGCCTCGGCCTCTCCGCGGCCGGCGGTGGAGAGGCCGTCGCGGACGGCCGCCTCGAACTCGTCGGCATCGATGCGGACGTGGCGGCGGTCGAGCGCGTAGCCGCCCTGGACGGTGACGATGAAGGCCGACCGCGCACCCCGGGAGCGCCCCGGCTCGAGCCGCTGGCGCAGCGCGTGCATGAAGTGGCGCACGTTGTTCACGCTCTGGCGGCCGCCGTGCGGCCACAGCGCCTCGGCGATCTCCTCCGCATGCACCACGCGGTTGCGCTCGCATACGAGGTACTTGAGCACCTGACCGGGGCGCTGCTGGAGCCACTCGCCCCCCAGAGCCGTCTCGCGGGAGTCGATCCGCGTGCGGCCGAACGCGCTGATGGAGAGCTGCGGTCCGTTGAGCCAGTGCGGGTCCGAGCGGCGGCGGCGATCCCGCGTGTCGCCGGGGCGCAGGTGCAGGACGACGCGTCGGTCGGGCAGGGCGCCGGCGGTGACCCAGAGCGCGGAGACGCCGCCGCCCGGCGCCGTGTCGATCCGGATCTCGGGCAGCGGGGCGTCGACCGAGCGGGCGCGCTCGGCCAGGCAGCCCTGCTCGCACGGCCCGCCGGCCACGCGACAGGAGAAGAGCTCGCGACAGTCGGAGGGCGGCCCGCCGCGCTCGAGGTCCCAGAGAAGTCGCACCGCGGCCTGATTGGCGCTCTGCACCCGTCCCTCAGGGCTGAGCACCACGATCCCGTAGGGCAGGCCGTCGAGGATCTCCACGGCTTGCGCCTCGTGGTGAGCGGACTGTTGGTTTCCGGTGCTCATGGCGGCCTCGGGCACCGGCGATCGACGCGGGTGCGCACTCCGGATCATCGGCCTCGCAGCCGTCCTTCCTTTAGATCAGTCGACAAATCACCAGCTAATCCGCAGCCAAATCGCGAGGCGACGAGCGGCCCGTACCGTGCCGCTCAGCACCTGGGAAGAAGCTGGTGAGCTCCCGCCAAGACGGCGGGGAGCGCGCCACGAGGAGAAGGGGATAGGAATGGACGCCGTCGCCTCACGTTACGCCGGACTCAGCGAGGGTCGCTTTCACCGCAAGGCCAAGCTCGACAGCGACCTGCGCGAGGGAGAGCTCGCGGGCGCCATCGCCCGCGCGAAGCAGGGTGATCGCGCCGCCGTGCGTTACCTGTACCTACGCTATGCGGACAACGTCTACGGCTACGCCCGGAGCATCGTGCGCGACGAGCACGACGCCGAGGACGTCACCCAGCACGTGTTCGCCCGGCTCATGACCGCGCTCGAGCGCTACGAGCAGCGCGCCGTGCCCTTCAGCGCGTGGCTGTTGCGCATCACCCACAACGCGGCGATCGATCACATGCGCCGGCGCCTGGTGGTGTGCGAGGAGCCGCACGCGGTGGACGAGGGCGACGAGAACCGCTCGCACGAGCTCACCCACACGCTGCGCTCGGCGCTCGAGGAGCTCCCCGAGGTGCAGCGCCAAGTCGTCGTCATGCGTCACATGGGCGGCTACTCGCCGGGCGAGATCGCTCTTGCCCTCGACCGTTCCGAGGACGCGGTGCACGGTCTGCATCACCGTGGACGGCGGGCGCTGCGGGAGGCGCTGACCCGGGCGGGCGCCGCGCCGATGGCCGCGGCGGCCTAGTGTCGTGCTTCTCAAGTTCGGCGGCAGCCTCGCGGCGTCTCGACGCGTCCGCCGCCACCCACGGACTCGCCCGTGCCACCAGCACGGCCTTCGCCCGTGGCCGTCGCCGGACCCGCCGAGCCACTCGCGACGCTGCTCGCGAACTATCGACTCACGACACTAGGAGCTACCGCGGAGCGGACCCCGAGTCAGGTGAGGAGGAGGCCGGACCGACGGTGGCCGGCATGGGTACCGGCTGGCCGGCCGGGGGCGGGGGATTGCCGGCGCGATCACCGCCGGACGAAGGGTGTTGGCCTGATGCCGGCTTGTCGGACGGCGGTGACCCGTCGCCCGAGGAAGGCTTTCCGCTCCCGGACCCGCCGCCGTCGGGAGGAGTGGTGGAGTCGCCGGGTGCGCCCGACGAGGGACCGCCCGAGGCCGGGCCTCCGATCGTGGTCGGCGCCGGAGGCGTCCCGGGGCCCGTGACGTTCGTGACCGGCGGGACCGTGGTCACCGCCACCGCTGAGGGGGAAGCGCTGCTCACGGGGGATGCGTGCGTTGCCGGAGCCGCATGCGAAGCGGCCGGCGGGGAGGGCGCCGCCTGAGAGGCGGGTGGCGGAGCGCTCGGTGGCGCCGGCGGGACGGCCGCCGGTGCCGGGAGCCCGACGAGCGCCGGCGCCGCGAGCGCCGCGAGCGGGGTTGAGGAGCCCGCGGGTGCGGAGGCACGCGATCCGGGAGTCTTCGGCGCGTGATGAGACACGCTGCCGCTCGTCATCACCTCGGCGCCGCCGGCGGTGACCACGGCGACGCAGACCACGGCGGCCACCTTCGTCGCCGCAGCGGCCACTACGCCGACCGAGACCGAGACCGCTCCGCTCCCGGCGGCCGCGCCTCCGCCCGCGGCCGCGCTTCCGCCGGCCGCTGCTCCGCCCCCGCCGAGGAGCTTGGCGAGGATCGCCGCCGGTAGCCCGACCGGGGGCACGAGCGCAGCGAGGTCGCGCGAGACCGAGCGCAGCTCGCCGCGGTAGGCGCGGCAGGACGAGCAGTCGCGCAGGTGGCGGCGGGCGAGGGCACTGGCGCGCTCTCCGCCGTCGTGGGCGGCGGTGAGCTCCTCGCGGATGCCGCCGCACGCCGCGTCGCGCGCCTCCGCCGCTTGGGCCAGGCCCATTCGCGCCCGCACCAGGAGCGACTTGACCGCGGGCACGCTCGTGCCGAGCGCATCGGCGGTCTCCACGTAGGAGAGCCCGTTCAGCTCGCGCATGAGCAGCGCCGAGCGCTGATGCTCGGGCAGGCGGCGCACGTCGCTGACGAGGCGCTGCAGGCTCTCGCGGCGCACGGTCTCGGCCAGCGGGTCGGCCTCCGGCGCGCGGATGATCGACATGACCTCGGGGGAGGGGGGGACGGGCCGCCGCAGCTCGTCCACGCACCGGTTGTGTGCGACCCGGTAGAGCCACGCACGCAGCGAGATCTCGTGGTCGGAGGCGCGCAGCGCGCGGTAGGCGCGCACGAAGACGTCCTGCAGCGCGTCCTCCGCGTCGGGACGGGAGCCGGCGAGCATCTGGCGCACGTAGGCGAAGAGCCGCGCGCGATAGCGATCGTGGATGGCTCGGAAGGCCTCCTCGTGCCCTGCCCGGAAGAGGCTCACGAGCTGCTCGTCGGAGCGCAGCCTCAGCAGTGGCGGAGAGAGGCTGCAGCGCGTCCGACCGAGGCTTGCGGGGGCTTGGAGAGCGGCGGCTTCCACGGGGAGTCTCGAGTCACTGTAACGTCGCGAGCGACGGAAGGTTACGGCTCCATCTCGCCGATCGGCGGCGGAGTCAGCGCGGCGGCGGCGACCACGAGCGCGAAGGCCAGGATCCGCACCGCCAGGCCTCCCGCGCTGGCCGGCACGGGCTCCCCGAACACCAGCGGCCCGGCGGCGATCGTGCAGACGTTGGCGGCGGCGCTCGTCACCGCGATCACCGGCACCGCCTCGCCGATCTGGAGCGACCGCGCGGAGACGAGCAGGCCCAGCAGGGAGAGGACGAGGATGACGAGGGCGAGCGGGTGCACGAGCACGCCGGCGCCCAGTGCGGGGAGGTGTCCGCTGAGCGCCTTGATCGAAACGTCGGAGGCGCCCCAGAGCAGGCCTGCCGCGAGCGCGAGCGCCCCGCCGCCCCGACGCTCCTCGCGCCCGAGTGCCCACGCCAGCGCGCCGAGCGTCGTGAGGAAGCCGACGTAGAGGGCGAGCGTCCCCGCGGCGTAGCCCGACTGGGCCCCACGGGCGTTCCGCTCGAGCGTCGCCGCGAGCACGGCGAGCCCGACCGCCGTGGCCGCCACGCCGATCCACTCGCGCCGGGTCACCTCGACGCCGAAGAGCCGGTCGGCGACGACGGTGAGGAAGACGAGACCACCGGCGATCACGGTCTGCACCAGGGAGATCGGCGCGAGCGCGAGCGCCCCGACGTGGAGCCCCCACGAGCCCATGGCCACGAGGATCCCGAGCGCGTAGAGGGGCGAGCGGAAGAGCGCAACCGAGGAGCGCACCGGCCGCCTCCACTCGACCGGAGGAGCGGCGAGCGCCCCCTTGAACTTGAGCAGGAAGCCGACGATGGAGACCACCGCGGTGGCCAGCGCCAGGGCCAGTCCGATCTGCACGGAGAGGGACACCGGCGCCCAAGGCTATCCGGCGCTTCGAGGCGCCCTAACCCGCCCGGTAGGCTGAAAGACGCGATGGATCCCGCCTCGAGCATCGGCGTGGCGGCGGCGGTCATCGCCGGGCTCGTCTCCTTCCTCTCTCCGTGCGTCCTGCCCCTCGTGCCGGGCTACCTGTCCGCCGTGGTCGGCGTCGCGCCCGGGGAGCTCGACCGTGCGAGCACGCGCCGCGTACTCGGTCCGAGTCTGCTCTTCGTGCTCTCCTTCTCGACGATCTTCGTGCTCGCCGGGCTCTCGGCCACGGCGATCGGCTCGGCGCTGAACGACCATCGGGACGTGCTCGAGAAGGTCTCGGCCGTCCTCATCATCGCCCTCGGGCTCTTCTTCCTGCTCACGCCGTTCGTCCCGCGGCTGAACCGCGAATGGAGGGTCGACGGCCTCATGCGCCGCGCCGGCCGCGGCGGTCCGCTCGTGGCCGGGGCGGCGTTCGCCGTGGCCTGGACCCCGTGCATCGGGCCCACGCTCGGTGCCATCCTCACCGCGGCCGCCGCGTCGCGCTCGGAGGGCCACGGCGCCCTCCTGCTCGCCAGCTACTCCGCCGGGCTCGCCCTCCCGTTCATCGCGACCTCTCTGTTCTTCGGCTACATGACCTCGGCCTTCGAGCGGGTCAAGCGCCACTACCGCGCGGTCGTGGCGGTCGGAGGGATCGTCCTCGTGGGCATGGGCGTCCTCATCCTCACCGGGGAGTTCGCGGCGCTCAACCGGGAAGCTCAGCAGCTTCTGCCGGCGCTCAACTGAGCTCGGGCGGGACGCCGCGCGGCATCCCTAGTGCTCCGGTCGGTGTTAGGGCCACCTAACGTGCTATGTTCGCCGGGCGTCGCCGTTCCGGAACGCTTCCAGAGACTGAGCCGACCCCGTGTCCTTCTCGCAGACCGTCGCCCTCGGGGCCCTCGCCGGGCTTACCATCTTCCTCGGGCTGCCCATCGGGCGCCTTCGGCTCCTCTCCAACCGGGGCCGGGTCGCACTGGCGATGTTCGCGGTCGGCGTCCTGGCCTTCGTCTTCGTCGACGTCGGCGAGCACGCGCTCGGGATCGTCGAGGAGGCGGTGGGCAAGCTCAAGGGCGCACATCCCCAGGGCTCGCTCCCAGAGGCCATCGGGCTCGCACTGGTCCTCGCGGCCGGCTTCGGCGCCGGCAGTGCCGGGCTCGCCTTCCTCGAGCGACGCATGCGCCCGGTCGGACTGCGCCGGCCGCCCATCGCCGGTGGCTCCTCAGCCGCCGTGCTCCCCCCGGGACAGGCCGAGTCGCTGGCCGGCGAGGCGGAGCTCGCGCGCCGGCGTGCGCTGCGCACCGGCCTGACGATCGCCGCCGCCATCGGCATGCACAACTTCGCCGAGGGCCTCGCGATCGGCGTCTCGGCACGCTCGGGAGCGATCAGCCTCGCCACCGTGCTCATCATCGGCTTCGCCCTGCACAACGCGACGGAGGGCTTCGGGATCGTTGGTCCCCTCGGCGACGTGAAGCCCTCGTGGCGCTGGATCGGGCTGGCCGGGCTGATCGGTGGAGGCCCTACGTTCCTGGGCTCGATCGTCGGCTACAACGTCACGAGCCAGCCGCTCGAGCTCGCCTTCTACGCCCTCGCCGCCGGCGCCATCCTGTACGTGATCGGCGAGGTGTGGAACGGCATGCGGCGCTACGGTCACCGAGAGTTGGGGCTGACGCTGCTCACGCTGGGCTTTGTCGTGGGGGTGGTGACCGATATGGTCGTTGCCTACGGCGGCGCCTGACCTGCCGGGCGCATAGCGGCGCCAGGCGGTGTCCTCGGTCGCTCACATGCTTGCGCACGCCACGCTCCCTGCGTCCTTGCCTGGCTTGCTCTACGGCCGTCAGGCGGTTGGAGGATTCCCTGCGTGGCTGGGGAGGGTCGCGGCGCACCGCCCGCACAGGCCGGGGATCGGGAAGTGGCTGAAGCGCGCCTCGTACCCGAACCTCGTGCGGATGTGATCGCGGACCGCGTCCAGCTCGCCCGCCGGCACGGTCGTCACCTCGTGGCATCGCTCGCAGACGAGGTACTCGGTCTCGTCTCCGGCCAGCGCGTAGAGGCCGGGGCCGTGCCCGAGGTGCACGTGGCGCACCATGCCCAGCTCCTCGAGCCGCTCGAGGTTGCGGTAGACCGAGGCCAGCTCGGAGCTCACGAGGCGACCGTCGAGACCGGCGGCGAGGCGCTCCGCCGACACCGGCCCGTCGGCCGCGAAGAGCGCCTCGAGGAGCACCCGCCGCGCGGTCGAGATCCGCCACCCGGCTCGCCTCAGCGTGGCGATGGCCTCCTCGAGGTTGGTGAACGCGACGGGCGGAGGATGTGGCGCGACCGTCATCGGCTCAGCTTCGCCGACCACTTCTCCTCGATGTGGCCGAAGCGCCAGACGCCGAGCGCGATCGCCCAGGTCACGACGAACAGCCCGACGATCCCGTAGCCGACGAGGTTGAGGTCGAGGTTGGAGACGAACTCCCACGGCTGACCGGTGAGGCTGAGCTTGTCCGCGAAGACCGCCATCAGCTCGATCGTCCCGATCAGGAGGGCGACGGCGACCGACAGCGCCGTGATCGCGATGTTGTAGAAAATCTTGCGCACGGGCTTGGAGAAGGCCCAGCCGTAGGCGAAGTTCATGAACGCCCCGTCGATGGTGTCGAGCAGCGACATCCCGGCCGCGAACAGGATCGGCAGGCACAGGATCGCGTAGATCGGGAGGCCGCCGGCGGCGGCGGTACCGGCCACGGCGAGCAGGGCGATCTCGGTGGCGGTGTCGAAGCCCAGACCGAAGAGGAGACCCACCGGGTACATCTGCCATGGCTTGGTCACCGCGCGCGTCGCGCGCCCGTAGAACCGGTTCATGAAGCCACGCTTGTTGAGCTGGTCCTCGAGCTCGGCCTCATCGAACTCTCCCAGGCGCATCCGCCGGAAGATCTTCACGATGCCGACCAGGACCAGCAGGTTGAGGATCCCGATGATGAACAGGAACGTCCCGGACACGCTCGGTCCGATCAGGCCCGTCGCCTTGTGCAGCGCGGAGCTGTCGCTCCTCACAGCGCCGCTGAGGCCCTTGATCCCGAACGCGAACGCCGCGGCCAGCGCGAAGACGATCGTCGAGTGCCCGAGCGAGAAGAAGAAGCCGACGCTGAGCGGCCGCTGGCCGTCGTTCATGAGCTTCCGGGTGGTGTTGTCGATCGCCCCGATGTGATCGGCGTCGAAGGCGTGCCGCATGCCGAGCGTGTAGGCCGTGATGCCGACGCCGAGGCCGAACACCCCGCCGCCGCCGAGGCTGAAGTGGCCGGGGACCACGAACGCGAGAAGCGTGCCGAAGCCGACGACGTGCAGCCCCAGGACGGCTGCCGCGAGCACGACGGCTCGTCGCCACTCCCGCGGCGTCAGGGCCGCCTTGACGCGGGCCCGGCGCGAGAGGGGACAGGTAGAGCTCACCGGTTGCGACCCTAGTAAGACCGGTCCGCTATTGCAAGTCCCTCTCAGGTGGCGCGTGCCGCAGCGCGGCCGCCACCGCGGCCTGCCCGTAGGCGATGCCTCCGTCGCCGGGGGGAAGGCGCTCCGGCGTGAGCACTCGCAGCCCCGCGTCGAGGAGCTCGGCGGCAGTCCGCTCGAGCAGGAGCCGGTTCTGGAAGACGCCGCCGGAGAGCACCACCGTCCGCGCACGGTGGCGCTCCGCGGTCACCGTGCACGCCCTCGCCGTGGCCCGGGCGAGCCCCGTGTGGAAGCGGGCGGCGATGGCGGGCGCTCCGACGCCCGCGCAGACGTCGCGGGCGACGTGCTCGACGGTCGCGCGGGCGTCGAGCTCGATGCTCGCGCCCTCCAGCACCTCGAGCGGATAGGCGCCGCGCTCGCTGGGGTCGGCGGCCGCCTCGAGCTCGATCGCCGCCTGCCCCTCGTAGCTCACGGTCGGCCGCAGGCCGCAGAGGGCCGCGACGGCGTCGAAGAGCCGCCCGACGCTCGTCGTCTCCGGAGCGGCCATGCCGCGAGCCGCGAGTCGCGCGATGGCCCGCCAGCGGTCGGGCGCGACCGCCCCGGCCAGCGTCGGCGGCAGCGGCGGCTCCTCGCCGTGGATGGCCACGAGCCAGGCGCAGGCCATCCGCCACGGCTCGCGGATCGCGCGCTCACCACCCGGCAGGCGCACGGAGCGCAGGTGCCCTGCCCGCTCGTAGCCCGTGAGGCCGCCGACGAGCAGTTCCCCTCCCCACACCGCTCCGTCGGTGCCGTAGCCCGTGCCGTCGTAGATCGCCCCGACCGCCGGACCGACCTCGCCGTGCTCGGCCAGGCACGCCGCGAGGTGGGCGTGGTGGTGCTGGACGCCCACGAGCGTTACCTCCTCGCGCCCGCGCGCGTAACCCGTGGAGAGGTAGTCGGGATGGAGGTCGTGGGCGACGAGCTCAGGCGCGACGGCGAAGAGGCGCTCGAAGTGCGCGATCCCCTCCTGGAAGGAGAGCAGCGTCTCGTAGTTCTTCAAGTCCCCGATGTGGTGACCGACCCACGCGCGGGTGCCTTTGGCGACGCAGAAGGTGCTCTTGAGCTCGGCTCCGCACCCGAGCACCGGGCGCTCGGCGGCCACCGGGAGCTCGAGGCTCGCGGGCACGTACCCCCGGGAGCGGCGGAGCACGAGCGGCCTCCGGCGGGCGCCGACCCGCACCGCGCGCACGACCGAGTCGTCGGTACGCATGTGAATCGGGCGGTCGTGGACGAGGAAGAGGTCGGCGATCGGGCTCAGTCGCGCGAGCGCATCCTCGTCGCGGTAGGCGATCGGCTCGTCCGAGACGTTGCCGCTGGTGAGGACGAGCGGCGCAGCCACGTCCTCCACGAGGAGGTGGTGGAGCGGGGAGTACGGGAGCATGAGCCCGAGCTCCCGGGCGCCCGGAGCCACCGCCGCCGCCACGGGCGCCTCGGCGCGGCGGGCCGCGAGGACGATCGGGCGCGCGCGGTCGAGCAGCAGCGCCTCCTCCTGGGCGCCGAGCTCGGCGAGCTCGCCGGCCGCCTCGAGGTCTCCGACCATGAGCGCGAAGGGCTTCTCCTCGCGGTGCTTGCGGGCGCGCAGCCGCTCCACCGCCGCCGCGTCGTCGGCCCGGCAGGCCAGGTGGTAGCCGCCGAGCCCCTTGACGGCGAGGACCGCTCCCGCCCGAAGCGCGTGGGCGGCGGCGCGCACCGCGTCGCCCGCCGGCTCCGGTACGAGCTCACGGCCGGCGGCGTCGAGAAGTCGCGCCGCCGGGCCGCACGCCGGGCACGCGTTCGGCTGCGCGTGGAAGCGGCGGTCGCGCGGGTCTTCGTACTCGGCCCGGCAGCGCTCGCACATCTGAAAGCCGGCCATGGTGGTCAGCGGTCGGTCGTACGGAACACCGCGAACGATCGTGAACCGGGGACCGCAGTTCGTGCAGTTGACGAACGGGTACCGGTAGCGGCGATCGGCGGGATCGAAGAGCTCGGAGAGGCAGTCGGAGCACGTCGCGGTGTCCGGAGATACGAGCGCCGCCGGTGCGCCGGCGCGAGCGCTCTCCAGGATGCGAAACCCGGCGACTCCGGTGGTCGCGACGCTCTGGCGCTCGACGCGCTCGATGGCGGCGAGCGCCGGCGCCTCCGCGGCGAGTCGAACCAGGAAGCGCTCGATGCCGGCGTTCTCGCCCTCGACTTCGAGCAGGACGCCGCGCTCGTCGTTGAGCACGAAGCCGTCGAGATCGAGGTCGGTGGCGACCCGGTAGACGTGCGGGCGGAAGCCCACGCCCTGCACCGTGCCCTCCACGCGCGCGCGCACACGGCGCCGGTGCGCGTCCGTGGCCAACCGGACTACTCCGGCGGGCGGCGG
>JAABUZ0100002814.1_pt1 | contig 27740 bp, 30 predicted proteins | sample 5562091 | NCBI WGS metagenome assembly JAABUZ01 (sample SAMN12813069, study PRJNA571459) | rock metagenome | isolation source: Antarctica rocks | place: Antarctica: Victoria Land, Linnaeus Terrace sud | collected 2015-12-21 | reverse complement strand
GACTATGACAATGATCTCAATTGATACAACGCTGATGACGACGAATTTATGAACGCTCAGAAGATCGTTGACGATTTTCATATTTGATACTCGAACAAATCGCGCTAATCAACAATTCAATCAATCATGATTTAACAGATCTGAGCCTGTGAAATCATGATTGAGCAATCAATCGAGTCGAGCAGAAAATACATTCATGCGAACATGAATCGTCGAAGAAGAAAAGTAATGTCACGATTCTAGCCTTGCCAAACTCAGCCTTCTAGCCTTATCAGATCTATTCTCGCTTCGTCATCTTGATTAGTTTCTATTGAGCCTAGCGTCGGCTGAGAAACACACATATGTAGTCAGCTTCTTTCTCGTAGTTACCTTTCTTTCTTAGCATTTATCTTCTAGTTAAATGACATCTCTATCTGACTCGCTCTAGACAGGCTTCTAACAATTGTTATGTTGAATTCATTTTTTTACAGCTCAGCATTGACTACATTACATCACAGCACAAGTAATTACAAGTCTGTGTGCTCTTTGCATCAAGCTTTTTGACTAACTACAAAGCTTTATGAGCTAGCTACTGCTGCGCATAGATGCAATCTACTGCTGCGCATTAATGCAATCATCTGCACAGATTCTTACTACTCATCTTCAAAGTCATACTTCTTCTCAAGACTTTTGAATAAAACTTCTATCATGCATAAAGCTTTTGCAATGATCAATGCTTAATCTGCAAGAAGATCATACACATGAAAAAGTTGTCTGAACAGATTGAAGATCAAGCTGAATTCATCATCATTGAATTCAGATATCTTACACTTTTTCGCAGATGCTGTACAGATTAGTAAAGTCTTTTCATCATTGATATGAGTTCTTACTGCTTAATTTGAATTTCATGTGATCATGTGCATTCTTGAACTTGCTCTTTGCGAACATCTTCTCTTTGATACATTTGCTCTCTGCTTTGATCATGTCTGTACAAATTAGTACATTATCAAACTTATTTGTACAAAGATTGTACATATTTGATACAAGACTGCATTGATCAATTCTCTTCTCTGATGTCAAGCATGAATCATATACTCTCTGACACAGCTTGAGAAAGAATCAACAGAAATAAAACATGTCAAAATCATTGATGCATGACTTACATGCATTCATTCTCTTATGAAACAGTTTGACATCACTCTGCAAGATTATGCTTTGAGAAATATACTTTCACTTTCAATTCTGTACAGATTAACAATATTCAATGCACATCAATATAAATTTGTATATACATATAACTTGATATTTTTGTTTACTCAACTACTTTGCAGATCAATATCTTGCAATAATGACTGTGCTGCAAGCTGTACAGTCTTGATCAAGCAGAATGATTCTGCACATCTCTGTTCAACTCTTACAAGAACTTCATGCTTCTCGCTTGTAAACAGTCTCGTCTTGATATCAATGTGAAAGACAAGTGTGTATAAATTGTTATTGCTCTCAATGAGAACTTTAACGTTTGAGACATCATTATGAATCATTTGCATGATTGTACAGATTTGTAATGTTAGAGTATAATTATAAAAGAATTTGTTCAATCATAGACTTTTCTAGAAAACTTGTATTGATTAGTAAAGCTGTGCACATCTTGATACAGATCAGTTTTAAAAGTTGAAAAGACATGAAACTGTCTGCGTAATATCACACAGAATTAATACAGATAAACTACATGTTTAATCAGATGTGTAAAAACTTGAACAGAATGAAAGAAGTTAGCATTTGATCTGAATAGATCAGTACATCTTTATACATTCTTACAAAGTCTTCTAAAATTCAAAAGTCAAGAAAATCTTTGAAAATTTCAAAGCTGTAAAAAGCAAAGCTCTGCAATTATTGTTAACTGTCTTGAAGCTTTCACGTAAGAACTGTACAATTCAATACAGTATTAGAAAAGAAAGAAAAACATTTGCACAAAAACTGCAAGCTTGAGTGATCATCAATATATAGTGATACATAGAAGCGAAGATCTGTACAGAGATATCATTACATGTCTGTACAGATAGATCTGTAAGAATTTATTGAAAGAGTTGTTGTAAAAGTTACATTTGAAAGATGCGATAGAAACAAACTTATGTTCAGAGTCAATCTCATGATTCATCGCAGCAATTGCAGCAATCTCAAATTCACTGCAAATGATCGTACTGAACAATACATCACAGTAAATACTTTTTCATACATGCTATTTACTACTTACTAAGCGTAAAGACAATTTTCATCGGAAATGATGACTCTCTCGTCTATATAGTACTGAAATAGCGACTTATTCTGATCATTGATTGTCAAAAGTTGCATCAGATGACTCAACATCAAAACTTTTCAATCTCGCACTATGTTTTTGACTGCGTTGACTCGTGCAAGTCGTTTTCTTTCGTTTAAACTATCATCATTTCTTTTTCTTTCACTTAAACTATCATTCTGATTTTTACAGTTCATTGAAGTCATTGTATGTACATCAGATGATCGAAAATCATCTGATCGACGATTGAAATTTTCTTACCTGTTTACTCGTACATATCTGTATACTCTCATTATCTATCTGCATCTGTCGTTATCTTCATTATACGCGTATATATCAATCTTTATCTCTTTTTACGATCGTTTTTCATGTCTCAACGCACCTGTACTCACTGTGCTCATAATCGTCCCATTCATGAATTCTTCGATTCTAATTCAACGCATGTTTTGAATCTTTGTTCATCTTTGTTTATCGATTTACCTGTTTATTCATACACACTGTATGCTTCATACATGCTTCATAGCATATGCTAATTAGTTCAATAGAAAGCACTCTTCATGACTCGATATCAAACTTCCTACCAAACTTCCTATCAAACTCTCTATCAACGCTCTACCGAATTCCCTACCAAACGCTCTACCAAACTCCCTACCAAACTCCCTACCAAACGCTCTATCGAACTCCCTACCAAACTCCCTACCAAAAGCTCTACCAAACGCTCTACCAAACTCCCTACCAAACTCCCTACCAAACGCTCTATCGAACTCCCTACCAAACTCCCTACCAAACTCCCTACCAAACTCCCTACCAAACGCCCTATCGAACTCCTTACCAAACTCCCTATCGAACTCCCTACCAAACTCCCTACCAAACTCCCTACCAAACTCCCTACCAAACTCCCTATCAAACTCCCTACCAAACGCCCTATCGAATTGTTATGAAGAAGAGCTTGGAATAACGATAACGGATTCTCTACATCCCATTGACTTTCTCATTGACTTCCCCATTGACTTCCCCATTGGCTTCCCCATTAACTTTCTCATTGGCTTTCGATAGGTCACATATGGAGCACTGGATAGGCCACATATGGAGCACTGAGTATATTACATATGAAGCACTGGATACGTCACATATGGAGCACTGGATAGTTCACATATGGAGCACTGGGTAGGCCACATATGGAGCACTGGATATATCACATATGAAGCACTGGGTAGGCCGCATATGAAGCACTGGATATACTACATATGAAGCACTGGATACGTCACATATGAAGCACTAAGTAGGTCACATATGAAGCACTGGATAGAGCACATATGGAGCACTGAATAGACCACATATGAAGCACTGAATACGTCACATATGGAGCACTGGGTAGGCCACATATGGAGCACTGGATAGATCACATATGGAGCACTGAATATACCACATATGAAGCACTGGATATATCACATATGAAGCACTGGATACGTCACATATGGAGCACTGGGTAGGCCACATATGAAGCACTGGATAGAGCACATATGGAGCACTGGGTAGGCCACATATGAAGCACTGAATAGACCACATATGAAGCACTGGGTAGGCCACATATGGAGCACTGGATACGTCACATATGGAGCACTGGATACGTCACATATGGAGCACTGGGTAGGCCACATATGAAGCACTGGGTAGGCCACATATGAAGCACTGGGTAGGCCACATATGAAGCACTGAATATATCACATATCGAGCACTCGATACGTCACATACGGAGCATTGAATATACTACATATGAAGCATCGGAAGGGCAGTGGGGTTGATTTTACAAATCTGTTTCTTATTTTGCACTTTTAGGAGATTCGCCACTAAATTTGGTGGGGCTCTCGGCAAATTCTAAAAAACGGCACAGGTTTCGCAATCAACGATACCTAATTAAAAAGACGTAGTGCAAAGCAGTTTCCATCGGAAATGGCGACCCCCTCGTATACTGTACGATCGTAACGGTTCCCTGCATTGAGAAACTCCGCTGGGACTATTCGTCTTTTCTTTCCATTTTGATTCAGGCAGTCGTACAATGGCAGAACTTCAATCCCCCAAAGTTCCTTTTGGCCACCCCATGCGTAATGCCCACTTCAACTTCGCTCCCTCCCATACACCACTTAACCATGGTTCGTTCGGGACCTATCCCACTGCCGTACGGAATAGACTTCGCCACTGCCAAGAACTTGCGGAGGCAAGACCGGATCTCTTTATTCGCTGGGATATCCCTCAAGCTCTCGACTCCTCTCGAGCTGCTCTGGCCTCATTCCTGGGTGTCTCGGACTCGGAGGTCGTTCTTGTACAAAACGCCACTACAGGCATTAATACGGTGTTGCGAAGCTTGAAATACGAAGGAGGAGATGTTATTCTTCATTTCTCTACCTTATACGGAGCCTGTGAGAAAACGGTCTGGTATGTTTGCGAGACCACGAAAGCGGAGAGTGCGGTAATTCAAGTGCGTTATCCATGTAAAGATGAACGGGTTGTAGAAGACTTCGTATCAGCGATAAGAAATGTGAACGGGCAGCCTGGCAAGAGGGTACGAGTAGCCATATTCGATACCATAACCGCTCTGCCGGGAGTTCGAGTACCGTGGGAAAGGTTGTGTGAAGTCTGTCGAGACGAGGGTGTATTGAGCTTGGTGGATGGGGCTCATGGCATTGGTCATATCAGCTTAGACCTGAAGGGAGTGAATCCAGATTTCTTCGTTAGCAATTGTCATAAGTGAGTTGGTTTCTACGTCCACCGTGCCCAGCCCTCTAATTTGAAGTGGCCTGAATTTGTTGATGAAAGCTTATTCATCGATGCACGAATGAAAGATGGCTATACGTACCAAGAGGGAGCGCGGTCTTCTACGTACCCGAGAGGAATCAACACCTAATCCGAACTTCGCTGCCAACATCCCATGGATTTGTACCAGTCCTTGGAAAGACACCAATATTCAACCCTTTGCCATAAGGCAACAGAAGTCGATTTGTGGAATTGTTCCAATTTGCGGCCACCATCGACGCTAGTCCATACCTCTGCATTGAAGAAGCCTTGAATTTCAGGCAAAACGTGTGCGGAGGTGAAAAGAGCATCATGGGCTACTGCGAGCAAACGGCTCTAGAAGGAGGTCGAAAAGCCACAGAAATACTGGGAACAGAGATGATGGAGGAGACTATGATGAAACGAGGCTTGTTTGCAAACGTACGATTGCCATTAAACATCGGGGATGATGTCGGAGAGATCAAGAAACAGAATGCTTTCATCTTCTTGGGTTGGATTGCGAAAAGGCTAGTGGCGGATTATGATACCTTTATGGCTCCATACTTGCATGGCGGGTATTTCTGGGTTCGCATTTCGGGCCAAATATACCTTGAAGTGCAGGACATCGAATGGGGAGCCAGAATGTTGAATGAGCTATGTAGAAGAGCTCGAATGGGGGAGTATCTGCAGATAAAGGCGCAACTCTGAAGGATGTCGGACATGATCGGGGCCTCTCCAGGGTACCTGAAGAGGTGAAGAGACTTCTAACATGTTTCGGGATCTTTTGGTCGAGACCGTACAGTCGGATGCCTAGGACGAACCACACATCACTTTGTACCGGTTGGACCCAACTGATCTTGTTCATGGCTATGAATTAAAAAGTGCCAAGTGGCCAGAGAAGTACGGAGGTGTGGGAACAAGCAAAGTCCGAGATCGTAGTCGTAGATTTTCGGCTGTTGGAGATGGTGGCGGCATATGCACGCTGCAGCTTATGCGTCCACCGTTCTCCAAGCATTGCGTCCTACATAACACCTTGCTCCGTGATTCGATGTTTTGTGAGTATATCAAGCGATGCGATCAAAGCCCAAGGGTAACACCCATGGTTGTGACTTGTCCTTGCATGAAGGATGAATTCGAGAGATCCGCGAATGCGCTGGATAAACAGCCACTCACTTGTCCAGTATGAATACTGAATGGAAGTCTACCACCTGTAGAATAAACACTGAGATACCCGGGACATAGGGAGTATCTAGAGGTAGAGGAGAATTTTCTAGTTGATCAGCCCCCAAGGTTCGGCAGGACAAGGGTCAAACTTGGGCTTACCGCTTCAATATCACACTAAGACCTAGGCCTCCAACAGGCTCAAGCTACACCAAGTTTTCAGCGTGGCAATGTAGGTTGCCGTCCGCCTACGTCTTGCCTCTTGCTGCATCTCCAGAACACAGGCCCCCCATATAAACAATAGCCTGACCTCCATAGCCCGAGAGATTTGTCCTCGGTTTGTACAACACCCTAAAAGTGAGCGTCATCTCCGATGACAGCAAAACCTCTTGGACCCGTCAAACTGAAAACACATACCTCGTCCTTAGCTGTCAGGAAGACATCATCTGACTCTAGCCACGACGATACAACAATACCTACTCCCTCCGAAACACCCCCCCGGTTCTCCGATTCCAGAGGTGCAAGCCTTCCAGACCTAGACAATCTCGAGAGTGCAAATATGGACGATACCAAAGCAGCGGGTTCCAGCTTAAGGGAAGATGTAAAACCAAATGCGGCCGACAGTTCTACAATACAGAATGAGACCAAGACCCAAGATACTGGAGATGCTAAAGGGAAAAAAGGCTCGTGTAGGAGGCACTCGAAAGGTCTCAAGAAAGCGAACAAGCGCTCTAAGGTCAAGGTAGATGAGTCTAGCGCAAGCGAAAGCTCGTCTTCTAGTAGCTCCAGCTCCAGCTCTAGCGATTCCGACAACCCCACAGAAGCTGAATCTTCCGAGGAGGAGGAAGATCCAGAGACTCTAAAGAAGCGGAAGAGCAAAGCAAGGAAGGCGAAGAAAATGAAGGAGCTGAAAGAGAAGAAGAAAGCCAAATCACGGAAATACAAGGAGCCTAGCGATGAGGAGGACGAATCCGAAGCTAGTGACGAGTCTAGCTCGGAGGAAGAAGAGAAGAGGTGGAAGTTAAAGTTAAAGAAAAAGAAGAAGGCAAAGAAGCACCGAAAGGAGGTAGAATCTTCGGATAGCGAGGAAGAGGAAGAGGACGATCCTGTAGCTCGAGCTCAGGCGCACTTGAAGGCTTTGAAGATGCGAGGCTATCGACGACTGAATAAAGGAGGTCTAAATTCGCTGAACGAGAAGGCACTGAGGAAGGGCCTGAAGTCGAAAGGCAAGAAAAAGAAGAGGCAAGTTTCGTTGGACCGCTTGCTCGCTTATTGAAATGCATTCCAGCGGTGCGGCAACGCTGATAATACACTTATAGGGGCTCCAGAGTAGACTTTGTTCGCATAGATCAACTCTGGGATAGTTCAATACACAACTACAAGCTTACAGAGACCGCCGAAGACGCTGATGCCGATGAATATGATCAATACGTATTTACCGTCCGAAGGAAGTTTGACTGGGAAAACAAGTACACGGAGACTGTAGTTGACATTAAGAGCAAGCCACTCAAAGAAGTCTTGACCCACGTTATGGGGGCTGTCAAAGGAGTTTCATTCGCCGAGGAGACGCCAGTTATAGACCCGAACATGCTTTTTCTGTATCTCGAAGAACTGCGCACCCATATGAAGGAACTCAAATCTCAGAGTAAATCGGAGAAGAAGAAAAAAGCAAAGAAGTCTGCTAAGCTCAAGGCTGATCATGTCAAAGTGCTCATCAAGTACCTTGACAAGGACTATGCTGAGACGAAGAAAACCCTCTATCCGCTGTTAGAATCCAACACCATCACGTTCGACCTTTTGTGGGCCTTGTTTAAGAGTAACGAAATCGCTTACTGTCCGACATACTCAAACCCTGACGAGCCTAGAGCCTTTAAGATCGAGTATGCTACGAAGGAGTCTTCGTTCATGAAAGGCACGTGGTATAGCATCGAAGGCCGCTATCTCGAATACGACGGCAAAACTTTCGGCATGGGAACCATGGAAGTCGAAGTCGAGCAATTCAAAGGCCCTCGCAAAATTACCAGTCTCGCCTGCTATCCCCTCAAATACCACAAGGACTCCGACAACCTCAAACTGCAATTAGTCGAGCGGGGCAAGAAGTTTGTCGCTCTCAAAGGCATGAATTATCGTTTTCATAAGGGTATGGCCTTCTATAAGAAAAAGCGCCAAATCATCAAAGTTAACATCAACGGCCGCGTCATGGTCGATCCTGCGATCCACCGCCGCATCAACCCAAATTATCCCATCTCTACCGTCAAGCCCAAAGATCCCGATATTCTCGAAGAGGAAGAGGACAGCAATGACGACAGCTGCGGCTGTTGCCAAAGCTCCGACGATGACGGTGGGCAAAGACCCACAGACCAGCTAGAAGACGCCGACAAGCCTAGAACAAGAATGAAGCTCGTCATGGACGCTGACGAACGTCCCCACATTGTCGAGGTCGAAATGGACGAAAACGGCAATGAAGTCCAAAAGGAAGATATCGACCAGCTCCCAGGCCAGGATGGAAATGCGGAACGCCAATTCAACGACGAGGAACTGCTTATTGCAAGCCCGGTTGTGCTGGGTTTCGCCTTTAGCGAAAAACTATGGCTCGAGTTTACCGTCAGCGGTATCAATGATATCGATTGGAACGAAGGCGCATTCAGCTCGCTCGTGCTACCCGAAAACCAAAAATCCATCGTCAAAGCCCTCGTCGAGTCCCACACTTTCCAGGCAAGCCGCAACATCGACGACGTCATCCAAGGAAAAGGCCGCGGTCTTGTCGCCGTTCTACACGGTCCTCCAGGCACGGGCAAGACACTTACTGCGGAGGGTATAGCCGAGCTCCTCAAATGTCCGCTCTACATGGTCAGCGCAGGGGAACTAGGCACCAACCCCCGCGAGCTCGAGGCCGAACTAAACAAAATCCTCGACATCGCACACTCCTGGGGCGCCGTCCTGCTGCTTGACGAAGCGGACGTGTTTCTCGAAAAACGCACCATCCAGGACATCCACCGCAACGCGCTCGTGAGCATCTTCCTCCGACTGCTCGAATACTTCCAGGGGATCCTCTTTCTTACCACCAACCGCGTCGAGACCTTTGACGACGCTTTCCAGTCGCGCATCCACGTCGCGCTGCGTTACGGCGAACTGACGACGAAAGCTAAACGCAGCGTGTGGAAAATGTTCCTTGATAAGGTGAAGGCCAAGGATGGGCTCGAAACTGTCGATTTCAAGGAGTCGGATTATGATAAGCTTTCCAGACACAACCTAAATGGCCGTCAGGTATACACTCTCCTCCACCCCCTAATCCTCCCCATCCCCTCAATCTTACACTACCCCTGTGACCACAAAAATCTTTCCACTAACACCCCCCTCAATAGATCAAAAACGCCGTTCGCACCGCCCAAGCCCTCGCGGTCAACTCGAATCAACCGCTCAGTATGGAAAACATCGCCAAAGTGCTCGAGGTGGCCGAGACATTTGAGAAGGATTTGAAGGGCGGGACGGGATATGAAGGTATGTTCTCTCTTTTATTAGCATTTTCCTCGTGGAGCGGGCCTCTGAGAAACAAGGTTGTGAGAGAGTACTAATATTTGGGTACAGATGCCATGAGGAGTTACACCTAACCACCCTCTTCGACCCTCTACATAACCGCTGTAACCGCCAACACCCTTCTCCACTCCCTCCAATCTCCCCTCCCGCACGCCCCTTCCACGATGACGAGTATAGCATAACACAATATTCTTCGACAACACAAACCCAAGGTCACGCAAAACCAAGAACGTACATAGTCAGCCACAGACGGGGCGGGGCGGGGCGTTCACATTTGCATAGCAGCCGAGCATTCTTTTCATTTCCAAATGGTTGAAAGGCGTGATGTCTACTGATTTGGGGAATGGGGGACGGGTGTTGCTTCATTTTTAAATAGCATGCAATTGGGAATTTTCAACCCCTTTTTTTCTTATTCATCCTGCGCAGCTCTCTCCCCCCCCCCCCCAGCCTCACTTTCACTCCTCCTCCTCCTCCTCCTCCTCCTCCTCCAGCTCAGCTCAGCTCAGCTATAGCCTAGCCTAGCCTAGCCACACCCCTACAATTGAAATCAAGAATTCAAGCGAACTTTTGAACCCCCCGGTTTTGTTTGGGAATCTCAGTGCGCGAATCGCAAAACATAAGTGATACGATCTGTGATCACAGGTAGGTACAGTACCTAGATATCGCCTAGCGCATATCGCGCTCGTCCACTACCTATGTATGAGCAACCGACGTTGTTGTTGTTAAGCAAGAGGTAAGTAAGAGTGTTGTTGCGTTGGGAGACTTTGAATAGAAGGGAGGGCAGGGGTAGGAGGGGGGCAGTGGTAGATAACAAATTTTTCATCCGTCCGACTTTGTGAGAAATGAGGCGGTTCGTTTTAGCATACAATCGAGGACTTCTCGACTCAAATCTCTGGCCTCTCAGCACAGCTCTTTGCCTTGCCTTTTGCAATGAAAGTTCATAGTTGTATAGTTCATAGTTGTACAGATACACACATGCCACGCTTGCTTGCTCAAAACGCTCACGTAAGCCATTCGCCCCATCCACCTCCCCACCCCCCACCCCCCACCCCATCAGAACCCAAACCTACCTCTTCCCCTTCTTCTTCGCCGCCACAACCTTGAACGCCGAATTCGTTTCCTCCTTCGCAGCAGCGGGTGGCCCTTTTTTCGTAACCTCACTCCACGCGCCACTGCTCTTGCTCTCACCGGCATTACTAGGCGAAGAGCCAAACCCTGAAATGCCAGTGCCAGAACTCGGGCTGGGGATCTGGCCCTTGTCGGCGAGTTTGCGGCGACGGATGAATTCCTCGGCGAAGCGGCGGCCGTCGAGGGTTTGCGAGGAGGCGTAGATGGAGTCAGAGATAATGTCAAGTTCGGGAGGGAGCATGAGGAGTTGAGAGACGAAGTCATGGACTGGGCAGATCGAAGTGTTAGCTCATGGGTTAGGGAGTTGATAATGTAGTGGGATGGGGTTACCAGGGATATTGGAGTTAAGCCCTTTGCTCAAAGCAGCCTTTGCCCATTTCTGGAATTCTTCGTTTGCATTCTGCTGTCCTGGAACAGAAACCCCTGCGGTGAGGCTCCGACTAGAATGGGCGGGGGTTTTGGGCTTCGCGACTTGAGCTGGTGGCTGCACGATCCCTGCGCTGGCAGCTCTGGCACCGAGGGCCGGAGCCGGACCGGTAGGAGTCTTGAGCTTTCCGGAAGCTCCAACGGTAGTCCATGCACTACTTGCGCCTTGAAGATTAGGTAGAGTAGCCTTACTGGCTAGGTCAGCGTATCTTTTGCCACCAGCGGTGGGAACCACATTCGAGGTGTTGGTTGCCGCGCTGGCGGCCGCAGCAGCGGCAGCCCGGTGTTTACGTGCCTCTTCTTCCTTCTGGATCTGGGCTAGAGTCTTCTTGGCATTTGCAATAGTTGTGGACGTTGCGGGTTTACTAGCAACTGGCTTTGCCCATGCTGACGGTCCGGTAGATTGCGGAACGGCTGGTGATACTCCAGTAGCCCAATTTGCTGACGAAGGCAAACCTGGGGCTGGGGCGACGGCCTGAGGTTGATGGAGACGCTCGTGCTCAGCCAAGGCCTTTCTAGCGGCCGCGGCAATCTCTTCTTGCTGAGCCGCTTTGCGAGCTTCTACCGCCTGAATTTCTTTCAAAGATGGTCCTTTAGCAATTTCATTATTTTCCTTGGCCCAAGGAGCAATTGTTGCGTTTGGGGTTTCCACCGATGGCGTCTGAGACGCAGATCGAGACTCAGCCGCTAGCGCATCGGCGACATTGGATCGGTTCCGTTGGGCAGCAGGAGCTGGTAGGGGTGAACTTGACTGTGGTGGTGGAAAAGGTTGCGGTAGACTAGATTCGATCTTAGCCCAAGGCGATTGCGGCTGTCCCATGGGAGACTGCTTGGCCGCTGCTTTTTGCACCTGTTCAGTCATGGAGAGTGGTTCCGGTAACTTTCCAGTAGCCAGCGCTGCCTGTTGTTGGGCATCTCCATAATCGGAATTTATGTCTAGTACTCGCTGCTGATGCTCAATTTCGGGTGTAGGTTTGCCGATTTGGCCAAGTTCGCCTCCATGTGGCTGACTCCTTTGCTGCTCTTCCATTTGTGACCGTAGCTGATGATATTGCTCATACCGTTCCGCTGTGACTCGATTTTCATCAGAGCCTCGCTGCAGTAATTCATACTGCTCTTGCTCACGCTGTAATCTGGCTCGCTCTTGCAGCATAGCCTGCACTTGCTGTTGATGACTCAGATTGTCTTGTTGACTCGCATTATAGGATGGACCCGTGAATGGAAGCTGGTTTCCACGCCCAGCGTTCATTCGTTCCATGAAACCAGGCAGCTCATCTTCACGCACTGAGCTTAATGCGTCAGATCCAACGCCTAAAGGGCCAGCATTCCGGGAGAGAGGATCGAAGAAGTTCGGAACCGTTGCTGGCGGTTGAATTGGACCTTGAGCGGGGGAAGGCTGATATCCAGTAGGGGAGGTAATGCTTCCGTAGCTAGGTTGGCTTTGCAAGCTGTGAGCACTTGAATGATGGTGGAGCTGTTGGCCATGGATGCTGTGTGGGCCGCCTTGCATGTGCTGCATTTGTTTAATCATGACTTGTTGCTGGGCCAGGTGCTCCTTCTGTCTTGCCATAAGATATTGCTCTTCCTGCTTCCGTCTCTCAAGTGCATTCTGCTGCTCAGCTGTCAGAGTGGTACCAAAGCTTGGGAAGCTACTAGCGAAAGGAGGTTGAGCTGAGCTAGACTGCGCAGCAGACGGTGTTGTTGCTGGAACTGAACCTGAAGTGGGAGCATTGCTACTAGGCATAGCACTGGCAGAACCATGGGGTATGCCAATTTGGGGAACCAGGAATGGCTCACGAGAATTTCCGATCCGTCGTATCAATTGCGCTAGAGGCTCATAGTCGGCATCTTCCAGCTTCTTGACTTGCAATTCCGGAGAAAAGAAGCCTGCCTTGTACCAGTCATGCATCTCTAGCCCTGACCATGGCCCCTGGGTGGTTCCTTGAGGGTCTCGGTAGATCCATCTCATGCGGTCTGGCATTACCATTTGACGCTGCTGCGTTGCAGGCATCTGACTGGCATCAGCGCTCGAGTAACCTTGGTCTTGCGCTCGACCAAAGTATGAATTACCCGCGGTAGATGCAAGTGATGGCGTTCCAATTGCGGCCGAGAAAGGTGCCTGAGACGACATCGATGTTGTTACTTGACTGAGCGTCATTTGACCGAGCTCCTCCCTAGAAAATGATGGGTTCGCCCCTGGCGTGCCCCTACTCCGGATGTCAAGGTTCCCAAAAAGGTCGTCTAACACCACGCGCCCGAGACGCGAAGAGCTCTCTACATCCCGCATTCCTGAGCCCATGCCGGGTGCATTGCTTACAGGAAGGTTTCTCGGATAAGATTCACCACCGTCGCTATGTCCCTGCTCTTGCCTAAACTGGTCTCCACGCATCTGTTCTTGCGTGGCATGCGGGAAGATCGAAGCCGTCTTACTCCCGCGGCCTATTGCACCTAAGGCACCAGATGGGTTACCGGCACCATAGATTCCGGAACCGCCTAGGCCACCATGACTAGGCGAACTGATATCACCCAACGGACTGAAAATAGAATCGGCGAAACCCGTGGAGAATCCAGGCGTGGCTTTACTCGGAGTTCCGACCGCGCCAGGCGCTGCTGACCATGAAGCTGTGCCCAGTCCTCCCAATCCTCCTAGCGATCCAAGATTTGGGAAGGATCGCTGAGCCCCTACACTTGAAGTCCGACTTCGATCACTCGCGCCATCGAATTGCGACTGGATCGCCCGCGGTGGATACCCGTACTGCCCAGTACCCTGAAAGCGAGCAGGAGGTAGGTCCGAATCATCATTCTCATAATCTTGTGGAACTGCATTCTCTCCTTCTGGACTTTGGTAGGGATTGGTATTTGTAGGGCTCATAGGTTCGTTTGGTTGGACACCTTGGTTCGGGGCTTGTGGCGTGTTCTGTTGCGTGTAATCACGACGCTGCATCGCCTCACGGAAGGGTGGTATATCGGAAGACATTCCTAAGGACGAGAAACCAACCTCATCATAGGACGCCTGGCGGTCCGGGATCCGAAACTGGGATGGTTGTGGACGGGGCGGACTAGCATCATCGCCTCCCAAAGCCGCGCTGCCTGTTGGACAATCCTCTTCGTGTCGATTTGCGAATTTCTCTGTACCGGATGGTTGTATCGAGCGGCCAGTTCCCCAGCTCATCGAAGACTGTTCATTTGCGGACTCGGCCAGTCTCTCCAAACTACTCAAGGAGCCCCTTTCCTTTATTCTTGATTTCGCCTCCTCAGGCTTTTCCGCGCTCATAAGAATTTTGAATCGACTTTCACCGCGAAGACTACTAAATCCTGACTTCTTATCAGCAGTTGCAGGGTGGCCTGGCGCACCATCCAGTGAAAAGTTCCCAAAAGCTCCCATTGGAGAGAACCCGGCAGATTGTGGGGTTGCCGACCATGGCGAAGATGGTCCATTTAGATCCGCGCTTGCTGGACCGGTGAAAGTTCGTTTTAAATTACTGAATGGAGTAGTTGACTCTGACAATGAACTTGGCTTGCTACTCTCTAAGTCTCTCTCCTCAAGACTCGGTCCGAAACCTCCTTCTTTAATGTCTGTCCTTCTCCTGAGGAGGGACGGTGGGGGTGTAGACATATTTGGTTCATCTCTAAAAAACTGCGTGTTTCCTGTTGGCGATGCTAACGGATTGCTTGATCGAAGGACTTCAGATGATTCCCTACGCCTGGTTCCAGGACGCGACGACGGGGAGCTCCCAGTGTAATTATTTGAAATATTTTGCACCTGTGAGACAGACGTCCGCCGACCAGGAACCCCATTAATTGCTGAGTTATCCTTGTTGGTATTCTGTGTTGGCGGCTTGAGTGGGGAGTTCACAGAGCTCGTAAAAGCCTAAAGCGTGATTAGTTAAGCCTTGCTATGTGCAGACAGTTCTGCTTCCGGATTACCTCTTTTTCGTGATCGGTCATATCAATCAATCCAAGAGGTTGAACTTTTCCTTCATGATCCCAGCATATATCGGGCCCACTGATCCCTTCTTTGTGATCTTCCTTCTTTCCCCACCCACCATTTGTTGTACCATTCACAGCTCCCGGACTCCATCCATCAACGAAAAGATCACTGATAACGGTGTTGGACTGTCCAGACTTCCCCTGTGCTCTGAATAATTCAAGTAGCTGGTCTCTGGAATACCGATTCTCAGCAGTTGCTCCATTACGGCCGTAGGTAGATTGATAGTTTGAGTTCAGATGTGGCGGAACATAAACACCACTACTCGGTGAAGGGTGGCCAGTCTGCGTGGATTCTCTTTGGTTCGATAAACTATTTGCGAGAGAAGGCCGCCGGAATGTTTGAGTGGCGCCATTGCTGCGAGCTCGCGACCTATAATTCAATGTTTGTCAGCGCTGAGGACTGTGGAATCCAACTGGTAGACACGGTATAGTTGCATCATTCCTAGTATTTGTACTCACCAATCGCCACTACCTTCGCCCCTTCCAGAATTTCGACCGTTGGTATTTCCCTCATTGCTCGTATTACCGGCAGCTGCAGAAGCGAAGCTTGAAGTAAACGGAGAGGGCATAATTATATGCGGAACAAGCTAGAATGAACTGGACGAATGGCACGTCGAGTTAACGGAGGAAAGCTCAGATGTACGAGGTTGAAATTGGTGAATCACGATTTCTCGATCGTGAGGTAGTTTCGAAGTTTACAAGCTTAATCAACGATGGTCAGAGTGCTGCCAGTCTTTGCGGTCACAGTATCAGGAGTCAGAATGCTCTCTTGGGGTCGTTGCAGAGTTCGTGAAATTGAATGGAAGTTGAAAAAGTGTCGAAGTTTCACGTCCAGTAGAATAGGAAAAAGGGTTCAGAGCATCTCATCTCGCGAGCTGCTAATTTAGCCGTTGGGAGGGATGAGATGTGCCCGCAAAGGTACATTTTCCAGCATGCAAGCGGGCACACGACAATTCCAAGAGCGCGCCACGATCGACTCCTCGACTCCACGACGTGTCGGGGTCTTCATGTCACAGGAAATATCAATGTTTGATGTGTCTCATTCTTTCTCGTGTTATGGAGCATCAAGTATGCACCTATAGCTCATACGAGCTCTCTCTACTATTGTACCGTCCTATGGAGCCAGGGGTTGGGTACTCTACGGTAACCGGTAAACGCCACCTTCCATTGAAACTCGATGTTTTACGGAGAAAGGGATGTACGTCTCAAGAAGAAATGATAGAACCCGAGTGAGAGGTCCCTTACAAGCCGATCTGATACGCTACGTAAATGGTTTGATTGTTGTATCCGAAGTATCTTACTTGGTCCTCTTGCAGTCGGTAGGCTACTCTATCCGAAGATGGTGAGGATTCTTACGGTCTATGGGTAATGGGTGCTATTCTTGTCGCTGGGCTTGCTCTCCTTTTAAAACTTTTAGAACATATAGCATGGCTGGAGATAACAGCTGATGCACTGGCTCTCGTGCAAACTCCTCCACTGCCTCGTGCTGTTGGTACTGAGAAATGTTTGCCCTCATTTGCTCCCGCGGAGATTTCTACCAACATGAACAATTAGGTCTTCTACCTACATATAAATAAGACTGCGCTGCACGTCTCATGTTCTATGGTCAACTCTCTCAAGCCACGCGCTCAGGCTGACCTTAGCAAGAAACCTGGTCCACGTCATATCCTTGTGCAAAAAGCAAACTTCAGCAAGCAAACAATACTTCGAAAGCTCGTGTTAATTATTCCTTCTACGCTATTACTACGTTTCACAGCAAGCCCTCACCTTCTGAAGTCGACAAACCCCATTTATCCTTTTGGCTTTTCGCATCCTTAGACTTCTAACCTCCCAAGAAGGCATTAAGCTAACGGGCCAAGTGTAAAAGCATCAACGATGGTTTGGGGCAAAGTGGCACTGACGAATATGTTGGGTTTCCGAGAGCATAACAGAAGATTGAGAGACGGACCGAGACGAAGCTACGATGTTCCACTGTCGGACGGGCGACCTGGCGCGCTCGTTCCTTTACAGCGAGAACGCTCTGGGCCAGGTATGATGCGTTGTGGGACTTGCAGGGTTCCGATGATCTCTTGTACTCACAGAGATCGTGGATCGAACCCCCGCTGGCATAGGAGGTACGGTAGCCCTCGCCCAGATGGTCTTCCTATGGGCCGGGACCGAAGGCAAGGGTATCATCTGAACGACCGACTACATATTAGCCCCTTCCACCGTCGAGGTAGACTTCAACACCAAGAACTTCTCGATGATGACGACTGCTCAGATGACGCCTCGGACTACGACGCAGATGCTTACAGTGATAGTGATATCCTAGACCTACGCATGGAGAGATTATTTCGTGCTTTGCCTGGTTGGGGTAGGGATGAGACCAGGCGGCCGAGCTACCATCGAGAGCGAGAGCAGCCTCGATACCCTAGTCATCGTTCTTACAATCATACCGGACGCCCGTCGAATTTTTATGATCACCAGAACAACTCGTACGATGAAGGAATGATGTATGGGCGAGGCGGGGGAAACAGAGGCCATCACACGACGTATGCACCTAGTGAATCTGAGTCAATGTTAAGTTACTGATTGTGGGGGCGTGGGATTAGGTAAACCCAGTACTACATAAGCTCATTTGACAACGCCCTTTACTGAAGCTCTTACAGTTAATGCGACAAATTCTTGTACTCTCTGATAGATATTGGAATAATTTGCTGCAGGTTATCAATACTTGTCGAAGCCTGAAGGTTTGTGAATTTGTGCCGCCTATGCTAGCAAAAAGGGCTCCTGAGCACTCTCAGTTAGCTGCTTATTTGGCTCCATCTCACCTCACTCAGAGTCTTCATTGTACCTGAAAACTTATTGGGGATGAAGAATCTATGAAGTTCTATTCCTTCCAGATCTGATGGATTTCCGCTAGTGCAATCCTGGTGTCCACCATGGGCTATATAAACCTCTCCACCCACCCACATTTCCGTCTCTTCTACATCCACATCTGCCTTGGAGTCCTCCACCCGATTTAGGGGTCGTTTTCCATATCCACTTCCTGCACCTAGTCTTCGTTCCATAGACTATACTATTACTCGATCTTCTTCCTCCAGCTTTCTTTCTTCCACTTGGCAGTCTTTATCAGAGATTCGTATTCTTCTGACTTTCCATGCGAATACCTCCCATTTGAGGATCTTTTATATGGTCATCTTCTTTCACTTTCTACCAGACGTTCCTACAAGCTTTCTTTCCATATCGCTGTCTCACCCGGTTTTCCTTACTCAACCTGCTATTATTCTTTCGATTCGAGTCTCTTCTACATTGAAAGGAAGTCATGCTGCTTGCTTCGTAGTGCCAATTTTCTTCTATGTGTGATATAGTCACAAAGAAGGTTGACAGTTGTTGCTCGAACGTCATCTACTGCTACATGCCGCTTTAGCAGTCCTTGCCCTAATGCCATATCAATAACAAAAGCAGCGATTGCACTAACGACGAGTGTGTTTATGGAAAGCTTCTTCACCCAATCTCACGATCAACCGACGTCACAACTTTTCACACGCGATTTATTGCAATCTACATCTTCATTGAAACTATCATTGCACATAGTATACTCTTTAATAGGCTTGATGTGACCTATACCTCTTGCTATACTTCAAAATAAGATACTCACAATTCTCTTTGGGTATGCTTATAGGATCACACGGAGTGATCTAACATATCTCTCACGGAAACCGGTTCAGTCATTGGTACCTAAGTGCACTACCAATCCTTGGGGCTTTCAGAGTTTATGTACCTCTTTCAGGACGGAGTACAACTAGATGACAATTCCTCAAATGTGAGTGATGCTGCTTTGGTGATGAGCTCGGAGGAAGCTAATGAGCGATTAGGGGAAGAAAACAAAGACTCAGCGAAACTTTTAGGATGTTCTATAGTGCGATCTGAACTGGTAGACCCACCTACTAGCATCAGTATGCGTTTAAACACGCCATCCTTTGTTTGTGCATCCTGTCTTTGATGAGCGATCACCAGCAGATTCAAGGTTTCCAACCTGGCATCACCCCCACGCTACTATACGACCATTTCCCAAATAATCTCCCATTCTGTGCGGAGCACTTTTAGAACGTGTACAAGCAGCTGGACCGTTTTTCAAACTGGAAAATCGAGAATCTCTGATCTTATGCTTCAGAGAGTGGAAGCGTTGCTCCACTTGGACTTCCCTACAATCACTCACTACATCGCTACAAAAGCGGCTCCTCCGTACATTGTACCATACAGCCAGCAGGACGCTTCAACCACAGTTTGGATTGGTCAATGTACGTCTACAAACGGCTATTCAGCACGGAGGATCGTCTCGCCATATCTACTCGAATTTCTGAAGCTGATCTAAAGATTTATCTAAGTGTAATCGAATCTTTCCAATTGCATTCTTGAAACGATGAAATATTTCATGTTTACAGGTGGAGATGCTTCTTACCTCTATTGAGACGCTTGTCACTGTCGGCGCGATATAGACTTGCAATGCTTCACTGAGGAGGCTAATACAATACCAGTCTTAGGACAAAGACGGTTGCCAACAGGACTTTCGCAAGGGAGAAATAGATATGAGGTTCAAAAGAGGGAAGACGTAGATGAAAATGTGGATTGACTGAAAGAAGTGGAGGGGGGCGAGACACTTATGCAAAAACTTCATAATATCGGTTTTATAAGCGATAATTGCGGGCAGCTGAATGCTGCGAGGAAGATCCTACAAGGGGCAGCCTTTAGTGAGAGTTCAAGAAAAATGGAGCACGAGCGAGCTGAGATAGAAGAGGGTTCAAGCAGTGCATGCAGAACGAGGCATGATATCGGTATGAGAACTACAACTGCTGATACGTGAGGTTCTGTGAGGAAAACCTGACAAAAGAACCTCAGCAGCAACACCTTAAGAAAGATGAAACATGAGCAAGCCGAAGAAACAGGGCCCAACGCTTGTAAAAACCGCTATTATACCGTTTTTACTACCGAGAAGTCCGGACTTGTAAGAATTTGGCAGGAATATTACACGGAGGATGCTCTCAGCGAAACCACAATTCAGATCAGAAGAGAATAACTTCCAGAAGTGAACCCGGTTACCAAACGTATCATACGGATCCTCTCAAACTTCCTTTGCAGACAAGAATTGCGAGTTGGCGAGACTCTTTAATTAAAACTGGTATGGAAATTCACAGAAAGACGAAAATGGATTCAAAGAATGTGACACAGTCGAGAGATGGCCGTTCAAATGCTCAAGAATCCAAAGAAAGAAATTAGAAAGGCCAGTGATTATCCAGACATGCATACCTTCCGCACTAGTCACTTGAAGTCGTCACCACCTCTTCACTCAAGGAGTTTTCAGAACTGGTCAGAACTCACCTTTGGCAGAGCACTTCTCTCAACGAGAATGCGATGGTTGCGGAGTTTGATACTGCAAGGATAGAACACCGTAATCGAAAGAAAGAACAGGGGGAGTATTGAGAAACACAAAGCTCGATCAACAGTCTATTCTCTTCCCACTTCGTTATCTACCTCGTTATAAGGGATCAGAAAAGATCTTTGTCCTTATCATCCTTTTCCGAAGACTTCCCCATACATCATCCCCACCATGAAGATCATGCAAGCGTCTTGGTTATCTCGAAAGGCAGGGTACAAACATCGAGCGATTAAAATGAATGGATCCCGGTACATTGACGACTACGGAAGCACTTTCGACGTCCATCTGGTTCCCAAAACATCTTCAATACTTGCAATATCATTGCCGCCTGTAAAAGATCAACCCAGCCGAAAAAAGCAGACTCGCATAAGACATTCACGGAGAAGGATAACAGTGTCGGCGATACCTTCCAAATACCTGATGACGCTGGGTCTGGTGCTAGTGAGAAGAAAGCTGCGAAGATTAAGAACAGAAATCTGAAGCGCAAGGAGAAACGCGATGGTGTTTGCTAAGCAGATGAGACTTCCAGCGGGGCAACTAGAGCCGAAGTTGTATACTTAGCAGCTGGCCATTAAGGAGAAGTGGGAGATGACGGAGGAAGAAACAACGCGGTCGGTTGACAAAGGGAGACATTTAGAGGGAGCAGAGGAAGACTCCGACTTTGACATAGACTCATTGTACGATGAAGTTTCGAAACGCTTAAAAGAATAACTTTGATATGCGTGTGAGGAAGATTTATACGTCTGGCGGACTAAGTGGAAAGTTTTTCGATGGCTAACGGGCTTGGAAAGCCTGACTTATTCCATGAATAGTCGAGTACAGTTTAAGAGAGGTCTGAGAAACCTTCGTCTTCGGCGTCGAAAAACAAGCCGAAGCTGCTATAATTTCTTCTGCACGGAGCTTCGAAGTTGCTTGCCACCTTTCAAGAGCAGCAGAAGGTTCTTATATCTTGCGTTTATTCATCGATATATCATGAAGCCTCCAGAGGACCTACTAACAGCCACTCATCACTTTCAGTACGGATGCCACTTCGGAACCCATGTTGATGACTTCAGATGTCAAGAGGCTATAGAATGGATTTGCAGTACCATTGTTGGTATGTCATCTGAAGCGGCCGCAGCTCTGTGTATTAGGAAACTTACAAGGCTTCTTGGGCACCTACCCACTTTCTATCGAGGGTCATGTCAGTTGATTCTCGAGGACACGATTAGCATACAATAAAGGGATTCCACAACTGCCCGGTATGGAAGACCAAGAGCCTTTCTTGCATTAATTGAACATTCATCGTATCGTGTCTGCCTTGATTCAGTGGAATCAGCCTCGTTTTCAGCTGAGGAAGAACATGGGCTTCTCAGGAATGAACGATCACTCAAAAAAAAAAAGGTCCAAGACGACAAAAAAGCACAGGAATTTATTATAATTTACTTTGGGCGTCTGGGAATCTACAAATCCCGACCTTGCTCGAACCACCAGTACTCGAGGATTAAATTCCTTCGATATTAAGCCTTGCCAAGGCTGGGGAACTCAAGTACGACTCGCAGGTTGCATATCAGTCCATGTCAGCAACCATCGACTGTTTCACAAATAGCTCGTGCAGTCGAAGGAAGGGTTCGGCGGCAGCTCAGGAAGGAGCACAGGATCCGGTGTACTTTGCATAGGAAGCCACCCCATTGGTCTCCGTTCAACGGATCTCGTGCCTAGCCAAGAACGACATTAACCTCCCCACAACTGGATTACGCAAACAAAGGACGGACGGATCACGAGGTGGTAAAGAAGGACGCTCAAGAACCAACGAGGACGTCGACACCCTTTGGACTACACAAGCGCCAGCCGCCAAACGTATTCTAGATGCAAGGCTAGGTGGCTTACCGTACATATCTTGATTAGGTACTTATCTTGATCAAGTGCTCTTCTTGACACTACCGCAACAATTCCGGGCCCGAGTATCAACACAACAGGGATGCGAGGAAGATTTAAAGTTCTCCATTGTAAAGTCCCACCGTCTCGCTGTCAAGATATTTAAAACTCTCTGTTCGGGTGCACGCGATCTGCATGATCGTATTACTTCCAATCTCATTTCCTTTCCAAACCCCTTCCATACCAACTCTTGCAACATGTAAACTCTTCATGCTGGGGACTATCCAAAAGAACCTACAAGCTTCATTCAGATCTTTGTGACCGTTGGATATAGGGGGTTGGTGGTCATCCTGGGTGGGCCATGTCAAGCCGTGGATATGTGCCTCTAGAGCGGTGGATCCAAATATGAGGACCGTGGACAGGCCTATGACGGGGACAAACGCCTAATAGTCACGAGGCTTGAAGCTTTCAGTCAGGGTTCAAGAGCTAGGAAGCTTCAGGAGCTGAAGTATGGAAGCCACGTCAGGTGACAGAGGGTTAGGAATTTACGAAGGACTTGAATGCTTACATCGGCAGGAGCGTGGAAAAGGGTTTTGGAAGCCCTACTGTCGGGACACAGGGGAGCTAGAAAACATGTTAGACGCTCCGAATAGCTTCAATATATGGCACCGTTCGGCTATGATTTCCAGATTGTTGATCTCTACCACATTGGGCTGAGGCCCGCTACAGTAGTAGAGTTTAACACTTCACATTTCTTCCTTCTAGATAACCTAAAGCAACAACAAAATATACCACATGTCCCAATATGACCTCGTCTTCAACAGTGACTTGCGAGAATCTTTCTTTGCATGCTGCACTAGGGTGACGAATCAGAGACTAGCGTCTTCCATCGCGCTTTCGTAGCGTTTGTAATCGTTCTTCTCCATCACATCCGAAACTGGATTCCAGCTACTCTTGCTTCAGCTACCTTAACAAAGCAGATTTATAAAACCTGCTTTCTTAACTCTACCTTATGATAAACTCGAGCAGCCCATGGTCTGACGATTCTGTTCGAATCGTGCTTTTGCGGGTTTCATTCGACACTGCGCGCTGAGAAGTTGACATCTCGTCAATATGAAAGTCCCACATAGGACTGAAGATCTAAACAGAATTTAGAGGCAGTAATTCTTGTGAAAATTAAGCTCTGATTAGTCCGAGATGTATAAGACGATATTGAAATCACAGGAAAATAAGCAGGAAGGGATCCTCGGCCGTTTACTAAACAATTTACATTAGGTCGACATGACTGCTCACCGAGGTACCATTCTCCCATATATATAGAAGAACGGCCCAGCCTACTAGTTGCTCTATTCTTATCTCATCTTTAAGCTCTCTGTGTTTATACTGCTCCTGCTCGTTATTTCAATACTCCATCCAGTATGATTAGTCCCAACAAAAACACTGTTGTCTGCCTATGCCTAGCCGTATTCTCTCTCTCATTAGCTTCTCCCATTCAAAACCGATATACACCCGAAGGCGGACTATGCCGCGATTATGACATCCCAGTGACCGTCACCTCTAAGAATTATCCGTGGATTGCACCCAAATGGAGCGACAACTTCGGCTTCGTCGATCTTCTATCCGCAGGAGCTACTCGTAGTACTGCAAACTTCCCCCTTCCTCTCGGTGCGCCTGAAAGTCAGACCGCAAGCCATCAGATCTCTGGCACGTTCTGCAGGCCCAAGAAGCAAGGGAAATATTCGAAGACGGTTCTGCTAGCGACACATGGCCTAGGTTTCGACAGATCTTACTGGAACTCACCTTACAAGCCAGAAAAATACAACTTTGCTGAGTACGCTCTCGCGCGAGGGTATTCGATCTTTTACTACGACCGCCTAGGCGTAGGCCGTTCGTCCAAGTACGTTACAACTGCCAGCATTCCTTTCCGGACCAGTAGTAACAGCTAGACCAGAATTTCAGGATTCGATAACCAGTTGTCCATCCAAGTCGCTATCCTTTCTGCGCTTACCGATTCCATTCGCCAAGGCCACTACACCGACACCCTTGGCATCCCCACTTCAATCGTCCTTGTTGGGCATTCATTTGGCTCCTATGTTTCTAGCGCACTTGCCGCCGTCGAATCGTCCATTGCTGATGCTATTGTTCTAACAGGTTATAGTCTTAGCGGCGGAGACGCACGTGTTGTGCTTGAAGGATTTGGTCCCCGCGTCGCGAATCTCCAGGGCTCGGATGTCTTCTGTGACTTTGACTCGGGATATCTTACTACAGTCGACATATTTGCGAGCATTAATAACTTCTACAAAGCCCCACTCTACGAGCACGACGTTGCCGAGTTTGTTGAAAAGACCAAACAGCCCTTTGCCATTGCAGAAGCCCTTACCTTACCGCTTGCTCCCACGAACATCGAGGAGAGTAACTTCACAAGCCCAGCGTTGGTGATTTCGGGCGAGTTCGACTTTATTGTTTGCGGTGGTTACTGTCCGGGCGTGTTGGAGGAGCCGGCGAAGCAGATGTATGCGAATTCAAGGCATTTCGAATCGTACTCGCAACCTGGGACAGGGCATGCGTTGAACTTGGCCAAGAATGCCACGGGTTCGTTTGATGTGATATTTGGGTTCCTCGAGAAAAATGGTCTGTGATAGGGTGAGAAGGTACACCATAAACATCCGACGAATGACACGAAGCAAACGACCAAGGTCACAATTTCATAGTACTGTTACAACTCTGCATCTTCACGGGCTCGCCGCTTAGCCCAAACTAGAGCTACAAAATCTGAAGATTGATGAGATTGGTGCGTCTATACAGTCCCCTACACCAGCTACATTTCGTCTTTTTGTACAGCCTCGTCGGTCCTGTCTTGCTCTCTTACGACTTACGTTCAAACACGGGTTTCGGTCAGTCTCCCACATTGCCGTCGATCTGCGACACGTTTTATCAACCGCTCAACATCCCCGCCTAGATTTCATCAACCGCGCAAGAGTTTCAACGATGTTCCTCGGGCCTTCGGTACCGAGATCTCATCGTTGGCCTCGGCGCTATCGATAATCGTACCGATGTGCCATCCCTTGTTAATAGCTATTTCAAATTATTCCCATCATCAGATAAAACCACTCCCGGTACCTGCAATCTTGCCATCAAGCAATGCCTGATTGTTCTCAACTGTACTCTGTTGGGGATACCGGCTGACCTCCCCAGGCATGTGTCAACGGACACCATCTGCTGATATCAGGCGCCATTTCCCACGCTTGTGTTTCGCTGGCTCCAGATTTCCCTCCCGTTCCATAACCCGTCTTCATATCAGTCATGTCCAGATGTTTTTCTTTGTCTGTGGCCCGCTCCCCCTTGTTATCTGTAATTCTTCCTTTAGCAGCTTGGCCTGCACCTCTCCTTTACGAACCAAGAGTACACTACAGTCATTCCTATACTAGTAGCTAGACCTCCAGTTGACTTGTTGTCTTCAGGCATCGCATCATTTGACCAAAATCTCCTCGTCATAAAGATCCACTTCTCAAGCCATCCTAAGCGTGATATCCGATTATATCAGAAATTGTCAACCCCTTTACAGTTACAGTAACACATCTATCCACATGTACTGAGGAGATTACTGTGAACGCTTCGTCTGATCCTTCAAGCACACCACTTTCCCCAACTAGAAGGTAGGAAGAATAGCAAAGTAGCGACGATTGTGGCCATCCCAACATCGAGCGCCAAAGCAGCCAGCGGTACTAAGCGTGGAAGCCGCAAAAGTAGCAGCTCCGATCCAAAGCTAGACAGCTTCGTATTCGCAATCATGGCCGCCTCTCCACCTCTACCGTCAATGCGATCGCCACAGCCTCAAGCTCTGGAAACCTCCATCGATAACCGTATACCTACCGATGCAGCTATCTACTCACCACAGGCCTCACTTCGACATGACAGCCTTCTCTACACCTGGCACTAAAACATCCGCATCGACTAATACGAAGCTGGTAAGTACGCCCCCAAATCCTAAGTCCAAGCAAGAAACTACAAGCCTGTCCTCACCAACAGAATCCATAATACATTACGGCACCTCCAGGACTGGCGGCTGCACCCTCGACCTGCGTGGCCTCTCCACAGACAATTCAATGGCACCATACCAGACAGCCCCTACCTTCTAATCTACGTTAACCAAGCCGGCCCCACCTCCACCGTCCTCGGCCCCACCTCCCAGCAAGACGTCCGCGGGATCTGGTCGCAAATAGAGTCCACCAGCGCCGTCGCTGACCTCTCGACCCGCTTCGACACGTCCCTCATTACGGTCGAGTCCGACGCCGGTCACAACACGAAAGTATGTTCCGACAACGGCGCCAAAGCCGCGAGCTCGAATACCCTGCCCGCAGATCAAGTGCGTGGTCGTGTCGAATAAGGAGCACTACACGCGGCTGGAGTATGATCTCTGGTGTATGAAAAGGAAGTCGCTCGCCGGAGTGTTTGTATAGCTACTTTTAGCGCCATGCCCGTGTGGGCGTTGAGAAGGGGTATTACTCGCCGGAATGAAGACATGGCTGGCTCAAAGGACCTTTCTCTCTTTCTGCTCCCCACCAACAAAGCCCCCAACCCCCCATTCCTCCCCTTCCCACCCACTAAACTCCCCCTTCCTCAAAAGTCAACGATCTCAACCCCACCTCCGCCACTCTGCAAACACCTTTACCCAATCATCCCGCCCCCCCTCTCGCACCCCCAACCCGTCCGCAACAATCCCGCGCAGCCCCCACGCACCAAAACCCCCACATTTTCGAACCGACTTATCGCGCACTTCGAGCCGTGCAAGTTCGTGCCCCGTGAGATGTAGCTAGGCATGCGTAGGATTTTTCTCAGCGTTGGGGTTGTTGTGTTGAGAAATGACGGGCGTAGTTTTGATACCAGGGGGTGGGTTACTGTAGATGATGGAGGTGGTGGGAGGTTGAGAATATATATATATTTCTCTCTCCCTCTCAAAAGCAAAAACCCAGGAATCCCATATTTTCGTTTTCTTAGACCGCGCGGATTGACTCGATCTTGGGCGGTATAAATAATAAATACGACCTTGTTTTCTTCGCGTTCTTCGTATTCGTGCTTTCTCATCGCTTTCCCCCCCCCCCTTTTTCCTTCTCTTTCCCGTCGCCATCTGCACTTTCTCCTTCTCCCCCCCCCCTCCATCCATCTCTCCGTCCC
>JAABUZ0100002813.1_pt1 | contig 27743 bp, 18 predicted proteins | sample 5562091 | NCBI WGS metagenome assembly JAABUZ01 (sample SAMN12813069, study PRJNA571459) | rock metagenome | isolation source: Antarctica rocks | place: Antarctica: Victoria Land, Linnaeus Terrace sud | collected 2015-12-21 | reverse complement strand
GGGCCGGTCGGGCAGCGCGTCGAAGCCGTGGGCCAGGAAGGCTTTGAGGTATGTGCGCACGGTCTGCTCGTGCAGGTCGAGCGCCAAGGCGATCTGGGGGATGGTCTGGCCGAGGTCGGACAGGCGCACCCTCTCCAATCGCTCGCGCAGGCGGGGGGCTAGCGTCCGAGCGCGGGCCCGCGCGTTCAGCGCGTCCCCCTGCGCGTCGGTCAAGCGGACACGAATCACTTTGGGCATGGCAGGTGTTCCTCCTGCCCTCTATTCTACGACCTCTTTCCATCAGCCTGCTTAGCCGCGATCTTGCGCGACCGGGTGGGAGAGGACCCCGCTATCCGCGAGACGACTGCCTCGTATCTCGGGCGCGTCCACGACCCGTGGGCCACGGTCGCCCTTGTCGAGCGTGCCGCCGACAAGACTGAGGGGAGGCGGGTGCGCTTCTTCGCGTTCTTGGCGCTCCAGGAGCGCCGCGACGGGCAGGCGGTGGACCCGCTGCTCGCACTTGCTCTCGACGAGACGGAGGAGGACACGATGCGGTCGCTAGCAGCCGATGTGTTGGGCGCGATCGGCAATCCGCGCGTGCTCGATCCCCTCGTTCGCTTGCTGCCCACGGTTGGCGGAGCGGCCAATGCACTGGCGCGGTTGGGTCCCGTTGCCGTCCCACCCCTGTTAGATGCGCTTGTCCATAGCAACGCCAGGGTGCGGCAGAGAGTTGCCTATGCCCTGGGCAAGCTACGCGATCCCCGTGCGCTCGATCCGCTCCTCGCGGCGCTGAGCGACCCGGACGCCACGGTGCGCGGCTACGCGGCGCACGCGCTTGGCCGTTTCTCCGATGACCGCGTCGAGGCGACGCTTGCCGCCCTCCTTATGCGCAAAGACGAGAACGCTCTGGTGCGCGCTGACGCTGCATCCGGCCTGCGCGAGTGCGGCGAATCCGCGCTGAGACCGCTCGCGGATGGTCTGAGCGATTCGGATGCCAGTGTGCGCGCGCGAATCCTCCAGTCGATCAGGTTGATTGTCCTCAGACACCGTGCCGCCAAGCGCGTCCAACTCAACGGTTGGGTTGTCGAGGCGGTCCTCGCCCTCCTTCACGACGAGGACAGGCAGGTGCGCTGGCAGGCAATCAAGACCCTGGGAACACTCAAGGATCCACGCGCGGTTGAACCCCTGCTTACGTTGCTAGGAGATGTTGATGTCGACGCGCGCATAGCGGTCATCGATGCTTTAGGAGACATAGGCGATCTACGAGCTCTGCCAACAGTGCAATGGCTCGAGCAGAACGACAATGCTACCCAGGATAGGCATGGTTCACGCTCCGTCAAGGATGCCGCCAGCCAAGCGATCCATCGCATCCGGCGAGACAACGACCTGGACCTATAGTCTTTCCTTGATGTGCCAATGGATCACAAGCGATCGTGGATCATCTGGTTAGCGATGATCCAGTAGGGTTGATGCTGCACGTTGAATGCATTGCAGTGCTGTCGACTGCCGCGTGTTATAATCTCTCAGAGAGGAGGGCTTATGTCCAACACGACAACGACGACCAGTGTGCGTATTCCCGCTACCTTGCTCGATCGCTTCGACTGGTTAGCCGGGGCAACCGAGCGTACGCGCTCTTACCATGTTGTCAAGGCGCTGGAGGCGTACATTGCTGAGCAAGAGTACCTTGTCAACTTGTTTAACGAGGCTGGCGCCGAGGCCGATGCCGATCCCACCGCTGTTAGCAACGCCGACGCCATCAGCGCCGCAATCGCGGCGGGTTTACTGCGCGCCGAGGACCTCGACGGGCTGGACCCAGTGAGCGATGAGGAGTACGAGGCCGCTCAGCAGCAGAGTGCCGTGTGGAGGTAGTCTGGAAAGCGCGAGCGCTGAAGGATCGAGAAGAGGTACATGCACGCCTCGCGCGGGTCAGTCTGTCGCATGCACATACGACCATCGCAGAGATCCAGCGCGCCGTCAATCATCTGGAACAATTCCCTCGCCTGGGCCGGCAGGTTCTGGATAAGCCTGGAGACCGGCTATTGCTTGTCCCGCATACCTACTACAGGGTGGTCTATCGCCTCGTCGCGCGCGGCCCACGGCCACGGGTCGAGATCATGCGCATCGAGGATGGACGTCGGCAGCGACACTAAAAAAGCCTATTTCACGCCCAAACTCTTGCTGCGCACGCGCTCGTAGAGCTCTTCCATGGTGGAGATGAACGAGAGGTCCTTGGGCCAGAACGCCGGGTAGTCGCCCTGCTGCTTGACCAGCATGGCCGGGACGGCCGGCGGCGCCGCCGGCTCGGCGACAGGCGGAAGTCGACGCGCGCCGGTCCAGAACTCCCGGTGGTCGATCGCCGCTGCCGGGATGTCCAGTGGCTCCCGGCGGGGCGCGGTGAAGTATGACTCCACGGGCTCGAGGTCGGCCGGCGGCGCGTTGAGCTCCGACGCCAGGATCTGCCCCAGCGGCGAGCGCGCCAGCTCGGCGTGCAACTGCTCGCGGGAGAGGCCGCGCAACTCGAACAGCAGGAAGGGGTCGTGGTCCAACTCCGAGGCCAGCAGGTAGTAGACGCCCGCGATGTGCTTGCAGGGGTTGGCGCTGTCGGGGCAGGAGCAACTGGTGGTGAAGTCCCGCCTGCTGTGCGGGAGCAGGTGCTGCCCCACGGCCTCGAAGGCGTCCTCGATGCGCTCCGGCATCTCGTTCGTCAGCAGCCTGGCCACGAAGCCGGCCTTGGTGGTCAGGCTGTCGATGACCGTGCTCCACCTGTCCGACGGGATCTCTGCCATGGTGATCGAGGTGGTATAGACGGGCTCTTTATAGATGCCGTAGTAGGGGTTGACCGACCCACGCACCTTGGCTGTGACCGTGCGGCCCTCGCGCGCGAAGGACAGGACACGTCCGCCGTTGGCGTAGGAGCGCCCGCGGTCCAGGCGGCCGGGATCGGTGAACCCCTCCAGGGCCGCGATGAACCGCTGGCCCCACCAGGTGCGGCTAAATTGTGGCATGGCCGTTCTCCTTGAGCCATTAGCCATTAGTAATTAGCCGTTAGCCATTAGCCGTCGTTGCGACCAGAGAGTCGCCTCATCGAACGATTCGTCGGCTGTTTGCACCTAACCGTCCAAAAGCTAACTGCTAACTACTAACTGCTAATTACTAACTACTAACTGCTAACTACTAATTACTAATTACTATTCCATCACCGCGCTACGCTGCAGCGCGATCAGTTCCTTGAAGGTCTCGTTGTCCAACTCGGTCAGCCAGGACTCGTCTCCGCCGACGATGGCCGAGGAGAGCCGCTTCTTGTCCTCGATCAGCCCGTCGATGCGCTCCTCCATGGTGCCCATGGCCACGAACTTATGCACGAAGACGTTGTTGCGCTGCCCGATGCGGAAGGCGCGGTCGGTGGCCTGATCCTCCACGGCGGGGTTCCACCAGCGGTCGAAGTGGAAGACGTGGTTGGCCTTGGTGAGGGTGATACCGGTCCCGCCGGCGCGCAGCGAGAGGATAAAGATGGCGGGCTCCGTCTCGGGATTCTGGAACTGGGCCACCATCTCCTCGCGCCGGCGCATGCTGGTCCCGCCGTGCAGGTAGTAGGTGTTGTAGTGCAGGGTGTGCGCGATGAATCGCTCCAGGGCGTCGCCGATCTCGGTGAACTGGGTAAAGATCAGCAGGCTCTCGCCGCCCTCGATCACCTCCTCGACCATGGCGGCCAGGCGGCTCAGCTTGTGCGAGCGCTCGGGGGTGAAGGGGCTGCCGTCCTGCAGGAACTGCGCGGGGTGATTGCAGATCTGCTTCAGGCGCATCAGGGTGGCCAGCATCAAGCCCTTGCGTCCAATGCCCTCGGCCTCGTCGAGCTGCGTTTCGACGTCCTTGACCACGGCCTGGTAGAGCGAGGCCTGCTCGGGGGTCAGGTTGCAGTAGACCTTTTGCTCGACCTTGTCCGGCAGGTCGTCGATGATGCGCTTGTCGGTCTTGAGGCGGCGCAGGATGAACGGCTCGACCAGCCGCTTGAGCGTGGCGGCGCGTTCCTGGTCGTTGTCTTTCTGGATGGGCGTCTCGAAGGCCTTGCGGAACTGCGCCTCCTTGCCCAGGTAGCCGGGATTGAGGAAATTGAACAGCGACCACAGGTCGCGCAGGCGGTTCTCCACCGGCGTGCCAGTCAGGGCCATGCGGTGTCGCGCCGTGATCTTGCCGATTGCCCTGGCCTGAGCCGACTGGGGGTTCTTGATGTTCTGGGCCTCGTCGACCACCACGCGGCGCCACTCCAGGGAGCGCAGCAGCCGCTCGTCGAGGCGCGCCAGGGCGAACGAGGTGATCAGCACGTCGCAGTCCCGGGCCTGGGCCTTGAAGTCGGCCTCCTTGGTCAGCCTGTCGGCGCCGTGATGTACCATGGCCCGCAGGTCCGGCGCGAACCGCTCGATCTCCTTGCGCCAGTTGCCCAGCACCGAGGTCGGCGCGATCAGCAGCGTCGGAGCAGGCGCAGCGGCCGCGGGCACGTCTGGCGCCGAATCGATAACAGCAGCGTGTTCGGCAGCAGGGCCGTCAACAGGAGCCATCGCCATTGGCGTCGCGGCGTCCTGGTCCGTGTCTTTAAGCAGGTGGGCAATCACCTGGACTGTATTATGGCAAAGCACATTATTTGCCACGAAGTTGTGGTGTGTGTCCACCTCGACGTCGTACACCCAACCCTCGTACGCGACATCGTCGATGCTTTTGATACGGCAGTAGAAGACCTCTTGATCGAGCAGGCGCTGCACGTCCTCCCTGGCCTTCACCACGACCGGCATGTCGAGCCGCCTGTATCGCTCGAGGGTTTGTGTCGTCCATTTGCTCGGCGCCAACTGCCTGTACGCGCGTTCGGACTCGCCGCTGATGATGTGGTCGCACGCGGCCACGACGCGCTCGACGCTAGCGCGCGAGAACTGCTGCGATCCGTCGGTGTAGACCGTATTGTGCATGCCGAAGTGACGCAACGGCAGACCGGTCGTGCGTACGATGGCGGCCACGGCGGTCGATGCGGCAATGCCCTCGACGTTTGTGTTGGCGGTATAGGCGCACAGATCTTCCAGCCGCTGCTGCTTGTATGCGAGGCCGAAGCCAATGTCCTTGAGGAAGCGGCGCGCGCTGTTCCCGCCGATGACTCCGATGTAGTAGGGACGAAAAATGCCGGAGCCGTTGGTCGCGCGCTTCATCTTGCATGAAACGCGCAGCCAGACGCCGAATCGTCGCAACAGGAGGCTGAGCTGCTGCATGAGGAACGGCGAAGCCGAGGCGATCTCGATGCTGCGCATGGTGCGGACGACCGACGCCTCCGCGTCGAAGTAGTTGCGCAGGAACAGGCGCACCCCGGCGAGGTCCGCCTGCATCACCAGAGGGGGTATGACCTTGTCTTTGGAGACATTGCCCCAGATGTACCCCTGTGCTTCAAGATATTCCCGGTAGTCGCGACTTGAGATTGTGAGATAGTGGTAGCCTTTGCCCGTCACTCGCACGACGGGACGGTTAACTTTGACCCCGTACCGTTCGCCGACCCGCATGATGATCTGGCGTAGATTTTCGAGTATGTCAGAGTCCTTCTGAGTCACGGTCAACTGTGGCTGCCCGCTTACTTCATAACCCTCGGCGATCTGCCAGGCAAGGAACGTCATCAGGTCAGGGTCTTGCGGAACACCGTCCCACGGCAGCGTCGCGGGGACGCATACGTAGTCGCCGACCTTGAGATTATTGCTCCATCCGTCATTCGTCAGGAAGCGATGGCGGCGCGTCGCCGTCACACTGCTTCCATCTTCAAGGGTGACTTTGAGTAGCGTCTCGCGGACGTGTTGCCGATAGAGCCTCCGGATCGGCGTGAGCCGCATTTTGTTGCTCTGCTGGTCTAGCGAGGACACAAGCAGGGAAGCCGTGGGCCGCGCCCAGTAGCCCTCCCCGTCGAACTCCGCGCCCGAGGCGTATGTGTTCCAAAGACACTCGGATGTGAGCAGATCGCCGTTGATAATAATGCTAGAGTCTTTACTCAAGCACTTACCCAACCCCATATCGTCCGCGAGACAAGGGTTAAGGCCAAGGCTTTCCAGGTAGCCCAGCCAGGCGACGCCGCGCCTCTGGTACTCGCGCAGGGTCCCATTGAGGTTGGGCGGGTCCGGCGCGGCGACGAGGGCGCTCTTGTCCTGCAGGCGGGCCATCATGTCGCGCATGGCCGCGTCGTGGTCCCACTCCAGGTCGTCGCCCAGCTCGGTGTCGAGCCGCATCAGGTCGAGCAGGGTTAGCGTAGGCTCGTCCCGCGCGCTGCTGCCAGAACGTGAGCATCTGCTCCATGTGCGCGCGGTCGAGTTGCATCCACTCGCCGCGGAACTGCACCAGCGGCGTCTTGGCCTCCACCAGTTGTCGCCACTCCTCCTCGCTGACCGGCTGGCCGTCGATGGAGAGCTGATACTGGTAGCTGACCAGCGTCTCCATACCTAAGCGGCTGGGGCCGGCGGCCGACCCCGCGCCCGTCCCCGCCGTCGTCTTGAGGCGCATGCGCGCGCGGCGGCGTCCCTGGGGCGTCCACCAGGCGGGCACGATCACGGTGTAGCCCCCTTCTTCCAGCACCCAGGCGCTCTCCCTGAGAAAGGAGAAGGCCTCCTCCAGGCTCAGGCGCAGCCCGACAGGCTCGGCCGTCTCCAGCCCCTCCCACAGTGTGGGATAGATGCGCGCGGCGTAGCCCAGGGCCAGCAATAGATCTTTCTCGAAGTCTCGCGCGTCCTGGCCCATGCCGCGCAGCGCCTCCGCCCTGCCCCGTTTGTCGAGCCTCCAGTAGTCGGCCAGGTCGAGCTTGAGCGAGGGGTCCTGCTTCGACGCGGCCATGAAGCGCAGCTGCCAGTTGTCCGGGTCGTCGGTCGGCGCGTCGACCAGGCGCAGGCAGAGCGCGGCCCCGGCGGCGGTCCGCGCGCGGGCCAGGCGGTCGCGCCAGTCGGCCCACTGGCGGTACTCGTCGAGCTGTTGCTCCCTGGTGCGTGGCGGCCCCACGGAGGAGTAGGCGTAGGGCGACGCCGACCTGAGGGCGGGCTTGTAGGGATACATGCAGTCGTAGAGTATCGTGCCGGCCAGCTGCCCGTCGAGTTTGGCCGTCAGCGGCGTCTCCGTGACGGTGTCATAGAGCTGGCACTCCGCGAAGTGGCGCAGCAGGGTTTCTCCGTCGTACAGGCCAGTCCCGTCAGGGTGGCGCGCCTCCGCGCCTGCTCGGCAGGCAGCGGGCAGCGCGGCGAGGTAGCGCCGCAGCGTGGCGTCGTAGCGGTCCGAGACGAACTGCCAGCCGTGGTAGAGTTCGAACTCGAATCTGGCCGCCTTCTTACCCTTTTTGACCTTCTTGCCCGTCGTCTCCGGCTCGGCGGGCTCGACCGAGAGCGAACGGTAGGTAAGGGCCGGGATATAGTCGTCGCGCGCGATGACGGCCTTCAGCGCCTGGCTAAAGCCGTGCCAGAACAGCAGGTCCGCGCCAAGCTGGAACTCCTCCGCGGCGTGCAGCGCGGCAAAGTGCAGATCGTTGAGCGACAGCAGCGGCCGGCGCAGGCGGTAGCAATGGACCTGCCAGGAGCGCAACTCGACCCGCGCGGGCAGCGTCTCGTCGACGTAGCGCAGCAACTCGAAGGAGGGCAGCGGGCCGCTCACACTGCTCGTACCGACCGCGCTGTCCGCGCCGCTGGGCAGGAGGACATAGCACGGCTCGATGTCGCGGGCCACGACGCCGGTGGCGTCGTCTCGGATGCCCAGCGCCTCGTCCAGGAACGCCGCCAGCGCCTCCCGCGTCAGGCTCCGTGGGTGTAAGTCCAGTCCTCGCTTGGGGTCCGGCGTCCCCGCGGCGCGCCGCTTTCGTGGGGTGGTCGTCGTCGTTTTGATGGACACGCTGGCCGCATCGGCAACCGCGGCTCGCGCCGTTCTCTCAGGCGTGGTAGGCGCGGTGGCCGCGGCGGGATCGGTCGGTGTATCGGTCTCCACCCACAGGTAGAAGCCGCCCTGCTGGATGAAGTCGGCGGTCTCGGCGGGAATCCACGTGCCATGGACGATCTTCATAACGCGCTTCCCCCCCGACTTGGTCAGTCTTTGCGATCTTACCCCTATTGTTCATCTATCTCGATGCATGTAATGGCTTGCTCAACAGGGGTCGACGATGAAAAGATGTCTATGTCCTCATTATAAACCTTGCGCATCAGCAGGGCGCCCATAGCCCTAATTGCCTACCCCACACTAGTGATGACGGGTCTTACCTGAACGCGCCATCAGGCGCCATGCTGAAGGTGTCGGCGTCGAACGCATCGGCATTGATGCGTGAGCGCCACGTAAGGAGAACCCCGATGCAGCGTCCCCTCAACCTCTCTCGCCGTCTGTTGGTGTCCGCGCTTGCCGCGACCGTGCTTGCCGGCGGCGCCACGGCCCCCTCCGACTATTGGCGCGCGCCCATTGCCGTGGCGCGCGCGGCCGCTACCGGTCCCGCCCTCAGTGTCGACGCCGCGGCCGATCGCCATTCTATCAGCGGCGACATCTACGGCCTGAACTCCTACGGCGTCGACCCCAATTTTGCCAAAGAGATCCGCGTCCCCGTGCAGCGCTGGGGCGGCGACGCCACCACCCGCTACAACTGGCTGGTCGACTCCAGCAACGCCGGCGGCGACTGGTATTTCATGGGCGGCAACGGTAACGCCAACCCGACCCCGGCCGCGGGCGCCGACGCCTTTATCGACGCCAACCGCGCCGCCGGCTCCAAGAGCCTGCTCACCGTGCCCGTCATCGGCTGGGTCAACCGCACGAGCGCCTGGAATTGCTCCTACCCACGGTCGGCGTATCCCAATCAGCAGAGCTACAATCCCTACGTTCACCCCAACGGCGACGACTGCGGCAACGGCGTAGACACCAGCGGCCACACCATCACCGATACGGACCCGCTGGCCAACAACATACAGGTCGACGCTGCCTGGATGAAGGGCTGGATCGACCACAACCTTGCCACGTACGGGACCGCGGCGCGGGGCGGCGTGCGGATCTACCAGATGGACAACGAGCCCAGCGGCTGGGGCAACACTCATCGCGACGTGCATCCCGGACCCACGGGCTACGACGAGTTGCTGAACGATACCATCCCCTACGCGGCGATGATCAAGGCCGACGACCCCAGCGCCCAGATCGACGGCCCCGGCGACTTCGGCTGGCCCGCCTACATCGGCATGGGCAAGCCCGGCGACGACGCCACCTCCCACGGCGTGGGCCTCGCCGAGTACTACTTGCAGCACATGCGCGCCTACGAGCAGCAGCACGGCGTGCGCCTGCTCGACTACTTCGACGAGCACTACTATCCCACCAGCGGCGACACGTGCCTCGCCCTGTGTCCCGTCGGCGACGCCAACACGCAGGCCGAGAGGCTGCAGTCGACGCGCTCGTTGTGGGACCCCGCCTACGTAGAGAAGGATTGGATCGGCCAGTACTACGGGGCGATCGACCTGATTCCGCGCTTCAAGGGCTGGGTGGCCAAGGACTATCCGGGGACCAAGGTGGCCATCACGGAGTATAACTGGGGAGGAGTGGAGTCGATCAACGGCGCCCTGACCGAGGCCGACGCGCTTGGCATCTTCGGTCGCGAGGGACTTGACATGGCCACGATGTGGGGTCCGCCCAGCAGCGCGCAACCCGCCGCCTACGCCGTGTCATTGATCACTTTATTTTTCCAGGTAGCTGATCATGCTGCCTTTCCACCTCCGCCAGTACAAATAGACGTTGCAACTAGTGAAACATGTAGGCCCATGCTTATCTCTTGCAATGCGTAGGAGGGCTTTAACGTCTAAATCGTCATAGACGTTGTGGAAAGGCGATGTGATCAAAACAGTGCGTTGCCTGGAAAGTTTTCGTGATCAGCGACACGCCTTCCGCATGTACCGCAACTACGACGGACAGGGCGGCTCCTATGGCGACATCTGGGTGCGTTCGAGCAGCGCGGACCAGGGCCAACTGGCGGTCTACGGCGCGCAGCGCAGTGCGGACGGCGCCCTGACCCTGATGATGATCAACAAGACGGGCAACGACCTGACCAGCAATTTGGCGCTGGCCAACTTTACCCCGGCGGCGACCGCGCAGGTCTACACCTACAGCGCGGCTAACGCCTCGGCGATCGTGCGCGGCGCCGCCCTGCCCGTCAGCGCGAGCGGTTTCACCACGACCTACCCGGCCAACGCGATCACCCTGGTGGTCATCCCGCGGGGCAGCGCCGCGCCGACCGATACGCCGGTCCCAGCCACGAACACGCCCGTGCCCCCGACCGCGACGGCCACGAACACGCCGACGGTCACGCCGACCAACACGCCTGTGCCGCCGACCAATACGAACACGCCCGTGCTGCCAATCAATACGAATACATCGGTCCCCGCGACGGCGACGCGGACGAACACTCCTGCGCCCACGGCGACGCGGACGAACACTCCTGCGCCTCCGACAGCCACGCCCTCTCGTACGAGCACGCCTGTCCCCCCGACCGCAACGCCCACCAATGCGCCGACGAGCACACCTGTTCCTCCCACGGCCACCAACACCGTCGCCCCGCCGACGGTCACGCCGACGGTCACGCCGACGGTCACGCCGACGGTCACGCCGACGGTCACGCCCGTCGCGACCCGCACGAGTACGGCCACCAACACCTCCGTGCCCCCCACGACGACACCAACGAATACTCTCGCGCCCCTGACGGCGACGCCAACGAATGCTCTTGTGCCCCCCACGGTGACAGCAACCAACATACCCATGTCCCCGACGGTCACGCCGACCAACACGCCCGTGCTCGCAACGGCGACGACCATCTCACTGCCCAGCCCCTGGCTGCATCAGGACATCGGAGGCGTGAAGCTGCCCGGCAGCGCCTCCTATGCCGGTGGGACGTTCACGGTGACCGGTTCGGGCACGGACATCTGGGGCGCCAGCGATAGCTTCGGGTACATCTACCAACCGTTCAACGGCAACGGTCAGATCGTGGCGCGCGTCACGGGCCAGCAAAACACGAACTCCTGGGCCAAGGCGGGCGTCATGATCCGTGAAACGCTCGGGCCGTCGGCGCGCTACGCCGACATGGTTGTGACGCCCGGCAACGGCGCGGCCTTCCAGCGTCGCGTCACGCCGGGTGGGAGCAGCGCGCACAGCGGGTTGGGCGGGGCCAGGGCCCCCCTGTGGGTGCGGTTAGCGCGCAGCGGGAACGTTGTCACCGGCTACGTCTCGCCCGATGGGACGACGTGGACGTGGGTGGGCGTTGCGACCATACCCCTGCCTGCCACGCTCTACGTGGGCCTCGCGGTGACGGCGCACAATAACGATGCTGCTGGCGCGGTGGCGTTCGATCACGTGGCCGTGATAAGCGTGACTGGAACGGCCACTCATCGTCGCGCGGTTGTCCATCGCTCAGCCGTGGGACACAGATCGTTGCGAGCCAGGGGTCATAAGAACTGGCGATAAGACGTGGGCTGAGGGACGCCGCCAGACAGTGTACGGGGCCGCGGATATAGGTGATACAGGAGGACGCTGCTAGCCGCGCGCGGTCCCGGACGGAAGCGCGGCGCCCGCGGGTACGGCCGGGTCTCCGTACGCGCTGTCCTCGGCCTCATCGCGCTCGCGCTCATGTTCGTCGTGGGCCAGCATGCGGAAGAACATGACGGAGCCGATGCCCATGAAGATCATGCTGCCGGCCAGCCACATCAGGAGGCCGCCCAGACGCTGGTCGTCGACGGCGCCCCAGCCCCACAGAGCGGGCTGCGTCCCGTAGAAGGGGTACCACAGCCGATCGGCCAGCGTCAGGAGCGCGCCCAACAGGTTCATAGGCAACATCGCCGAGACCGTGTAGAGCAGGCGCAGGCCCAGGTGCAGGCGTTGTGATCGCGGACGCGGCAGCGGCTCGACGATGACCCACCAGAACAGCACCCCCGTGCCCACGAAGCAGACGTGCTCCAGCAGGTGGACCCCTGTGTTGTATAGCGTGGCCTGGTAGAGCGAAGGGGCGTGCCACAGCAGCAGGTCGGCCGCGTAGAGGGTCCACGCGACCGGCGGCGAGACGAGCTTGTGCGTCAGCCAGTGCAGCCAGGGCGTGCGCCGCTGCGCGCGGGCAACCCCGCGCACCAGAGCGCGCGGCAGGCCCACCAGCAGGACGGGCACGGGCTTGCCCAGCAGCAGCAGCGGCGGCGCGACCTGCAACAAGACAAGGTGCTGCGCCATATGCACGCTGAAGAGGCGCGTGTCGTAGGTGTCCAGCGGGGACAGCAGCGCCAACGTCAGGCTCAGCAGGCCCAGCGCAAACAACACGACGTGGCGACGACGAACCAACCGCCATAGCTTGCCGCGTCGATCCAGTTCGCGCAGGCCAAGGACGTATAGCGCGCCCGTCAGGACCAGAGCGAGCACGATCTGCGGCTCGAACGCCCAGGTGGTCAGAACGGACATGAATGAGGGGTTACTAGACATAAGATCCTTCTAGCGGCGCAGGAACAGGCTAAAGTCGGACATCTCTTCGGCGGGCCGTGCCGCGTGATTCGCCTGATCCGTTCCTGTATCCCGCATCATGGCGAAGAACAGCGCCGAGGCGGTCACGATGTCGATGGGCATGCCCAGCAGCCACATCACGATGCCGCCCAGCCGCTGGTCGTCGATCGGAGCCAGGCCCCAGAGGGGCGCGTGGCCGGCGAGGGTGGGATAGAACACCGTCTCGGGCAGGGCAAAGACACCGCCCAGCAGCACCATGGGCAGTATGGTGGTGGCCGCGATGACCAGGCGCAGGCCGGGATGGCGGCGCGCGGGGCCGGGCTGCGGCTCGATCACGACCCACCAGAACAGGATGCCACTGGCGATAAAGCACAGGTGCTCCAGCAGGTGCAGGCCGGGGTGGATCAGCGTGGCCTCGTAGAGCGCCGGTATATGCCACAACAGCATCGAACCGACGTAGGCCGGCCATGCGACCGCCGGCAGCCGCAGCAGACCGGTCAGGCCGCGCAGCCAGGGCGTGCGTCGATGCGCCCGCATGACAGGGCGGATCAGCGAGAGCGGCAGGCCGGCCAGCAGCACGGGGACTGGATTGCCCAGCAGCAGCAGCGGCGGCGCGACCTGCTGCAAGATCAGGTGCTGGGCCATGTGCAGGCTGAACAGGCGCGTGTCGTAGGTGTCCAGCGGCGACAACAGGGCCAGCGTCAGGCTCAGCAGGCCCAGCGCGAAGAACAGAACCTGCCGCCGATGGACCAGCCGCCACAACTTGCCGCGACGCGCCAACTCACGCAGGCCGACCGCATAGAGGACGGCCGTCAGCGCCAGGATGAGCACGATCTGCGGCTCGAACGACCACGTCGTCAGCACCGAGACGAACGAAGGATGATCCGACATACTAAAGACGCCTCAATCGGCGGCGCGCGCCTGGATAGGATGGTGGACCTACGGACCGCCCGCAACAGTAGGTGGTCTGGGCTCCACGCTCGACCTCACGCGGCGCCTCGGGAACGCTGTCTGGAGGCGCTTACAGGAACTCTATCTAAGGGTACGCGCTTGCCGCGCACCTGTGAAATCGGAAAATGGTCTTACGCGCCGTGGTCGAATCCCAACACGATCAGGTCTGCCATACCCGTCCACACCGGTTGGCCACGCGGCCGCCCTCGATGCGACGCTCGACCAGGCCCTCGTGCACCCGTTGGGCGCCCGGCCCCTGCGGCTGCCGCTCTGCGCGCGACAGGGGCTGCGCGCGGTGGTCAACCGCCGCTGCTACCCGGAGGGCGGTGCGGCCGAGGACATCACCCTGGGGCGCGTCGCCCTGGTGCTGGCGCTCAACCGGCTGCTCGCGCCGCAGCCGCGCGGGCCGCACTGGGTCCCGAGGCGTTCACGGCGGCGTGGACGGCAGGAGGCGTGTTGTCGCTGGAGGGGGCGCTCGCCGTGGCGATGGACGAGGCGCCCTGACCCCACGCCCGGTGCGATGGAGCGACGGGTTCTGTTACCGCGCATGAAGGTGGGCTAGCGCGACTCGACGTTGCGCGGGCCGACGATAGCGGCCACGGCGCGCGCGTAGGCGCGTAAGGCGTCCGCGGGTGGCGTGCCCGACGTCACGCCGGCCATGGCGCGGACGATCGCCGCCGAGACCCGCGGGTAGGCCGGCAGCCCCGGACGGAAACGCGCGGAGAGCCATAGGGTGGTGAAGGGCGCGCGCAGGGGCGTCACGCCGTAGGCGGGGGTCTCGGCGGCGTCGCCGCGCGGGGCGATGTTGCCGACGTTGCGGTCGTAGGCGGCCAGCGCGTCGCGGTCGCAGAAGGCCCGGATCAGCGCGAACGCCTCGGCCTTATGCGCGGAGCGTGCGCCCACCGCAAAGGCCCACCCTCCGGCCAGCGTGACGGACCGCGGGACCCCTCCGAACTCGGTCGGCATCGCCGCGGCGCCCATCACCTGCTGCCAGTGCGGCCAGGGGTGGGAGCCGGTGGGATACCAGCTGCTGCTGATCCACGAGCCGTCGATGTCGATGCCCAACCTGTCGCCCGGGAACAGGCGCGCCTCGATCCGATCCGGCAGCGCGGGGGCGACGGCCACGGCGCGCGGCGGCCCTAGCGGGCGACGCGGGTCGTAGACGCGCGCGGCAAAGGCGAGGCTATCCAGGAAGCCCCGGCCGGACACCACCCATTTCCCCGTCGCCGCGTCGTAGAGAGGATCGCGCGTCCCCGCCAGCAGCATCTCGAAGCCCTGGGCCGCCGCGGCCTCGGATCCCGCCGGCCCCGCGTACAGGTTCAGCGGGATGACGCCCGGCGCCCTGGCCCGGATGGCCCGCGCGGCGGCGAGGATGTCCGCCCACGAATGAGGTTGCCACGAGGCGGGCAGCTCGGCGCGGCGGAAGACCCGTTTGTTGTACCAGATCACCCGCACGTCGCTGCCGTTGATCACGCCGTAGCTGTGTCCCCCCATGACGGTGAGGCGCCGCATGGAGGGAGACCATTTGGCCCTGTAGGCGGGCCACGACGCCAGATAGCCGTCCAGCGGCAGGAGGTTGCCGGCCGCGACCGCGGCCCCGAGGCGGAAGCTATCTACGTCCACGACGTCCGGCGGGTTGGCCGAGCGCAAGAGGGCGTCGAGCGTGGTGTCGTAGCCGTCCGTGTCGGGGACGATGGGGAACAGCCGCACCCTGACGGAGGGGTTGGACGCCTCGACCCGTCGCTTGACCGCGGCCCAGGCAATGGCCTCGGCGTACGGCGGCGGCCCGGCCTCCCTGAAGGCCACGGTCAGCGTGACCATCCCGCTCGGGCCATGCGGGCCATGCGGGCCGTGCGGGCCGTGCGGGCCCTGCGCCTGGCCCTGCGCCCGCGCAGTCGCAGTCGCAGTCCCGGTCTCAGCCCCAGTCCCTATAATGCCGCAGCACGCCGCGATGCTGAGAAGGATGTGGCCCCGTTTTTTCATGCAGCTGCCTCCCGACACCTACATCATAGCGAAGCTGGGGGCGATGTGTGGGCGATGGTGCGACGGGTCACGGTTCTCTCCTAGCGGCATAGGCCAACGGATTTGTGTTCTGCTCCGCCGCCGCGACGATCCGCGCGATCCGTTTTTGCCTGGTCTCCTCGCGCCTGGCGCTAGCGATCCACCACAGGATTTGCTTCCTCCGTGCTCACCGGGGCAGGGGCTTGCCGTCGCGGTAGGAGCGGCGCCGGTGACCAGCGCCACCCCTGGCCTCCCCGCTCCCTTCCGCTCCCTTCCGCTCCCTTCCGCTCCCTTGCCAGCCATCTGCCTGTCCCCCATCTCTCGGCTATAGCGCCGGCGCCATGCTGGATGCCCACGGATGTTCGACAAACTTTAACAAACTATTAACATTGTCGCGCTGATTCCCCATTGACCCGCCGTGCCGGGCGATGCTACATTGTCTTCGGCAGCCCACATCTAACCTCAGGCCGATGATGGAGTCCCTCCCGTCATGCCCCAGCTCACGACCGAGGTATCGGCGCGCGACTTGCACCGCTTCCCTTTCTTTGCGCTCCTGAACGACGACGCCCTGGCGGCGTTGGCGCGCGCCGCCTATCGCCGGTCCTACCGGTCGTGCGTGCTGCTCGCGGAAGGGGCGGAGGCGGGAGACGCGTACATCGTTCTGGCCCGCGGCGGCGTCCGTTTCTTCCGCGCGGCCCAGACGGGGCGGGACATCACGCTCGGCGCCGCGCGGGTGGGTGAGCCTGTCGACTTGTACGGGACCGACGAGGTGGGACGCCCGCGCGACCAGGCCGAGGTCACCGCGCCTCACACGGTCGTCTACCACTTTCCCAATGAGCCTTTCCTGCGCATCATCGCGGCGCATCCCCCGGCGATGGGCGCGCTGCGGGCGCTCCAGGCTCGTCAGTTCGCCGAGGCGCGTGACCTGATCGAAGAACTGGCCCTGTATCCCGCCAAGTCGCGCCTCGCGCACGCGCTGGCCGTGCTGGGGCGAGAGCGCAAGGACGGCGTCGTGTTGCTGACGCAGGAGCAACTGGCGGCCCGCATCGGCGCGCGCCAGGCGGATGTGTGCCGCGCGTTGAGCTGCTTCCACGGGCTGGGGTACACGGCCAGGTGGCCGGGTCAGCGCGGTATCGTCGTCAACGACCCCGAGCGGCTCGCCGCGCTGTAAACCTGGCGCAACCCTCGCCTACATGTCAGGGTCACGACCGCGAGCAAAGAGCGTCAATTATGCATTTTCGCATAGCTTTCCGGCGCGTCCCCGTCATATAGTAGCCGCAGGACGCCGCGCGTGGCCGATCCAGTGCCGCATGAGCACGGCGACGGGGCCATACGACGACGCGGCGAGATAACCGGCGATGCGATTGCGGAAAGGTAGGGATTGGTCATGGCAACACGACGACAACGATGGGCTCTCCCCCTGGCGCTCCTGTGCATGATCTTTGTCTCGACGGTAAGCACAAGCCGACCGCTAGTCGGCGCCGCTGGCGACGCGGCTGCTCAGGCCGGTTCACATACAGGGATGACCCAGCCCGCAGATACGCCGTCGAGCGCCGCGACGTCCGCAACGCCGGCGCCACCGGCCACGCCCGCTTCCATGGCCCCTACCGCCGCCTTGACCACGACCGTCACGCCAGCCGTCCCGGTGAGTCCGACCACATCCGTGACCACGATGAGCGCCGCCAGCCCCACCACCTCTGCCACACCCGTCACGACGACGGCCCCTATCAGCGCGACGGCCTCGGTCACGGCGACGACTCCGGCCACCCTTACCGCCGCGGCCGCGAGTACGGGGGCCGCGTCGCCCGCGACAGCGGAGGCGACAGCGGGAACCGCATCGCCCGCGACGGCGCTGCCAACCACGACGCTGTCCGGGACCGCGACCGTGACGGCCACCGGTCCCCTTAGGGCGACCTCGTGCTGCGCACCGACACCGGCACGCTGGTGCAGCACGTGCCGCACGCTTACCAGGGAGACGGCCGTGGCCGCCACGAGGTCGGCGTGCGCTACACGCTGGCGGACTTGGGCCAGGTGGGCCTGGCGCTGGACGCCTACGACAGCGGCCAGCCGCTGGTGATCGACCCGGTGCTGAGCTACTCGACCTACCTTGGCGGCAGCGGCGACGACCAGGGCAATGGCATCGCGGTCGACGGCGCGGGGAGCGCCTACGTGACCGGCAGGACGCTGTCGCCCACGTTCCCGACCACCACCGGCTTCGGTACCTGGGGCGCAAACGGTATGGCCTTCGTCAGCAAGCTCAGCGCGGACGGGCGGTCGCTGGTGTATAGCGCCTATCTTGGCGGCACGTCCGGCAGCGAGGGTAACGGCGTGGCCGTAGACGTGACGGGGAACGCCTTTGTGGCCGGGCAGACCGGCGCGACGGACTTCCCGACCACGCCGGGGGCCTACCAGACGACCGCTGGCGGCAACGGTGATGTCTTCGTCGCCAAGCTCAGCCCCACGGGCACGGCCTTGCTCTACAGCACCTATATCGGCGGCCCGGGAAACGACGGCGCGACCGGCGTTGCCGTCGACAGCTTCGGCAACGCCTACATCGCGGGGCGCTCGTTCGGCGCGGGCTATCCAACCACGGCGAACGCCGTTCAGAGCGCCTATGGCTCATGCTGCGGCCTTGACAGCGCCATCGTCTCAGAGTTGAGCCCCGACGGCTCCACCCTGCTCTACAGTACCTATCTGGGTAGTAGCGGCAACACCTACGCCACCAACATCGCGCTCGACGGTCAGGGCAACGCCTATGTGGTGGGATTCACGACATCGAGCGCCCTCCCGACCACCTCCAACGCCTACCAGGCCAGCTTTAGCGGGGGGACCTGCGGTGGCATCGCGTGCTACGACGGCTTCGTCACCGAGTTCGACACGACCAATGGGACGCTCGTCTATAGCACCTACCTTGGCCCCAGCGGCAACACCTACGCCTACGGTATCGCGCTCGACGCCCGTGGCGCCATCTACGTGTCGGGAACGACAACCTCGACCGGCTTCCCGACCAACCCCGGCGCCTACCAGACCGCGAATCGCGGGGGCTACGACGCCTTCGTGGTCGCGCTCGACGGCGGCAGCGGCGCCCTCCTCTATGGCACGTATCTGGGCGGCAGCGGGGACGACCTGGCCTTCGGCCTCGCGCTCGACGACGTGGGCGATATCCTTGTCACCGGGCAGACCGCCTCGCCGAACTTCCCAACGGTCAACGCGCCGCAGGCGGTCTACGGCGGGAGCGGGCGCTATGGGTGGGGCGACGCCTTCGTCACCGAATTGAACGTGGCGGGAAACGCGCTGGTCTACAGCACCTACCTCGGTGGGAGCAGCGATGACGCCGCTAACGCCATCGCCGTCGATGCCAGCGGGGCGGCCTACGTGGCTGGGATGACGACCTCGTCCAACTTCCCCACCGCGGGCGCGCCGTACGGCGCCCAGGGCGGGGAGGCCGCTTTTGTCGCCAAGGTCGCGACGGGGCTGGGCGCCTGGAGCGGCGTGGACATCGGGAGCCCGGCCATGCCCGGCGCTCAGGCTCTGGACAACTACGGCGTCTATAGCGTGACGGGCGCCGGCGGCGGGATCGGCGGGACGTCCGACGCGTTCCACTACCTGTGGCAGAGCGCGGGCGGCGACAGCGGTCTCAGCGCGCGCCTGACCGCCCAGAACGGCGCTGGCGTCCCGGCCCAGGCCGGCCTGATGTACCGCGCCAGCAGCGATCCCAACGCCGTCGACTACCTGGTGTCACGGCAGCCCGACAATTCGATCGTCGTGCAATACCGCGACACGCAAGGCGTCACCGCGACGGTCCAGGCCGGCACAGCCGGCGCGCTGCCCGTCTACCTCAAGGTGAGCCGTGTGGGTCCGACCTTCACCGCCTACACCTCGCCCGATGGCGTGGCCTGGACGGCCGTGGTCAGTTCGAGCGTCGATCTCGGCGCCATGCCCACCACGGCCATGCTCGGCCCCGCCGTCAGCTCCGCGACGGCGGCCGCCACGAGCACGGCCACGTTCGACAACGTGCGCCCGAGCATCTGCCCCGACGGCTGGAGTTGCGACGACATCGGCGCCCCGGCGCTGTCCGGGGGGCAGCGCCTGGTGGCCGGCGGCGGCACGTTGGCGTCGTCACTTTACCAGGTAGAGAGCGGCGGGACGGGTATCGGCACGGCGGCCAGCGGCGGCGCGAGTGATCAGTTCCGCTATATGTGGCAGGCGGCCAGCGGCGACAGCGCCATCAGCGCCCGCGCCGTCCCGGGCGGCGGGGCGGACCCCTGCGCCGAGGCCGGGGTGATGTACCGCGCGAGCGCCGACCCTGGCGCCCCCGAGTACAGCGTCGCGGTGACGCCCGCGTGTAGCGGCCAGACGCTGGCGACCTACGTGCAGTACCGCGCCACGCAGGGCGGGGGTACCACCACGCTGGCGCCAGTTCAGCCGTTCGGGCCGGCCCCTGCAGCCTACCTGCGCGTCACGCGCGCCAGCAACACGTTCACGGCCTACACCTCGCCCGACAACATCGCCTGGACGGCGATCCCCAACTCGGACGTGACCATCGCCATGTCCAGCACCGCGCTGCTGGGGTTCGCGGCGACCTCGAACAACGCCAACGCCACCACCCTGGCGCAGTTCGACACGGCGAGCATCAGCGGGACGGCCGAGCTGGCGGCGCTGGACACCACCACGGTCCACGACACCCAGCCCGTCGGTCAGGTCGGCGGGTTCACCACCGAGGCGCGGCTCTACAACAGCCCGGCCGGCACGCCCGACGACGACGGCTGGCACACATGCGACACCACGCTGCTCGCCTCCTCCGGCGGCGGGACCAGCGGCGGCTACCACACCGCCGCCACGTCGTACGACCTGCAAACGGCGCCGGACACCAGCTCGGGCATCGAGGCGTCGCTGACCAACGAGGACGCGGTGACGCTGGGCGTGGGCCTGGCCTCGGCCAACGGCGTGGCCCCCAGCACGACCACGGGCGGCCAGACCAGCGCCAGCTCAACGACCTACGCCTCCAGCGCCAGTGCGGGCTCGGGCATTGGGGCCAACGCCGTCCACCCGCTGTTCGCCTCCAACCCGGTGGCCCTGAGCATGCGCGCCACGGCCTCGGGCCTGGACGTGCGCCTGACGCTGAGCAGTGCCTCGGCGCAGGGACCCTTCGTGCTGGGCCTGGCGCCCGACCCGCGGCTGCAGATCGGCCAGGACGCCTCCGGCGCCATCGCCATGACCCAGCCCGTGACCAATTACGGCGACGACGGCACGCCCGACGTGATCACGCAGACCGAGTACGCGGCCGAGGCCCCGCTGCTGACCGACAGCAGCGCCGACCCCGCCGCGCCCGTGCTGACGGGGCCGGCCACGGCCACCCTGGGCACGAGCACGGACGCCAGCGGCGCGGTGACGCCGACGGTCAGCCTGAGCGTGGACCCCGCCTGGCTGCACGCCGCCGGGCGCGTCTTCCCGGTCACGCTCGACCTGCCCCTGGACACCGGCGCGGCGCTGGCCGACACGGGGACTGCGGCCACGGTCAACAGCTGCCAGCCCACGGCGACGGCGCTCAACACCGAGCTAGTGGTGGGGGCGGAAAACGGCTGCGCCTACAACGGGCAACTGTCCTTCGACCTCGCGGCGCTGCCGGAGGACGCGCCGATCCTCTCGGCCACGCTGCGGCTGTACACCCCGGCCCCGACCACCACGACCGGGGCGCTGGTCTACCCCAACGCGCCGGACCCGAACGCGGCGAACGGGGACGGGACCGCGCCGCCGCTGAGCTGGGCTACAGCGCCGACCGTCATGACGGGGTCGGTGGGGCTGGCGCAGAGCGGGAGCGACGGGCACTGGCAGAGCTGGGACGTGACGGCGCTGGCCCAACAGTGGCTACAGAATCCGGGGAGCAACAACGGGCTGACGCTGGGGGGCGGGGGCGCGCCGGTGCGGCTGGCCTCGTCGCTAGGGGCGGGGGTGGACGCGCCGGCCACCGCGCCCTATCTGGACATCGTGTACGGTCAGGCCCCGGGGAGCCGGCCACGCCCCACGCGTTGCGCGGCCAGCACCGCGGGCTACAACGACTGCGCCAGCTTCATCTACGGCGTGGCCAATGGCTACAGTCCGACCCTGCCCTTCGCGCAATGCGACAACGCCTCCCTCATCAACCCCAACTGCCCGAACTCCCGCAGCATGAACCTGCAGTTCGTCGCCGACGGGCGGATGGGGAGCGCGCCGCCGAACAGGCCGCAGGGCGTGGGCGGGCAGTTCATCCGCTTCACGGTGCCGCTGCCGCCGGTGGGCACGGCGCCGGGCGCGCCGCCGGCGTACTGGGCGCCGACCTACGCCCTGATGGAGGCGGCCTACGACAAGGGGCTCGACCCGGTGGTGGGCTTCGGCCAGACGCTCCGCAGTCCGTACGCCGGCCCGGCGACGTGGTACAGTGACCTCAAGGCGTTCGCGGCGGGACTGCCGGGGGCCATCGGCACGGCGCGGGCGCAGGGCCGCGTGGGTTATCGCCCGACCTACTACGAGTTGGGCAACGAGCCCACCTGCTGCACGCTGACCCAGGGGCCGTACGTGGAGTACAACTTCGGCGAGCAGTTGCCCAACGGGACCACGCGGCACGTGGGCTATCGCGACATCTTCGACGACGCGGCGGTGGCGCTGGCGGTGACCTTCGCCAAGGCGCTGCCCCCGGCGCGCTACTTCTACCGCTTCCTGGTCGCCGGAGCCTATGCCCCGCCGGCCAACAAGACGGCGAGGCAGAAGGCGGACAGCACGACGTGCAACCTGCAGTCGGCCGGCTACCGGCGGAGCTTCGACTCATTCGACCTGGCGGAGGACGCGATCTGCACGGCGACGGCGCCGACGGGGCGGGGGGACACGCTGAGCGCGGGGGTGAAGCTCGACCCGGCGACGGGGCTGCCGGACGCGGACCAATCGGCGGCCAACGCGCGGCGGCCGACCTATGTGAGCCGGGCCTTGCTGGGCGTGGCGCCGCACCCCTACGGCTACCAGGCGCCCCCTGGCTCACGCTACTTCAGGAACTATCGCGCGACCCAGCGATTCGATCCGATGACGCACCAGCCAAATCACCATCCTTACAGCGCGGACACGAACATCGACAGCATGAACAACCTGTGGCGGACGGTCTTCCGGGGCATGCCGGTCGTCTACACGGAGATGAACCGCACTCAGGGAGACACGCCGCAGAACTTCTCGGACGAGGGGGCGTACCTGGTCGACCTGATGACGTACACGTACGACCGGCGCTGCGGCTGGACCAACGGGGTCTGCGCGCGGAGCATCACCCCGAGCGCGACGCCCTTCCGCATCCTGTGGTACCAGGGCGTCGATCCTAACACGAGCAGCTACATCGGCCTGTACTTCTCCGACCAGGATAAGCCCGGCAGCCTCCCCTCGTACGAGAAGCCGCTGACGCACGACGCGATTCCTGGCTCACCAGCGACACCGGCTTCGCCCCTTTGCCCGCAATAAATAGCTTGCCCATCACGCCGCGGTGCCACAACGGTAAGACGCAGGTGACCAACGCGCAGACGCAGCAGTTCGCCTATTTCTGGCTGCGCAACGCCGCCTGCTATTAGGCCAGCGGGCCGCTGCACCACAACGGTGGCATGGCTGGACGACCGCCTTATCTCGCACCGCAACAACCGATCTACACCGAAGGAGTGCTGATGCTACCAGGAACCGGACCAACCGCATGGGTCATCAGGAGGCTGACGTTGACCGGTGCGCTGCTGAGCCTGACGATGACCTCGGCCGTCGTTGGGGGGTCGGCGGCAGAGCCGCTCTCCTCCGCGGCCGATCCAGCCTCCGTGGCGGGGCCACTTATCCGTACGGTACGGGTGGGCTTGAATCCCTTCGCCGCGGCGGTAGACGCGCGCCGGGGGCATGTCTTCGTGGCCAACCGTTTTGTCTCCAACGGCGGCAGGCAGGGCACGAGCAGTGTGAGCATGCTCGACGCGGCGAGCGGGCGTGTGCTGCGCACCGTGCCCATGGGTGTGGGCGGTGGAGCGGGATATAGCTTGTTTGACCCGCAGGCAATAGCGATAGACCGCCGCGTCGGGCGGGTCTTTGTCCTGAATTTAGGCCTGACGCTAGCGAACGCCAAGAACGGGGCGGGTGCGGGCAGTGTGACCGTGCTTGACGCGACGACGGGGCGTCTGTTGCGCACCGTAAGGGTGGGAGGCAGCCCGGAGGAGGTGGCCGTGGACGAGCGCCGCGGGCGCGTCTTCGTCTCCGGCGCGGGCATCACCATGCTGGACAGCGCCACGGGGCGGGTGCTGCGGACGCTGCCGGCTAGCGGAGGCTCCGTGGCGCTGGACGGGCGGACCGGGCGCCTGTTCGTGGCCCAGGGGTATGACGGAGTGGACGTGCTGGACGAGGGGACAGGCGCCGTGCTGCGCCACGATCCGCTGATCGGGGTGAGCAGCCTGGTGGCGGTGGACAGCGGGGCGGGGGCGGGTGCTGCACACGACGGGGCTGGCGGGGACCTCGCTGGGGGTGGGGGCCGGGCCGGTGGCGGTGGACGCGCGGCGGGGCGTGGCCTTCGTGACCACGGTTGCCGCAGGGTACGACGGGTTCCCGGCGGGGCCGAGCACGCTGATGGCGCTGGACCTGGACACCGGGCGGGTGCGCGCCCAGATCCGGGTGGGACACCTCGCCGTGGCGCTGGCGGTGGACACCTGGACGGGGCGCCTGTTCGTGGCCAACGAGGGCGACAACACGGTCAGCGTGATCGACACCACCCGGCTGTGAGAGGGCGCCGGCGGGGCGGCGGAAGGGAGGGCCTGGGATACCTGGGAGGGTAGATAGCGATGAGCGATGGAGGGTAGACGGTGATGACGGGGACGGCGCTGAGGGGGCCGCTGACCGCCGGGTGGCGGGGAGGCGCGCTCGCCCTGCTGAGCATGGGGCTGGCCGTAGTGGCCGTAGTGGCCGCGGGCCGGGCGCGAGGGCGCGGGCTGGTGCGGCGCGGCGGGCGCCCCTGCCGCCGGCGGGGCCGGTCCTGGCCACGGTGCATGTAGGCTTGCACCCCATCGACCTGGCGCTGGACGCGCGCCGCGGGCAGGTCTTCGTGCTCAACGGCGGCGACGCGGGCGGCGGGGGCAGCCTGAGCGTGCTGGACGCGACGACGGGCCGGGCGCGGGGCGCCACCCCGCTCGGCGTCGTGGGCGCCTTCGACGGATTCAACCTGGGACAGCAGGCGCTGGGGGTGGACAGCCACACCGGCCGCGTCTTTGTGCTGCGCGCGGGCGCGCGGCCGGGGACCGAGGCGGGCAGCGTGGCGGTGCTGGACGCGGCCAGCGGGCGGCTGCTGGGCGCGACGGGGGTGGAGGGCCGTCCGCTGGGGCTGGCGGTGGATGAGCGCACCGGGCGCGTCTTCGTGGCCAGCAGCGGCGGGAGCGTCAGCGTGCTGGACAGCGCGACGGGGCGGCTGTTGCGCACGGTCCGCGGCCTCAAGGGCGACGGGGCGCTGGCCGTGGACGGGCGCGCCGGGCGCGTGGTGGTCGCGGCCGGCGCCGCGGTGGGCGTGCTGGACGCGGGGACGGGGGACGATGCGCAGCACGGCCCCCTGCCGATCACGGTGGCGCCCCTCCCGGCGCGCGCGTGCGCCATCGCCGTGGACAGCCGCGCCGGGTTGGCCGTGGTCGCCGGGGGCACGCTCGATCCAGGCACGATGCAGGCGTACAGCGCCACGAGCCTGCTGGACACGCGCACCGGGCGCGTGCGCCGCACCGTGTTCCTGGACTACTCGTCGCTGGAGCCGCAGGCGTGCTCCCTGGAGGGGAACATGCCAGCGGTGGGCATCGACGGGGCGCGGGGGTGGGCGGTGGTGGTGGACTGCCCGGACGCCACCTTCGACGGGCTGAGGCCGTGCCGCGCGAACCTGCTGGATACGCGACAGGGGAAGGTCTTGGTCCACAACCCCGCCGGGATCGGGACGGAGTTGGCGGCGACCTCGCAGTTGGTGGGGGCGGGGGCGGTGACGGTGGACGCGCGGCGGGGGCTGGCCTTCGTGGCCGCCTTCGGCGTGCCGAGCACGGTGGTGGCGCTGGACACGGGGACGGGGCGGGTGCGGGCGCGGATCGCGGTGGGGCGCTCGGCGGTGGCGCTGGCGGTGGACGAGCAAGCGGGGCGGCTGTTCGTGGCCAACCGGGACGACAGCACCGTCAGCGTCATAGACACCACGCACCTCTAGGCGGTGCGCCCGCGACTTGGCCGTGGCGCTACATCGGGGCCAGAGTCCGCACTGGTCAGGGGCCGCGGCTCGTCGCGCGCTGGCGAGGACCGCGCCACTGTCGCGGGGAGGCCGTTCACTGGCGCCGGATGACCTACATCATAGCGAAGCCGGAGGCACGCGCCAGTGCAAGCGATCCTGCTGTTCCAGGACACCTACATCATAGCGAAGCTGGCGACGCTGTGTGGGCCAGTAAGAATGGCCGCTGCTGTTTTTTGGCGCGTGGCGTTTCCGATGATGAGGGTCTGGCACAATACGATCAGGAGGTGGACGCCCGACGGTGCCCTCATCCCATTGCTTGGCATCGTCAACCACCTCACCCACGTCGAGTGGAGGTGGATCGAGGGCGGGATGCGCGGCCAGGAGGTCGGTAGGAGCGAGGAGGAGTTCAGGCCAGGCCCTGAACTCACCGTGGAAACGCCCTCTCGGCATAAAGGGTGCTACACGCGCGTGGCGTCGACGACGGTGACGCTGACCGGCGCGTTGACCATGGGCCGGCCAGGCGGCGGAGGGACGAACGGCAGCAATCGGCGTACCCCTCCGGGTACCCACTTCCAATCGTCGGCGGGGCGTACGAGACCGCCGTTGTCGACGACGTAGGCCCGCCCAGTTCGCTCATCCACGGCTATGGCGCCAGGATTCACGCCCACGGTCGCCGTACCCAGGAGCCGGCCGCCGTGCTCGTCCAGGACGCTCACCGTGCCGGGAGCCGCGTCGATGCCAGCTAGGCCGGCCGGCCCGGCCACGACCAGCCCTGCACTGACCACGAAGAGGCGCTCACGCCGCCTGTCCACCGCGATGTTTGCCGCCGCTGACTTGATAGGAATAGTTTGCAGGAGGGCTCCGGTTCGGGCGTCGAGCACGCGCACCTCGCCGGCGCCCGCCGGCGCCTCCATCGCCATGAAGCCGCCGGGCCTCTGTATGGCCAGCAGTGCCGTGGCGCCGTAGCTCGTGGCATAGACGTGTCCCAGGCGCTCGTCCACCGCCATGTCGCCGAGTATTCGTCGTATCGTTAGGTGGCGGACAACGGTCCCGCTGCGCGCGTCGAGCACATACAGGTCCGAGGTGTTGAGAGGTCCACCGTTGGCGACGTTGTCGATGGCCACGAAGACGCGGTTGACGGGCGCGTCCACGACGGGCGAACGCCAGTACGATCCTCCAGGCAGAGGGACTGCTATCTGGCGGACGAGACGTCCGTTCGTCGTATCCAGGGTATCAATCATAGCAGTGTTGTTTAGCGGGTTGCGACGAATCAAGATCAACCGGCCTTGGGGTTCATCGGCCATTATTTTTCCGCTGTCACCCTGGCCTGGAATAGTAAAGTGACGGAGCGAACGTCCCGTGACCGCGTCAAGGACGCTGACGTTGCCAGTACCGTTGCTACACATCGGTGCGCCTGGACAGGCGTACGCGCCGCTTTGCAGGACGAAGACATGGCTGCTCCGGTTATCGATGGCGGGACCCGCGTCAAATCCAACGGAGGTCGTGTGGAGCAGGCGCCCGTTACGCGTATCCAGCATCTCCACGACAGTGCCGTTTGCCGCGTTAACGGGGACGAAGACGTGGCCTCTCCGTTCGTCCACGGCGGGCGTCCCGAAGGGGATGGACACGGGGACGGCTCGCAATAGAGTGTTGTGTGTGGTCTCGAGCATACTGATGTAGCCAACAGCAGACCCTATGACCCACGTCGGCACGAACGCGCGCCTGGAGTGCGCATCGAGGACAATCGATGGCGTGAGGTCGGACCGCTGGCCCAAGGGAATGGTGTAGGTGGCGATGGTCGCGGCGGCAGGCCGGAGCGCCACGATGAGTGCGCTCCCACCAGCCAGCAGGGAGAGCGCCAGCATGATAAGCCAGGGGGGTCGGGGCCGTCTTCGTCTCATAGGCGTGAGCCATCCCTTGCTACATCGCGGCAACACCGTCGTGCATTATCCTACCATGCCCCTCTGTTAGGGTCGTGTGTCCCCGTTGAGCAACCATGGTTTCTGGACGATGCGGCGTCATACTGGGAGCGCGGGCGGCCCGCCCGCTGGTATCGCAATCGCACGGCTTGGTGATCCCAGTTACTCTGGTAGCCGTATCAAGCGGG
>JAABUZ0100002811.1_pt1 | contig 27778 bp, 22 predicted proteins | sample 5562091 | NCBI WGS metagenome assembly JAABUZ01 (sample SAMN12813069, study PRJNA571459) | rock metagenome | isolation source: Antarctica rocks | place: Antarctica: Victoria Land, Linnaeus Terrace sud | collected 2015-12-21 | reverse complement strand
GCGGCGATCCGGGGAACGGCGGCCGGTCCGTGATGCAGCTGCGCGCCGGGCTCGGGCTGGGCGTTCACGGTCGCGACCCTATCGGGACCGGCGGCTCGGTACGCTAGCGAGCGTGAAATACATGTGCGAGTCATGCGGGTTCATCTATGACCCCGACGAAGGTGATCCCGACGGTGGGATCCCTGCCGGGACGCAGTTTGCCGACATCCCGGACACGTGGTTCTGTCCGGTCTGCGGCGCGCGCAAGCGCGACTTCACCCCCTACGAAGGCTGAAGGCTCTGCCCGGCCGGCGCGCCGGCGGAGGACGCGCCGGTGACGTCGGCGATCGCATCGGCGGTGATCGTCACCAGCCGCTGCAGCTCTGGCTCGGACATCGCCGGGGCGGGCATCAGCACGATCACGTCGCCGAGCGGTCGCACGATCGCGCCGCGCCGGCGCGCCGCGAGCGTCACCTCGTGCCCGCGTCGCTGCGCGGGATCGGCGACGGCGAGCTCGATGCCGACCATCAGCCCACGCTGGCGGACCTCGGCGACTCCCGGTAGCCCAGCCACGTGCTCGGACAGGGCACGCTCCAGAAGGCCGATCTTCGCGGGCAGCCGCTCCAGGGTCCGTTCGGCCTCGAACGTCTCCAGGGTGGCGATCGCCGCCGCGCAGGCGAGCGGGTTGCCGGTGAAGGTATGGCCGTGAAAGAAGGTCCGGAACTGATCAAAGCGGCCGAGAAAGCCCTCATAGATGCGGGGCGTGGCCAGGGTCGCGGCGAGCGGCAGGTAGCCGCCGGTCAGGCCCTTGGCCACGCACATCAGATCGGGAGCGACATCCTCGTGCTCGCAGGCGAACATCCGCCCGGTGCGTCCAAAGCCGGTCGCGACCTCGTCACAGATGAGCAGGATCCCGTGGCGGTCACACAGCTCGCGGACCCGGCGCAGATAGCCGGGAGGCTGCATGAGCATTCCCGCCGCGCCCTGCACGAGCGGCTCGAGGATCACCGCCGCCACCTCCTCGCCATGCTCGGCGAGCAGTGCCGCGAGATGGTCCGCGTCCCCGGCCCGGGCCGGCAGCGCATCGAACAGCAGCGGTCGGTAGAGCGAGTGAAAGAGGTCGATCCCGCCGACCGAGACCGCCCCGACAGTGTCCCCGTGGTAGGCGTTCTCGAGGCAGATGAAGCGGGTGCGCTGGGTCTCGCCGCGCTGGGCCCACCACTGGAAGGCCATCTTGATCGCGACCTCGACGGCGGTCGAGCCGCTGTCGGAATAGAACACGCGCTCAAGCTCGCCAGGGGCGATCGCCGCTAGCCGCTCGGCGAGCACGATCGCGGGCTCGTGGGCGAGGCCGAGCATCGTCGAGTGAGCGACCCGATCCAGCTGGGCGCGGACGGCGGCGTCGATCGCGGGATGCCGGTGGCCGTGGACGTTGCACCACAGCGAGGAGACGCCGTCGATGTACGCGCTGCCCTCGCGGTCATAGAGCGTGGTGCCGTCGCCGTGATCGATGATCAGCGGGGTCTCGTCCTCGCACCAGCCCTGCTGCTGGGTGAACGGGTGCCAGACGTGGCGCCGATCGGCGGCGACGAGCTCAGCGGTGGAGCGCACGGTCGTGACGCTAGACCCGGCGCCGGTCGGAATGCGAGGAATCCGAGGCCCGCTCAGGCCAGCCAGCGGGCCAGCGGGAGCGACTGCGCCGCGGCGCTGAGCGCAGCCGCTGTCGGGCTCGTAACCCACCCCAGAGTCCCGACCTCGACTGCCCCCAGCCGCTCGATCGTCTCCCGGTTTGAGACCGCGATCGTGTCCGGCGGCTCCGGCCACGGGGTGAGCACCACGGCTCGCACCTCCAGACCGGCCGCCCGGGCGGACTCGAGCGTCAGCAGCGTGTGGTTGATCGTGCCCAGGCCGGGACGGGCGGCGAGGATCAGGGGCAGGCCCGTCCCACGGGCGAGATCGCGCACGTCAATCCCCTCCCCGAGCGGCACGAGCAGGCCGCCGACGCCCTCGACGATCAGCGTCGTGCCGGGCGTGGCCGCGGCGGCGATCCCCGCCAGGATCGCCTCCAGGCCGATCGGCCGGCCCGTGAGCTGCGCGGCGAGGTGGGGGGAGACCGCGGGGCCGTAGCCGGTGAGCAAGACCTCGTCCGGGGCGCGGCCGGTGACTGCGGCCAGCAGCTCATGGTCGCGCGGCCAGCCATCCGGCGCCGGGTCGTCCAGACCGGTGAGAATCGGCTTCAGCGCGCGGACGGCGATCCCCTGCTTGACCAGAGCGGCGGCGATCGCCGCGGTGAGCACGGTCTTGCCGACTCCCGTATCGGTCCCGGTGACCAGGCAGCCGCGCACGCGTGTCTCGCTCGGACGTCAGGTCGGGGGTCAGGCTGCGCGCCGGACCCCACCGGGGGCCTCGAAGTCAAACACCCCGCCGCGGCGCGCAGGCGGGGGTGAGGACGGCAGGTGGCGGGCGGCGGCACGCTGACCGAAGCCATCCTCGTCGCGAGGGTCGACAAAGCCGGCGGCGACGAGCTCGCCGGCGTCGGCGCGCTCGTCGGTGACCGGCCCGCGGGCGCGCGGATCGAACCCGCAGGCGCGGGCGACCGCGCCGAGCGTGCGGGCGGCCTCGCGCAGCTCCTCCTCGCGATGGGTCGCCATCACCGCCAGACGCAGCCGGGAGGTCATCGGGGGCACGGTCGGAGGCCGGATCGCCTGGGCGAAGACCCCGCGGGCCAGGGCGGCCTCGCAGATCCGCATCGACTGCTCCGGGCGCCCGACGACCAGCGGCACGATCTGCGTCCGCGCGGTGCCGACGTCAAAGCCCTCGGCGGCCAGTCCGGCGCGCAGGGCGGTCGCGTTGGCGGCGAGCCGGTCCACGCGCTCGGGCCGCTCTCGCAGCAGCGCCAGCGCGGCCAGGGCGGCGGCGACGGCCGGGGGCGGCAGCGCGGTGGAGAAGATGAACGTGCGGGCCGCGTTGACCAGGTAGCGGGCCATGGTCTGATCGCAGGCGACGAACGCGCCGTAGGAGCCCAGCGCCTTGCCCAGCGTGCCGAGGATCACGTCGACCTGATCCTCGAGCCCGGCCTGCGCGAGCGCGCCGCGGCCTCCCGGACCCAGCGCGCCCGTGCCGTGCGCCTCGTCGATGACGGTCCGCAGCCGGTGACGCTGCGCGAGCTCGACGATCTCGGCCAGCGGCGCGACGTCACCGTCCATCGAGAACACGCTGTTGGTCACGATCAGCGCCCCCCGTCCCTCCGCGCGCGCGATCCCCCAGCGCAGGTGCTCGGGGTCGCAGTGGTCATAGACGAACACCTCGGCGCGCGACAGCCGGCAGCCGTCGATGATCGACGCGTGGTTGAGCTCGTCGGAGAACACGACGTCTCCGGCCCCGGCGAGCGCCGAGATCGTTCCCACGTTGGCCAGGTAGCCCGACCCGAACACCAGCGCGGCCTCCCGGCGCTTGAAATCGGCCAGGCGCTCCTCGAGCCGGCGGTGGATGGTCATCGTGCCCGAGACCAGGCGCGACGCGCCCGCGCCCACCCCCCAGCGCATCGCGGCATCGGCCGCCGCCTCCCGGACCCGCGGGTGATCGGCGAGGCCGAGGTAGTTGTTGGAGCAGAGCAGCAGGACGGGCTTGCCGTCCAGCAGCACGTGCGGCCCCTGCGGGCCGCTGACGAGGCGTGTGCGACGCGCCAGCCCCAATGACCGCAGCTCGTCGAGCCGCGCCTCGAGCTCGATCACGCCGCCTCGCGGTCCGGGGTCAGAGGGGCGGGAGGGACGCCGTCAGAGGCGGGCGTCCGCGAGGTGGGCCGGGTGTTGGGCGCCCCATCGGGCCGGGGCGGCACGGCGTGCTTGGCCGCGAAGCGCAGCTGCGCCGAGGGATCCCAGAGCCGGACCTCCAGCACGGGCGCAGCGCGCTGCGCCAGCGCGGCGCCGACCACGTCGGGCGTCTGGCCCTCCAGCCAGCCCGAGCGGTTGTCCGGACGCGGGTTGGACCCGTTGTCGGGCTGGCGGGCGACGTTGAGCCCGGCCTGCTCGAACATCGCCCGGTCCTGCTCGGGCGTGTTGCCCAGCGTGGTGAGGAAGTTGCCCATCATCACGCCGTTGAGCCCCGCCTTGACCGCGGTCGCCTGTAGCACACGCAGGTTCTCGACCCGGCCGCCGCAGAGGCGGAACAGCGCCTCGGGGAGGATCAGCCGGAAGATGGCGATCCACTTCACGACCTCCCAGGGATCCATCAGCTCGCGGTCTCCGAACTTGGTCCCGGGACGGGGGTTGAGCAGGTTGATCGGCACGCTGGTCGGATTGATCGCCGCGAGCTCGAAGGCCATCTCGACTCGCTGGGCCCGGGTCTCGCCGAGGTTGAGGATTCCGCCCACGCACGTCTCCAGTCCGGCCTCGCGGACCGCGTCGATCGTGCGCAGCCGGCCCTGGTAGCGCACGGTGCTGGAGACCTCGGGATAGTGCGATTCGGCGGTCTCGACGTTGTGGTGCACGCGCTGGATTCCGGCGTCCTTGAGCGCCATGGCCCGCGGCACCGACATGTGGCCGATCGACGCGCAGCGCTTGAGGTTGGTGTGCTCGGCGACCAGCCGGGCGCCGGCCAGCACCTTCGCGAAATCACGCTGGGAGAGCCCCTGGCCCTGGGTGACCATGCAGAAGCGATGGGCGCCGGCCGCCTCGGCCGCCCGCGCGTGCTCGAGGATCTGCTCGGGCTCCATCATCGCGTGCAACGGGGTCTCGGCCTCGGCGTACTTGCTCTGGGCGCAGAAGCCACAGTCCTCCGCGCAGCCACCGGACTTGGCGTTGACCAGCGAGCACATGTCGGTGGCGTCACCGAAGTGCTCGACGCGGGCGTCCCAGGCGCGCTGGACGAGCGCCTCGATCGCGGCGTGGTCCTCGAGCTCACCGAGGTGCCGGCCCTCCTCAGGGGTGATCAGCGGCGGCATGGCGCAACAAACTAGACCCCGCCCCGGACGAAACCGGGAGATATGATCGTGCTGTGCCCGATCAGCTCCACTTCACCGGGTCAGAGCAGGCCAATCGGCTGATCGCCGAGGACCCGATGGCGCTGCTGATCGGCTTCGTTCTCGATCAGCAGGTCACGGTGCAGAAGGCGTTCTCGGGCCCGCTGGTGCTCCGCGAGCGGATCGGGGCGATCGACGCCGAGACCGTCGCCGTCGCCGAACTCGAACCGGCGTTCCGCGAGCGCCCCGCGATCCATCGCTACCCGGGGGCGATGGCCAAGCGCGTGCACGACATGGCCGTCCACGTTCGGGACAAGTACGACGGCGACGCGGCGAGGATCTGGACCTCGGCGGCGGATGGCGATCAGCTGCGCGCCAACCTGTCCGCCGTGCCGGGACTGGGAGAGATGAAGGTCACGTCGCTCGGCGCGGTGCTGGCCAAGCGTTTCGGTGTCGCGGCGGCCGACGATCTCGTCCCCTGGCATCCCACCCTCGGCGATGTCGATTCGGCTCAGGCCCTGGCCGACTATCAGGCGGCCAAGCGCGCGCACAAGGCCGAGTGGAAGCGCACCCACTCAGCCCCGGCTCCGGCGGGTGCCGCCGGTCGCACGGCCGCCGGCCACTGACCTCGGCCCCGGATGTCCCGCGCCGCCGGACGCCTGGACGGGCTCGGCACGACGATCTTCACCGAGATGACCGCGCTCGCGCTCCGCGCCGGCGCGATCAACCTCGGCCAGGTGCGCGATCGTGCCCGGTCATGCTGGCGCCGCCGGCGTTTCGCGTCACGCCCGCGTCGCTGCAGGCGGCGATCGGGCCGCGGTGACTGACCGCTACCTGCGTGACGTCGCCCCGATCCACGTGATCGACACGATGCGCGCCCGCCGGTGGGAGGGCACATAAGCGCCCTTGCCGCCGTCAACCGGCTGCCCAGGCTTCAGGAGAGACCGCGAAACGTCGGCGGGGAATCGGTGATCAGGTCGATCGCGGGCACGTAGCCGCGGGCGGCGTAGATGTGGCGCTGCAAGACGTGGTGAAGCGCTGCGAGGTCCAGCGAGCCCAGGCCGCCGGCGTCCTCTGACGCCAGCCGGCAGGTGATCGCCAGGTCGTGCATGCACCCCAGCACGCTGCGACCCCCGGCCGTCGCGGCGATCGTCACCTGACCGCCGTCAAGCTCGCCCAGCGCTCGTTCGGACAGGCCCTCGGCGTCAAGCTGGGCGACGATCCGTGGTACCAGGAACGGGCCGAGCGGGCGCAGCTGGCCGGCGCGCACGTCGGGGCAGAACACCGAGAACAGCGTGGCGGCGTGGGTGACCAGCAGGCACTTGCGCCGCTCGATGATCAGCAGGTTGGCGTAGAAGTCATCCGGCGAGACGACGGGATCGCTCGGCCGCTGGGCCTGGCGGCCCAATACGGCGCGCAGCTTGGCGGTGCAGCGCACAATCATGACCGCCTCCGACGGGTCGTTGGGGTGGGCGTGGTCGCCGCAATGGGACGCGACTCCAAATGGCCCTCGAGGGGCAAAGCTGCGCGGCAGGCATCAGTCCCGGAACCTGTCGCTTTGCTCGGCGGTATCGACCACGCCCACCCCAAACCCTACCGCGACCAGCACCGATCACCGAGCTGCTCGCCGGTGACCGCTCAGCGCTGACTACCAGCGGCTTCTAACCAACGTGAAGCTATGTCCTGGGTCAGACGGTCCTCGGGGAGATCGCCTCGGGGCCGCGGTCATCTGTCGGCCCTGAACAGGGGCAAGAAGGCCACCATGGCCAGAGCCTCAACGACCACGGTGAAGACGGTGACGGCGTGGATGGAGTAGCCGTAGAGGGCGCCGATGGCGGCGCTGCCGGCCAGCCAGGCCGCCCCGTAGACGGCGGTGAAGGTGCCATAGCCGGTCCCTCGCCGCTCGGGGGGCACCAGGTCGGCGACGGCGGCGCGCATGGTGGACTCGTGCAGCCCCATGGCCGCTCCCCACACCACGGCCCCGATGAAGACCAGGGTCGGTGCGACAGAGAAGGACAGGAACGGGACCGCGGCGCTGAGCACGGGCAGGATCACCAGGCCCCGCAGGCCGATGCGGTCATATGCCCATCCCGACCCCAGGCCGGCCAGGGCGGCGGCAGCCATGGCCACGGCGTAGACGACAGGGATCTCGGCCATGGGCAGCACGTGGCGGACCTGGAGGTGGTAGGAGAGGACGGCGAAGGTGGCATATCCGGTCACCGACAGGGCGGTGAAGGCGGTGTAGTTCCAAAATCGGGCAGAGAACCCGCCGACCCCGATGCGCTGGGCGCCGGCCTTGGACGGCCGAGGCCGGGCCTCGGGGTCAAAGGCGCCCGGCACCGGGGCGCTGGCGCGGAGCCGGGCCAGCAGGACCAGGCACGCGATGCCGGGAAGCGCCAGGACGGCGAAGCCGAGCTGGTAGTGGCCGGTGAGAGCCAGGACCAGGGCCACCAGCAGGGGGCCGGCCAGAGCGCCGGTCTGGTCCAGGGCCTCGTGAATGGCGAACGCCCAGCCCCGGCCGATGGAGGTCCCGGCCTGGGCCAACATGGTGTCCCGGGCCGGGGTCCGTACCGCCTTGCCGAAGCGCTCGCAGACGATCAGGGTGACCGCCGACCACAGCGGGCCGGCCACGGCGAGAAGGGGCACCGAGATCACGGTGATGGCGTAGCCGGCGATGCTGAGCGCCCAGTGGCGCCCGGTCCGGTCTGAGATGCGCCCGGTGACCATGCGAAACACCAGGGCTACGGCCTCACCGGCCCCGGTGACCAGGCCCACCACCGCGGCGCTGGCCCCGAAGGTGGCCAGGTAGGGGCCGATGACACTGCGCGCTCCTTCATACACGAAGTCGGCCATCATGCTGACCAGCCCAAAGGCCAGCACGAAGCGCAGAGGCGAAACCCGATTGGGCGACGCAGGCGTCTGGCAGCTCGACGCCTGCTCAGACGTCATTCCCGGCGCCGACTCCTCCCACGCCTCCACTTCGAGGAAGGTAGACGAGCGCGGAGGTCCTCTCTGAATCGAACGGTGTGACCCGTCCCGCTCGTCGACCGAAGGCCGGCGAGCCAACCCGCGCGACAGAGGTCCTCAGGCGACCGCGATCTGTCCCTTGAGGCACGCTTTTGTCCACGAACGTCACGATATGGGGAGACTCAGACGAACGAACATGGCCTACGCGTGACCCATTTCGCCGACCGCCACTGGGGAAGTTGGCCGGTTCTAACCATGCTCTCCGGGGTCGTGCTGATCGCCGGCTGTGGGGGGGCAGTCAGCGTCTACCAGCACAACGACGCACGCTCAGACGGCGACGGAGACGCGTCTCTCGCACCAGACGCGCGACGGATTGAAGCGGTCTGGGTCTACGCGATTATCGGCTCTCCTCTCCGTTTGGGGGTGACTCATCGGTGAGGGAGCTCGATTTGGATGCCGGCGCAGCAGAGGTAGATCATCGCGATCAGGGCGTTGGCGGAGTGGAATCCGTATGCGCGGTGTGACAGGAGTCTCACCTTGCTGTTCAGCGCCTCCAGGCGTCCGTTGCTGATCCCGAGCTCGACCGCCGCGAGCACGCCGGCTTTGTGTTGGCGGATCGTGCGCGCGAGCTTGATAAACGGTTTGAGCCGGGAGCGCGACGCCCACGCGAGCCATGCGTCGAGGCGCTCGGGCGCCTCTTGCTTGGGGAGCCGGTAGATGTAGCGCAGCTCGCCGTAGAGCAAGAACGCGCGGTACATCCGCTTGTTGGCCAGCACGACCTCGGCGAGCTTGAGCAGCTGCCCGGTGGTCTGCTTGGCGGTGTCCTTGAGCAGGCTGTAGCGCGTGCCCTTGATCCACTTGCCCTCGCCGGTCGAGGAGCGACCGTGCTGGTTGTACTCGTCGCGGCGGACCTGGTCGGCGGCCTTTGAGCCGAGCTGCACGACGTGGAACGGGTCAAAGCATACCTGTGCGTGCGGGACGCCTTCGGGCGCCCGGATTGCTTTCTCATAGCCGGCGGACATGTCGATCGAGACGGCCTTGATCGACGCCTTCTGCTCGTCGGTGAGCTGATCGAGGAACGCCTGCAAGCTGGCGGCGTTGCGACCCGGAGCGGCCCACACGATCCCGCCGCTGTGATGGTCAGCGACGCAGGTCAGGAACTTGTGATCGGCGCCATAGTTGACTTCGTCGCAGCCGATCAACTCGAGCCCGTCCAGCCGGTCCCGGTCGAGCTTCTCAGCCACGACCCGCTCAAGCATCTTCCCGACCGTCTCCCAGCCGATTCGCATCAGCCTGCAGACCTGCGTCTGGTTCATCTGTTGCGCGAGGAACGCGACGAGATCGTCGAAGTCGCGCGTGTACCCCGCCCCGCCGCGCGCCCACTCGACCAGCTCGGGTCGATCGCCGCAGCCCGGACAGTACAAGCGCCTGAGCCGGCACTCGATCACGCACCGCAACCCGCCCACATCGAGATGCCGCCAGCGCCGGACGCGGTGATCCTTGATCGGCAGAGCGCGCGTCCCGCAACCCGAGCAGAGCGCTCCTCGGCGCGTCAGCGCGACGGTCACGATCATCGCCCGTTCTGAGAACTCCACGTCCCTGACCCATGCGCCCGGTAGCCCGAGCATCCGGTTATATGCCGTCGTGACCCGCACGTCGCCCCTCCTCGTAGTCGCTGACCTTCAGACAGCCAGCAGACTGCCGCAGAGAGGCGGCGGCGGGTCACCCGAGACGTGCGCAACTTGCGAGACGCTCGCCCGCCGGCCACCGAGAACGGCGTAGCGCAGCCGCGCGCCGCGCGTCAAGCGGCAGCCCCGGTGACCCCACCGTCCCCACGAACACGCCGCCTTGCAGGAGATTCGGCCGCTTGACCCGCGCTTCGGCCCCGCTATCTCGCAATGATCGCCGGGCAGAGCCCGGCACCCTCAAATCAACGACCCGACTGGCCCAGAGACCCCGAAGTCACCCCCAAACGACGAGGAGTCCCCGATTATCGGCCATGCTTTGACTGCTTCTGCCCATGCCCTCATCCAGCCAACAGATGCTGCTGCGCCGCGGGCTCGCGCTCGAGCACGCCACCCTGGGCTGGAACGTGGCGGGGGTGGCGATCACCTCGATCGCCGCTCACAGCAGGGTCGCAGTCGCGGCGAGGATGTGCGGGCGGGGCCGCTGGAGGCGGGTTAGTGCCCCTATAGCGGGCCAGCAGTAAAATGCGGTGCATGGGATCTGGTTCCCCGCGGCTACAGCGAGGGTTGTCCTTTCGAGAATGAAGAGCGATGGTGGCTTGCGCACCCGGTGATCTGCCGATGTTCAAATCCCAGAGGGAGCAGCCCGATTTGACCAGACTCGCCGCACCCACCCAAATCACCGCCACGATCTTCGCGATGGTCGCGATAGGGGCATCAGTAGCGGCGTGCGGCGGCAGCAGCCCTTCCCGCAGCGCATCCGTGGCGGCTACCTGTCGCGCCTCCGGTCGCTTCGATCAGACACACACGACGAGCGCCCACGTCTTTCTGCTGCATCTCGGCCCCCGCGAGAGCATGCTGACGCTCAGCCCGGCCGAGGCCAAGGCCAAGCACATCACGACCGGCGAGTTGATGGTCGGCGGAACGATGACGATGGGGACCAGCTCCGGCACCATGAGCGGGGACATGACCACACGCCACCTTGAGATTCACATCTGCCGGCGCGAGAGCGGCACCGTCGTCACCGACGCGAGGCCTTTGATCACCGTCAGCCCGCCTGGCGGAGGCACCGGTCAGATCCCCGTCGCCGTCATGGAAGGCGTTACGGCCGGGGTCGCCGATCTGCACTACGGCAACAACGTCGCGCTGCGTCGCGGAGGCACCTACACAATCACCGTTCGCCTGGGCAGCGACAGCGCCAGCTTCAAGGCAACCGTGCCACGCAGCGCGTAAGAACGACACGGAGCACCTATCTGAGAATCGACAGCAAGCGCGTCCTTTGCGCTTCGGTCACGTAGCCTCGTCCTGGCTTCTGCAACGCCCAAGCAGCAACGACGAACTGGCTTCTACTTCGAGGCTTGCCGTTTCAAGGGGGGCAGTCTCCGGCGGTCACGGTCAGTGGCTTGGCGCCGCTTAGCTTAGCCTCGATCCACCGCGGCGGGTTGGGCGAGCCCGAGTTTGCCGCTGATCGCGGCGTCGATGAGCTTGGTGGGGCTGGTGGGCGGCTGGTGGGGTCGTGTGTGGCGCTCGGTTGGGTGATATCTCCTGTCAGGAGGGGTGTTCGGGCCAGCGGTGAGCGACCGACGGTGGTCCGGGCGTGTTGGTCGATGTTTCCGTCGGTCTGGCCGGGCTTGACGGTCAGCGGGATGGTCAGGTGAGCGCGGCAAGCCCGCGGATGCGTGTCAGCGCGGCGAGCCAGTCGGCTTTCCAGGGCCAGCGGGCGGGGAGGTGCAGCGTGACCTGTCGGGCGTGGCAGGTCAGGCGGCCGGGCATCTGAAGCAGTCGTCTGCGGTTGGTGTGAGCGCGGCGCGGCGTGGTGTCAGGGAGTCCGAGCCGTTCGGTCCAGCGCAGGAGGTTGTGCGCGATCGCGGCGATCACTGTCCAGGCGGCGTTGGCGTTGAACTGGCCCGATGGGGCGTGCGCGAGCGCCTGGTCGACGAGGTCGCGGATCTCCAGCTCGATGTTCGCGTGATCGCGATGGGAGGCCTCGACGACGGCCAAGCTCTCGGTGCGGTTAGTCAGCGCGGCGTAGTGGCGCCAGTTGGGGAACAGCTGGGCTTGGGCGCCGACCAAGCGGGTTCGGCGGACGATCAGCCGCTCCCCGTTGACCGTGGTCTCGGCGATCTGCGCCTCCCCGGTGTCCGGGTAGTCGGCCAGCACAGCCCAGACTTCCTCGTCGATCAGCTCGATCGCGGTGACGATCGGCGCGGTCAGGCGCACGCTGATCGAGTACAGCACCCCCTTGACGGCAAGCCGGGCGCGGAGCTTTTGATTGTGAAACCCCGAGTCGGCGCGCAGCAGGATCTCCCCGGCGGCACCAGCCCAACGCACCCGGGCGATCAGCTCGTCAGCGAAGCGGATGATCCCGCGCTGACTGTTGGCCTTCCCGGTGCGAAACCGGACGTGCAGCACCTCGCCCGCGCCCGCGCGGGTCGCGATCAGCGGGTGATAACCCAGCTTGCTGGTGTAGCCGTAGCTCGCGCCCTGCTTCTGCTTGCCATGCACCTCGCGGATAAACGAGTCGACATCGATCACCAGGCGCTCGGCGCCCGGGCCGGCGCCCGCCCGCCACGCGCGGGCGAGCAGCTCGCCGAGCACCCGGTCTAATTGGCGGACATGCCCGAACGTGAACGCCCGCAGAAACGTTCCCAGCGTCGAGGGGGCCATCACCCGATGCCCGAGCACCCGGGCGGTGCGCCCGCTACGCAGCACATCACAGTCATCGATGCTGTCCGCGCCGAGCAGCATCGCGTGCACCAATGACATCACTTTGCGTCCCGGCCGGAAGTACCCCGCCCGGCGGCCCAGGTCCACACAGTCATTCACCAGCGCCTCGATCCCCAGCCGCCGCGCGAGCGTCGCCGCGACCAGCACCCCCGCGTCAGCGACCGACCGATCATCGTCAAAAGCAACCTTGATCCCGTCCAGCGCGTCGTTCACCATGTGGGTGACCTCCTGAGCGGGGCCGCGGCTGCCGTATACAGCCACTTTTCCCTGCTTAGGAGGTCAATTAAGCACGCCTACCGGACGGAACTACCCCGCGCCGCGGTGGATTGAGGCTTAGATGTGAGCGCAGATGCGACGGCGCGGCGCAGGGACTCCGCCGCCAGCTCGCTCATCGCGTCTGCCTTCACGATTCAGGTCCTGATGTGGTCGGGGGCTGCTGGCTGCGTGATCACCGTAAACCGGAAGTGCGGCTTAAGGTCAGGCCGGGGGGATCACCAGGATCCGCTGGCGAGTCATGTATCGGCCGAGGTCGTCGGGGGTTGCGGGCGGCGAGCGGTAGACGTCGATGTGTCGGCCGTCGATCGCTCCGCCCGTGTCCTGGGCGATGAACCACCCGCCGCCGAGGTGGCGGTAGGCGGGCACGTAGACGCGGCTGCCGAGCGGAATCAGCCGCGGATCGACGGCGATGCTGTGGTAGTAGCGAAGCGGCAAAGCAGGTTCCGGGGAGAAGGTCACGCCGCCGTAGGGGAGGGTGCGCACGCCGCGGCCGTTAGACCAGCCGCCGGAGGCCAGCGGAAATGTCACCGCTGCGGCGTGGTTTCGCCAACCTCCGATCAGCCATACGGGAAATCCGTTTGACCACTTGCCAAGGCAGACGGGAACCGTGGGCTGGCCGGCGGCGTTGTCCCACCCCGTCGAACCGAGCTGGGCGATATGGACGCGACGCCCGTGGCGATCAACGCCATCGCCTTCCATCGCCAGGCCGCGCGCGGAGTACAGGAAGTCAACGGAATAGCGGCCGGGCAGGCCGGGCGCGGCTATCCGACGACCGGCGAACCATCGCTCGGGGGCGGGGTAGTACTCAGTGACGGTCACGCCGCTCAACCACTGACGGCGGCTGATGGGGTGCTCGGGGACCGGCGGGGGAGTCTTCACGCAGTGCGCTGCCGAAGGTGGGGGCGTCGAGAGGACGTTGACGTGCTTGGGCCGCCGCGGCGATCGTCGATGTGCGCCAACCGCCCTGGGGCGCGCCGCGGGCCGACGCCTGACCGCGGTCGACACCACGGTCTGCCTCGAACTGCGCCGCGCAGAAGGGCCACCATCGGTGAGCACCGCCGCTAGCACCGCGGCCGCGCCGAGGATGAGGGCGCAGGTCGCCGCGACGGCCACCCGGCCGCGCCTCGACACGATGTCGCTGCCACGCCACGTGTGAGCCATAGCTCATGCACCGTAGCTACCGGCGCCCGCTTTGGGCGCAGGTGAACGCGAATCCGATCATGGCCGCGCCTCCGGGACTGCGCCTCGGTCGTTTGTCTCATCGAGTCGGGACCAGAGCGAGGCACTCCTGATCCTCGATCACGATGGGTCGCGGCACCCCTGGGTCACGAGCACCGGCGGCTATGGCAAAGCGCTGTGGACGCTCGAGACCGAGGACATCGACTGGGTCACTGCGGGCGGAGCCGGCGTGAGCCTTGATTTCCAGGTCCCCGTGCATACGCTCGATGATGTCTGCGCTGCATGTGGCGAGCTGTCAGACCTCGACTGGCTTACTCACGCAACCGCGTGGACGGTTCACCAGAACGTGCTGAGTTGGGCAGGTATCGGACGCGAGTCGATGATGATGGCGTTAGCGGAGCGCAGCCGTCGCTACGGGGCGCTCGAGAGTTTCCATCACACCGAAGTGCTGATCGCGACGGATCGATGTCCGGCGGAGCCCGGCTTCTTCCGCCCACGAACAGAGAAGTCAGTCGAATATGTGCACCTTTCTGAGCCGATCAAGGTGCATCCGCTTTCATGGATCGTTGAGCATGAAGCTGAGGACGTCCGGCATCCGTTCTGGGTGCGCGGCATCACGTTTGTGAACCCGCTCGCAGACCGCGACGACCGACTTCCGGTCCGACTCGACTCGACGCCGACGCCGTCATAGTTGCGACATTGGGGTCGTGGCATCTGCTGGACGTCCAACCCGACGGATATTTGCTGGAACGCATTGAGATTAAGTGGGCCTCCTCCTCGGACGCCATGGTCATGCGCGCGCTGACCGACTGGACATCCGAAGAGCTCTCTGGGTCTCACGGCGTACGTCCGAGGCAGGATTGAGCGCTACGGCTTGCAATTCTCCTTGGTGCAAACGGAGTTGACGGCGGGCGCGTTTTCAGACGACGCGCCGTGGACGCATCTGCTCAAGGATCGATCGCGAGTATCGAGGCGCCTCATCCGGCGTCAGCATCCCGCTCGGCCATGGCGTTCGCTTTCGCACCAGCGCAGCCCACACTCGACGCACACAGCCAGCGCCACACCTGTCGCCCGCGCATCTGGTCCCCAAGCTTAAATCTAAGACGCTCGGGCCCCGGAACGCGCGGACGCCTTCCGCGGGGTCAGGCTGCTGACATGCGAGGCGATGCCGGGAGGGCGTTTTACATTCTGGTGGCACGAGGCGAGTCGAAGTGGTGTAGGTTTCCCGCCATGGGCCCGTTGACCCGCCGCGAGCTGATGCGAGCCGGGGCGATGGGCGGGGCGGCGCTAGGTGTATCGGCGCTGGCGTACGACTCCTTGATCGCGCGGGCGCTGGCAGCGGCCAGTCCGTGCCCCGAGGCGACGCTCGACGACATCGAGCATTTCGTGATCCTGATCCAGGAGAACCGCTCGTTCGATCACTACTTCGGCACCTATCGCGGCGTCACCGGCTACGCCGATCCACACGTGCTGCGGTTAGACGACGGCAGCGGGCTGACGATCTTCGCCCAGCCGGGATATCCCGGCGGCTACGACGGCGACCATCTGTACCCGTTCCGCTTCAACACGTACTCGAACGGAGAGTGCACCAACGACATCGACCACAGCTGGGGGCCACAGCATGCCTACTGGGACGGGGGCAAGCTCGACGGCTTCGTCACCGAGCACCTGAAGGTGGACGGCGCCAACGGGCCGCTCACGATGGGCTACTACAACCGCTCGGACCTGCAGTTCTACTACGCGCTGGCCGACGCGTTCACGATCTGTGACCAATACCACTGCTCGGTGATCGGCCCCACCGACCCGAACCGCCTGTACACCGTCTCGGCCTGGCTCGACCCGTCCGGCACCCAGGGCGGCCCGATCCTGTCGACCAGCACGAGCCGGGTGGAGCGCTTCGGGAAGCTCAGCTGGACGACGATGCCCGAGCAGCTTCAGGCACGCGGGGTCAGCTGGAAGGTCTACGGCAGCGCGGATGGCAACTTCGGCGACAACGTGCTGCCGTACTTCAAGCAGTACCAGACCAACCCGGCCCTCGCCGCGAACGCCTTCACCCCCTCCTACCCGGGGACCTTCCAGACCGACGTGGCGGCGGGGACACTGCCGCAGGTGTCCTGGGTGCTGCCGCCGCTGGTCGACAGCGAGCACCCACCCGCTCCGCCGCAGTTCGGCGAGGCGGTGGTGGCCGACGTGCTGAACACGCTCGTCTCGAACCCGGCGATCTGGTCAAAGACGGCGCTGCTGGTCACCTATGACGAGAACGGTGGCTTCTTCGACCACGTGCCGCCGCCGGTTCCTCCCGGCGGCAGCGCCGGCGAGTACCTGACGGTCAACCCGCTTCCCTCCGGCGCCGACGGCATCGCCGGGCCGATCGGGCTCGGCTTCCGCGTACCGATGCTGGTCGTCTCGCCGTTCAGCCGCGGCGGGTTCGTGTGCTCGGACGTGTTCGACCACACCTCCACGTTGCGGTTGCTGGAGGCCCGGTTCGGCGCCGAGGTGCCGAATCTCTCAGCATGGCGGCGCTCGGCCACCGGCGACATGACGAGCACGTTCAACTTCGCCGAGGTCGACACCGCGGTGCCCTCGCTGCCGCAGCCCTCGCCGGCCGATCCGCGGGTGTTGTCGAGTAGCTGCGCTGTCGCCGCGCCGCTCGATCTCGCCACCGCGGGCAGTACAACCTTGTCTACGCTGGAGCAGACGGTGGTCCCGCCCTATCCCGTGACGGTCAACTCGAGCCCGCCGGCCCAGGAGGCCGGCCGCGCACCGGCACCGAGCGGCCCGATCTGCGGTACGGGCGCCAAGGAAACGGCAAAGCTGAGCGTTCACGGCGTGCACGCCAGGACCAGAGGGACGTTCCGCGGCACGATCGCGACCTTCTTCTACACGAATACGGCCGCCCGCGCGTCTGACTTCAGCGCCACGATCCATTGGGGGGACGGACATGTCACGCACGGGAAGATCGTCGGCCGCGACGGCAAGTTCAGGGTGGAGGGTCGCCAGCACTTCGCCCGGGCGGGCGTTCACCGCGTACGGGTGAGGATCAGCGCTCCCGACGGAGCCAGCGCCATCGCCCGCTCCGAGGTGACGGTTGTTCATCGGCGCGCGGCCAGCCGAGGGGCCAGGGCCAAGACCGGACCCAGCTTCACCGGCTAGCTTCGCTTGCCGTCTCGGCTGGCGCTCCCGACCGGAGTGCAGCGCTCCTGCGCCCCCTGCATGCCGAATCGGTCGTAATGGGAGGCGATGGTCACGCCGGCATGGTGTTCCTGCCCACCTGCAGGCACTCGAGGCCCGGATGCGCGGCGCGGGGAGCCGCGCGCTGAAGCACGGCGAGATCGCCGCTGACCGCCGCCGCGGCCGCGGAGTGGGGGAGCATGGCGAACACGCCGAACGCTCGAGCCGGCAGCGGCTCGAGCGGGTGGTGCGCGCGTGTGCGGGCGCGAGCCGGAACGAGAGCGAGTTCATCGCCAGGCTCCGCGAGCACGGGCTCCAGGTCCGCCCGCGATACGCGCAGGGCGTCACAAGCAAAGGTGATCGGCTATTCGGTCAGGCTCGCCGGCTCAGAGCACGATCACGGTCAAGCTGTCTGGTACGGCGGCGGGCGGCTGGCGCGCGACCTGACGCTGCCGGCGCTCCGCCGCAGCTGGCACCAGCCGCCTGAGGAGGAGCGCCGCGCGGTCGACCAGTGGAGGTCAGGAGGCGTCGCCGGCAGCCGCTCACCGGCTGGGCGGCACGCCGAGCTCGAGCAGCGGGGTCTGTTGTGGCATCGGTGCACGACTGAGATCGAGTGCGTGCGGTTGCAGCTGCGCGCGGTCGGCACCGACCCGACGGCGTGCGCGCACGCGGCGCGCGAGGGCGCCGCCGTGCTGGCCGCCTGGTCGCTCGACCTCGAGGGCCAGGAGCCCGGGCCGCTCGCCCGGGCGAGTCGCCAGCTTGCCCGGTCAGCCGAACTTCCCGCCTACACGCCGGCGCCGCGACAACCGCTGTCGCGAGCGTCAGGGCTGGCGCTGTTCATGCTCGCCGCCGGACGGCCCGACAGCGCAGTTGGCTGGCTGCTCGTGTGCCGCGAGCTGGGGCTGCTCGCCGGCGAGATCGGCCGGGTTCACCGCGCTCGCGGGGAGCTCGACCGGGCGCGAGAGATCGAGACCGACCTGCACGCGGAGCTCGAGGCGATCCGCACGCGGATCGACCCCGGCCGACCCGAGTCTGTCGAACTCGACGCAGAGGCGGAGGCGGCCCGGCGCGCACGGGAGCCGCTCGGGGCCGCGACACGCCAGGCACCTGAGCGCTCCTGTGGACGTCGACGACGTAGACGCGGTCAAGCGGCTGATCGATCCGACCCGCCGGCGCCGGCCGCGGCAACGGTGACGCATGGGTCGGGGGTGCGGCCGAGCGCAGTGTGGACGCCAGTCTCGCGTAGGACAGCACATCGGTTCGATGCGGCTGTGGCGCAGGCGTCCGTATGACCCCCCGTTCCGTTGCGGGATTTCAATTCGGACGGGTCTATCGGGACGACCTGCACCCAACCAACGTAAGCCGGCGATCCTGACCAGAACGTTCCGCCTGACGTTCGGCTTGCGGGGACGATCGAGAACGTCGTCAGCCTTGCGGGGTTCCGGTAGCAACGGCGGCGCGCCACCGCGGTTAAGTCCACATCCGCGGGTCGTGCTGGCGTGCGGTCAGAACCGTAGGCCGGAGAGCTCGGGGAGCCACTGCCCCGCACGGCTCACCGCTTCCCGCCACCGATCCCGGTCGGCGGTGCCGACGGGTTCGACGACGCGGGAGGGAGACCACGCGGCAACGATGTCGTCGTCGCCCGCCCAGACCCCGACCGCCAGGCCGGCGAAATAGGCGGCACCCAAGGTGGTCGCCTCGAGCACCGGGGACACCTCGACCGGACGGCCGCACGCGTCGGCGAGCGCCTGGACGAAGACGCTGTTGGCGCTCATGCCGCCATCGATGCGGAGTACCGGTATCGGCAGTCCGGTGTCGGCCTCCGCTGCTTCCAGCAGGTCGGCACCGCGGTGCGCGACACCCTCCAGGACGGCGCGGACCAGTTGGGACCGGCCACTGCCGCGCGTCACGCCCAGCAGCGTGCCGCGGGCGCCGTAGTCCCACATGGGAGTTCCGAGGCCGAGCAGCGCCGGCACGAACCACACGCCCGCGGTGTCGAGGCAGCGCGCGGCGACGGCCTCGCTCTCGGCTGCGGACCCGATCAGCTCGAGGTCGTCGGCAAGCCAGTCGACGCAGCTTCCGGCGGTGAGGACGATCCCCTCCACGGCCCAGGTGATCTCTCCGTCGCTCGATCGCGCGGGCAGCGGATAGCAGCCGTGCGAGAGCATCGCCGTCGGTTTGGTCGGCGGCCCGGTCACGCAGTCGAGCATCGCGCCCGTGCCGAACGTGGCCTTGGTCTGGCCCGAGGCCACGCAGGACTGGCCGAGCAGGCTGGCCTGCTGATCTCCGACCAGGCCGGTCAGCGGGGGGTCGCCGGGCAGGGCGGTGCAGGCTGCGATGGCGCCGGTGCAGTCCACGATGCGTGGCAGCACCGAGGTGGGGATCTGCAGCGCGTCGAGGACGTCCTGGTCCCACCCGTAGCCATCGGGGGACGCCATGCCGGTAGCGGCGGCGTTGGTGACGTCGATGACGTGCTCGGAGCCACACGTGAGCGTCCAGGCCACCCACGTGTCGACGGTCCCGAAGGCGAGGTCGCGGTCGCGTCCGGCGCCCTGCAGCAGATACGCGAGCTTGGTGGCTGACGCATTGGGCGCCAGGCGCAGTCCGCGCTCCTGCAGCCCCAGGCAGGTGCCGACGGTGCGCAGGTCCTGCCAGCCGATGCCGGGCCCGACCGGCACGCCGGTGAGGCGATCCCACACGATCGTCGTGGCGCGCTGGTTGGTGACGCCGACGGCCTGCACCGTTTCGCCGTCCATCGCCTCGTGGGCTACTTCGAGCGTGGTGGCGGCGAGCGCCGCGGCGTCGATCTCGACCAGCCCTGCGGCCGGTGGGGCGCCGGCAAGCGGACGGTGCGCCATCCGGCGCACCGTCGAGTCCGGGTCGACGACGGCGGCGCGCACACCGCTCGTGCCGACGTCGATCACCAGAATGCTCACGGCCAGCTCACAACGCCCAACGCCGAAGGTAGGCCGAGCCCGCCCGGGTTCAGGATGCCTGCTGGGTCCAGTGCCTGCTTGATCGCCGTGAGGCTCGCAAAGGCGGGCGCGCCGAGGCTCTGCTCGAGATGGCGTGCGCGGTTCAGGCCGATCCCGTGGTGATGAGACAGGGCCCCGCCGGCCGCGAGCGTGGTTTTGGTGATGGCATCCGAGGCGGCCAGGTAGAACGAGTCGGGATCGCCGTCGGGGACTCCGGCGAACGTGAAGTACAGACATGCCCCGTCGGGGTAGGCGTGGCTCTGGTGGGCGGAGATCAGCTGCAGGCCGGAAACCTTGCGCGCTGCGCTGCATACCTGCTCGTAGATCGTCGGCAGCGCTGACCAGCGACCGGCGATCTCATAGGTGTCCACGACGTATCCGTGCTCGAGCGCCGTCCCAAGCTGACTGACGTCGTTGCGGTGCGAGAGCCAGGCATCGACGAGCACCGGATCCAGTGCCTCGGCGACCCTGCATTCCTCGCCGACGATCTTCAGCGTCGCGTCGAGCAGCCCCGGCTCGGCCTCGTCGAGGACGAGGAGTACGCTGCGACCGTCGCCGTCATAGCGCTGGCTCTCGTGCGTGTCGTAGAGGCGCAGCACTGCGGGGGTCGCGCCCCGGCGAAGTATCCGGCGGCAAGCCTCGAGGCCTTCGAGGAACGTCGGAAAGGCGTAGGCGAGCTTGCCGGCGGCCCGCGGCAGCTCGTGGACGCGCAGCTGCACCTCGGTGATCACGCCGAGCGTGCCCTCCGAGCCGACGAACAGCTGACTGAGATCGGGACCGGCCGCTTCGCGAGGCGCCCGCCCACCGGTGCGCAGCACCGTTCCGTCGGCCCGGACGACCTCAAGGCCGACGACCATGTCCTCGACCTTGCCGTAGCGGGTCGAGTACTGCCCGGCGCCGCGGCAGGCGACCCAGCCGCCGACGCTCGCCAGCGCGATCGACTGCGGCCAATGGCCGGCCGAGAGGTAGTGCTCGTCACGCAGCGCCGTCTCGAACCGCAGTCCGTTCATCCCCGCCGCGACGCGGGCGGTGAGGTCGTGGTCGCAAACCTCGACGATCCCGCTCAGGCCGGCGAGGTCGAGTGACACGCCACCGAGCTTTGGCACTGACCCGCCGCACACGCCGGAGCGCCCGGCGAACGGCGTGACCGGAACGCGCTCGCGGAAGCAGACTTCGAGTATCGCGGCGACCTCGACCACCGAATCGGGGCGCGCCACGACCGAGGGGCGGCGGGGCACCTCGCCGCCGCGGGCCCATAGCAGGCCCAGCGGCCACCAGTCACGGGCCCCCTCGGCGCAGCTCTCGGCGTCGGTGTCCACAGTTGCGCAGACCGATCTCAGGCGCTCGATCACCGCGTCTGCGACGTCGACCCGGGTGCCGAGCAGACGCTCAGCGGCGTCGCCCGGCACGGCGACGGGCAGAGGCGGGAAGCTCATCGTGGGGCTCCGTTGCGCTCAGCGGCGCCACGAAGTGCCTCGACCTGCGCCGCCACTTCGGCTGGCGGCCACCCGAGCTCAGGGGCCAACAGCTCGGCGATCTCGGGTGCCGCGGCCACCGTCGCAGCCCGATCTAGCAGCAGGGCTCGCGTTCGCCGGGCCAGCACGTCGTCAAGTGTGGTCGCCATCTCGGCGCGTACGGCATATACCGCCTCGGCGCGCAGGTAGGGAAGGTCGGTGACGAGTGGCTCTGCCAACGATGGATTGCTTTCGATCAAGGCGCGCACCTCCGGTGCTTCGGTGCCGTAGCGGCGGGTCAGGTGGTCGGTGCCGCGGATCCCAGAACCGCGCAATCGCAGTCGCTTGGTGGGGGTGCGGCGCGGCCCCCGGCCGAGCAACCGGATCACCTCGGCAACGGTGTCTGTCGCCATCCGGCGATATGTCGTGAGCTTACCGCCGGTGACGGAGACCAGGCCGCGATCGCTGACCTCAACGGCGTGCCGGCGTGAGAGATCAGCCGTTCGCTCGCCGGCGCCCGGAGCGGCGAGGAGCGGCCGTAGCCCTGCCCATGCCCCCACTACGTCGGCCGGTGTCAGCGGGGTCGAGAGCCAGGCGTTGGTCGCGTCGAGCAGGTAGCCGATGTCGGCCTGGGTGATCTTGGGGTCATCGAGCGGGCCGTGGTACGGGGTGTCGGTGGAGCCGATGTAGGTGTGCCTATCCCAGGGCAGAATGCTGATCGATCGTTTGTCCCCCGGGACGCTCAGCACGATCGCGGCGTCGCAGGGCAGCCGCTCGGCGGCCACCGTGATGTGCACCCCCTTCGCCGGCCGGATCGTCGCGGTGTGGTGCCTCCCGTCCAAGCTCCGCACCTCGTCGGCCCATACGCCGGTGGCGTTGACGACGCATGCGGCGCGCACCTCGAGACCATCGCAGCCCGGCCCGGCGAGCGTCGCCCCGCGAACTGTGCCCGAGGACTCGGTCAGCGCCGTGACGCCGGCGTGATTGGCGGCTACCGCTCCGTGGTCGAGTACTGCCGTGCGCAGCAGGGCCAGCGTGAGGCGGGCATCGTCGGCGCGAGCGTCGTAGTACAGAAAGGCATCGACGAGACGCTCGGCGTCGAGTGAGGGCAGATGCCCGAGCGCCTCGCGCTTGCCGATCCGGCGATGACGCTTGCCGATGCGTAGGCCGCCGCCGAGGTCATAGATCCACAGCGCGGTGCCCATCATCTTGACGTAGGCGCTGCTCGCCAAGCCGTCCTTGCCGAAGATGGGAATCACGAACGGCAATGGCTCGACCAGGTGCGAGGCGTTGCGCAGCAGGCGCTGGCGCTCGGCGAGGTTCTCATAGACCAGCCGGTACTCCCTAGCGGCCAGGTAACGCAGGCCGCCGTGAACCAGCTTGGTAGACCTCGACGAGGTGCCCGATGCGAAGTCGTCCTTCTCCACCAGAGCGACCGAGAGGCCCCGTGCCGCGGCGTCCAGCGCGACGCCGCAGCCCGTGATCCCGCCACCGATCACCAGCACATCGAACTCCCGCGCGCCCAGCGCCGCGATCGCACCCGAGCGGTCCAGTTGGCCTTCGCGCTGGACGTTACTTCTAGACACGACCTGTCACAACGTATCATGGTCCACCTCCTGTCATACTGGTCGCGTGTCAAGCTTGCGGGCGCGGTTCGCCGTCGCCCTCGCCACTGCGATTGCCAGCGCTGGGCTCCTCGCCGGGCCCGCCGTCGCGTACGGGCGGGCGGTGGTGGCGCATCCGGCGATCGTCGGCGGCCAGTCCGCCGCGACCGGGAGCTTCGGCTTCGTCGCCGACGTGTACATCGGCGGCCAGCCGCAGTGCACGGGCACCCTGATTGCGCCCCGCTGGGTACTCACGGCGGCTCACTGTGCATCGATCTCCGGAGCCGCGACCATGGGGTTGGGCGGCACTCCGGCGACGTTTCCGGCGATGGCCTACGACGTCAAGCTCGGCACCGTACAGACGAGCGGAGCGGGCGGCGAAGAGCACCAGGTGAGCGCGGTGGTCCTGGACCCCGCCTTCTCGGCCGCCACCGGCGCCGAGAACGATGTGGCGCTGCTCGAGCTGACTACCCCGTCCGCGCAGATGCCGATGGCGATCGCGGCGGTCGGCGAGCGGGCGATCTGGAAGCCGGGGACGCTGGCCACGATTGCCGGCTTCGGCACGACGTCACCGAGCGGCAGCGCCAAGCCGGCCACCATGCAGATCACGCATGTCCCGATCACCACTGACGCGTACTGCGCCGCGGCCTACCCGCCCGGCGCGGCCAACGAGGCGTCCAATGATGGCAGCTTCGACGCTCGTACGATGGTGTGCGCCGGCTATCCCCAGGGCGGCCACGACACGTGCGAGGGCGACTCCGGCGGTCCGCTGCTCGCCGCCACGCCGGACGGAGCCTGGCGTCTCGTCGGCTCGACCAGCTTTGGCAACAGCTGCGCCCAGCCCGGCTTTCCCGGCGTGTACGCGCGCGTGGCCGAGGGCCCGATCCGGGCCTGGATCGCCAGCCGCGTGCCCGGCGCGTTTGCGCCCGAGGCGCAGCTCCCGGGGGCCGGAGCCCGCGGGCCACGGCGGTGGGAGAACGTCCCGCCGCGCATATCGCGACTGCGCATCGATCCGCGCGTCCTGTTCGTCCCCCGCCGCGGCTCGGTGCTCGAGCCTCGGCGCGCGCGGCGTGTCCATGGCGTCGCTCCCGGCGCCGCGGTCTCCTGGCGCGACAGCGCTGTCGCCCTCGCCAGATTCACGGTCCAGCGCCGGGTGGACACGGCTGGCGGCGCGGTCCGGTGGATCTTCGTGGGCTCCTTTTTCCACGCCGATGTTCGGGGTCGAAATCGGGTGTGCTTCACCGGCCGGGTGCTGACCGCGGGGGGCGCCCATCCAGACGCAAAGGGCGCGAGGCGCGCGCGGCGCTCAGCCCTCACCCGCGCGCTGGCGCCGGGGCGCTACCGGCTCGTGCTGCTCCCGGTAACGCGACGTGGGGCTCGGGGGCGGCCGGTGAGTGTCGCGTTCACGGTCATCCGCGCTGGCCTCACCCGGTGAACCGCGGCCTGGCTCGGTGTCGCCGTTTGCGGCGGTGAACATGCCGCGCATGCTTACGCTTTGGCTTGGCCTTGGGCTTCTTCGGGCGCGGTTGCCTGCTCGGGGCCACGGCGGCTGGTGGGATCGTGCCCGGGCCGCGCACCGAGCAGGCCAGGGTGGCGGCGTTCTCGCCTGGCGCGGCCAGCGGGGGCAACTGCTCGAAGGTGGGGCGCCCGGCGCTCATCGCAGCGAGATCGAGGAAGTCGGTGACGTCGTTGGCGTTGGCGTCGCGCAGCGTGATCGCCGGGAGGTTGAACTTACGCTCGACGAGCGCCAGGATCGAGGTGTGGTCATAGACCGTGTGGCTGACGTAGCTTCGCTTGGCGTAAGGGCTGACCACCACGGTGGGCACCCGGAAGCCGTAGCGGGCAAAGCCGTCGTAGGTCGTCTCGCCGGGCTGCACGGTGGGCGGGATCGCGTCGGGGGCGAGCGCGACCGGCGGCGGCACGTGGTCGTAGTAGCCGCCGTGCTCGTCGTAGGTGAGGATGAACAGTGTTTTGGGCCACAGCGGTGAGCTGCCGAGCGCCTGCACGACCTTGGCCAGGAACGCCTCGCCGACGACGATGTTCTGTGGGTTCTCCTGCGATTGGGTGCCGAAGTCGGGATCGAGCAGGCTGAAGCTCGGCAGCGTGCCGGCCGCGGCGTCGCTGAAGAAGTCAGCGATCGGCTTCATGTGCAGCGCCGTGACCGCGGCGTCCTGCTCGGGGTACAGCTCGGCGGTCACCCCGGTCGGAAAGCTCGTGTAGTAGTCCGCCCAGCTGATGCCGTACGTGGTCAACCGATCGAAGATCGTCCCGTTGGCCGGAGCGACCAGGGTCGCGTCGGGGACGATCCCGCCGGGTGAGACGCCGATGTCGTCGGTCATGCCCGACGAGGTCGCCGCGATCAGGTAGCGGCGGTTAGGGTCAGTCTGCGCGAGACAGCTCGAGAACCAGCGGTCGGCGATCGGGAACTGGGTGGCCAGGTCGTAGGTGAACGGCAGGTCCTGCTGAGTCCAGTAGCCCATCGCCACCGCTCCGCTGTCGGAGATCACGAACCCGTCGTTGCGACCATCGGCGTACTGAATGTGCGACTGCTTCCACTCCTGGCTGGGCTTGCCCTCCAGCTGGCAGGTGGTCGGCATCCGGAAGGCGCGCTGGAGCCGGCCGTTGGCATAGGGATTGGCGGCTGTCGGTAGCCCGTCGCGGCCGAGGGTGAACCCGTCGCCTCGCGGACGTTGCTTGCGGCCTCGCCCGAGCATCCCCAAGAAGTTGTCGTAGGAGTGGTTCTCGAGCATCAGCACGACAATGTGCTCGACCTCGGGCAACATGTCGACCCCTCCGGCCGGCATGCTCGGGAACGGCAGCGAATCCGGCAGTCGAAGCGAGGAACGGCCCAGCACACGCAGCGCCTCGGCCTGGGTCGCATCAGGCGTACCCAGACCCGCCAGCGGCCCGGCCAGCCGAGGCGACGCGGCGGCGCGCCCCACCAGAGCCCCCACCGAGCCAGCTGCCACGAGACCCGCGCTGCCAGCGAGGAAGCTCCGCCGGGTCACAGCGCCGGGCCCGATCCGCGGAGACTGAGGCTCGCTCAACACCGCACTCCACGCCTGGGTAGCTGCTGACCCCTGATCACGCCACATGCACCGGTGTCCCGAGGCTGACATGGCGGGCAAGCCAGGCGTCGTCGCTCACGCGCAGGCGCATGCAGCCGTGGGAGGGATCCCCGGGAATCAGCTGCGGCTGGTAGTAGGGACCGTGGATGCCCACGACGCCGCCTCCCGGCCAATCCGTCAGCGTGGAGTAGTCAGAGGTGCCGAGCGCGTAGGGGTAGTAGCCGGACCGGGGGTCCAGTACCCGGAAGCGCTCGCGGATCCAGAAGTGACCCGCCGGAGTGGGTGTCCGCGGCGCTCCCACGCCTACCGGAGCGCTCCAGCGCCGATGACCGTTGTCAAACAGGCTCACCCGTTCGCGGCGCCGGTTGACCACGATCAGCTCGTGGGTGAGGTGAAACGCTCCCAGCGCCGATCGGGGAACCCAGCCGACGTGCCCGTTGGGACGCATCGGGATGCGCAGCTGCACCCACTCCCGGCCGTGGCGATCCCAGCTGCTGCGCAGCAGCAGGTAGACCTCGGGAAAGCCGTCCTCGGTGTACCCGTGCAGCCGGGTGATCCGGCGGGCGTGGCCATCGGGGCGCGCCCGGATCCAGGTGATAACGGCGATGTACGTCCAACGCGTGAAGGTGCGCTCATTGGAGAGCCGCTGCGGCCGGTGCACCGCGCCGGGCGCGGGCCGCCCGGGGGACGCTGGCGCCGGCGCGGGGGGCGCATTACCCGAGGGGGGCGCATTACCCGAGGGGGGCTCAGGAGACGGCGCCGGCGACCCCGGCATGGGGATCCATCCGGGGAGCGGCGGCTGGCCGACTGGTCCGCCATCCAGAGACTCGATGTGGACGGCCGCCCGTAGGCGCGTCACGGGTTGGGCCGGTGCCGCGCGCACCGGGGCGGCCGTGACAGCGGCGCTCGGCCCGATCAGCGCGGAGACGAGGACGACGAAACCCAGCAGCCATCGAGAGCGCATCTGGTTCCCGATCATACTGCTGCTCTCCTACTTGTGGCGCCGGAGCCTGCGGCGCATCGTGGCCTCCTGTCGCCGGCGCGTGCGGCGGCTGACCGGTTACGGGATCGAGGAACAGCTTGGGGTGAGGGTCGGCCACGCTGCGGTGTTTGACGTGTAGTGGATCCCGCTGTAGACGTGATCGTAGAAGCCGTCCGAGTTGTCGTAGGCGACGATCACGGCGGTGCTGGACCAGTCGGGCGTGTGCTCCAGCGCGTTGATCTGGGAGGTGATGAACCGTTGCTCGTCAAAAGGATTGGAGTAGCCGGCGTGGCCGTCCTGAAAGCCGGGCGCCTTGAGGAAGCTGACCGCCGGGAGTTGCTTGGGATCTGTGGAGGCGACAGCTTTCAGGCGTTCCGGATGGCGACGAGGTCCAACCGTACCAGCAAAACAACGACAGCAAGAGCGATACACTTTACGCATCTGGTGCTATAGGGCCCCCGCCAGACGCCGCTCAGAGCCTCTCTCAGCCGCCCTGCCGGCCGCGGCGAGCGGTCGCCGGGGGGACTCCCGGGGGCCGCGGGTCGTTGCTTGTCGAGACGCTGTTCTGGAGGGCTGGACGGTGTTTAGGTCTTGTGCGTTGGGCGCGGTGTCTCCGCAGGCGGTAGAACTGTATACGAGCGGTTAGGAAGATTGTGTCGGCTTCCGCAAGATGTGAAAAAGTTAGTTTCGGGGGCCTTCGGCCGTACGCGGATGGGTGAAATGGGGGATGATTCCGGGGTCGCTCGTTGAC
>JAABUZ0100002808.1_pt1 | contig 27793 bp, 26 predicted proteins | sample 5562091 | NCBI WGS metagenome assembly JAABUZ01 (sample SAMN12813069, study PRJNA571459) | rock metagenome | isolation source: Antarctica rocks | place: Antarctica: Victoria Land, Linnaeus Terrace sud | collected 2015-12-21 | reverse complement strand
GCTATAAATCCCATGAGATGACTCCTTCCTTGCAGGTGTGGCGTCGTGCGATCGTCGTAAATCCCAGGAGGCCACACAGAGCGGTTTGGAGTCATCTCATCGCTTTTTCCGTATCTAAACCGTATTGCGCTTAAAGGAGAAAAATCGTGACCGATAGTAAAGAGACGGTACGGCGGCTCGTGGACGCCGCCAACGCGCGCGACTGGGAGGCTCTGCTCGCGGTCTGCGCCCCCGACGTCACCCTGATCCACCCCCTGGTCGCGACCCCCTACCTCAACCAGGAAGGGGTGCGTGAGTTCTTCATGACCTCGGCCGACGCGCTGCCCGACCAGTATTTGCACGTCGACGTCGTGATGGGCGAGGGGGATGTCGCCTGCCTGGAAGGACGCATCACAGCGACCGAGGACGACGAGCCCGTCGTAACGCCGTGCGCTTTTTTCTTTACGCTGCGCGACGACCTCATCCACCAGATTCGCATGTACTACGACACCGCCACGCTCAGCGACGGCGAGTACGAAGAATACGAGTAGACAGCAGCCTCGGCGGTCCCCCAAAAAGGCTATTGCGACCGCTCCCATCCTCATCTACCCTGGGTCACATAGACAATGGGCGTGCGATGTGCGGGAGGGGGCGGACCATGAGTGCTGCTAAGGGACGATATGAGGAGTTCGGGACGACGCCGTGGACGGGGATTGCTCTGGCCATTGTTCTGGCGGCGGCCATAGGCGGCTCGCTCTTGCACCCGCGCTCGACCGCCGCGCCCGCGCCCCTGCGCGCCGTCCCCGCGGCGATCGTACAGCATCGCTAAAGAGTTGCCAGGACACGACAGGGGGGGCAGGGCCGCTTAAGCGGCCCTGCCCCCCCTGTCGTGTCCTCATGGTCTTCTAGCGGCGCGCGGTCTGGCTCTAGCTAGCCGGCTGGTTCCAGATCCCGCTGATGGTCTTGTGCGTACCATCGATCGCGGCCTGCTCGTTGAACGTGCCGAAGCCGCCGTCCTGTCGGTACTCCTGGAGTACCAGTTGCGGCATCAGATTCTGGATCTGCATCACGAAACGCGCGTTGTCGGACAGGTTGCGCGCGCACAGGTCCGCCGTCTCCTGATCGTTGAAGGCCAGGGCCGTCGTCTGCAGCATAAGATAGGCGATGGTAGCCTGATTGATCGCCGTATAGTCGTCGCGCAGGTCCTTCGAGGCCTCCTCGTTGCGCACCTGATCGTAGAGACCGGCCGCCACGCCGGCGACCGCGGCGACGGCCTGCTTGACGGGGTGCGTCGGGCTGCCGCCCAACGCCTGTAGGCGGGCGTCCAGGCTGTCGAGGTGGCCTTGCAAGGTAACGCGGAACGTCGTCACCTGCTGGAAGGCCTCGGGGTGGCCCTGCTCGAACCCCTTGACCTGCTTATCGATCGCCTGCAGAATGTGCGACTCCAACGCGTGCATGTCGCCCAGATACTTCGTGATCGTCTGGACCTCTTTTGATTGCGACTGCGATTGCGTCATGAAATCGTTCCTCTCTTCTTTTCTTCATTTATCGTATCGCTCGTCTGTATCAAGGGGGCTTGTGTCTGACACACGCTGGTCTACTCAGGCAAGAACTATGCCCACTGTCTCTCTTACCCCGACTCCCCTTACAAGGGTAGGTTTTTGTGTGGAGGGGTGAGCAGCGATGCTGCTCACCCCTCCACACGCGTGGGAACACGGAGGGCGTCGCCCTCCGACCCTCCCTCGCGCGTCAAACCTACCCCTAAGAGCCCCGACTCCCTCGCTCCCGCGTTAGAAAAGGCTAGATGAGCCGACGGTCCCGCGGAGCCGGGGACTAGTCCGCGGCGAAGCGCGGGCCGTGGGTGAGGAGCGAGGGTTTCTATGCGTCGATGCGCAGTCGGCGCACGCTTTGCACGACGGCAAGGTCTTTGACGCGCGCGAGAACGTCGTCCGGAACCGGAGCGTCGACGCCCACGACCATGAGAGCCATGCCCTGCGGCGCGTCGCGGCCGACCTGCATGAAGGCGATGTTGATGCCCGACTCACCCAGGAGTTGGCCGACCGCTCCGATCAAACCGGGCCGGTCGTGGTGCCGCGTGACGAGCCACTCGCCCGAGGACAACGGCAGATCCAGCCGATACCCGTTGATGGACAGCAGGTGCGCCTGGCCATGCACGACGACGCCCGACAGATCGACGGCGTGGCCCTCGTCGCGCTGCAAGCGTAGGTGTAGCGCCCCGCGATACCCCCCTTCGGGAGCCGAACTGGAGCGGAGCTCCTCGATCTCCATACCGCGCTCCTCGGCGACGAGGCGCGCGTTGACCGTGTTGACGCGCTCGGCGGTCACCGTGGCGAAAACGCCGGTCAGGGCGGCCGCGACGAGCGGCCCCGTTTCGAGTTCGGCCAGCTCGCCGCTGACGCTCAGCCGCAGCGCCGCCAACGGCCCCTGGTCCCACCGCACGGCCAATTCACCCAGCGCGCGCGCCAGTTCCATATACGGCGCTGGCGTGTCGTTCGCCCCCCCCGACGTCACGGGAGCGTTGACCGCCGTCCCGACCGGCGCGCCCGCCAGCGCCGCGAGGGTCTCGCGCGCCGTCCCCAGCGCGACTTTGACCTCGGCCTCGTGCGTCGCCGAGCCCAGGTGCGGGGTCGCGACGACACGCGGGTGTCTGACCAGCGGGTGCGCGGAGTCGCGGATCGGCTCGCCCACGAAGACATCGAGAGCGGCCCCGGCGATATGCCCGTTCTCCAGCGCCGCCAGTAAGGCCTCCTCGTCGACGATACCGCCGCGCGCGCAATTGATGACGCGCGCGCCCTCCGGCAACAGAGCGAGGACGCGCGCGTCGATCATTCCGCGCGTCTCACCGTTGAGCGGCGTGTGGACGGTGACGATGTCGACCTGGCGCGCCAGTTCGTCGAGGGACCCGCACAGTGGCACGTGTAAACGTTCGGCGACCTCGGGCGCGATGTAGGGATCGTAGGCCAGCACACGTAAAGAGAGGCCCTGCGCGCGCCGCGCCACCTCGCCGCCCACGCGGCCCAGCCCGACGACCCCCAACGTCTTGCCGGCCAACTCCATGCCCAGAAAGGCGCCGCGGTCCCAGCGGCCCGCGCGCAGTGACGCGTTGGCCTGCGGAAGGTTGCGCACGAGGGCGCACAAGAGCGATATCGTGTGCTCGGCCGTGGTGACCGTGTTGCCGGTGGGCATATTGAGCACGAGCACGCCATGACGCGTCGCGGCGGGCACGTCGATGTTGTCGATCCCCACCCCGGCGCGCGCCACCACCCGGAGGGACGACGAGGCTCCCAGGACCGTCGCCGTCACCCGCGACTCACTACGCACCACGAGTCCCTCGTAGCTCCCCTCGGCCAGCGCCGCCGCCAGGGTCGGCTCGTCCAGGCCGCGCCGCACGTCCACGTCCGCCCCGGCCCGTAGCGCCTCCATCCCCTCGGCGGCGAACACATCCGCCACCAGGACACGGGGCCGCGCGCCCTGTGCAACCGTCATACTTGTGTGCCTCCTCCCACGCCCCACGGTCTCGCGCGAACCGCGCATCAAATGTTCACCCGTTCACCCGCCATTGTCCCATATCCGGCGCGCGATCATTGTCCCATATCCGGCGCGCGATTCCGTGCGCGGGCTCCACCTGAAGACCCGTCAGGATCCGTGATCCGCCATGGCCCCGCAGGGTCAGGCCGTCGAGGGAAGCGCGGTACAGGTCGTAGGGAAGCGCGGTACAGATGGTACAATGAGCAAGAACAATGGCAGTAGGCCCGGGTGGGCCCTCTCAGGGGAACGGCTACGTATTATGCTCGTCAAATGCATCGTCGAGAGCGTCCGCATCAACCTGGCCCACAACACCAGGGTGGTCATCCTGAAAGACTCGAAGATCGAGCGGTACCTGCTCATCTGGATCGGCGAAGACGTCTCCTACGCCATCGCATCTGAGTTGCAAGGGGCGCACTATGAGCGTCCGCTCACGCACGATCTGCTTCATACCATCATCGATCGCCTCGGGGGTGAACTGACCGAGGTTGTCATCAACAACATGGAGAACGACGTCTACTACGCCCTCGTCACGTTGCAACAGGGCGACACGACACTGCAAATCGACGCGCGGCCCAGCGACGCCATCGCGCTCGCGGTGCGCACGGACGCCCCCATCTACGTCGAGGAGGACGTCCTTGCGCAGTACGCCGTGACCGTCTCCACGGGGGTAGCCGAGGAGGAAGACAAGCTCGGCGTCTTCCGCGACTTCGTCAACCAGCTCGACTTTTAGCTAGCGCCGAACCATCGGCTAGCCCTTGACGACGAGGACAGGGCACGGCGCGTGGTCGATGAGGAAACGGGCCTCTTTGCCGATCGATTTGGGGCCGACCTCGCGCCCGTGCACGAATACGACGAGAACGTCGGCCCCTTCCGCGTCGAGCAGAGCCCGTATCTCGTGCTTGGGTCCCCCTTCGAGTAGGAGCGTCCGCACCGATGCCGCGCCCCATCCGGCCGCCACCGCCGCCGCGCCGGTCAGCGCGCGCTCACCCGCGTCACGATCCGTGGCGCGCATGCGCTCCCCGCCCGCGCTCGGCGGGCCGGCGCGCAACAGACGCCGTCCGGCGGCGCGCTCCCACTCTTCGCGCCCACCTGTATTCAGGACATGGACCAGGAGCGCCTCGGCACCGCGCACGGCGAGTAACTCCGGGACACGCCCCAGCGGCGTCTCCGCCATCCGCTCATCCAGCGCTATGACAACACGCATCGCGGCCCCCTCATCGCGGCCCCCTCATCGCGGCCCCCTCATCGCGGCCCCCTAATCACGAGTCGTAAGCAGCGCGCCCCGGTCATACCCTTGTCGTCGACGAAGGCTTGTACCGTAGCCTCACTAGCCTAGCCTACCAAACCGCTTACAACTCGTCACTCGCGACTCACGACTATGGCCGGCCGGCCAGAACCCGCGCCTCCGCCGCGCTCAACGCCCTGTTATATATGCGCACGTCGTCCAGGCTCCCTTTGACGTACTCGTGCCCGCCGGACCATCGTCCGAACTGGAGTTGGACCGGCGCGGCGGACTGCGGGGTCACGGTTGAGTTGGCCCGCGAAACGCCGTCGACGTAGAGACGGTGCGTCGTCCCGTCGAAGGTATACACGTAGTGATGCCATGCGTTCGAGGATGGCGGCGCGGTCGACACCAGCCACGTCCCGCCCCACTGCCATACCCCAACACGGCCATTCCGGAAGCCCGGTTGGACGCCCGCGTGCGCCCCATCATTCGTGAGCGACAGGGCATCCGCGACCCCATTCGGAATAGTCGGGACGTTGAGCCACCACGAAACGCTCTGCGGCGCGTTGGCCGCCGGCAGACCGTTGGCGCTGGCCGAGACATAGCCCGTACCGTCGTCGAAAACGAGCGCGGATCCGAAGCGCCCCGCCGTCCACGTCACGCCGCCGACGAGCGTCCCGACGTTACCGTTCCCGGAAAGATCGGTCGTCACGCCGCCCGTCCCCTCGTCGAACGGCCAGACGCCGACGAGCCCGGCGAGCGGCGCCGGGGTGATCGCCACGTGGTCGAACGTTGCCGTACTCAGGGCGTTGTTGTTGTGCGCCGTAACGGCGAGGCCGACGTAGACCGTGGCGGCCATGGACACGGTATCGGACCCCGCCCCTCTCCATGTCACGCCGTCGGACGACACGTATCCTGTCAGAGTGTCGCCAAGGCGAACGAGGCGTACCCAGTAGGGCGCCGTCACACTCGGGCCGGCCGTATGCGCGGCATAGCCGCCGGTGGCCGCGCGACGTTGGAAGGCCGCGCCGTTGCCCGGCGTGACGACCATGTCGGCGTAGCGCGAGTCCGCCGCGAGCGTCTCGCGCATCATCACCCCCGCCTTGGCCCACGGATCGGTCGCGATCTGGCTGGCGACACGCGCCACGATCTGCCCGTCGCCCGTGAGCGTTTGATACACGTCGTGGAAGGCGTCGGCCGTGTTCCAAATGTCCGCGCCCGAGCCCGCGACGGTGAAGGTTCCGTTGGCGTAGCTCGCGCTCCCGGCGTGGCCGACGCTCCCGATGTCGCTACTCGTAAATGGGCTTGGGATAGACGAGGGCGTCGCCGTCGCCGGGACAGGGGTAGGCGTCGCCGTCGCCGGGACAGGGGTAGGCGTCGCCGTCGCCGGGACAGGGGTAGGCGTTGCCGTCGCCGTATTAGTGGCTGTCGGCGCGGGCGCTGTGTTCGTCGGCGCGGGCGCCGTGTTCGGCGGCGTCGCGGGGATAGGGGTAGGCGTCGGACTGACCGGAAGTCCGTAGGCGCTGAGCGCGCCGCTCCCATCCGTGATATAGAGGACGCCGTTGACGACGATAGGGCTCTCCCAATGGATGCCGCCCAGTGAGTTGTCCTGCCAGAGCACGGAACCCGTCGTCGGATCGAGCACGTGAATCCCGTTAAAAACCGCGTAGTAGAGGACCCCGTTGGCCACGAGCGGCGACGTTCCTCCGGTCGAGTTCCGCCACGCCAGATGGAGGCCGGGAACGCCGCCGCTATCGACGACGAGCTGGAAGGCGCTGACGCCGTTGTCGTTGGACACGAACACCCATGTTGTCCCACTAGGGTCGACCCACATGGCGGGGGTAGGAAGCACCTCGTTGCCCTGCGGCACGTTGATTTCCGGTCCCACCTCGCCGCCCGTGTGACCCGGCCCCCCCTGCCCGCTTAGATTATCGAGGTTCACAAGCCGCAACTCGCCGTCTTTCCCGGCCTGCAGCGCCAGGTGTTGCACGCGACTCGCGGCCGGGACCGGCAAAATGACCGGCGACGTGCTCCCGAGGTCGGCGTCGTCGGCCTGCAGTTGCTGATAATCCGCCGGCGTATAGCTGTCCAGAGGGCCGCCGCCGACGCCCGTCCCGCCGGGCGCAAGCGCGAGAATACTATCGCCCCAGTCGTGGCTCGTCGGGTTATAGTCGCCGTTACCTGTCGAGAAGTAGATCTTATCGGTCGCGGGGTCGTAGACGACCCCGGGGCGCGACCACACAGCCGTCTGCGTCTGTGTACAGTCGGGCGTACCGGGCTGTTCGACGAAGTGCGCCGCCTGATTGCCGCAGTTGGCGTTGAAGACATTTTGCGAACCATCCGCCAGGTTGATAGTCGTGACGTGACCTTGATAGTCGCCGCGATCGCCGGGGTAGCCCGCCTGTGCCACGTACAAGTAGCTCACCCCGTTCCGCGCCGTGGCGACTGCAAGGGCCGAGGACCCCTTTTCTTCGAAGGCTTTGAGGGTCGTCATCTCGGGCCAACCGCCGCTTATAACCTCCGAGCCATCGCCGACGGCGTACTTGTGGACCTTGCCGTCGAGGCCATAGCTGTAGACGTACTGCCGGTTCGGGTCAATCGCCGGCGACGAGGTCGTATAACAGACGCTGGAGCCGTTATTGATATGGCACGAGCCCGCACCGTACGGGCGCGCCCAAACCCGCGCGCCCGTATGGGCGTCGAGGGCCTCGGTATACCCGTCCTTGGTCGTGAGGAACATAAGATCCTGGGTTCCGTTGGCGGTCGATACGGCGCTCAGGTAGACGGGCGCGCCATCCTCCGTGCCGAGGAGCGACGCATGAAAGAGGCGTTGCAAACCGCCGACGTTGGCCCGCGTAAGCGTCGCCTCATAGGTGTTATCCCCGCTATGGCGCGCGTCGCCGCCGAACTGGGTCCAGTCGTAGCTAGCGGGGGTGGACGCTGTCGCCACCCCCGCGTGAACCGCTCCGACCGATCTCACGCCGCCAAGTAGCAGCGCGAGCGACAGCACGGCGCCTAGACGCCCTCCAGTACCCAATAGTGTCGACGCTCGCCATCCTCCGCGACATCGTCGTACACACCACGATACATATCGAAGGATCAGAACACGGGCTGTCATGTCGCTCCCTTTCAGGCAGAACGACGGCCCCTTCGGCAACCGTCCTCACGCGCGCCTGAACGCTTCTCATCAAAGGCCGGCCCGACAAAGTCGTTGTCAATTTTACTCGTCATTCTTGCCGACCTTGTCACATCGTAGCATCAAACGGGACGCCGTGTCTATAACAGTCGCCAGTTACCGAATATTTCTGACCCTATCCCCTCGTGATCATGCGCTATTCGCACTTTCACAACACTGTGTCGCATTTAAAACTTGGAATTGTTGTTTTTTCACGATGCCGTATCGTGTCTACGCCTCACACCCTATGAGACGATGAGACCCAGGATGAGCGCCGCCGCCGCCAGCATGAGCGGCGTGACGAGCAGGCCCAGGCGCAGGTACTGCAACGAGGAGACCCGTAGCCCGCGCTGGCGCAGCAGCAGCAGCCAGAGCATGGTGGAGAGCGAGCCGGTCGTCGTCAGATTCGGTCCGAGGTCGCAGCCCAGGATCGCGCCGTACACCAGCGCGCGCCCCGTCGCGCCGGTCGCGTGGTGAGCGGCGCCGATGGCTTTGAGGAGCACCAGAGCCATCGGCAGATTGTTGATCAGGTTCGTCCCCACGGCGCTCACCCCGATGCTCAGGAGCGCGGTCAGCGGCGCGTTGCCGTCCGCGGCGGTTAAAAGGCGTCCGAAGGGGGCGATGAGGCCGGCCCGCTCGACACCTTCCACCACGACGAAGAACCCGCCGACAAACGGGAAGATGCTCCACGAGAAGTCGCGCGCGAAGCGCCGCGCGTCGACGCAACGTAGCGCCGCGGCCCCGCTCAGCAGCGCCGCGGCCCCGACGACCGCGACGATGCCCAGCTGTACCCCCGCGACGCCGCCCACGACGAAGGCTGCGGCGAGCAGCCCGAGGACCGCCGCGGTATAGCGGAAGAAAAGCGGATTGGGCTCCGGCCCTTCGGTGGGCGCGCGCAGCAGCGCGGGATCGAAACGGCCGCCGATACGGCGACGGAATATGAGCAGGAAGACGGCGATGTTGACCAGGATCGCGACGAGACTGGGCAAGAGCAGGTAGCGCAGAAATCCCGCCGTCGTCAGCCCGAAGCGCTCGCCGATCACGAGGTTGATCGGGTTGCTGACCGGGAGGGTCAGCGACGCGGTGTCGGCGATAAAGGTACACGCGAACATATAGGGGAGCGGATCGAGTTCGAGCAACCGCACGACGCTGTAGACGACCGGGGTGAGGATCAGCGCGGTCGCGTCGTTCGTCAGGAAGGTCGAGATGAGCGCGCCGAGGCCGAAGACGTTGAGGAAAAGCAAGCGCCGGCTACCGCGCGAGAGACGCGCCGCCTGAAGGGCCAGCCAGGTGAAGATACCCGCTTGCTCGGCCAGGGCCGTCACGGTCAACATGCCCAGGAAGAACAGGAAGATATTCCAGTTGCCGGCCAGGAGACCGAGCGCCGCGCCGAGCGGCACGAGGCCGGTCGCGACCATCAGCGCGGCCCCGACAACGGCGACTAGCCCCTCGTTGATCCCGCGCGGGCGCGTCAAGACGGTCACGAGGGTGGCGATGAAGATGGCGAGGGCGAGCACAGTCATCCCCACTAGTATAGTAGGCCGTCGCGCTAATCGGCGCGACGGCCTACTATACTACATGCTTCCACGTTGATACCGCGGAACGGGTGACGCTTGGTCGCGGACTTTTAGCCCACACCTGCTCGTTTGGAAGCATGTGACCGCGAATTTCTATCCGGCGCCTGCTTGTTGGACGCATGTAGCGGGGGCCAATGGGGACCAATCAGGAATCAGGGGGACGGACCTACGCGGAGAGGGCGGTCGCCGAGCCCAGGGCGTCACGCAGCATATGGTAGGCCGAAATACGGCGGCCGCCCGCCACGTGGCGGGTATCGCGCGCCAGGGCCAGGTGCTGCCGCGCTTCCAGCGGATAACATAGGCGGCACGGTGGGGGCGGCAACGTGCGGTCGATGTGCTCCTCGAAGCCGCTGCCCCCACAGGCGCTACACGTACGGTGCATGGGCTGCCTCCCTTTCGTCACACCACTTCCCCCTATGCAGGGCGTCCTTCACGGGACATGTGGGTACAGCTACATCGTAAAGGGGCCGCGGCGTCCACGCCTACGGATAGAGCGCACAGAAGTTCGCGGACGCCTCCGTCACTCCCTTGCGCCCTTGGGGGTGTACCCCAGAATTGTGAAGCTCGTGCGTGGCTCGTCAGGCGGCCCACGACAACCCGAGCGCGCATCTCACTTTCTTGGGAGACACTCGCCCTTTCAGCGATGATGCGGGCGGACATGGTAGGATTGTAGGCTGTGAAAGATGTGTAAGGGGGAGGAATAGAGGGATGACGAGCGCCGAGCCGGGAGACGGCACGGGACCGCTGCTCTCGGTGTTGATGCCGGTGTACAACGAGGAGCGGACGCTACGGCGGGTCGTCGAGGCGGTGTGCGCGGTCGACATCGACAAGGAGATCATTCTCGTCGACGACGGCTCACGCGACGGCTCGGGGGCGCTGATCGACGCGCTGGCCGACGGGGAGCGCGTGCGCGCCTACCACCACCCGCGTAACAGGGGCAAGGGGGCCGCCGTCCGCACCGCCGTCGACCACGCCCGCGGCCAACTCGTGCTGATCCAGGACGCCGACCTCGAATACGACCCCAACGACTATCACACCCTGGTGGCCCCCATCCTGGAGGGCAAAGCCGACATCGTCTTCGGGAGCCGGGCGTTCACGAGCCATACGGCCTACTCGTTCTGGTTCGTGATGGGCAACCGACTCGTCACGCTGGCGACGAACGTGCTGTACGACTGCTACATCAGCGACATGGAGACGTGCTACAAGGTCATGCGGCGCGAGGTCGCGCGGGGACTCCATCTGGAGAGCCGCGGGTTCGAGATCGAGCCGGAGATCACGGCCAAGCTCGTCAAAGCCGGCCACCGCATCTACGAGGTGCCCATCAGCTACGCCGCGCGCAGCAGGGAAGAGGGCAAGAAGCTTACCTGGACCGACGGCCTCAAGGCCATCCGCACCCTCGTGCGCTACAGATTTAGCGACTAACACCGGACCCGCAGCCCGCGATCGCGGGCCGCGATGATCGCAAGCCCCTATCTCACCACGCCGTCCTACCCCACCACGCCGTCTTTTGTCTCGCGCACCGCGGGACGAGCGCGCCGAGGTCCTGGCGCGCGCGTTTGGCCGTCGACGCCACGCAGGCGACCACTGTGTCGTCCGCGAACGTCTCGGTCCGCTCCGCCGCAGCCGTGGCCCGTTCCCCCAATACTCGGCTCACCTCCTGAGCCTGCCGCGCCAACTCCTCCAGCCGCGCCAACTCGGCCGCCAACGCCGCGCGTTCCTCGGCGAACGACATCGATCCCTCCTCGGTAGCCACTGGCTACGGGCCGCTTAGGGGCCACGTACTACTCGTTCGAGTACCCGCACAAATGGTCCGTTCGAGGCTCCTGCTCGTGACCATTTCGCCCGTATGATGGCCTCACGGTTAGAGGATACAGGGAGGTCATCAGAACAGCCATGATCGACATACACCATTACATGGGACCCGAGGCGGAGAGCGGTCCGACGACGGGCGCGGCCACAGCGGACGACAGCGCGGAGCTGCTGGTAGAGGACCAGGGAGCGGACCAGGCGGACCAGGCGGACCAGGCGGACCAGGCGGACCAGGCGGTGGCCGCGGAACTGACGGCCCCGGTCGCGTCGTCGCTCGCGGCGCAGCAGGGTATGACGCGCGACGAACTCGTCGTCAAATACACGCCCCTGGTCCACCACATCGTCCGGGGGCTCCAGTTCAGCCTGCCGCCGATGCTGGACACCGACGACCTGGTGAGCTACGGCACGATGGGCCTGCTCAACGCCATCGAGCGCTTCGACACGGCGCACGGCGTCAAATTCCAGACCTACGCCGCGACGCGCATCCGCGGCTACATTATCGACCAGTTGCGCGCGCTCGACTGGATACCGCGCTCGACACGCCAGCGCACCCGCCAGATCGAGCGGGCGCGGGACGAGTTGGTGCGGACGCTCGGGCGTCTCCCCACCGCCGACGAGGTGGCGCGGCACATGGGGCTGGGGCGCGCCAAGTACGACCAGGCCATGCGCGACGCGTCCACCGTCACCCTCTCGCTCGACGCCCTGCTCTATCCGGCCGCGGACGACGCGCCCGGCAACCTGCTCAGCAGCGTACAGGACGAGTCGAACCCATCGCCCGACGCGTCGCTCGAAGCGCACGACCTCCAGGTCACGGTGTCCTCGGCCCTCGACACACTCTCCGAGCGCGAGCAGCGCCTGCTGCGCCTGTACTACTTCGAGGAGCGCACGCTACACGAGATCAGCCGCGTGCTCGAGGTGTCGGAATCGCGCGTCTGCCAACTCCATACCCAGGCGCTCAAGCGGCTACGCACCGTCATCGCCGCCTGACGCGAGAGCGCACCCCATCCATGTCGTCCATGTCGTCCATGACAGGGCGGACCCCTGGAATACGGGGGTCCGCCCTGTCATGATCTATTCACGCCCCGTGTGCGTATTATTAACACGCCCCCAATTGGGCCGATACATACGATAGACACAACGCGGCCGACAAGGTATGATTAGACAGAATATAGTGGCGAGGCCACATTTTAGGAGGAGGCAACCCAGATGTTCCTTTCGCACGCCCCCGAGTTGATCATCGTCCTGATCATCGCGCTCGTCGTCTTCGGACCGAAGCGCCTGCCCGAGTTGGGTTCATCCCTCGGCAAAGGTATCCGCGAGTTCAAGAAGGCGACCAACGAGTTGCAAGACACCATGAACGTCCACAGCGAGTCCACGACGTCGCTCCCGCCCGAGCAGCCCCGCTACACGGCGACCGACTACGTTGCGCCGACTCACACGCCGGCCGAGTTCACTGCAGTCACCCCGACCCCGACCCACACGCCGGCCGCGCACGTCGAGGCCGAGGCTCCGCGCGTCTAGGCCCCGACGCCCACCAGATACGCGAACAGACGAGGATCAAGAGCAACAGGGGCGCCGCCAAAGGTTGGCGGCGCCCCTGTTCATGACGGACAACGGCACGAAACACCCTAGACGACGGACTGACGGACTAGTAGAGGTTTAAGGCAATGGCTAGTGTGCGCAACTTCCTGGCGCTCAACGACGACGATCCCAAGGAGATGACGGTCGTTGATCACCTCGACGAACTGCGTCGCCGTCTCATCATCTGCATCCTCACCGTCACGGTCGGCTCCGTCGTCGGGTGGTTCGCGGCTAGGCCCGTCTATCTGGCTCTCACCAGACCTCTCTTCCCGTATATACATCGCTCCGGGCAAGAACATGTCACGATTGTTCTACCGAAGATTACGTCCGGTTTCACTCTGCTGCTCGAAATTGCCGTCGCGATAGGCATTGCGCTGGGGCTACCGGTCCTGCTGTATCAGGCATGGATGTTCGTCGCTCCCGCAGTGTCCGTCAAAGCGCGGCGCTACGCGATACCGTTCGTGCTGATGGGCATTCTCCTCTTCGCGATCGGGGCGACGGTGGGCTATTTTCTCTTCCCCCGCGTGATAGGTTTCCTCGTCGGCATAAGTACCGGCTTAGATGGGGCGCAATTCTTCTTACAATTGCCCGAGTACGTGTCGCAGTTCGCGCTGGTGATGCTCATTTTCGGGGCGATCTTCGAGATGCCGGTCATCCTGACGTTCCTGGCGCAGATCGGCGTCGTCACCTCGCGCTTCCTGCGCAAACACCGTAAGCACGCCGGCATGATCGGATTGATCTCAGCCATGATCATCACGCCTGGGGCCGACCCCTTCACCCCCTTTATCACCGCGGCGATAGTCTACCTGCTCTACGAGTTCAGTATTATCCTGGTGCGCGCGATACATCGCTAAGAAAGAGCACGTTCACGGCACGTTGATGACGTTGGGGTTGGAGGCGCCCGTAGCCGTCGTGGTCACGGGGCCCGTGCCGGCGAGATCTTTATCCCGCGTGAAGAAGGTCTGCAAGATCTGGCGCGCCTTAGGCGCCGCGATGACGGAGCCTTCGCCGCTGCCCGCCGCGTGCTCGACCATGACGATGAGGGCGATGCGCGGGTGGTCGGCAGGGGCCAGGGCCGCGAACCAGGCGTCGGGCTGGCGCCCATCGCCCGTCTGCGCCGTCCCCGTCTTCCCGGCGACCGACCACGGGAAGCCGGTGAACACGTTCGTCGCCGTCCCGGTCGGCTCCGTCGTCACCCCGCGCATGGCCTTGAGGATGTCCTGGAGGCGCCCCGCGCTCAGGGGCAGCGTGCGGGCTACCGTGGGCGGAAAGTCGCGCACCGTCGCCCCGGTGGACGCCGTGACGCGGTCCACGACGCGCGGGCGGTACATCACGCCGCCGTTGCCCAGCGCGGCGAGCATCTGCGCCGCCTGCAACGGGGTCACCAACAGGTTGTCCTGCCCGATCGCCAGGTCCACGGGATCGCCGGGGTACCAGGGACGTTTCAGCTGCGTCTGGGTGTAATGGGGGTCGGGCACGACGCCGGGCGCCTCGACCACGCCGCTGATCCCCGTCGTCGCGCCGAAGCCCCAGGAACGGGCGTAGTCGGGCAGCAGGTAATGGTTCTTGTTGTCGAGCTGCTGCCCGATCTGGTAGAAGCAGGTGTCGCACGACTGCACCAGGGCCTCGTGCAGCGACACGATGCCATGGCCGGCGGCCAGCCAGTCGTGTTTGGGATTGCCCGGCCCGAGGCCGTACCAGACGGCCGGTCCGGGGACGGTCGCATCGATCGTGTAGCCGTCTTTCTCGAGCGCCGCCCCCGCGGTCACTACTTTGAAGACCGAGCCGAGCGGGTACTGACCGGCGGCGGCGCGGTTGAGGAGCGGGGCGCGCGGGTCGTTGGCGAGCGCCGCGTACGCGCTGGGGTCGAGGCCGGCGGCGAAGCCGTTGGGGTCGAATGCGGGCGTGCTGACCATAGCCAGCACCGCGCCATCGGAGGGACGCAGCGCCACGACCGCGCCGACCGTGCCGGTCAGCGCCTGCTCGGCGGCGGCCTGCAACGTCGCGTCGAGCGTTAGATGCACCGTCGCGCCGTCCTGTTTCGGCTGTCGCTTGACGACCGCGTCGATGTACTGGAAGTCCGGCGGCGTGGCGATGGCGAGCTTGGCCCCATCGCGCCCGCTCAGGTAGCCGTCGGCCCACGCCTCCAGCCCCGCGCTACCGTGTCCGTCGGTCGAACGGACGTAGCCGAGCAGCGGCGCCGCCAGCATGCCCCGCGGGTAGATGCGGCGCGCCACGGCGTCGCCCGGATTCTGGTTGACGTAGAGGCCGTTGTTCTGCTGCTCTATCCGCACCTGTGGCGGCACGGTGTTCCACTGCGCGTCGGTGACGGTGTCGATCGGTACGAGATCCTCGGGGTGCGCGACCGCCCAGGACACGTTGATCTTGGCCAGGATATCGCCCTCCGGCCGGTGCAGCCACCCCGCCAGAAAGCGCACGAGACCTTTCTGGTCGCGCATGTTCTGCCGCACCACGCCGACCTGGAGCATTTCACCCTCGAAAGCCAGCGGGCGCCCCAGGCGATCGACGATACCGCCGCGCCGCGACGGCTCGGGATAGAGATGCACGCGGTAGCCGCCGAGACCGGGGAAGATGAGATTGGGGGTCCAGCCGACCCCCCAATGCCCCCCGTCGTCGTGCAGCGGCATCGTCGTGGTATAGCTGATCGGGCCGACCGCGGTCGTGTCCATCGACACAGTGTAGGTGACGGCGGCGCTGTCGCCCCGCGCGTTCGCGGCGAGTATAGCGGGACGCACCCCGGTGATCGTCGACACCGCGGCGATCCCGGTGTAGCGCTTGGTGAACGCCGTCTCACTGATACCCTGTTGCGCCGCGACCGAGAGGTCACGATACATCGCGCCGTAGCGGCCGGCGGCCCAGGCCGCGAGGAAGCTGTGCGCCCGCGCCATGGCCCCGGTCGCGTCGCCGCTAGAAGGGGCGGGCCGAGTCGGCGCGGGCGTAACCACATGCACGGCCGTCGGGATATCGACGACCGGCGGTTGCAGGGCCGGACGCAATACATAGGACCAGACGCCCCACCCGGCGAGGGCGACCACGAGCACGCCAAGCAACTTTGCCATAGTAATTCCTAACCGTCGATCAGACTCTTTTCCCACCCCGCAGGATACAGGCTTTGCGACTAAGGATATAGCCGCCGCCCTGGTGAGGGCCAAGGCTTGTGAATTATCCGCGGGACCAAGGCGTACGACGTTGCGTAGGGGCGGATAGTTATCCGCCCTCGGCGCGAGCGGGCGGATAACTATCCGCCCCTACGATAATTCACGCGCCCTGCTCGTGAGGCCTACGGCTCCTGAATTATTGGTGAGCGCGAGAGGGGACGCGCCGGTGGTAGCGCCGACGCTACCAATGGAATGGGGCGCGGTGTGCGACAATACACGTGCGCATCCATGACCCGTGGCATGGCGTCTGCCATTATCGTCGTCATGGACCGAAGGCTACGCGCCCGCGTCGGCCTACGACCCTGCTAGCACAACGGAGAATACGAGTGTCATTCTTAGGAAATATCTTGCGGCGTCGGGTCATGAACCTGCGCATCCTCTCTCCGGTCGATCGGATCCGGCTCGTCACCAAGGCTCCCAGCCTGATCCGCCTCTCTTACCGTCTGCTGCGCGATCCGCGCGTGCCGATCCTGCCCAAGGCGCTGACCGTGGCCGCGATCGTATTCGTCCTCTCGCCGATCGACGTACCGGGCTGGATCCCCGTCATTGGGCAAGCCGGCGACATATTGGTGATCGTCAACGTGCTCGACTTCTTTATCACGTCGGCGCCGCGCCACATCGTGCAGGAACACATCACGGCGCTTGGCCTCGAGGGCAAATTCAAAATTTGACCGGACAAAAGACCGAGTTGACCGAGCATACGACGGGGCATACGGAGTTTGCCTCCCTCGCCGACGGCGCGCGCCGGCTCGGGCTCGCGCTGGACGACGAGCAACTGGCCCTCTACGCGGGCTACCGTGATGAACTGCTCGACTGGAACACGCGGATCAACCTCACCGCCATCACCGACCCGGCCCTCGTGCTCACGCGACATGTCCTCGACGCGCTTACGGTCGTGCTGACCCTCTCACCGGAGGACAGGGCGCGCCCGTTGCGCGTGATCGACGTGGGCGCGGGGGCGGGCCTGCCAGGGCTCGCCCTCAAAATCGCGCTGCCGCACTGGCGCGTCACCGAGCTCGACTCGGTCGGCAAAAAGACCCGTTTCGTCGCCCATGCCGTTGAGACGCTGAGACTGGACGGGGTGACCGTGTTGACGGCCCGCGCCGAGGACGCGGCGCGCCAGGACGGCCAGCGTGAGGCCTATGATCTCTGCCTGGCGCGCGCGGTAGCCCCACTACGCGTCCTGGCCGAGTACACGCTTCCCTTTTGCCGCGTCGGCGGCCTGATGGTGGCCATGAAGAAGGGGCGTATCACGGACGAAGTCGCCGCGGCGCGGCGCGCGGTCGGGCAGGTGGGGGGAGCGATCGAGCGGCTCGTGCCGGTTCCGCCGCTGGCCGATCTTGGCGACGACCGCGTGCTCGTCCCCTGTCGCAAAGTTCGCCCGACCCGTCCCGATCTCCCGCGTCAGGCCGGCGCCCCCTCGCGCCACCCGCTCTAACCCCACTACATTACTACGAGGACCCGGAGACAATCGGCCTATCTATCCGTTCTCGGGAGCGCCGTCCGGCTCAGGGTAGCGCGCCTGATCGGCGCGCAACGCGTGTAGCGCGGCCTCGGCCCGCGCCGCCCGTTCCTCGGCGGCGACGCGCGCGTGCTCCGCCACCGCCCGCGCTTGCTCGGAGAGGACCAACCGCTGCTCCGCCACCGCCCGCGCTTGCTCCGCCACCGTGCGCTCCCGCTCGGCCAGGGTTAGTTCCCGCTCGACCAGCACACGCGCCTGACGCTCGGCGTCAAAGCCCCGATAGACCTCTTCGGATATGGGGATGGGCTGGCCTGTCGCCGGGTCGACGACGCGCAGCCATGTCCCCGCCGGCCGCCGGTCGGTCTCCGCCATCGCCAACGGCCGCAGTTCCGCGCCTAGAAGGGCGCTTGCGATACCCCCACTGGACAGGAAAGGCAGCGGCTCCAGACTGTCACCCCGCAATTCGTAGCCCTGGAAGACCGGAGCCGTCTCCCCTTGCGGGTCGAAGATGTAGTACTCGCGCACCCCCAGCCGGGCGTAGAGCCGCCGCTTCCCGCGCGGCCCTACGCCCAGATCGACGTCCTGCGTGCTCGGCGAGGTGATCTCGAACACGAGGTCGGGGAACTTGCCCCGCTCCCACGTCCGCCAACTCGGCGGCGCGGGCGGCGTCCGGTCGAACACCGCGTACACGTCGGGCGAGACGTGTTCCCGGCCATCGTCCGGATTGTAGTACATGAGTTGGTTCCCGCCGACCACCACCCGTCGTTCCTGGAGGTCGAACAAGGTTTGTAGGGCGAACTGGAGGTCGACCATCTGGATCGCGTTGGCGGACGTCTCGGCCATGGGCTCACCGTCGCCCTCGGGGAAGGTCGACCAGTCGATCTCGGGGGGTGTGACGTGGGTTACCATGGCGCATCGTCCCTCCGCTGCCAGGCTGCTATCTTGCCCTCAGTCTACCAACCTAACCCTCACAACAGGGGTCGGAGTTGGACGGATTCGTCGCGGTGCGGGCCGACGGTGACGAGGGCGACCGGGACCCCGACGAGATCTTCGACGCGCGCGATGTAGGCGCGGGCCACCGCGGGCAACTCGTCCGGGCTGCGGGCCGCGCGCGTTGACTCCCGCCACCCCTGGACCTCTTCGTAGATCGGCTCGCAGGCGGCGAGACTGCTTGCCAGCGGCGGCGTCTCGTCCATCTCCGCTCCGTGCAACCGGTAGCCCGTACAGATACGCAGCGTGTCGAGCGTGTCGTAGACGTCGAGGTGGGTCAGGGCCAGGGCCGAGTAGCCGTTGAGGCGCATGCTGTAGCGCGCCGTCACGGCGTCGAACCAGCCGCAACGGCGTGGCCGCCCCGTCGTCGCGCCGTACTCGTGGCCGATCTCGCGCACCTCGGCGCCGATCGCCGGCTCCATCTCGCTCGGGAACGGCCCCGTCCCCACACGCGTCGGGTACGCCTTGTACACCCCGATGCAGCCCTGGAGCGCCAGGGGGGGGACGCCCGATCCGGCCAGCGCGCCCGCCGCGAGGGTGCATGACGAAGTGACGTAGGGGTAGGTCCCGGTGTCGAGGTCGAGGAGTGCGGCTTGCGCCCCTTCGAGCAGGACAAGCTCTCCCCGATCGAGGGCGTCGTGGACGACGGAGAGCGCGTCGCCGATGTAGGGACGCAGCCGCTCTAGCGCGTCGAGGCACTCGTCAGCGGCCTCGTCGGGGGGCGGCGCCTCCGCGTCGAAGGCGCGCAGAAGGCGCGCCGCGCGCCGCGCCGCCGTCTGTAGCGCCGCGCGGCCGGACGGAGCCAGGACGTCGCAGATGCGCAGGCCGGTGCGCGCCGCCTTGTCGGCGTAGGCCGGCCCCACGCCACGACCGGTCGTGCCGATCCGCGCCTCGCCCCGCGCCTCCTCCTCCAACAGGTCGAGCTGGCGGTGGTAGGGCATGATGAGCTGGGCGCGCTCGGAGAGGAGCAGCGACGACACGTCGACCCCGCCCTGTTGGAGCGTCTCGATCTCCTCCAGCAGGCCCACGGGGTCCACGACCACGCCGTGGGCGATGACGGGCCGCACGCCGGGGCGCAGCGCCCCGGACGGGACGAGGTGCAGCCGGAACGTCCCCCTATCGGTGACGACGGTGTGGCCGGCGTTCGGCCCTCCCTGGCAACGCACCACGAGCGCGGCCCGCTCGGCCAGCAAGTCTATGACCCGGCCCTTAGCTTCATCGCCCCATTGGGCGCCCACGACAGCGACGGCAGGCATAACGCTCCTCTGACTAGTGTCAACAGACGGTCGCGCGGCAAAAGCCCAGCGTCACACGGAGCGCCGGGCGATTCAAAGTATAGGAACGGCGGACGTATGCGTCAACCGCTCAGCGCCACAAGTACGGCGGTCCGTGCGTCCATAGCAGGGCCTGCACGATCTCCTCGGAGACGACATCTCGATCGAGCGGGAGGAGGCGCGCGACGGCGCCGGCGAGCCAGATGTCCACGTTCGCGTTGCGCTCGAAGGCGACGTGCCGCGCGGAGCGATCGAAGCGCAGGACACCCGGACCGAGGCTTTGCGCGTCCTTGATCGCCACGACGCGGGCGACGGCCGCGACGGCCGCCCGAACCGAGGGCGACGCGGCCCGCAGCCGATCGTCCGGTGGAGCGGCGCGCTCGGACAAGGCCGCGTCTTTCGGCGACATCGCGACCTCGACGACGAGGTTGCCCGCCTCAGCCGGGCCGCCGGGGGTGAAGCGCGCCCCCATCAACCCGTAGCGGGTCGGGACGCCACGGATCAAGACCTCGATCGCGGCGCTACGCGGCTCGCCGATCCCCCCCTCCGGGGATACCTTTATGGACTGCCGCACGACATCAGCCACGGGGTAGCGCAGATCGGGGAGTTCGTCGATCCAGAGCCGCGCCTCGTGGTTATTGTGCGTCAGGGTCAGCTGCATACCCAAGTGTACGCCGAAATATACGCCGAGCGGGGGTCGGCCGCCTACGCCGCGGTCCGCTCGCGCCCCAGCGCTTCGAGTTCCCGCACGGCGGCGGCGTGCTTGCAGGGGAACTCCCACTGCGCGGCGGGGCAGTTGCACGCCACCGTGCCGTCGGTGTCGACGTGGATGACGTAGCCATGCCGGGGCTGTGAGCTGCTGGCGACGATGTATTGCCCCCGGTCGAGTTGAATCGGCCGCACGCGTTCGTCGCGCGCGCGCCGCGCCGCGTTCTCTATCCGCATCTCTACTGTCATAGCCCTATCTCCAAGGACACTTGTTCTATAATCTACCCTGATTATACCACAAACAGCCCTGCTGTTAGAGATTATGTCTACAAAATAGCGTCGGTATAGCTGTTAGGTGTGGTACGCTGGCGTAGCGGCAGATGACAGACGGCACAACGAGGACTATTCTGATGTACCCTGATGATCGCGCCCTGCTCCTGGTCGGCGAGACGTACAATACGGCCGACAACTACTACGCCATCGGCTACCTCTTCGGCGATCCCGTCATCTTTCTCGACCACGGCGACGGCAACAGCGTGCTCGCCTGCGGCGACTTCGAGCGTGAGGGGGCCGCGGCGCACGGCAGGGCCGGCCGGACGTACGGGTTCCAGCAGTTCGGAGCGGCCGACCTGCCCCCCGACCTCCCGCCGTACGAGCGCCTGGCCGAGTTGACCCTGCGCGCGCTGCGCGCGGAAGGGGTCCTGCGCGCGGTCACGACGAGCGGGATGCCGCTCTTCGTCGCCGATTACCTGCGCTCCCAGGGGATCGACCTGCTCTGCCAACCCGACCTGCTCACGACCCCGCGCGAGCGCAAGGACGCCGTCGAGCTCGCGGCGATCCAGACGGCGCAGGGCACGACCACGCGCGCCATGAGCGCGGGCCTGTCCCTTCTCGCCGACGCGCGGGTCGGGCGCGACGGCCTGCTCTACGACGGCCAGGCCGTCATCACCTCGGAGCGGCTGCGCGCGGTGATCGACGCGACCCTCCTGGAGGATGACTGTAGCGGCGAGGGGACCATCGCGGCGTCCGGACCCGACACCGCTCAGCCGCACAACCGCGGGCAGGGCCCCATCCACGCCGGACAGCCCATCATCATGGACATCTTCCCGCGGCACAAGACGTACCGCTACTACGCCGACATGACGCGCACGGTCAGCAAAGGGACGCCCACCCACGAGCTCACGCGCATGTTCGAGGTCACGCGCGCGGCGCTGGACCTCGCGCTGGGCATGATCCGCCCCGGCGTCTCCGGCCACGCCGTCTTCGAGGCGGTCTGCCGCCACTACGAGGACCAGGGCTACGCCACGTACCTGCGCGACAACCGCTACCCCGAGTCCGGCTTCATCCACTCACTCGGCCACGGCGTGGGGCTGGACATCCACGAGGGTCCCCACCTGGGGCGGCAGGACGAAGCGCTCGCCGAGGGCAGTGTCGTCACCGTCGAGCCCGGCCTCTATGTTCCGGGCCTGGGTGGAGTGCGCCTCGAAGACATGGTCGTCGTCACCGCCGACGGCTGCCGCAACCTGACCGATTTCCCCATCGCGCTGGAACTCTAATCGTGCTGGAACTGTAGTGATCGAAAACGGGTGGGGCGGGCGACTGGGGCGGCATGTGCATATCCCGGCCGGGCTCGTGGCGGCGATCCGGGATGTGCGCGCGTGCGGGTACGACGCCGTGCAGGTCTTCCCCGGCAACCCGAAGGGGTGGCGCCACGCGCCGCTCGCCCCGGCCGTCGCGGCCACCGTGCGCGACGAGGCCGCGCGCGTCGACGTCGCGCCCATCGTCATCCACGCCCCCTACATCATCAACATCGCCGCGACCGACGATGAACTGGCCGCGAAATCGGCGCACGCGCTGTTCAACGCGCTCGACCGCGCCGCCGAGATCGCGGCGCGCTACGTCGTGGTGCATGCCGGCAGCCACAAAGGCGTCGGCGAAGAAGCGGGCATCGCGCGTATCGCTCGGCTCGTCGAGGGGGTCTTGACGAGCGCTCCGCCCGACGCCGAGATCCTGATCGAGAACAGCGCCGGGGCCGGCAACGCGCTGGCGGGCTCGCCCGAGGCGCTCGGACGGCTTCTCGCCGCGCTGCCGCCGCGGGTAGGCTCCTGCGTCGACACCGCCCACCTGTGGGGCGCGGGATGCGACGTATCGAGTCGCGCGGGGGTCGACGACACGCTGGAGCGACTCGATCGCGCGGTCGGGCTCGACCGCGTCCGCGTCATCCACCTCAACGACAGCGCGGTCGCCCTGGACAGCCATCGTGACGTCCACGCCCGGCTCGGCGAGGGTCAGATCGGACTCGAAGGGCTGGCCGCCTGGATGGCGCACCCGGCGCTACGCCGCCACCTCGTCATCCTCGAGACCCCGCTAGAGCACGATCTCGCGCGCGAGGCCGACCGCTGCGCCATGACGCGCCTGCTCCTGGGGGGCGACGTCGACGCGGCCGCCGCGCTCCTGGCCGGCCTCCAAAGGGGCGTCGACACCGGCGAAGCGGCCCAAGACTTGCCATAGCGAACGTTATTAGGAGCATGGGAGAAAGAGTGAGGGGGGAATGACGGACGGGCCGTTCGCGTTGCGCCGCCTGGGCCTGATCGCGCAACCCGACCCGGCGCGGCCCGAGGAGGCCCTGGGGATCCTCAATTCGGCCGCCACGCGTGGCCCCGATGGCGACCTGTACCTCTTTCCGCGCCTCGTCGCCGCGGGCAACTACTCGCGGATCGGACGCGCCCGTGTCGTCTTCAACCACGCGGGCGACCCCATGGGGATCGAGCGATTGGGGCACGCCCTGGAACCGCGGGAGCCCTACGAGTCGCGTCCCGGCGGAGGCGGAGGCTGCGAAGACCCGCGCGTCACCTGGATCGAGCCGCTAGGGTTCTACGCCATGACCTACGTCGCCTACGGACCCGCCGGCGCGCGCGTCGCCGTTGCCGTATCGGACGACCTCCAGTCGTGGCGCCGGCTGGGTCTGGTCGACTTCGCGATCGAACCGGCGGAGGGGGTCGAGTTCAACGCGTATCGCAACAAAGACGCCTCTTTCTTCCCGCGCCCGGCGCCCGGTCCGGACGGACGAGAGTCGCTCGCGCTGCTCCATCGGCCCATGTACGACGGCAAACCACGGCCGACAGGAGAGGCCGACCCCCGCCAGGGTATCTGGATGTCCTACTGCGCCCTGGACGACGTCCGCCGCGACACGCAAGCGCTGGCGCGCGTACACGGGCATCGGGTCCTCGCGGAGCCGGAGTACGGCTGGGAAGAGGAGTGGGTCGGCGGCGGCGCTCCCCCTATCCCGACGTCCCTCGGCTGGCTCTTGATCTACCATGGCGTCAAGAAACGGCCCCCGCGCGCACCGCACGAGCGCAAGCCGGTCGTCTACAGCGCCGGCGCCATGCTATTGGACGAACACGACCCCTGCCACGTCCTCTACCGCTCACCGGAGCCGATCCTGGAGCCCGCGACCCCCTACGAACTCGACGGTGTGGCCCCGGACGCCGTGTTCCCGAGCGGGACGGACGACCGCGGCGACGGCCGCATCGATGTCTACTACGGCATGGCCGACCAGCGCATCGGCGCCGCCCGGCTCCATCTACCCGAGCGACTGCCTTGAGAGTCGCCTCGATCTGACCGCCCTCCGCAACGCCTCCATAATCCTCCTATTGTTACTCAGCGCGCATTGTTACTCAGCGCGCTCCTCGCCCACCGTCGCCGAAACGGGCGATCGGCGGGCGGAGAGACGCCGCGCGCCCGCGACGAGAGCCACGAGGAGCAACAGGAGCGCGGTCGCGGCGCTGATAGCGGCGCCGAGAAGGGCGGAGAGCGGCGCGTAGGTGAGGCGGACAGTGTGGCGGCCGGGGAGCAGATGCACCGCGCGCAGCAGGTAGTCGGCGCGCAGCACCGGCGTGGAGCGGCCGTCCACGGTCGCGGTCCAGCCGGGGAACCAGCCGTCGTCGACGACGAGGTACCCGCCGCGCGTGCCGCCGTCGGCGTGGGCCGTGAGCGTATTGTCGGGATCGGCCGCCAGCCAATCCGCCCATCGCCGCCGCACCGCCGCCCAGAGCCCCGTCACAGGCGCCGATCCCGGCGAGAGCGCGACCGTGCGCAGCGGGTCGATAGCGCCCTTGCGCAACAGCGTCAAGGCCACGTCCGCGGACGCATGGACGGCGCCCGGCACGACAAACAGGCGGGGCAGGGCGCGGGGGTCGTGGTAGATATAGCTCGTCACGTCTACGGGGCTGACGTTCCAATTCGCGCCCCCCGGCGTACTCCAGCGCGCCGACGACACGTGGCCGGCCGCTCGCAGAACGGAAACACGCAAGGGGGTGTCGCTGAGCACCGTGCGCACGCCGAAGAGCCGCAGCGCGAAGGGATCGATCGTCCCGACCACGTCGCGGCTCGTCGCGACGACGCCGCCCCCCGCGCGCCGTATCTCGTCCTGGTGGAAGAGCCCCCAGTAGTCCTTGAGAGCCAATGGCGCGGCGTCCTGCACATCATATAAGCGCCCCGTCACCATCCCCGTCCCCAACGTCACGGCCCCGCCGAGCGCCAGGAAGCGATAATCCCCGCCGCGCGGCAGCGCCCGCACGGCCGCGGTCGACGCATAGTAGCGGGCGGGATCGACCGGGCGTATCAACGCGCCGTTGGCCGTGACGAGGTCGAGCACGGCCAGAGCCGGCAACGCGAGGGTCCACGCCGCGCGCGCCCGCGCCGCCGCGAGGCACGCGGCCACGCCCAACCCCGCCGATACCGCCAGACGTAGCGGCGCCGCCTGGGCCAGGGCGCGCGCGGCCGGGGGCGGGCCATCGTGGCCGGCCAGTAGCTGGCCGCCGTAGAGAGCGGCCAGCGCCACGACGAGCAGCGCCACGCCCGGCGCGAGCAGAGCCGCGACGGCGCGCCGCGGGGTCTCGCGCAAGGCGTCGAGCCCAAACCCCGCGAGCAGGGCCAGCGCAAAGTCGAGCGGCAGGCCGGCGCGCGCGGGGACGCGCAGCAGGCCCGCGCCCGGAAGCGCGTACACGAACCGGTAGAAAGGGGTGTTCGAGCCGAGCATGACGACGAGAGACAACAGGGCGAGCACGCCGTACGGCAGGGCGGCGCGGCGGCGCGCACGGCTCAGCAGGGCCACGGGCGCGAGGAACAGCGGCAAGACACCGGCATAGGCGTAGATCTCGTGGAAGTACGGGCCATAGCGATTGGCCGGCCAGTAGGTTCCGTCCGCGGCGTTGCCGAGCGCGTCCGGCGCCGCGAGCGTGATGAGGTTGCGCCAGGGCAGCGACTGCGTCGTCGCGTCCCGGTACGGAACCGCCCCGGCCCGCAGCGTGGCCCCCAGGATCTCCCCAAACGGGATGAGCAGCGCCGCGCCGAGCGCGACGCCGACGAGCCCGGCCAGCGCCAGCGCCACGAGGGGCCACAGCGCCCGCGCGGGGTCGAGGGAGGCGCCGTCCCACAGACGCCCCGCGGCGTGCCAGAGCGCCAGCGCGGGGAGGGGAGCGAGCGCGAAGGGCAGGAACTGCAGCCCGGCGGCGAGCGTCATGAGGCCGAGCCACACGCCGCACCACAGAGCCGAGCCGAGGCGCTGGCGCCGGATGGCCCGGCGTAGCAGCAGGTAGGCGAGCGGCAGCGGGCAAATCGCGCCCAACTCGAAGATATGGCCGGCGTAGGTATGGGCGGCGACGAAGCCGCCGCACGAGAGCGTCACGCCAGCGAGCAGGCGGCCCGGGCGGCTCTGCCCCAACTCGGCCGCCAGCAGGTAGGTCCCGACGCCAAGCGTCGCGAGATAGCAGACGTAGAGCGCGGCGAGCGCCCCCGTGACCCCCCGCGCGAGCAGGGCCAGGACCACGGGCGGATAGACCGCGAGGGCGCTATAGGGCGCCAGCGGGTAGCCGCCCGCGGCGTAGAAATTCCACAGCGTCGGCCGTCCGGCGTGCAGCCCCCGCGCCAGCAGGCTCAGCAGCGGGTAGACATGCACGAAGATATCGCCGCCGTAGGGAGGGAGTCCGCCGGGCAGTTCTTTCAGGAAAAAGGCGGGCAGGACCGCCAACAGCGCGATAGCGGGGACGTCTGGAAGCCACGACCAGGGTCGCGTCGGCGCCAGGACGGAACGTGGCGCAACCGTCCCGTCCATGCGGCCTGGGTAGAGGGCGCGCGCGTACCGCCCTATACTTTCAGCCACTTGCCCTGTTACTCGCCCTGTTCATCTAGCCACTCGCCTTGTTCATCGCTACGCGACATCGCGAGATCGTGGTCCCGGCCCGCGCATCATACAATCCCATCCAAGGCATCGACCGCGTCGACGCGCACGGTCTTTTCCCTTTCAGCGTATCGTATTCGCCCTTTCCCGCGCCTACCCTTCTCACCATCATGTATGAGGCCCGTGCATTGTGTGCATTGTCGATGCGCCGCTAACAGCCCACAAGCGGTCATGTTGGGCATGACAGGGCCATCGGCTAGGGCTGTCGGCTAGGGCTGTCGGCTAGGGCTGTCGGCTAGGGCTGTCGGCTAGGGCTGTCGGCTATGGTACGCTAGAGCCCGGAAGAGGAGAAGAAGGCCTGTGATCACCGGAACGATCTTGAACGTCGGCGCCGTCCTCATCGGCGGCACGCTCGGCACGTTCCTGGGCGCGGCGCTGCCGCCGCGCTTCCAGGAGATCGTGCTGCAGGCGCTCGGCCTGGCCACGCTGCTCATCGGGATGCAGATGGCGCTCAAGACGGCGAACGTCCTCTTCCCGCTGCTGGGACTCCTCTTCGGCGCGCTCCTCGGCGAGGGGTTGGGGATCGAGAAGGGGTTGAACGGGCTCGGCACTATCTTCCAGCGGCGTCTGGCGGGCGAGGGCGGGACGGTAGCGCAGGGCTTCATCACCGCCAGCCTCGTCTTCTGCGTCGGCCCCCTATCGATCCTGGGCTCGCTCGACAACGGGCTCACCGGCGACATCCGCCTATTGAGCGTCAAGAGCGTGCTCGACGGCTTCGCCTCATTCGGGTTCGCGGCCTCGCTCGGCCCGGGCGTCCTCCTCTCGACGCTGACCATCGTCGTCTACCAGGGTGGATTGAGCCTCGGCGCCGGCTTCTTCAACCTGCTCATCTTCTCGCACCTCAGCAGACCGCAATTCGCCAGCGTCATCGGCGAGATGACGGCGGTCGGGGGGTTGATGGTCCTGGCGGTCGGGCTGCGCCTGCTCAAGATCGCCGAGCCGCGCGTCGGCAACTTCCTGCCCGGCCTCATCATCGCGCCCGCCCTCGCGCTGCTGGCCCCCCTGCTCGGACACATCGTCACGTTGTGAGGCCCAGGGACCCAG
>JAABUZ0100002807.1_pt1 | contig 27794 bp, 25 predicted proteins | sample 5562091 | NCBI WGS metagenome assembly JAABUZ01 (sample SAMN12813069, study PRJNA571459) | rock metagenome | isolation source: Antarctica rocks | place: Antarctica: Victoria Land, Linnaeus Terrace sud | collected 2015-12-21 | reverse complement strand
ACCAACTTCGACGGCGATTCGGTCAGCGTCCTCGATGCGAGCAACGGCAAGGTACTCAAGACGGTATCGGTCGGGCAGGCGCCCGACGGTGTCGCCGTCGACACACAGACAGGCTACGTTTTCGTGGTCAACTATACCTCCAACACGGTGAGCGTGCTCGACGCGAAGGCCGGCTCGTTCGTGCGCACGGTCACCGTTGGGATACACCCGATCGACGTCGCGGTGGACGAGCGCACGGGGCGCGCCTTCGTAGCGAACTACGATGACAGTACGGTGAGCGTGCTCGATACGACCACGGCCAAGGTCCTGAAGACGGTCTCCGTCGGCGTGTCGCCGGTGTCGCTGCGTGTCTACAATTCCAGCGGCAAGGTCTACGTCGTCAACTACACCGACGGCAGCGTCAGCGTGCTCGACACCAAGACGCTCAAAGTCACGAATACGATCAACGTCGGCCTGTTGCCGAGCGCGGTGACGATCGATGGACGCAGCGGGTACGCCTTCGTCGTCAACGCCGGAAGCAACACGGTCAGCGTTGTCGACACGAAGAAGGGCGTCGTGACGCGCACGGTGTCCGTAGGCCAGTACCCCAGCGCGGTCGCGGCGGCGGAGGCTAACGGGCACGCCTTCGTGACCAACGAGCAGGACAACAACGTCAGCGTCCTCACGGCGGGCTAGGCGGTGTACAACCATTTACCAGGATGACAGTAGGAGGTAGGTACTTTAATCATCATCCGTTTAGGGCTCCCCGCGATGGGGCATGGTGAGCCCCGTTTAGGGCTCCCCGCGATGGGGCATGGCGAGCCGCGACGATAGCGACTACTACAAGGTTATGACGGCGACGGACGACAGGCCGCGGCCGGTTATGTTGATCGTTTCGTCGCTATCGCAAAGCTATAATAACCTCACCGCGCTATATATACGCGCTGAAAAGAGTCGTCTACCTATGCAGCCGGTCAGAATATTGTTGGTCGAGGATAACGCCGGCGATGTGCGCTTGACGCGAGAAGCCTTGACGGAGGCGAAGGTCGCTAATACCCTCACCGTGGCGCGCGACGGTGTGGACGCGCTGGCGATGCTCCGTCGCGAGGGCGCGTACGCCGGCGAGCCGCGGCCGGATCTGATCTTGCTCGACCTGAACCTGCCGCGCATGAACGGGTGTGAGGTCCTGACCGTGCTCAAGGCGGACCCCGACCTCCGGCGCATCCCGGTGGTCATGCTCACGACGTCCGACGCCGAGCGCGACGTGCTGGCCGCGTATAACCTCGGCGTCAACGCCTACGTCGTCAAGCCCGTGGACCTGGAGCGGTTTTTCCGGGTCATCGAGTCGCTCGACGGCTTCTGGCTCTCCGTCGTCAAGCTGCCGTCGTAGCGCGGCCCGCGACCCTATGGCGTCCCATGCATGCCGCGGCAGTGCGACAGGTTCCGCTATCGTTGCGCGTACCTCGAAATAGTGGGGCGTGGCCTGCGACTGCGGTCGCATGGCAGACGACGGGCGCTGCGGCGCCAGGGCGAGCGCGTCGGAGCGCCGCGTCGGGGGCGACACCCGACCGCAGTCGGCGGTGGTCTGCCATGCGACCGCAGTCGCAGGCTCCCGTGCGCCCGATTCCACTATTTTAGCGCCATACAACTTTCACGGTCTAACATCGTCGTCGCTCGGCACGTATTATGCGCCGCTCCTATTGACGTGGATACAGGGCGCGTCATAGGCGTGGCGCTCGATATTAAGAGGGGGGCATAGATCGTGGCGGATATACCATACGCGGGGACGGTGCGCGCGCCGAATGTCCCGAGCGGCCTGGAGTGGTTCAACGTGGAGCGCCCACTGTCGCTCACCGACTTACGAGGACGCCTGGTCATTCTCGACTTCTGGACCTCCTGTTGAATTAATTGCCAACATATGCTGCCGCAGTTGCGGCGGCTCGACGAGATGTACCCCGCCGACCTCGTGGTGATCGGCGTACATGCGCCCAAGTTCCCGGCCGAGCGCGACGCGGCCAACGTGCGCGCGGCTGTGCTGCAGTTTGGTGTCACGCACCCCGTGGTCAGCGACCCCGACCATGCCGTCTGGGACGCCTATGCCGTGCGCGCGTGGCCTACCATGATGTTCATCGACCCGCGAGGCCGCGTGATCGGCCAGCACGCCGGCGAGCTGCATTTCCCGCAACTGGGCGAGGTCGTGGGCGCGATGCTGCACAAGCTGCGCGACGAGAGACTGCTCGACCACGACGATCAGCCCCTGCCGTCGCGGCCGGAGGCGCGTCCGTCCGGCCCCCTTGCGTTCCCCGATACCGCGCTCCCCGATGAGGCGGGGGACCGCATCGTGGTGAGCGATACGGGCCACCATCGTATCGTGGTGATGAGCCGCGGCGGCCGGGTGGAGCGCGCGTTCGGGCGCGGGGCGCCCGGCTTCTCTAACGGCAATGGGCAGGCCGCGTTCAATGCGCCGCGCGGGCTGGCCCTCGCCGGCGACACCCTCTACGTGGCCGACACCGAGAACCATGCCATCCGCCGCATCGACCTCGCCTCGGGGCAGGTGAGCACGATCGCCGGCACGGGCGCGCAGGCCGATAGTTTCAATCGCGGCGGTCCGGCGCGCGAGACGCCGCTCTCGTCGCCGTGGGACCTGGCGCTCTCGGCGGACGCGCGCACGCTCTACGTGGCCATGGCCGGCTTCCATCAGGTGTGGGCGCTCGACCTCGCCGGCGCTATGATCGGCCCGTTCGCGGGGACGGGGCACGAGGGCATCAAGGACGAGGCGCGTGGGCGCGCCTGGCACGCCCAGCCGTCCGGCCTCGCGCTCTCCGATGGCGTGCTCTATGTGGCCGACAGCGAGACCAGCGCGGTGCGGACAGTCGGGTTGGGCGGCGCACAGGGGCTGGTCGGCACGTTGGCGGGGCAGGGGCTGTTCGTGTTCGGCGACCAGGACGGCGACGCCGAAACGGCGCGCCTGCAACACCCGCTGGGTGTCTGCGCGGCCTTCGGCGCGGTGTGGGTGGCCGACTCCTACAACAACAAGGTGCGTCGCATCGACATAAATACTGGAGAAGTGCGCTCGTTTGCCGGAAACGGCGCGCACGGGCCGGAGGACGGGGTCGGACAGGGCGCGTGCTTGTGGGAGCCGGGTAACATCCGCGCGGGCTGGGACTGGCTCTATGTGGCCGACACCAACAACCACGTCGTGCGCGTGCTCGACCCTGCCAGCGGGGCGATCACGACGCTGCCCGTCGCGGAGTAGGGATAATACGCTTCAGATAACGAGAATTAGCCGTGCCTGCACGCGCATAGACGCGCATAACCAGTCACATTACACGTTCATTTGCGTGTATTTGCGGCTAATTAAACCGTGTAAGTAAGAGTAGGGGTGGATCGGTTTCAGGTTAGTGCTCGAAGGTAAGCGCCTCGACCTCTTCCAGCAGCCAGGAGCCGGGCATGTGACCGACGTTGTAGCGGTGGATTTGGGAGGTCAGCGGGCGGTCCGCGCGTGCGATGATGCGCGCGTTCTCCTCGGCGCGGTCGTGCCAGGGGCGGTCGATGAGGTCGATGGGGTCGGTTGCCGCGACCTGTTCGCGCGGCAGCGCCAGGTGTTCCGCCCACAGGTCGATGCGTAGGTCGCGCGCCAGCGCGGCGTCGCGCACCACCGCGTTGAGTTCGCTGTCCGTGACCAGGCCGCGGTTGTTCAGATTGGCCGAGCCGACGGTCAGCCACTCGTCGTCGATGATCGCGACCTTGGCGTGGAGGTAGATCGGCCGGTAGGTGAAGGGATGCCGGCCGGCGTTGGGGCCGGACGTGTACAGGGAGTAGACCGAGATCATGCCGCGCCCGTTGTCGACCGCGCGCAGCTTGGCGATGTGCTGGTCATTGTCCCACTTGCCGCTGTCCGCGCGCGCCGGCAGCACGATCGCGATGCGCGGGAAGCTCGTCTCCATCTCGCGGTTCATCGCCGCGATCAACGCGTCCATGATGTCGGGAGACCACAGGTATTGGTTTTCGAGGTAGACGAACCGCTTGGCCCCGCGTAGCGCGTTGATGTAGGCGTGGTGGATGCCGTACTCGCCGCGCGGGGCGAACGGGTACACATGCCGGGGGATCGTGCGCGCGATCTGCACGGGGGTCCGCCACGCCGGGTCGTAGGCGGGGTCACGGTGGGGCAGGTCGTCCCGGCCCGTCGTGGCGGTCCAGCGTTGGCGGAAGTTGTGCTCGACGTCGGCCACGGCCTCGCCCTCGATGCGCACCTGCACGTCGTGCCAATTCGGTCCGGCGCGCAGGGGGTGCCGCGACGTGTCCCAGCGGTCGCCCGCGAGCGTCGTCAAGTCCATGCCGCCGACGAAGGCGACCTGCCCGTCGACGACGATGGCCTTTTGGTGGTGGCAGTGCGTGAAGTGGGCGCTCGTGTCGAGTTGGCACTGCAGGTCCCCGCTCCCTTCGGTGGCGACCGTCCGGCACACCTCCTCCACCCGCTTTTTGGTGGGCGGGAGGAAAGCGGCCGACCCACTCCATAGGAGCATGCGCACGGGGACGCGCTGGGCCGTCGCGGACAACAGGTCGAGCAGGCGCGTCCGCATGACAGCGGGGCCGGGATGTTGATCCAGCGGGATATGCGGCGTGAGCGACCAGCCGATGATGTACACGTAGTGCTGGGCGTTGGCGAGCGCATCTTGGAGGTCGCCCAAGAAGCCCTCGCCGTCGATGCGGTGCGCCACGCGGTTGTGTAGGCGTGGCGGCGTGCCACCGGGGTACCAGCGCGGATCGTCGCCCCACCACGCGGCCCGCGCCCGCCGCACGGCGTCCGTATCAACCGCGCCCCGCCGCAACGCGTGGTGGTGGCGGCGCCGATGCAGCGGGCCGATGGTCCGGCGCGCCTGACGCGCCGCTAATCCTCCCAGCATACCAAGTGTCGCCATGGGCGTCGATGCTCCTCTCCGTGCTATTGTTGGCGGCGCATGGCGCCCGCTCCCCGCGGGGAGCGGGCGCCATGCGCCGGTCCTTGATCTAGCCTAGCATACGCCATCTCAGAGCACGCCGGCGCCGGGCAGCGGTGGCGATAGAGAGAAGCTAACGGGAGGGCGTGTTGACGGCAGCACACTCTCCTTCTCCCGTTCGGGCTATTGCGCCATGCGCCGATTGGGTTGATGTGTGGGATGTATGTCACGCGCGCCGCGGCCCTCGCCGGCGCCCTTACCCCATCTCGCTGGAGGTTTCCGCTATCATGCCGGTCACGTCGGCCGTCACATGCCCCCTCGTGCTCGCTACCGCGGCGCTCATCCCGCTCGGCGGCAGCCTGCTCGCCCTGGCCTCGCCCCTCCCCCTGCCCCATGGGATCGTGGCCGCGCTCGGCTTGTGCGCGCTGCTCATTCTGGCGGCCTGCCACGGCCTGCTGTGGCGCGCGGCCCGGCGTCGGGCCGCGGCGACGGCACGGCGATCGGCTCCGGCCCAACGTCCGCGCCGTCGCCTCCGGCGCGCCCCCTCTACCCGAGCGCCCGTTGCATCCATGAGCGCGGCCATGGAGAGGTCGCCGGCCAGGGAGGTCGACGCCGTCGACCAGGCCGCGTCCACGGCAGCGGCCGCCGCGCTGCATGACGTCGTGGCGGCGATCGAGGACGCGTTCGGCCACGGGCGCCCGACGGCGGCTGAGACGGCCGCGCTGTACGCCCAGGCGCAAGGGCGCGTGGGCCGCGCCGCCGCCGCGTTGCGCCGCCTGCTCGCCGCGAAGGGGTCTCCCGCCCTGCGCGGTGACCGCCTCGCCTTCGGGGCCTGGGTCGCCGACAACGACTGTTCGCTCGTGGATCGTGTGCGGGCGTCCACCGGTGTCGGCGCGACGCTCTTTCGCCTGCGCGCGGACGGGGCGCTCGTCCGCGTCGCCACCACCGTCCCGGCCGCGGACGGCCGCCGCGCGGTCGGGACGACCCTGCAAGGGCCGGCCGCCGCCGCGTTCGCCCGCGGCGAGGGCTACGCCGGCGTCGCGGCTATCCTTGGTCGTCTCTACGTGACGGAGTACGAGGCGCTGCGCGACGCCGAGGGACGGGCCGTCGGCATGTTGTACGCCGGCCTTCCTCTCCTGGATGTGAAGGACGATACCTCTGCCGCGGGTGTCGCCCAGTTCGTCGCTCGCGTCGCGGCGGGCGCCGCCGACAGCGCGCGCGCCGTGCACGTCGCCAACGATCTGGTAGACGCCATGGTCGCGGACGCGCGCCGCGCGGCCGCTAGCGCCACGGGCCTGGAGGCGGCCGCCACGCGGACCCGGGCGGCGGCCGGACTGGGGGTCGATGCCGTGGAGACGGCGGTGTGCGCCATGGTCGGGGTCAGCGGCGACGTGCGGGACGTGGCCGCACGGGTCGGGGCGCTCGGCGCGCACGGGGACGAGATCGGGCGGATCGCGGCGGTGATCGATGAAATCGCCGAGCAGACCAATTTGCTCGCGCTCAACGCCGCCATTGAGGCGGCGCGCGCGGGCGCGCACGGCCGGGGTTTTGCCGTCGTCGCCGCCGAGGTGCGCAAGCTGGCCGAGCGGGCGCGGGGCGAGACCAAAGCGGTCGCGGCGCTTGTCGCGCGGATCCGGGTGGAGACGGACGGAGCTGTCTCCGCGATGCGGCGGACGGTCGAGACCGTCGCCGGGACCACGGATGGCGCGACCCAGGCGGGGGGCGCCTTACGCGAGATTCTGACCGCCGTGGAGGAGACGGCGGTGGGGGTGGCGGGGATCGCGACGGCCACGCGGGCGCTTGACGCGCACGGCCACGCCGTCGCCGCGACGATGCAGGGGGTGACGACGGTGGTCGAGGGGACGCTGGCGGCCGGCACGGACCTCGACGGCGCGACGGCCGAGGAGGCGCGGGTCGCGGCGGGCGCGCCTCGCCGTTCGATGTCGCGCGAAGCCACGTCCGGCCGCGGCGACGATCTTGCCGTCGGGTGCAGCCCCCGCAAGGCGGCCAGGGCATCGCGTACCGTCATTTGATCCTCTGATCCTCGGCCAATGGCGCCCGGATCAGGAGCGCCCTCTCATAGTAGGCGCGTCGGCGGCAACGTGCAGGCCACGACGACTGGCGCCAGGGGGATGAGCAGACCGCCGTAGTCGACGCTGTGCGGGAAGACTGGCGTCGACAGTGGCGCCGCTGAAAACGACGAGCGGCCCGGTTAGGGTGACAATTGTCAAGTATCAAACGGGGCCGCGTACACTGAAAGTGTATCGATAGGGTTGCGAGAGTAGGGACGTACGAGAAAGCGCTTGGCATACCGACACGACACGCCGCCGTCCATGCGCAACCGGAGGCCGCGTCCCCGCCGCCTACGCCGCGTCGTGGTCCGGCTTGTGCTCGGCGTGACCGCGCTGGCGTTCGCGTTGGCCGTCGTGCTCGTGGCATACGGCGCGTTGGTGGTCGAGCCGGCCATCGCACCCGTGGCCGCCACGGCCACGGCCCGCGTCCAAGCGGTACTGACCGCGCATCAGGGCGATTATCTCTCCTTGAACGATATGGGGACGTGGCTGCCGCGCGCCACTATCGCCGTGGAAGATCGCCGCTTCTACGCCCACGGGGCTGTCGACCCGCTGGCTGCGGCGCGCGCCCTGCTGTACGATATTCGCGCCGGCCGCGCCGAGCAGGGCGGCGGGACCATCGACGAGCAGCTCGCCGAGCGCTTGCTCCCGCCCAAGGCCGTCGACTCCGTCACGCATGTGCTGCGCGTCCTGCTCATGGCGCGCCGTCTGGACCAGCTCTACGGCAAGGTGGGTGTGCTCACGCTCTACCTGAACGACATCTACTATGGCAGCGGGGCTTATGGGGCGGCGGCGGCGGCGCATACTTTCTTCGGGGTCGCGCCAGCCCAACTGACCCCGGCGCAGGCGTCATTCCTGGCCGGTTTGCCGAACCTACCGGCCGTCTTCGGTGATCACCCGACATCGGCGCCGGCCCGCGCGCGTTGGCAGGTCGTGCTGCGCTCGATGGTGCGCGCCGGTCAACTCACCCCGGATCAGGCGCGCCGGATCACGCGGGCGGGGCCACCGCCCCTGCGTGGACTGTGATCGGCGTGCTCTCAACCAGTTGTCCCTCTTCCGTTCTGTTGCTATCGCGCCGCCGTGCTACATTGTGTTTATGCCATGAGCGCTTGGTACACGGTGATCTGGCGTGGCGCGATGGTGTGGATAGAACGGAGGGGTGAACGATGGTGGTGTATGATGGCGTGATCCGGGACAACGTGGTAGTTCTGCCCGAGGGGGTGTGTCTCCCCGAGGGCACACCCGTCGAAGTGCGGCCCCGCGTCGTGAGCGCACGCGCTGACGACGACAGCGCCGCCGTAGATGTGGAACTGCGCGCTGTGGGCCTGCTCGAGGAGATGCCAGAGGGTCTGGATGGTGGTGTGGCGGCGGTCGGCGACGATTTCGAGCCCGTGCCCTTCACGGGGCGGCCGCTCTCCGAGCAGATCATCGAGGAACGGCGCTAGGGCGTGGCCTCCTACTATCTGGACACAAGCGCTCTCGTCAAGCGATATGCCCGTGAACAGGGCTCTGCCTGGGTGCGTATGCTGCTCGACCCTTCCGCGCGCCACGCCCTGTACACTATTCGTTTGACTGGGCCGGAGTTGGTCGCAGCCCTAGCCCGCAAGGCGCGCACGGGCGAGATGACGACCGCCAACGCGGCCGACGCCATCCGTGCGTTCCGCGCCGATTGGGATGGGCTTGGACGCACGCACTACCGTGTGCTCGCTGCGGGTTACGTCGCGACCGGGCGTGCCATGGATCTCGTCGAGCGGCATGGGCTACGCGGGTACGACGCGACGCATCTTGCCGCGGCGCTCGTCGTCGCGGATGTGCGCCGCCGACGGGGTCTGCTGGCTCTTACCTTTGTGTCGGCGGACAATGGTCAGCGCCAGGCTGCGGCCGCCGAAGGATTGCCCGTCGACGATCCCAACGCGCAGCCGTGAACTGGAGGCGTCGGTCGGCACGGACGGGAGATGTTGTATGACGATTGAATCATCGGCGCCGGACGACATGACCTCGGGGTCCGTCCTCCGGGACGTGTCCGATACCGCCTTGTGGGTCGCGCTCGACCGCGCCCGCGAGACGGAGCGGCGGCGCCCGTTGTTTCGCGATCCGTACGCGCGCCGGCTGGCTGGCGCGCGCGGCGCGCTGATCGCGCGTGCGCTGCGCCGTGGGCGCCAGTCCTGGCCCGTGGTCGTGCGCACCGCCGTGTTCGACGAGCTCATCCTGCGCACGATCGCGCGCGAGGGGATCGCCTGCGTCTTGAACCTCGCGGCGGGCCTGGACACCCGTCCCTACCGGCTCGACCTGCCGGCGGACCTGCGCTGGGTTGAGGCTGACTTGCCTGGCATCCTCGCCTACAAGGCGCGGCGGCTGGGCGATGAGCGGCCGCGCTGCCCTCTGGAGCGGCGGGCGGTCGACCTGACCGATAGCGCCGCGCGGCGGCAGCTCCTCGATGAGTTCGCGGCGGAGGGGTCAACGCTCGTCGTGTGCGAGGGGCTGCTCGTCTACCTGACCGGCGACGACGTGGCCGCGCTCGGTCGCGATTTGGCGGAGCGGTCGATGATTCGGTGGTGGCTGCTGGACCTGGCGGGGCCGCTGTTCCTCGAATGGGGTACGCGGACCCTCGGACAGCCGCTCTTCGCGGCGGGCGCATCTTTTCAGTTCGCCCCCGAGGAGGGGCCGGACATCTTCCGTCCGCTGGGGTGGGAGCCGGTCGAGGACCGCTCCGCGTGGAACGAAGCGCGGCGGCTGAACCGCCTGCCGTGGCCGCTGCGTCTGGTCGGGGCGCTCGGCACGCCGCGCCAACGCGCGTCCTTCAGGAACGTTTCGCGATACGTGCTCCTCGGGCGCCGGTAGGTCTGACCCCTGGTCGCGGCTTCCTCATGAGCCCAAATTGACCGCGTTAGGCAAACACCTTGATGCGCTGCTCGTCCAATAATCGAGCGGCCTCATCGCGCTCCGGCATGCCGTCGAGATCGACGCCCATGCTCACGTTAAGCAACTCAATGCCGCGCGGCTGACCATCAGCCCCGTAGTCGACGATGCGATCGGAGTCGCGTTCTTTGGTATGCGCCACGGGGACATCACGCAACACGATGTACACCGCGTCGGCCTCGGGATCATGCGTCATACGTACGGCCATACCATACCTCCCAGCGTCCTTAGTCAGACCCAATGCGCGGCAGCTGGAAGCCCTCCGGCCCCTCTTTCTTGACATAACCATCATCGCGTGTAGGATGGGTGGGCGGTTGGCGTGGCGCGGGCGTGGCGGATGCGTCGGGCGCGCCGATCAGGGGTAGCGCCGGCGCCTCATTGTGCGGATGTGGAGTAGGGAGCGGGGTGGTCGATTGGTCCGGTTCCCTTCGCGTGGGCGCTGGTAGGGGAGCGGGAGCCTCGCGCACGCCGTCACCGACATTGGGCAGCGCGAAAGGCCGCTCCGCTTGTGGCGGAGTCGGGGGCCGCGGGCTAGGCGCGGCGGCGATGGTGGGCCGCGCCGTGATTGGCGCCGGGCTTATGGGAGGCCGTTGCTCTCGCACAATCGAAGGCCGCGGCTCTCGTACAATGGGCCGGGCGGACGGCGCTTGGGCGTCCGGCGTGGGGGCGTGCGGTGGGGGCGCGCCGGGCAGCAGGTGTGGTTCGCGTAGCATCTGGCCGCTCACCAGGGCTGTGTTGAGGACATCCCACAACTCGGCGCAGAGGGCGGGAAGCGTACTGTAGTCCGCGCGCGGCGCGCGTAGCAACGGCGCGAGCCGGACCTCGGCCGCGTCCAAGCGCACCCGCGCCGCGCGTAGCTCGCCGCCGACCCGCCGCAGCGCCGCCATCAACCAGTCCGGCGCCGGGGACCGCCCAACCAGTGAGGCCGTATCATCCAGGGCCACTTGCGCCGCGCCCTGCACGCGCGTGGCGGCGAGGAGGAGGCCTCGCGCGTAGGCCAGGGGGACTGGCGCGGGCAGCGCCCACGCGGCGATCACACCGCGCGGACCCACCGTCAGCGGCGCCGTCAACCCCGTCGGACGCGCCGGATCGACCAGGGCCGCGCTGACCTCGGCGATGGTCGTCTCGACTGGCTGCAAGAGCGTGGCGGCGAGGGCGTGCGCCAGGGGGCTCAGGTCGTACGGGCGGTCGGGGTGGCCGGCGGCCTCCGCCTCGACAAGGCTCTGCGCGATCGTCACCAGCGCCTCGCCCAGCCAGAGCGGCGCGGCCATAGGCGCCAGCGCCATACAGACGCGCCACTCGTGTCCGGCGTGGTCGAGTTCGGCGCCCAGACGACGGTCGGCCAGTTCGCGCGCCAGATCAGCTAGGGGAGCCGTCGCGGCGAGCATAGATGCGACATCAGCGCCCGATACGTCGCCGCTCAACGCCGCCTGCAACCGCGCTCCCCAAGACATCACCCCTCCTTAGCTGTCAGCGATCAGCGATCAGCTGTCAGCTTTTAAGCGGCCACAGTATCGGTGACCGCTAATAAGTCACAAGGCCGAGACATCGGCCGGAAAAAGCTGACGGCTGACAGCTGACGGCTGATCGCTAACAGCTATTCAATCATCCGCAGCAGGCCGCGGGCGATCACTGAAGGATCGGTCTCGGCCGCGAACGGCAGCACCCGCACATGCCCGCTGCGCGCCTCGATCTCCTGATACGAGCGTAGAGCCGCGTCGTGTTCGGGTCCGTACCCGATGATGGCCAAGGCGAAATAGATGCCGCCTCCCGCCTGGGCGATCGCGTTGGCGAAGGCCGGGCTGTCGTCAGCCTCGCCGTCGGTGATGACGAGCGCCAGCATGAGCGGGCGCTCGGCCGGCGGCACGGAGCCAAACTCTTCGTTGTAGGTCTGCACCAGGACGTTGAGGCCCGGCATGATGCGCGTGCCGCCCGCCCAGTGGATCTGGCTCCACTTCTGCTCCAGGTTGCCGGGGTTGATATCGCCGATATCGCGCGCCTGGCCGCCCGCGAAGGTGACCGTGCGCAGGCCGCCGCCCTCTTCCTCCCCCGCGGCCTGGCTGTCCTCCGCAGCGAGGTGAGCGACGATGATGCCGATCGCCTCCTTGATCGTATCCTTGCGCGGCGTAGGGTCCTGCGCCGAGGTGCCGTAGTTCATCGACCCGGTCGTGTCGAGGAGCAACATGGGCTCCTTCTCGATCTCCTGTCCGGTGGGCATTGATGCGCCGGCCATAGGGTATCCTCCTGTCTCGACGACCGCGTCCGTACATGCCGTACGGGTACGCGGGCAGCGGCGACACGCGTGGCGCTCGCCGACGCCTACCCTCAGTATACGTCGGCGCGCGTTATTCCCTTAGACCCCTCACCCCCACCCCATGCGGATTGGTCTCTCTCCGCTGCGCTCCGACAGCCCAACCGGCTCTCCCTCAAAGGGCGAGGGTAGTAACCCTGTGACACGACGGGCGGCTCCCCTCTCCCGCGTCAGGGAGAGGGGCTGGGGGTGAGGGCCGTTGCGGTCGCTGCTACGTTAGATCCCGCTGAAGGCGCTGCACCCCCCGTCCACGGCCACGACTACGCCATTGATGAAGCCGGCGCCGGGACCGCACAGCCAGAGCAGCGTACTGATCAGATCCGTTGGGTCCCCGAATCGTCCGGCGGGCGTATGGTCGATCACCGTCCGCCCGCGTGGCGTCAGCGACCCGTCTTCTTCGGTGAGGAGGCGGCGGTTTTGGTCGCCGAGGAAGAAGCCGGGGGCGATGGCGTTGACCCGCAGGCGTCCGCCGTGCGCGCGCGCCAGATCCGTCGCCAACCAGCGCGTAAAGTTCTCGACGGCCGCTTTCGCCGCCCCGTACCCGACGACGCGGGTCATGGCGCGCCCCGCCGCCATGGACGACACGTTGACGATGCAGCCCCCCGGCGGACGCGAAGGCTCAGCCGGGCCAGTGGAACGCCCCCGCGCCATGACGGCGCCGAACACCTGGCTGGGCAACAGTGTGCCGAGCAGGTTCAGGTCGAATACCTGCCGAAAAGCGTCCTCTGGCAGGTCGAAGATCGTCGTATCGGCGGATAGGGTCGCCGCCGGTACGTTCCCACCGGCGGCGTTCACCAGGATGTCGATGCGGCCCCACCTGTCGAGGATCGTATCCCGCACCGCTTGCAACTCATCTTTGCGCAAGACATCGGCCGGCGTCGCCAGCGCCTCGCCGCCCGCGGCGGTGATCTCCGCCGTCACCTCAGCGGCGCGATCGGGACGCCGGCCCAGCACGGCGACCCTGGCGCCGGCCCGCGCCAAGCCATGCGCCATGGCGCTCCCCAGCACACCCGTCCCGCCGGTGACGATGGCGACCTGGCCGTGCAAGCCGAATAAATCCGCCAGATAGTCCGTCGGCGCCGGCCGCGTCCCATTGGTTGGGCTCATGCCTGAGCCTCATCGCGGACGCGCGTTTTCATCCATTCGTTGCTGTTGTGGAAGTCGCTGACCGCGTTGCCGGGCGGGTTGAGCCTGTCCAGCCGCGTATCGTCGTCGTCGCTCAGGTCAAGGTCCAGCACGCCCAGGGCGTCCCGCAACTGGTCCATCGTACGCGGGCCGATGATCGGCGCGGTGACGCCCGGTTGATCCTTGCACCACAGCAGCGCCAACTGACTGGCCGTAAGCCCGCGCTCGCGCGCGATGCCGGCGACGCCGCGCGCGACGGCGACCCCACGCCGCGTGACGCGTTCGCCGAAGAGGCTCTCGCGTCCGTTGCGGTCGAGGCGGGAGCCGAACGGGACACTCGCGTCACTGTTGTACCGGCCGGCCAGGATGCCGCCGGCCAGGGGCGACCACGGCAACAGGGCCATCCCATAGCGCTGCGCCAGCGGCACGAGTTCGTTTTCGATGCGGCGGTCGAGCAGGTTATAGGGCGGCTGCTCCGAGATGAACCGGGCTAACCCGAACCGCTCACTGACACCCAGCGCCTCCATGACCATCCAAGCCGGGAAGGTGGAACATCCAACGTAGCGCACTTTGCCCGCCCGCACCAGATCGTCCAGCGCGCGCAAAGTCTCGTCTTGCGGGATGTTCAGCGCGGGGCGATGCAGCTGGTAGAGGTCGATGTGGTCGGTTTGCAAGCGGCGCAGCGAGTCGTCGCACGCTTTCATGATGTGGTAGCGGCTGATGCCGCGGTCGTTGGGTCCCGGCCCCATCTCGCCGTTGACTTTGGTGGCGAGGACGACCTCGTCGCGGCGCCCGTTTTGCTTCAGCGCCTTGCCGACGATGCGCTCGCTCTCGCCGGTGTTGTAGACGTCGGCCGTGTCGATAAAATTAATGCCGCCGTCGAGCGCGGCGTCGATGATGCGCAGTGACTCGTCTTCGGGTGTGGGGCTGCCAAAGTTCATGGCTCCCAGACAGAGCGGTGACACCCGGACGCCCGTGCGCCCGAGACTACGATATATGGGCATGTGTTTTCTCCTCTCACGATGTGTTGTCGGTTTCAATCTCCCCTCTCCCGCGTCAGGGAGAGGGGTCGGGGGTGAGGGCGGGGCCTGTGTCGTCGAGCGCGACCTCACGATGCGTGGCGGCCGCGCGGTAGACGGCTAGGACCACGGCAAGGGCTGCTCGTCCGGCCTCAGCCGTGGTGACGGGGGGACGGCCCGTCACCACCGCGTCGATGAAGTCGGCGATTTGGTCGGTGTGCCTCCCTCCATAGGGCGGTTCGTGCGGCGCCGGAGCGTGCGTTAGGGGTGGCCGCTTGCCGGCGCCGGGGTTACCGTGCGTCCCGACATCACCGAGCATGTCGCGCGTGGCGACGTAGGTTAGGGCGCCGTCTTCGAGGATTGCCGAGCCATCGCTCCCGCTGATCTCCAACCGCTCGGGGAAGCCCGGAAAGACCGCTGTACTGCCCAGGATCGCGCCGGTCGCGCCCGAGGTGAACCGCAGTACGGCCGCGGCGATATCCTCGACCTCCAGATCGTGGGCCGCGGTCGCCGTGTAGGCGCTGACGCCCGCCACCGGCCCGCAGAGCGCCAACAGCAGGTCGACATAGTGGATAGATTGGTTGATCAAGGCGCCGCCGCCGTCCAGTTCCCGCGTCCCGCGCCAGGACGCGCTCGCGTAGTAGTCCTGGCTACGATACCACTTGATCCGGGCTTCACCGAGTGTCAAACGGCCGAGACTACCCTGTTGCGCCATCGCCTCTAACTCCTGGAACCCTGGATCGAAGCGATGTTGCGAGACAACGCCCAGGGTCACCCCCGCGTCGCGGCATGTCTGGATGAGCAAATCGGCGCGCTCCAGCGTGACGTCGATTGGCTTCTCGACCAGGACGTGCGCGCCGGCCCGCGCAGCCTGCATGCCGACCTCGGCGTGCAGGCCGCTGGGTGTGCAGACATGGACGATGCGCGCGTCAGGCCACGAGAGCGCCTCGTCCAGCGCGTCGGTCGCGGGCACGCCCCAGCGCCGCCCGAAGTCCTCGGCCCTGGCGCGGTCGACGTCCACGACCCCGATGAGGCGCCCTTGCCCCTGACCGCGCCGCGTCAACTCCGCCAGCGCGTTGGCGTGCACGTCGCCGATGACTCCGCACCCGACGACCACGCTACCGGGGTTCGGCGGTTCTGCTCTTCCCATCGTGCGTTGTTAGTCCTTTCTCCCGTATCGCCCCTACGATGTGGCGTCTTCGGCCATCGCGTTTCGGAGCCAGGCGATGTGCTGTGGCAGGGCGACCTCTGGGTCCGCTATCTCGGGATGCCATTTCTTTTCCCATTCGACCGACACGTATCCGGTGTACCCCGCCTCGCGTAGCGCCGCCAACTGACCCCGCACCGGTACTTCGCCCTCGCCCAACAGCACGAGCTGCCACGCCCCATCGGACGGAAGGCGGCGGGCGTCTTTCACATGGACATGCGCGATGCGCCCATCGAGGGCGGCGATCACGTCCTCGGGCGACTCGCCCATGCGGTAGGGGTGATGGCTGTCCCACAGCGCGGCGATATGTGACGAACCGACGCGCTCCAGCACGTCGGCGACGCGGCGCGCCGAGGAGAAGGCGTCGTGGGTTTCGAGCACGACGGTGACATCCGCGCGCTCGGCCTCGGGCGCGACCCGACGCAGCGCCGCCGCGACGCGGGCGTTCACCTCATCGTCCGTTGCCGACGCGCCTCCTTCGGGATTCGCGCCGCCGAAGACGCGCAGCAGCGGTACTTGTAGGTCGTGGGCCAGCCCAATCCAAGCCAGCAGGTCCGCGACCTGCCCCTCCTGTTCCGTCGCGTCGGACTGATTGAAGCGGCACGACGTATCGAAGGCGCACACGTCGACACCGTGTGACCGGCATAGTGCGACAGCCCGTTCCACCTTAGCGCGGTCCGTCCGCGGATCGATGACCTCGCCATCGAGTAGCCGCAATTCTACCCCGTCGTAGCCCAGCCGCGTCGCCGCATCGACGACCTGTTCGATCGACCACGCGGGGCAGGCCAAAGTGCTGAAAGCGTATTTCATTAAGCCTCCTCATGAAAAGGGGCCTGCGACTGCGGTCGCATGGCAGACCAACGCCGACTGCGGTCGGGTGTTCCTGGCGCCGCAGTGTCCGTCGTTTGCCATCGGGGTCCCCACCGCAGTGGGGAGGCAGTCGCAGGCCGGTGACTATTCATACTCCCAATTCATACCACGCAAGAGCCCTTGTAGGGCCTGTGAGGCGCGCTGAAACAATGCCGCGCCGCTGAAGCCGCCGGCGTGGCCGGCCGTTGCAAGATGAGGCTCCAGGGAGAGGAATCCATCGTAGCCGTCCGCGCGTAGGCGTCGCAGGAGATCCGGCCAGCGCGCCGCGCCGTCGCCGGCCGGGACGACGCTGCCATCGTCGCGGGCGTCCTTGACGTGGACGTAGCGCAGCCACGGCCGCAGCGCCTCATAGGCGTCAGGGTACGATGTCTGCGCGCACTGTATGAAGTTCGCGGGATCGAAGATGGCTTGAAAGCGCGCGTTGTCGACGCCGCGCATCAGGTCGACGCAGCGGGCGATCGTGTCGCCGTAGATCCCCTTCTCGTTTTCGTGCAACAGTGTAACACCGGCGGCGCCGGCGCGCGCGGTCATCTCGCGCAGGCGCCGCAGCGTCTCGTCGCGCCACGCGGCCGGATCGGCCGCGGTACCGTCGGACGTGGGCGGATAGAACGAGAAGATGCGCATGTAAGATGTGTCGAAGGCGCGCGCGACGGTGATCGCGCGCTCGAAGCGATGCAGGTACTCATCGAATGGAGTGTTGATGGGGGCCTTCCCGATGGGCGAGCCGATCGCGGAGACACCGATGCCGGCGGCGTCGAGCGCGCGCTTGATATCCGCCACCTGCTGGTCGGACAGGTCGAGCACATTGATGTTCCAGGCGCCACGCAGTTCGAGAAAACGGATACGCTCGTCGCGCAGCACGGCGATCTGCTCGTCCAGATCGGCGGAGATTTCGTCGGCGAAGGCGGAGAGGCGGATCATGAGAGCGACACCTCTTTGCCCGTACGGGCCGATTCATAGACGGCCAAGATAATCTCGACGGGGTGGCGCGCCGCGTGGCCGTCGACGAGCGGCGTGCCGTCCTCACGGATGGCGCGGATCATGTCGGTGATCTGCACCGCGTGCGTCGTGGACGAGAGCGCCGCCGGGTTCGCCGCCGTCGCGCCGCCCTTCTCGGGGGCGGGCGCGGCCTGTGCGCGGTCCTTCGCGCCCATACAGTAGGCTCCGACCTCACCGCTGTCGTCGCGCGCCAGGTGCAGGTAGCCCATGCGGTCGTCTTCGATCACAGCCGATCCTTTGTCGCCGAACACGTCGATACGCGTCGTCACACCTGGATAGGCGCCCGTCGTCGCGGCGATCGTCCCCAATGCTCCACTCGTAAAGCGCAGCACGGCCACGGCCACGTCTTCCGTCTCCATGCGGTGCGCCAGGGTATCAGTATAGGCGTAGACAGTGCGGACCGGCCCCATCATCCACTGCAACACGTCGATGGAGTGGATCGACTGGTTCATCAGCACGCCGCCGCCGTCGAGTTCCCAGGTACCGCGCCACGCGCCGCTATCGTAGTACTGCTGCGCGCGCCACCAGGGGATGTGGGCATTGCCGAGGACCAGGCGGCCCAGCGCCCCGTCGGTCACGAGTTCATGGGTCTGCTGGCTGGCCGGATTGAAGCGGTGCTGACTGATCACGGCGAGCTTGACGCCGGTGTCCGCTTGCACGCGCAGCATCTCGTCCATCGCCGCGCGGGTGATCTCCATCGGCTTCTCCACGATGACATGCCGGCCGGAGCGCATGACCTGGCAGGCGTGTTCGCCGTGCAGTCCGCTAGGTGTGCAGACGTCGACGACATCGAGTTCCTCGTTGCGCAGCATCTCCCCTATGTCGGTGTAGAGCGTGACCCCATACGTGCTCGCCAGCTTGTCCGCGCGCTCGGGCGCGAGGTCGGCCACCGCGACGAGGCGCGCCTCGGGTACGTTGCTGATCGCCTCCGCGTGGGTCGGCCCGATCACGCCGCACCCGATGATCCCGAACCGCAGTCTCTCCGCCATACCCCTCACCCCTCTACTCGCCTCTTATCGCCGTGCATACTTTACGTCCATGTCCCCATTATGATATGCTGGCGTCAACCAATGATGCAAGCGGTTACAATAGATCGCGAAGGTGCCGTGTAACGCGGTTGACGTCTGTGTGGTTGTGTGCTACTGTAGGGCCATAATACACCGCAAGCGTTTACAACAAGGGCGCGCCAGGGGCCGCCCAAGGAGCCATTCAGGGAGAAAGGGGTGAGCGGACTCTGATCGGGCGTGGTCCTCGCGGGTTGTCTTGTTTATGGCGTCGTAGTGGCATCATATAAGCTACTTTATAAGCGCAGCGCCATGGTCGTCGTGGCGGGAAGAGAGACGGAGCAATGGCTAGTAAGATCACATGGGCCGGCGTACGGCTGCCCCTGTTGGTGACGGCGGCGCTCGTCGTCGCGCCGGTCGCGCGTGGTTCCGCCGTGGCGCACGGTTCCGTGGCGCACGGGGCGTGGGTCTCCCAAGCGGCCGGCAGTGGCTGCGGCGGGTGCGGTAACGGCAAGACGCTCTCGGTTCTTGTTGGCAAGAATCTGGTGTACTCGACGCTGCAGCAGCAGTGGATGCAGCAGATGAGCGGCCAGTTCCAGCAGTTGACGGGCGCCAAAGTCGCCTGGGACACCTTCAACGGCAGCAGCGATGAGCAGACGCGCCTGCAGACGTCCATCGTGAGCGGCCATGGCCCCGACATCTTTGCCGTGGGCACGACGTTCGTCCCGACGGCGCAGTCCACGAATAGCTTCCACACGCTCAGCGCGGCGGACTGGGCGTTGGCCGGGGGGAAGAGCAGGTTCTTCAGCCAGCAGCTCACGATGTCCGGCAGTTCGTCGAGCAAGCAGATCGCTGTGCCGTTCGTCATGCGTCCCTTCGCCATGGTCTACAACACGGCGTTGTTCAAAAAGGCCGGCATCTCGGCGCCCCCCCAGACGTGGACTCAGTTCGTGCAAGACGCCAAAAAGATGACCAACTCCGCGGGGGGCGTGTATGGCGCGGCGATCGACCCGTCGGATACGTTCGACCCCTGGAAGATCTGGTGGACGTTCGCGCGCCAGCTGGGCGGGGATTTTGTCTCGAAAGACCTGAAGACCGCGACACTAAACTCATCGGCCGCGCAACAGGCCGTGCGCTTCTGGTTTGACTGGGCCACGACGTACCACATCGTCGACCCGCACGCCATGACTTGGAAAGCGGCCGATGTGACGCGGGCCTTCGCCGGCGGGAAGGTGGGCATGTACATCATGACCACCACGTCCATTGTGCCCACGCTCGAAAAGTCGGCGGTGAAAGGCGCGTACGCTTTCGCGCCCATGCCGGCGGTTCCCTACGGCATGCAACAGCGGCCCCGGGGGGGCGTGCCGGCCTCGACGATTGTCTCCGGCGACATGTTGGCGGTGCCCGAATATTCCACGGTGAAGGACCTGGCGTACCGCTTCATCAACATGCTCACCACCAGCCAGAACCAGTTGCAGTACACCAAAGACTTCGGCGACCTGCCGGCCAACACGTCCGCGGCGGATGGGCTGGCCCACGCGAGCGCGACGGACGCGGCCTTTATCAAGGCGGAGCAGGGCGCGTCACCCACCCCCTTCACCGGCGCGTGGGGGCCGATCGAGGTCACGCTGGCCGGCGTCAGTTCCAAGTTGGCGGACGAGGTGGCGACGGGCCGCTATGATCCCTCCCACGTCGCACAGTTGCTGGCGCAGGCCAACGTCCAGGCGCAGGGGCAGATACAGCAAGGGTCGTAGGCCGTATAGGGAGGCGCCACATGTCCGTACCCTCTAGGTCCGACACATCCGGCATTGCCCAGGCAGCACAAAGGGGCCGCGCCTCCCGTCGTCGCGGCGCCATGGGCCAGCGTCCGCTCTGGCTGATGGCGCCGAACGTCGCGCTGCTCGTGTTGATTATCGGCGTCCCTTTCCTGATCGGCGTCTATATCAGCTTCCTGCGCCTCAATCAGTACACCTTGATCCACTGGATTCAGGCGCCCTGGGTTGGGGTTACTAACTACGTCACCGCCCTGCAAGGGGGCAACGTGCTCGGCGCGTCGGCGCTGGAATCGCTCGGCGTGAGCGCGGCGTTCTCCCTGTTGACGACCGCGCTCATCACGCCCATCGGCATCCTGGCGGCGCTGACCGTCAACACCGCCTATCGCGGCCGCGCCGTCGTGCGCTCGCTGTATCTTATCCCGTACGCGCTGCCCACGTTCGTCACCGCCTTGCTCTGGCGCTTGCTGTTCCTCAATGGGACGGGGCCGATCGACCGCTTGCTCGCCGCGACACATCTGGCCAGCGTCAACACGTACTGGCTGCTCGGCCCCAATAGTTTCTGGGCCATGGTAATCACCGATGTGTGGGCGTCATGGGCCTTCATCTACATGATGACGTTGGCCGGCTTGCAGTCGATCTCCGGCGAGATGTACGAGGCGGCCGAGGTCGACGGCGCCAACGCATGGCAAAAGCTCACGCGGGTCGTCTTACCGCAGCTGCGTAACGTGCTGGGGCTCGCGCTGCTGCTCTCCACGCTCCATCACTTCAACAACTTCACGCTGCCGTTCGTGATGTTCGGCACGCCGCCTCCGGCGCAGGCCGACGTGCTGCCGCTCAACATCTATGTCACATCCTTCCAGCTATTCAACTTCGGGCTGGGCGGCGCGATGTCCGTGATCACGCTCGTGATCATGTTGATCCCCGGTTTCTTCTATATCCGGGCGTTGCGGTTGGGCCAGACGGGGGTGGCGACGCCATGACAACGCACAGACATCCACAGGAACTGTTGTCGCCGCCGGTGCGCGTCGCGGCGACGGTCGTGCTGTCCCTTTTCGTGCTGCTGCCGGTCCTCTACATGCTGCTGCTCTCCGTGACGCCGGACACCGAGGCCGGCGCGGGGCGGTTGATCCCGTCGCACTGAGCGTTCGACAACTACCGGCAGATGTGGTCCACGGTCGACCTGGGGCGAGGGTTGCTCAACAGCCTGATCGTCTCGGGCGTGTCGAGCGTCGTGGCGGTCATCCTGGCCGTCGGCGCGAGCTACGTCGTGACCCGGTTTGTATTCCGGGGGCGACTCCCTTTCCTCTACTCGCTCATCGGGCTGCAAACAGTGCCCAGCGCGATGCTCCTGCTGCCGCTCTTCGTGTTGTTCGCCTCGGTGCAGCAGGTGATCCACTACACGCTGATCGGGTCGTACCCGGCGGTGATCCTGACCTACCTGACCTTCGCCCTGCCGTTCGCGACCTGGCTGATGGTCTCCTATCTCGAGACCATCCCGGTGGACCTCGAAGAGGCGGCCCTGGTCGACGGCGCGACGCGGGTCCAGGCGCTGTGGCGCGTCATCGTGCCGCTGGCCCTCCCAGGGATGGTCGTCGCGCTGGTCTTTTCGTTCCTGACTGGTTGGAACGACGTGCTGTTCGCCACCGTCTTAACCTCTCCGGGGACGCGCACGGTGTCCGTGCAGCTGCAGGTCTTTAGCGCGGCCCAGGAAGGCGGCGGCCTGCCCCTCTATGGTCAGCTGATGGGTGCGGCCGTGATCAGCGGGCTGCCCGTCGTCATCCTCTACATGGCGTTCCAGCGCTACCTGGTCGGAGGGCTGACGGCCGGCGGCGTGAAGGGATAGGGTGATCACCGGGGCATCATTGCCGGCGCCTCAAGCCGGCGGCGCCGTGGAGGCGCGTGCCACGAGCTGCGGCTGGAGGCGGATAAGCGTGGGCGCGTCCTGCGCGTCATGCGCCGTCCGCTCGCTGTGGTCGCCGTACAACAGCCGCACCGCGCGGACGCCAAGCTCGCGCATAGGTTGCCGTACCGTCGTGAGCGCGGGATGCAGCGCGGCCGCCATGGGGATGTCGTCGTGCCCGACGATAGAGAGGTGGTCGGGCACGGCGACGCCGGCCTCGTGCGCGGCCATGAGTATCCCGATGGACATCAAGTCGTTGTAGGCCAGCACAGCGGTCGGACGGCGACCGGGACGTCCTCGTAGCAGCGCGCGCGCCGCGTCCTTCCCACCGACGATCGTCGGGGTCGCCGTCACAACGCCGCCGTCGGTGGGCAGCCCGGCGTCCGCGCACGCCGCGCGGAACGCGGCCAGGCGGCGCTGCTGGACCTGCGACGCCGGCGGGCCGCCGAGGTAGGCGATGCGCCGGTGGCCGAGGGCGATGAGATGCGCCATGGCCGCGCGCACGCCGGCTTCCTGATCGACGTCGACCGTGCCGAGCGACGGCGGCGTGAGTTGGCGGTTGATGAGCACGAGCGGCACAGCGGGACGGGCGATCAGGGCGATGCGTTCGGGGGGCAGCCGCGACGCGCAGATAATCATGCCATCCACATGCCGTTCGCCCAGCAGCCGCAGCGCCTGCGCTTCACGCTCGCTATCCTCGGCGGTGTCGTACAACAGCACGCTGGTCCCGTAAGACGCCGCGGTCTGCTCGACACCGCGCACGACCTCGGGGTAGAATGGATTCGTGATGTCGGCGATGACGAGCCCGATGGCGCCGGTGCGGCGCGTGGCCAGGTTGCGGCCGAGTGAGCTTGGCCGGAAGCGTAGCCGCTCGATGGCCGCGAGCACGCGTTCGCGCGTCTCCGCGGCCACGACGGGACGATTGTTCATCACACGCGAGACTGTCGCCGTCGAGACATGCGCGGCCGCGGCGACGTCGTCAATCGTGACGCCGCGCGGCGTATCGTCCGCGTCTTCGACTGGCTCGGTCGCCTCGTCCGCCACGGTTACACTCCTACCCTGGATTATGCACCACGGAGACACGGAGGCACGGAGAGCGCAGCAAAGGGGTCAACGTCCCAGGTAGGCCGCCAGGTAAGGAACCCTGCCATCCTAAAAAATCTCCGTGTCTCCGTGTCTCTGTGGTACAACGGGTGTTCATGAATAATACAGGCTACAATGATGCGTGGTCTACTAATCGCTTTGCCTCAGCCGCGCCGCTATGGCCGCGAACAACCGGCCCAGCGCGTCGACCGCCTCGTCGCCACTCTCGTCGGCGATCAGCAGAAAGCAGGCGCGCCCCTGCGCGATCATGGCCTGCCAGGTGCCCACGGCCTGCGCCTGTAGGAACGTATCCGTGTACGCGCCGAGGACGGTTACCTCGTGGCCGCGCGTGATGAGGCGCACGCTGACCAGGTAGGGCGGCCCGTCCATCTCACCCTGCTCGGTGGAGTGGTACGCCGCCGGGGCGCGGCGCAGCCTGGCCGGCACGCCCATCGCTGCGGGGCCGAGCGTGCGCACGGCGTCGTGCAGCAGCGGCGTCCAGCCGGCGGGGAGTTCACCATTCATCGTCAGGTCGAGATAGCCCAGCCGCCGGTTGCCCGTGGCCGCGACAGCCTGTTGTAGCGCGTCCGCGATGCGTGCGGCCGGCGTGTCCCCTGGTGGGCCTACCTCCTCCCGCGCCGGAGGCGCCAGCAGCGTCAGCGGCCCGTCGGTGACGCCATGGCTCTGCTCCTGAGCGACTTGTAGGGGCGTGTCTTGCGCCCGCAGGACGCGGGCGCGCGCCTTATAGTTTTCGACCGCCGGCTGGCCCGCGAACGTGATGTCGTGTAGGTAGCCGAACAGCGCCATGCACAACTGCCAGCCAAGGAAGCTTGCCGCCACGGCCGCGAGGCGCTCGCCTGGATCGGCGCTGTCCGTTAGGATTGGTTGGGCGAGGACAAAGATGTCATCATCCGCATCAGGGGGCGCGTCGGCGCTGGGCGTCACACGCACGCGCAGGGTTCCGCTCGTGTGATAGCCGGGCGCGCGCGGGTTCAGTGGCTGGTCGTCGAAGACGACAATACCCTTGCCGCCCTTGCCCAGGCTCTCCTCCATCAGCTGCTCGATCCAGGCCAGCAGCGGGCGCCACGCGCGCGGCAGGTCGAGCAAGAGGCGGCAGGCGCCGTCGCGACTCGCCGCGCTCAGCGCGGCGGCCAGGCGGACGAACGGGTGCGCCGCCGGATCGTTGGCGGCCAGCGTGAGGTCGTACGCGGCCCAGGCGCGGGTCAGGACCTGCCGCAGCCGCCCCGTGTCCGGCGCGGCGCCGGCGAGCGACAGCGCGGCCGGGAGCAGAAAGACGCGCGTCGTGGGGGCGCTCATGCGCCCGCCGGTCCCGGTCCCGCCGTCAAGTTGAAGGGGACGGCGTGGGACGCCGCGCTCTTGGGCGAAGCGATCCAGATAGGAGGTGGGCAGCGTCATGACCAGCATGCGCTCATCGGGCCGCAGTCCCGCGCGCGCCACCAGTGCGGCGAACCATTCCAGGTGCGTGATCGGCTCCTCCGACGTCATGCCCATAGACACCCCGACCATCAACACATCCTGGAGCAGCGCGTGCAGCATGGCCGCGTCCGCCGGCTCCCGCGCGTCATCCGGCGGCAGCGCCACATTCTTGGCGTGGGCGATGCGCCGGACAATGTTATTCAAGGCCGCCGGGTCCGTGCTATCCAGCGGGTAGATAGCCACAGCGTTCTCGTCCTCGTTTCCCTGGCACAGCCCCAGGTCGACCAGGACGTGGACCGTGATGACGGAGCCGCCCATGCCCGCCCAGATGACGTGGCGGACCCCCTGACGCCAGATGTCGCGCGCTTCCGCCTCGGCCTGTGCGAGGGCGTTATCATCCGCGAGCAAGCGCGCCACGCCCTCGACCCAGTCGAGCTTCAAGACGCCGTCCTCGCTGCCGAAGTGGGCCATGCGGCCCTCACGCCGCCGCAGCTGACCGACCGCGTCCTCGGCGATCAGGCGGCGCAGGGCTGGCGCGACATCTTCGTCGCCCATACCCGTGCCCTGCGTGTGCGAAAGGTTGTCGCGGGTCAGCATCGTCGTACACTCCTTGCTGTCGTCATAGTCGTCCAACACATGCGCTTGAATAGTCTTCCAACGCGAAAGCGATCGAGCGTCAGGCGCCGCTGCTGTCGGCCCACTGTGCGCGCAGCGTCGCCATAGCGGGGCCAACCTCGGCGGCAAAGTCCTGCCAGTTACACTCCACTGAGATGCGGCGGTCATAGTGGGCGCGCCGCAGCGCCGCGAAGTACGGGCGGAAATCTTCGCCGTAGCGCCCCGGCGCCGCGCGGTCCCGCCGCTCGGCCACATGGACGTGGGCGAGCAGCGGCCCATAGGGCTCCAGGCTGGCGGGCGCTTCGCCGTTGCAGGCCATGTGATACACGTCGGCCAGCAAAGTCGCGCCCGACGCCGCGATGGACGTGACCAGCGCGCCGCCCTCGGCCACGGTATTCAGCGTGTTTGTCTCCTCGTAGCGCAGCGGCTCGAGGGCAATCTGAACGTCATAATCCCGCGCCCAGATGCTCCAGGTTGCAAGGTGTGCGCCGATCTGCCGCTCGGCGTCGGCGCGCGTGACGCCGCCGGGACAGGCGCGGGCGCCGCCGCTGCCGAAGACGAGGACACGGATACCGGCCTGTGCGGCGCGCTCCAACGCCGTGCGCATGTAGGCCTCGAGGCGCGCGTGGTCGACCTGTCGTGTCGGCGTGGCCACGAGGGACAGATCAGGCGGCAGTAGATTGTTGGCCGCCTCGATCGGCAGCGGCAGCGCGGCGGCGCGCGCGAGATGCGCGGCGAACTCCTCCTGTGGCCGTTCGGGGCGCAAGAACCGCTGCACGCTCTCCTCGATGTAATCGACCGGCGCGTCGCGCCATGCGCTTGCGTTGTCGTACGAAGTACACACCCCAAACCTCATCACGCCCCCCTACTCCTATTTCTCAGCGGTTCAGCGGCACTTATCGACAGCGGCAACTGGTTCGCTCCTCGCATTGGTGGTGAACGATCCACTTGGTAGTGAAGATCCACTTATCCGTGGACTCCATCGCTATTGAAAACGCTTACAGGCTCATTACTATGCAGTGTAACGCATGAGCCAACGCGGCGACTCATTTCGATGACACCGACTCCCGACATGCTGTCCGCTTAGGGGCGGGAGCCCAGGCGCTTTAGCCCTGAAGGGCAAGCCCAATAGCTTTAGCGTTGGGTAACTGACATAACCAAAGCTAATCCGCGCGCCGGTAGCGCACGAAGCCGTCGGCGCTGCTCCTGGACAGGCGTCCTCGCCGCGCCAGATGCTCGAGGTGGGCGACGGTCTCGGTCACGGCCATGCGGCGCTGAAACGGCGTGAGGTCGCGCCAGCCCTCGGCGGACCCGCGCCAGACGAGGCGTCCCGCCACGGTGTAGGCCGTGGTCTCGTCGTCGCCCAGGGCGCGCGGCATCTCGGCGAAGCGCTCGTCGTGGCGCCGCACGAGCTCGTCGACGCGGCCGGCCAGGTCGTGGAACGGCGCGCCGTGGCCAGGCAGCACGACGGAAACGGGCAGGTCGCGCACCAGCCGCAGCGCGTCGAGGTAGTCCTGCACGGGGTCGGCGGAGCTGCGCACATGCATGCCGACGTGCGGGCTGACGCGCTGTAGCACATGGTCGCTGGCGAGCAGTACGCCTGACGCGCGGTCGTAGAGGCAAAACAGGCCGTCGGAGTGGCCGGGCGTGGGGATGACCTCGAAGGCGTACGCGCCGCGATTGATGGTCTCGCCGCCCGTGAGCAGCACGTCCGGCTTACGGATGCCGACGAGGCTGAGCATCCACAAGGACGCCTCGGCCGTCGCCCGCAACTCGTCGTCCGGCACGCCGTGCGCGCCGAGCCAACGCTCCATCGCGGCGACCATCCCTTCGGCTTCTTCATAGCGGCCGCCGATCAGCACGGCGTCGCGCCGGTGCATCAGTTCGAGGGCGTGCGATTCGGTCACGAGGCGCGCGGCCAGCCCAAAGTGGTCGGGGTGGATGTGCGTGACGACGATGGCGCGGATATCCGTGATGGCGCGGCCGATGGCGGCGAGCCCGGCGACGAGCGCGGCATAGGCGTCGGGCGTGTCCCAGCCGCAGTCGACGAGCATGATACCGTCGTCGCTCTCGACGACGTAGGCGTTGACGCTGCCAAGCGGGTTGTCGAGCAGCGGGAGCGGCAGCCGGTAGATGCCCGGCGCGGCCTGTTCTATCATCCGGTAATCCTCAAAAATTCTTATTGCCGCTCGTCGCCACGCTGCCGTAGCAGGCGCAATTGATCCTCGGTCTCGGCGAGACGTTGTTCAGGATGGCGCGCTGTCGCGCTTCCTCCTGCTGGGCTCGCTCCGCGTCGCGCTGAGATCCCACCGCGTCCCAGCGTGCTCGCTCCTCCGCCGTGAGCCGTCGCTCCAGATCGCGGGCGCGTCGCCTCACCTCGCCGGTCGACGTACACCTGAAGCATAGCACTATGGCTAGCAGCTTGTCGGAGAGAACGACGCTGCGGCTTGCGCGACAGGGTGCCGCTGTGCGGATGAGGCGCACTGTCTGCGGCGGCGCGTGATTGATGCACGGCCATAGGCAGGACACGACTGCGGAT
>JAABUZ0100002806.1_pt1 | contig 27794 bp, 27 predicted proteins | sample 5562091 | NCBI WGS metagenome assembly JAABUZ01 (sample SAMN12813069, study PRJNA571459) | rock metagenome | isolation source: Antarctica rocks | place: Antarctica: Victoria Land, Linnaeus Terrace sud | collected 2015-12-21 | reverse complement strand
AGGGCTTCGCCCACCGGACGCTGCACACCCCTCGTGGCGAGGTCTGCGCCCGCGTGGGCGGTGAGGGTCCGCCGCTGCTGCTGCTGCACGGCTATCCGCAGACGCATCTGATGTGGCGCGACGTGGCGCCGGGGCCACGATCGACCCTGGCGCCCGTGGGCGCCCGATCTCCGGGGGCACGTCATCGACGCTTCCCACTTCCTGGTCGAGGACGAGCCCGAAGCCGTCACGGGCGAGCTCCTGACCTTCCTGGGGCACGGTTGACGGGCGGATAACGCGATCACGCTACGGACGTCTCAGAGTCGAGCGCGCGAGCGACATCGACACGAGAGCGGGCGTCGAGCTTGACGAAGATTCGAGAGAGGTGACGCTCGACCGTCTTCTCGCTGAGCACGAGGCGATCGGCGATTTGGCGGTTGGTTCATCTCCGCCGAGCGCGCGGAGGCGGACGAGGCGGAGTCGCTGCTGGCCGAAGCTCGGTCGCCGAGGGCGATGCTGCGCGATCGCTGACAGACCCGTCTGTCCGCGAGCGGCCCTACCTTCGCGGATCGTGGCCGCTTCGCTTCCCGCACCGTCCGCCTTTGGGATCGAGGCTGTGGAGTGGGACCCTCGGGGCGAGGAGACCCTGACGGTCAGGGTCACCGGCCGTTGGCGGCGGCGGCGGCCGCTGAGCAGCGGCCAGCCGCTGCTGGTGCTGGAGCGCGCCGGCCGCCGGCACCGGTTCCCCGCCTCGCCGGAGCCCCCCAGCCTCACCGGAGCGGCGCCGGGTACGTGGCAGATGAGCTTCTCCGTCCCGCTCTCGCTGGCGCCGCGGGGGGAGGACCGCGTCTGGCTTCAGATCGGGGCGGTCGTAGTGCCGTTGCCGATCATCGGGGAGGACGCGCGGCCCGAGCGAGCTGAGCCTGAGGCGTCGGTGCCGGTGGCGCCGACCGCCGAGCCCCAGCTGCTGACCGAGCGCAGGTTGCGGAGCACCGAGCTGGCGCTTCAAGGTGCCCGGGAGCGGGCTGCGCAGGCCGAGCGGGAGGCGGCCGCCGCCGCGACCCGGCTGCACGGGCTGACCCACGAGCTGGAGCTGGCTCGCACCGCGCTGGCTCAACGCGACGCAGCGCGGCGGGCCGCCGAGCAGCGTGCCTTTGCCGAGGGCGCGGAGCGCCTGGAGGCGCAGGAGGAGCTGGCCCAGCTTCGGCACGAGCATCGTGACGCCCAGGCGCTCGGGGATCGGCTGGCCCACCGCCGCGAGCGCGTGCACGAGCTGGAGGAGGAGATCGAGCGGTGGCAGCGCCGCCTGGACGAAGCCGAGCAGCTCGCCGCCGCCGCCGCGACCGCCCGCCGGCGAGCTCAGCAGGCGCAGAGGGAGGCCGGTGGCCCGGCCCACCCTGGCCGGCTGGCGCTGGAGCGGGAGCTCGCGAGCCGCTCCTGGACACCTCCTCCCGCGCCGCCTGCGGCGCCTCCGTCCTCAAGCTCGGCGCTGAGCCTGGAGCGGCGCATGCGCTCGGTTCGGGCCGGCCTGGAGGTGTCCGCCCCGCTGGGGGGAGTCGATGCTCCCATCGGCCGGCGACGGGGGCCAGCCGAAGCGCCGCTCGAGCCCGCGCCGCCCAATGGGCTCGCCTCGCCGCTACCCATCGAGCCGTCCGCTGCCCCGCTTGATCCCGTGCGCCTGGACGCCGCCCTCTCGCGGCTGCGGGAGGCCGAAGCTGCGTCCGTCCAGCCCCGCGCGGACCCGCCGAGCGCTGCGGCCCAGTCCGCGCGGGGTGGACCGAACCGCGGCTGGCTGGAGCCCGCGTTCCGAGCGCTCACCGCCGCCGACCCAGCCACGGCCGGCCGTCTGGTCCTGGCCCTGCTGCCGGTCCAGCGGCTGGTGCACCCCGGTCCGCTGCGCTACGACCTCGTCCTGGCCGGCACGGGCTGCGTCCAGGTCACCATCCCCGAGGGAGGACACACGGTGCAGGCCGAGCTGCGTGACCGGCTCCGCCCGCCGGAGGAGGTGCATTTCTCAGTCCACGGGGATCTCGCCGCGCTCGCGCGCCTGCTGGCCGGGGGCACCACGCGCCGGCGCCTGGGACGCGCTCACGCCAGGATCCGCGGCGATCGCCGCGTCGCGGAGGCCCTGTTGGCGCTGATCCGGGCCCCGCTGCGACTGGAGGAGCTGCTGGAAGCGGTCCCCGCGGCGGCGGTGGCGGAGGTGCTCGCCGGCCTCTCGGGGCCCCGGGCGGGGGTGCGCGGCGAGGGTCGGCCCGTGGCGCTCGTGCAGCGCTGGATAGAGCGCGCACAGAGCGGCTGAAACCGCCCGGGTGGGCCCCGTGGGACGCTGGAGCGTCCGCCCCGGCGCCTATGCTCGGAAACCGTTCGATGAGCTCTGCCTGCGCCCATCTCCACGTCCATTCCGAGTACTCGCTGCTCGATGGCGCCTGCAAGATCGACAAGCTCGCGGCTCGCGCTGCCTCGTTCGGCCAGCCGGCCCTGGCGCTCACCGACCATGGGGTGATGAACGGCGCCGTCGAGCTCTTCACTGCCTCTCGCAAGCACGGGATCAAGCCGATCCTGGGCTGCGAGGCCTACGTCGTAGAGGATCACGCCCGCCGGGGGCCGGGCCGGCTGGAGCGCTTTCACCTGACGCTGATCGCGGCCACGCCGACCGGGTATCGCAATCTCGTCAAGCTGTCCTCGGCCGGGTTCCTGGATGGCTTTCAGCGGGGCAAGCCGTCGGTCGACCTGGCGCAGATGGCTGCCCATGCCGAGGGCGTGATCGCGCTCACGGGTTGTCTGCAATCGCGCTTCTGTCAGCACCTGCTGGCCGATGATCCGGCCCGCGCGCGGGCCCACGCGCAGGAGCTGATCAACGTTTTCGGCGACGAGAACGTGTACTTCGAGGTTCAGAAGAATGGGCTGGCTGCCCAGGACAAGGTCAACGAGGGCGTGGTCAGGATCGCTCGGGAGCTCGGCCGACCCCTGGTCGGCACCGGCGACGTGCACTACCTGCGGCGTGAGGATTACCACCACCACGCCGCGCTGCTGTGTGTACAGACGAAGTCGACGCTCAGCCAGCCGAAGATCAGCTTTGACACCAACGAGTTCTACCTGCGCTCCAGCGAGGAGATGGCGCAGGCCTTCACCGAGTGGCCGGAGGCGTTGGCCTCGACGGTGGAGATCGCCGAGCGCTGCGACGTCGAGCTGGAGCTGGGACGGCAGCTGATCCCGCGCTACCCGACTCTCGGCGGGGAGACCGAGGGTGATTACCTGCGCTCGCTGGTGCTGGCAGGGCTGCGCCACCGCTACGGGGATCCTCCGCCCGCAGAGGCCGTGGAGCGCGCCGACTATGAGCTCGGCGTGATCGAGCGGATGGGCTTCAGCGGCTATTTCCTGATCGTCTGGGACTTCGTCAAGCATGCCAAGGACGCGGGCATCGCCGTGGGTCCGGGTCGCGGCTCGGCGGCCGGATCGATCGTCGCCTACTGCCTGCAGATCACCGATGTCGACCCGCTGCGCTACGACCTGCTGTTCGAGCGCTTCCTCAACCCCGAGCGGGTGTCGATGCCGGACATCGACATCGACTTCTCCGTGCGCGGCCGCGATCGCGTCTACCGCTACGTGACCGAGAAGTACGGCAAGGAGTCGGTGGCGCAGATCGTCACCTTCGGCAAGATGTTCCCCCGTGCCGCCACCCGCGACGCCGCTCGCGTGCTCGGTCACGACTACGGCGCCGGCGACCGGCTGGCGAAGCTGATCCCGGACCCGATCATGGGCCGGCCGCCCAGCTTCGAGGATTGCCTCAAGGCAGGCGAGCCGCTGCGAGCGGAGGTCGACCGCGACCCCACGGCCAGGCAGATCGTGGAGGTCGCCCAGGGCCTGGAGGGAATCGTGCGCAACTCCTCAATCCACGCCGCCGCGGTGGTCATCGCCGATCGCCCGCTGACCGACATCGTGCCGCTGCAGATCGCCGAGGCCGGGACCGACGAGAACGGCGAGCGGGTGTACCGCACCGTGACCCAGTTCTCGATGAAGCCGGTCGAGGAGCTCGGCCTGCTGAAGATGGACTTCCTGGGGCTGCGCAACCTCGACGTGATCGAGGATGCGCTGGACATCGTGGCGCGCTCCACCGGCGATCGCCCGGAGATGGCGACGCTCCCCCTGGATGACGCCAAGACCTACGAGATGCTCGCCCGCGGAGACTCGATCGGGGTGTTCCAGTTCGAGTCTGAGGGCATGCGTGAGGCGCTCAAGAAGGTGCGCCCCACCGAATTCGACGACCTGGTGGCGCTGGGAGCCCTCTACCGGCCTGGAGCCATGGACCAGATCCCCACCTACGCCCGCGGCAAGCGGGACCCGGGGTCGATCTCCTACCCCGACGACCGCCTGCGTTCGATCCTGCAGCCGACCAAGGGCGTAATCCTCTATCAGGAGCAGGCGATGTTGATCTCCAAGGAGCTGGCCGGCTTCAGCGGGGCGCGGGCGGACGACCTGCGCAAGGCGATCGGCAAGAAGAACCGTCAGAAGATGGCCGAGCTGAAGCCGGAGTTCGTTGCCGGGTGTCGCGGGTCAAGCACCAGCGAGGCGGTCATCGAGCTGTTGTGGGCCACCAACGAGAAGTCGGCCGACTACAGCTTCAACAAGTCCCACGCCGCCTGCTACGCCCTGATCTCATACCGCACCGCCTGGCTGAAGGCCAACTACCCCGCCGAGTACATGGCGGCGCTCATCTCCTCGGTGATGGACACCAAGGACAAGGTGCCGTTCTTCGTCGCCCAGGCCGAGCAGATGCGGATCGCGATCCTGCCTCCCGACGTCAACCTCTCAGACCACGAGTTCGTGGTCGTCGAGGGCAACATCCGCTTCGGCCTGGACGCGGTCAAGGGCGTCGGCTACCAGGCGGTGGAGGCGATCAAGCAGGCGCGGGGGGATTACGACCCGCCCACCCGTCCCTTCACCAGCCTCTATGACTTCTGTGCCCGCGTGGACGGACGCTGCGTCAACAAGAAGGCGATCGAGGCCCTGATCAAGTGCGGGGCGTTCGGCTCCACCGGCGCCTCGCGCAAGGGGATGCTGACAGTGCTGGAGCAGGCGCAGGGCGCCGGTCAGAAGGCCCAGCAGGATGCGCTCATCGGCCAGAGCTCGATCTTCGACCTGGGGCCGGCGACGGATGGCGCCGGCTCTGCTGCCACCGCGTTCGCCACCCCCAGCCACGCTGCCATCCCCGCCGAGGAGTTCGAGCGCGGCGAGCTGCTGGCAGCCGAGAAGGAGGCCATCGGCCTGTTCATCTCCGCGCACCCGCTCAAGGACGTGGGAGCGGCGCTGCGGGCCAAGGTCGACTGCCAGCTGGGCGAGGTCGGCGCGCGGCGTGACGGCGACTGGGTGACGGTGGGGGGGATGATCGCCCAGCCCAGGCGGATCCGGACCAAGAAGGGCGACCCGATGATGTTCGCCACCCTCGACGACCTCGGGGCCGCGGTGGAGATCGTCGTCTTCGGCAAGGCGATGGCAGCTAACGAGGAGGCTCTCCAGACGGACTCGATCGTGCTCGTGCGCGGGCGCGTGGACCACAAGGACCGCGACAAGACCTGCATCATCGCCCAGCAGGTGGAGCGCTTCGACCCTACGCCAGACGAGGTGCAGCGGGCCGAGCTCCAGGCGGCCAAGGCCTCGCTGGCTCCCAGCGCGCTGCGCCTGTGCCTGGATCCGAGCGGGCTGCCGGCCTCGATCCTCGCCGACCTCAAGGAGCTGCTGGGCAGCTTTCCGGGGGAGTGCGACGTCGTCATCGAGCTGCGGACCTCCACCGGCCCCCGGCGGCTGCGGCTCGGATCCGGCTTCCGGGTCACCCGCAGCGCCAGCCTTCATGCCGAGCTCAATTCGCTGCTCGGGCAGGCATTCCTGGGCAGCGCCGCGCCGGTGCCCGCTGCTCCCCGTGAGCCGGCCCCACCGGCCGCGGTCGGCGCGGCGCTGTAGCACTCAAAGCGCGGGTCAGCCTGCGCTCAAGCGCCGGCGCGCCGCCATTCCCTGCTCGCGAAGCCTCAACGCCAGCGCCACATCCTCAGCCCCGGCACCGCCCTTTTCGCGCCCGGTCTCCAGCACGCACGGCAGCCCCTCGAACCTGGGCTCGGAGAGGAAGATCGCGCAGCTCGCCTCTCCGAGCTCGCCCTCGCCGAGGACCGCGTGGCGATCACGGTTGGATCCGAGCGGGGTCACGGAATCGTTGACGTGCAGGCTGCGCAGCCGCTCTGGCCCGAGGATCCGGTCGCACGTCGCCAGCGTGCTGCTCAGCCCTTCGGTGGTGCGGATGTCGTAGCCCGAGGCCAGGAGATGGCAGGAGTCCAGGCACAGGCCGAGCCGCGCCTGGCCGCCGGCGGCCTCCACCAGCGTCGCCAGCTCCTCAAAGGAGCGCCCCAGCGTGCCGCCGGCACCGGCGGTGTCCTCCAGATGGAGCTCGCAATGCTCCGATTCCGCCAGCGCCTCGCTGATCACCCCGCCGGCGCGGGCGATCGCCTGGTCCACGTCACCGCCCTTGGCCGATCCGGGGTGCAGTACCACTCCGGCGGCGCCGATCCCGTCGCCGACTCGCAGCGAGTGGATCAGGCAAGACAGCGACTTGCGGCGGATCTCCTCGTCCCACGAGGCGCAGTTGAGCAGGTAGACGGCGTGGATCAGTACCGCCTGCACCTCGGTCTCGACCAGCGCGTGGCGAAAGGCGGCAAAGTCCTCCCGGCTGTAGGCGGTGGGGCGCCACATCCGCGGCGACTGGTTGAAGATCTGGATCGCGGCGCAGCCACGCTCCACGCCGCGGGCCACCGCCCGGGCCAGGCCGCCCGCCGGCGAGACGTGAGCGCCGATTAGCATGAGGATCGATCTGCCATGCGCGTTCGCTTCGCTCCTTCGCCGACCGGCGCCCTCCACATCGGGGGAGCCCGGACCGCCCTCTACAACTGGCTGCTCGCCCACCACCAGGGGGAGGACGGCAGCGGACGCCAGGGGGAGCTCGTGCTGCGAATCGAAGATACCGACAGGGAGCGCTCCACCCCGGAGAACGTGGAGCAGATCCTCGATGCGCTGCGGTGGCTGGGCCTCGACTGGGACGAGGGTCCGATCTTCCAGAGCGAACGGGCCACCCGCCATGAGACGGTTCTCCAGGAGCTGCTGGAGCGTGGACACGCCTACCACAGCACCGCCACCGCGCAGGACGTGCGCGCCCAGAAGGAGCGACTGGGGTCCGGCCGCGGTTTCCGCGGGGAGACCGAGGCCGCAGGGGCGGTGCGCCTGCGGGTGCCCGACGACGGCGAGACGATCGTCACGGACGTGATCCGCGGCGAGACCCGCTTTCCCAATCCAAGCATGGACGACCCGGTGATCGCCCGTGCCGACGGATCGGTGCTCTACAACTTCGCCGTCGCTGTCGATGACCTCGACGCCGGCATCACGCACGTGGTCCGGGGCGAGGACCATCTCTCCAACACCCCCAAGCAGCTGCTGGTGCTGAAGGCCCTCGGCGCTCGGGCGCCGCAGTACGCGCACCTGCCGCTGCTCCTCGGACCCGATGGCCGCAAGCTGTCAAAGCGCCACGGCGCCGCCTCGGTGCAGGAGCTCCGTCAGGCCGGCTACCTGCCCGAGGCGGTGATCAACTACATCGCGCTGCTCGGGGCCGGCTTCGCCGCCGACGAGGAGCACTTCACCGTGGCTGAGCTGTCTGCGCGCTTCCGCCTGGAGCGGGTGTCCAAGAACCCGGCGGTGTTCGACGAGCGCAAGCTACGCCACATCAACGGCCGCTGGCTGCGGGAGCTGAGCCTAGACGAGCTCACCGCCCGCCTGGAGGGGTACACGGGACGGCGGGGCCTCCGCGGCGCGGTGGAGATCGCTGCCGAGAAGATCCAGACGCTGGCGGAGTTCTGGCCGCTGGTCTCGTTCCTGTTCGACGGTCCGGTCGATGATCCGGCCGCCCGGGCCAAGGTGATTGGGCGCGAGGGAGCCGCCGAGGTCCTGCGGGAGGCGCGCGAGGCGCTGGCCCGTGCGGATCCCTTCCAGGTCCCGGAGATAGAGCTGGCGCTGCGCCAGGTGGTGGAGCGCCGCGGAGTGAAGCCGGGCCAGGTGTTCCAACCGGTGCGCGTTGCGATCGCCGGGAGCACCGTGTCGCCGGGGATCTTCGGGAGCCTCGCGCTGCTGGGACGTGACGAGTCGCTGGCGCGCATAAAGAGCGCGCTGGACCAGCGCCCACCGGCGGAGTGATGGATTGCGGCGCCGGTCCTCAATGCGCGCCGAAGATCTGCCGATAAACGCACCAAGCCGGGCACGGACTCCCGGAAAAACTTTGGGCGTCCGGCCCGCTGGACTGGCGCCAGACAAGGATGAGCGAATATCGTGGCCGCAGTGGCTGCTGTGAGCACCGCGCCGACAGATCCACACGCTTCTCGTGATCGTCGGCTCAATGAGGGTCACGGACGGCGGCTTACGGCCGCCTTCGACGCCCTGGAGGCATTCCCGGTGCTCGTCGAGTCCCGCAACCGGGTCCTGCGCCTGTTCGAGGCCGGCTACCCGGCCACCGCCGACGTGGTCGCCGCGGTGGAGTCCGACGTCGCGCTGGCGGTCACGGTGCTGCGCCTGGCCAACCAGGTCGATGGCCGCCGTCATGGCCTGGTCGACAGCGCCGTCCAGGGCGTCGAGGTGCTCTCGCCCCGCACCGTCCACGCGATCGCTAGCCGGGCGCGGACATTCGACTTCTTCGACCGCACCACCATCTGGCAGGGGATCCCGGAGCGTTTTCGGCTGCACGCCGTGGCCACCCAGCGCGCCGCGGACCGGATCGCGCGGGAGATCGGCTACGGCCAGCGGGACCGCCTGATGGTCGCCTCGCTGCTGCACGACATCGGCAAGCTGGTGCTCGTCCACGCCTATCCGGGATACCCCCGCCAGATCCACGGCGACGCCCCGACCCCGGAGGAGCGGCTGCAGCGCGAGCGGCGGGAGCTCGGCGTCGACCACGCGCTCGTCGGCGGCGTCCTCGCGCGGCGATGGGGACTGCCCGCCTCGCTGGCCAGCGTGATCGAGCGCCACCACGCCGATGACGGCGAGGGCGAGATGGCGATCGTGCGGGTCGCCGACATGCTCGCCCACTACGTGTTCGGCTCCTCGATCTCCTCGGCCGACTTGTTGAGCATGGGCCGGGTCATCGGCCTCGGTCCCCCTGAGCTGCGTACCGTGCTCTACGACCTGCCGCTGCCCACCGTCGGGGACCGTCCCCGCCAAGTCGATCCGTGCCCCATGTCCGGCCGCGAGGTCGAGGTGCTGCGCCGGCTCGCCCGGGGCATGGTCTACAAGCAGATCGCCACCGAGCTGGGCCTCTCCACCAGCACCGTGCGCACGCACCTGCACAACGTCTACGGGAAGCTCGGCGCGATGGATCGAGCTCAGGCGGTGCTGATCGCCACCGAGCGCGGCTGGATCTAGCCGGTCACCGGTGCGATCCGGTTACGATCGGGCGCGGCGATGATCTCCATCACCACCAAATCCCCCTACGCGCTGCGTGCTCTGGTGGAGCTCCACCGCCGGGGCGGCAACGGGCCGGTGCCGATCGCTGAGCTGGCGCGCCGCGGGGAGATCCCCGTGCAGTTCCTGGAGCAGCTGTTCGCCACGCTGCGCCGGGCGGGCGTGCTGCGCTCCCAGCGCGGGGTCAAGGGCGGCTACGGCTTCGAGCGCCCGGCTGAGGAGATCACCGTGCTGGAGGTCGTGGAGCTACTCGACGGCCCGCTCGGTCACGGGGCCACCGGCATCTTCTCAGAGGCTGCGCAGGCCGCTCGCCGGGTGCTGGCGCAGTCCACCGTGGTCGATGTCTCCGAAGCGCAGGCGCGCGCGGCGAGCGCGCCGATGTACCACATCTAGAAGAGCGTGGCCGGGGTTCCGACCAACATCGCCGCCCACGTCGGCCGCACGCCGATGATCCAGCTGACGCGGATCGTCGATGAGCTCGACGTACAGCTGTTCGCCAAGCTGGAGTCGCTGAACCCGGGTGGCAGTGTCAAGGACCGGATCGGGGTGGCGATGATCCAGGAGGCGGAGCGGTCGGGGCGGATAGAGCCCGCCCGCACCACGATCGTGGAGGCCACCAGCGGCAACACCGGCATTGCGCTGGCCTTTGTCTGCGCCGCCAGGGGCTACCGGCTGGTCCTGACGATGCCCCAAGGAATGAGCCGGGAGCGGGAGGGACTGCTGCGCCTCTACGGGGCCCAGGTGGAGGTGACCGAGTCGCTGGGGGGGATGCACGAGGCGGTGGCTGCGGCGCAGGCGCTGGCCGGCGAGGAGGACGTGTTCCTGCCTGACCAGTTCTCCAACCCCGCCAACCCTCAAGTCCACCGCCTCACGACCGGGCCGGAGATCCTGGAGGCCCTGGAGGGTCGGATCGACGTGTTCGTTGCCGGCGTCGGCACCGGGGGCACCATCACCGGCGCCGGCGAGGCGATCAAGGCACGTTGCCCGGACTGCCGCCTGGTGGCGGTGGAGCCGCGCTCCTCGGCCGTGCTCTCCGGGGGCCAGCCGGGCCCGCACCGCATCCAGGGGATCGGGGCCGGGTTCGTGCCGGCGGTGCTGCGGCGCGAGCTGCTCGACGAGATCATCACGATCGAGGACGAAGATGCGATCGAGACCGCCCGGGCGCTGGCCCGCCGCGAGGGGGTGCTGGGCGGGATCTCCTGCGGGGCCGCGGTGGCGGCGGCGCTGGCGCTGGCGCGTCGACCCGAGTATCGCGGCGCGCGCATCGCCACCGTCCTGCCCGACAGCGGCGAGCGGTACGTCTCAACGCCGTTCTTCGCCCCGTAGAAGCCGCCTCCCGGCGACAGCTACGCTTTGTCGATGTTCGGCTTGGCCCTGATCGGCCGCACGCTGGCCGAGATCCGGCATGACGTCGCGGCAGCTCAAAGTCGTGATCCCGCCGCGCGCGGGGTGGGGACCGCCGAGATCCTGCTGAGCTGGCCGGGGGTGCACGCGCTGCTCTCCCATCGAGTCGCCCACGCGCTCCACGCGGCCGGCGTGCCGATGCTGCCGAGAGCCATCGCGGCGGCCTCCCGATCGCTGACCGGCGTCGAGATCCATCCCGCAGCGCGGATCGGCGACGGCTTCTTCGTCGACCACGGGATGGGCGTGGTGGTCGGCGAGACGGCCGAGATCGGGGCCAACGTGACCCTCTACCAGGGTGTCACGCTGGGTGGCACCGGCTTCGCCCGCGGCAAGCGCCACCCGACCGTGCAGGACAACGTCACGATCGGCGCCGGTGCCGCCCTGCTGGGGCCGATCACCGTCGGTCACGGCGCCAAGATCGGCGCCGGCAGCGTCGTCATCCACGACGTGCCCCCGAACACGACGGTCGTCGGCAACCCTGGTCACCCGGTCCGGGTGGAGGGCCGCCGCCCCGAGGGTCCCGATGCCGACTGGGTGCACCTGCCCGATCCGATCGCCGATGCGATCAAGGGGCTGGCCAGCCGGATCTCCGAGCTGGAGCGCGCGCTGGAGCAGGCGCGTGAGGACGGCGGGGGGGCTCAGGTGAGGCCGCTGCGGCCCGCGGGGGAGCAGCGGGGTGCCTCCTACGCGCCCAACCGTGCGGTGGGGCCGAACCCGGCAGGGGGGTGAGACGGCTCCTCAGCCCGCGTGCGGGCTCTGCTCGGAGGCCACCGGCAGCGGTGGTGGCATCTCGTCGGGCGCCGCCATGTTGCGCCGGCCCTTGACCAGGTACAGCGGCCGCCCCTTGACCTCGTCGTAGATCCGGCCCACGTACTCCCCGATGATCCCGATGGCGATCAGCTGGATTCCCCCCAGCAGCAGCACCGCGATCGTCAGCGCGCCGAAGCCCGGCAGGTAGGAGCCGAGCACCCGCAGGATCACCACCACCGGGATGGCCACGAACGCCAGGGTCGAGATCAGGAAGCCGAGCAGCGTGGCGAGCTGCAACGGGCGGTGCGAGAACGAGGAGATCGCGTCCAGCGAGAAGCGGAGCATCTTGCCCAGCGTGTACTTCGTCTCGCCGGCGTAGCGCGGGTCACGGCTGTAGGGCACGGCGGCCTGCCGGTAGCCGACCCACACCGTCATGCCGCGCAGGAACCGGTTGCGCTCGCGCATCGCCAGCAACGCGTCGAGCGCGCGGCGGTCGAGGAGGCGGAAGTCCCCCGAGTTGTGGTGGAGCTCGACCTGAGCGAGCTTGTCGAAGAGGCTGTAGAACCACCGCGCCGTGGCTAGCTTGAAGACTGACTCGCCCTCGCGCTGCTCGCGCACCGCATAGACCACGTCGCAACCGGTCTGCCAGTGGTCGAGCATCTTCGGGATCAGCTCCGGTGGGTCCTGGAGGTCGGCATCCAGCATCACCACCGCCTCTCCGACGGCGTGGTCCAAGCCGGCCGTGAGCGCGGTCTGGTGGCCGAAGTTCCGGGAGAGGTAGACGATGCGCACGCGTGGGTCGGCGGCGGCGAGCCGGTCCAGCGCCACGGCGGTGCCGTCACCGGAGCCGTCATCGACGAGCACGAGCTCGAAGTCCAACCCCTCCAGGGCGTTGCACACCCGCGCGTAGAACTTGTCGATCAGCAGCTCTTCGTTGTAGACCGGCGCGACGACGCTCAGCAGCCGGAGCTCCCGAGGGCCGCTGTCCAGGAGGTCTGTCGACGCTGCCATATGCGCAATCGTAGAACGGTAGCTAAAGCCACAGCAACGGGTCGGTATGGGGAACGTAGCTGACGAGCTGGATCGCGCCCACGACGCCGCTGACGACCAGCGAGGCGCGCCACAACCGCCGGTCGGTGCCCAGCGCGGCGAACGGCATCAGCCACGCCACGTACCACGGCAGCATCGAGCCAGCGGTGATCAGCAGTGCCACCGCCGTCCAGCCGGCACCGTCGATCCAGTCCATCTCGCCGCGCCCCACCTTGCGCACGAGCCAGAAGAAGACGCAGATGAACACCACCGCCAGGCAGACCCCCGCGATGTGCCCCACCGTGCCCAGTCCGAGGCTCGTGGAGATGAACCCCGGGATGCTGTGCCAGTCACCCTCGCCTTGGGTCTTCTGCAGCGTCGCGAGCAGGTTCAGCTGTCCCGTGCCGAAAGCGGCGAAGCCGAGCACGGCCATCGGGACGACCGCGGCGCTGGCGCCGATCAGGATGCTGCGCCGCCGGCTGCGAGCGCCAAGGCCTGGGGCGGCGGCCACGATGAAGGGCAGGAACACCCCGGCGGTCAACTTCACCGCTGCGGCGAGAACCGGGAACGCCCCAGCGGCTCGGTGACGGTGTCCCAGCAACGCGTAGACCCCCGCCATCAGCAGCGCCAGCATGAGCAGGTCGTTGTGTCCGCCGCCGACGCCGTAGACGACCACCAGCGGGTTGAGCGCCACCAGCGCAGCCGCCCGGGCGGGGTTCAAGCCGCGCAGCCGCGCGCTGTTCCACACCAGGGCCACCGTGACGAGACTGGCCAGCGCTGCGATCGTTTTGTAGGCCAGCGCGCTTGCGGCGATCGAGAGATGGGCGAAGGGATAGCTGAGGGCGGTGAAGGCCGGCCCGTAGGCGCTCGGCGTGCTCACCCACTTGGCCCCGATGAAGGGGTACAGGGGGTCGAGCGCAATCGCGTGGGGACCCTGGAGGTAGGGGTTGGCCCCATAAAGGGCCCAGATCTTGGCGTAGGCCTGGTAGCTGAAGACATCGGTGGAGAGCATCGGCGGCGCCAGCAGCACCACCGCGTGCAGCGCCGCGATCGTCATCAGCACGAGCCGCGGTGACAGCCGGTCGGCCCCGCGCACCGCCCGCACGTAGCAGACGAACATGAGCGTGAAGATCGTGATCAGCGGCAGGACCCCCAGGCTCAGGCCCGTGCTGCCGAGCGGGCCTGCGAGCCAGTTCGGCACCGGCCTCACCGACTCCGGCAGCAGCAGATCGGTGTTGGCCGCCCCGACCGAGATCAGCAGCGTGCACAGCAGCACGCCGCCCAGCGCGAGGGCGGCGGGGTTGATGCGGGACCTGGCATCGGCGGGGCGCAGCCGGGGCGCGCGCAACCTCGGCGCTCGGGTATCCAGCGCGCGGGCGGTGAGCTCCATGCTGTCGGGCTGCGAGGTCCCCCCGAGCGGGCCGGGGGCACTCATGAGGACGAGGATGCCGCGCAGGCGGCCGGTTGCGGTTGGGTCGACATTTGCATCTGGTTAACTGGTGGCGGGGCTGCGGGCGGGCTGGATGCGCCCGCGCGCGCGCCGGCGCAGGCGCGGCACCAGCCACATCGCCTCGGCGGCGATCCGGGCCGACATCTTGCTCCTACCGGCGGTCCGATCAGCAAAGACGATAGGCACTTCTCGAACCCGAAAACCGGCGAGCACCGCACGATAGGTGACCTCGATCTGAAAAACGTAGCCCTCGGCGCGGACGCTGGGCAGGTCGATTGCCTCCAGCACCTCCCGCCGGATGCACTTGAACCCCCCGGTCAGATCCTGCACGTCCACGCGCAGGATGAGCCGCGCGTAGAGCCCGCCGCCCCGGCTGATGAGCCGGCGCACGAGCCCCCAGTCGCGTACACCGCCGCCGGCAACGTAGCGCGACCCGAGCACGAGGTCGGCCTCCTGCGCAGCCTCCAGCAGCGCGCCCAGGTATCTCGGGTCGTGCGAGAAGTCGGCGTCCATCTCCACCACGAGCTCGGCGCCCCTCGCCAGCGCGGTGGTGAAGCCGGCCAGGTAGGCGAGGCCGAGCCCTCGCTTGGCCTCGCGGTGGAGCACCTCCACTGGCGGCAGGCTGCGGGCGAGGGCGTCGGCGATCTCGCCGGTGCCGTCGGGCGAGCCATCGTCGACGACGAGGATGCGGAAGTCCTCAGGCGCTAGTCTCTGCAGCTCAGAGGCGGCGGCGCGGACGATCCTCTCCACGTTGGCGGCCTCGTTGTAGGTTGGCATCACCACCCAGATCCGCGCGGTCATCGCGTGGCAGGGTAGTGGGCGACCGAGCTGCGAATGAATCATGCCCGCTCCGGACCCGGTCGTCGGCGCCAGATCGGCTCAGAGCGCCGCCGATCCTCCGGACGCCGCGCCCTGCGGCATCATCGAGGAAATGGGCAACGAGATGGACCAGGGATTCAGCACACCGCAACCTGTCACCGGCCCCGCCTCGCGCGGCACGGTGCGACCGGGGCGCTACCGCAGCCAGGAGCCCCAGCATCGCCGCCGCCGGCTGATGCTGATGCTGATAGTGGTCGGCGCGCTCGTGATGATCGTCGCGCTGGCCTTTGGCGGAGGCGGCGGCACGGAGGCGGTCAACCGCGCGTCCGCTCCCGCGGGCGGGTTCTTCACCCGGATCCAAGCCCTGGCGGGGACCGGTCCGGGCTCGTTCACCGCTGCGGCGCACACCGCCGAGGATGCGGCCATCAACCGGGCCATGGCCGTCACTCCGCTCGTCCGCGTGGCCGGCTCGCAGCACCGGGAGATCGCGTTGACCTTCGACGACGGGCCGGGGCCCTACACGCCGCGGGTGCTCTCGGTCCTGGAGCGCACGAGTACCCCGGGGACGTTCTTCGAGGTCGGGATTCTGGAGCAGTACTTCCACCAGTCCACCAGTCAGATCGTGGGCGACGGCTTCCCGATCGGCGACCACACCGAGAACCACGCGCCCATGGGCAAGCTCAGCGCCTCCGACCAGGAGTCGCAGATCGCGCGCCAGATCTCGGCCATCGGCGCCTACGGCGCGCTCACCCCGCGGCTGTTCCGGCCCCCCTACGGCTCGTGGAGCGCCACCACCCTCGCGCTGCTGCGCAAGTACCGGATGCTGATGGTGCTATGGACGATCGACACCGAGGATTACCGTCAGCCCGGCGGTCAGGCGATAGTCCACTCGGTCCTCGCCCGAGCGCGCCCCGGGGCGATCGTGCTGCTGCACGACGCCGGCGGCACCCGCACCGAAACCGCGGCGGCGCTGCCGAAGATCATCCGAGGCCTGCACGCCCGCGGCTACAAGCTGGTGACGGTGCCGAAGCTGTTGCTAGACAACCCGCCGCCCCCCCACCAGCAGGGCGGGACGCTCGCGGGCGGCGGCGGCTAGCGGCGCCGGCTAGCGCCGAAAGTACGCCACCCGGTTCCAGCTCGGCTCGGGCGCCAGCTCGATCGGCTCGCCGCCGCGGTGGGGCTGGATGTAGACGAACGCGCTGCTGTCCTCCTGAAAGATGACGTCGAGCTCGCCCTCCTTGACGCGCTGGTCCAGCCACGCACTGCGGAAGATCAGGCGCCGCAGCCAGTGCACCAGCGAGCGATCCGAAGGCCCGACGAGCTCCGGCCAGCAGTCGTTGACATGCTCCCCGAGGGCCGAGGCGGGGTCGGTGACCTCACCGTTGACGACGAGATTGATCAGATCCTCGGCCTCGTCCTCCTCGACGGCGGCGTCGAGGAAGCCGAGTTTGCGAGCCGCCTGCTCGCAGCGTTCGCGGAAGTCCCGTTCGTTGAACGTGAACCGCAGCTCGCCGTATTCGAGCACGAGGTCTTCGCCGGAGCTGTAGTTCCCGCGTCGGTACATAGGGCGTCGTGATCATATGAGGGTTTCCTGCCGCGGCGCAGGGGCTGAATGCGATGTTGCAGCTGGGGGGGGAGAAGATCGCCTCGCATCAGGCTCTGTAGGTGATGCAGGCCACCCCCGCGACGATTCTGCTGGTGGAGGATCACCGACCCACCCGCACCTTCCTGGCTGACAACCTCGCCGCCGACGGGTACGAGATCCTGGAGGCAGACTGCGCCGCCGAGGGCCAGCGCCTGATCGCGAGCCAGTACCCGGATCTGGCGTTGGTCGATCTCGGGCTGCCCGACCGTGACGGCCTGGAGCTGGTGCGGGAGGTACGCGAGGCCGACCGAGCCGGGCGGATCGATCCCGACCTGCCGCTCCTGATCCTCTCCGGCCGCGCCGGCGAGCTCCACCGGCTGCGTGGCTTTGCCCGCGGGTGCGACGACTACGTCGTCAAGCCGTTCAGCTATCCGGAGGTTCAGGCCCGGATTGCCGCGCTGCTGCGGCGCACGCGGCTGCGTCCGGGCAACGGTCGCCTCCGCGTCGGGCCGCTGGAGATCGACCCGCTCGCCCGTCAGGTGTGGATCGATGATCAGCCGCTGCAGCTCTCGAAGAAGGAGTTCGCGCTGCTGCGGGCGCTGGCGAGCGAGCCGACCCGCGTGTTCACGCGGGAGGAGCTGCTGCGCGGCGTGTGGGGGTTCCAGTCGCTGGGAGCCACGCGCACGCTTGATTCCCACGCCTCCAGGCTGCGGAAGAAGCTGCGCGCCGGAGGCGCCGGCTTCGTCATCAACGTTTGGGGCGTCGGGTACCGGCTGATGGACGGCGGGATGCCGTGATCGTGCCCGCGCTCGCCGCGACGGGATGGGTGGCGGCAGTTCTCGCCGCCGTAATCGCCGTGATGAACTGGCGCACTACCGCGTCGCTGCTGGAGGCCGTCGCCCGCACCTCGCACGAGCTCCGGGGTCCGCTCACGGCGGCCCGGCTGGGACTGCACGCGGCGCGGCGAGGCGGACCCATTTCCCTTGAACGCCTGCGCGGGGTGGAGCTGGAGCTCGGCCGCGCCACGCTGGCCCTCGGCGATCTCGCCACGGTGGGAGCGCGCTCGCACGGCCCCGGCGGCGAGCCCAGCTTCGCCCCGTCCTGCATCGAGCGGCTCGACCTCGGCGCGCTGCTGGCCGACTCGGTAGAGGCCTGGAGCGCCTTCGCCGCTCTCAGACACGCCGAGGTGCGGCTGGTCGGTGATTCCGCGCCCGTGTACGTAGAGGGCGACCGGCTGCGCCTGGCCCAGGCCGCCGGGAACCTGATCGCCAACGCGATCGAGCACGGGGGAGGGGTGGTCTCCGTCGCCTGTCGGGGCGGGCACGGAACCGCGCGGGTCGAGGTCATCGATGGCGGTCCGGGGCTCTCGGCGCCGGTGCGGGAGCTGACCCGGCGCCCTCGTCGGGGACGGGGGGCGCGGGGACGCGGCCTGGCCGTCGCCGCCGCGGTGGCTGCGACGCACGGCGGTCGTCTGGCTGCGGCCCCCTCCGAGCGCGGGGCGCGGCTGGTGCTGGAGCTCCCGCGCGAGCGGGCCGCGGTCCACACCGCCCCCTGAACCGCCTTCACCCCGCCCCGAACCGCCGGTAGGCACACGCGCCGGACGGAAGCGCTCGCCGGCTGCAAGCTGGCGCCCAGACCGGAGCGCTGCACGCCGCCTTGCAGTCATTCGCCAGCGCCGGCGATGCAGCCTCCCACCGCGGGATCCCCCGAGGTGGCGGGGAATCGCCGGCTCGGGGAGCCGCAAAGCGGCATCAGGTGGAGCGGCGGGTGCCATTTGAGTTGCATCGTGGGGGAGAGTGGGTTACAGTGGGACACGCATGCGGAACCCGGGTGGCAGGGCTCCTCCCACCCAGCCACCCGGGTTGAACTTTCGGTGAGGCGAATGAGAAACCTTGATCTACCGCGGAACCTTCGAACACGCGCTCGACGCCAAGCACCGGCTCACGGTGCCCTCGAAGTTCCGCGCGGCGTTGGCGGGCGGCGTCGTGCTCGCCGCTTCGCACGAAGTCTCCGAAGGCTCGCCGCGCTCGGTCTCGATCTGGACGCCAGACGCCTACGAAGCCTTCACCACGGCGACGCTCGACGGCTTGAACCCGCTCACGCCTCGCGCGCGGGAGCTCAAGCGCTTCTTCTTCAACTCCTCGTTTGACAGCGAACTGGACTCGGCCAACCGCGTGATGATCCCGCCCCCCCTGATCCGCTACGCCGAGTTGGGAAAGGACGTGATCGTCACCGGCTCTGGCGAGTGCATCGAGGTCTTCGATGCCGGAGCCTACGACCGCTACTCCCAGGACGTGCTCACCCGTATCCCCGACATCGCGGCAAGCCTTGGCGACACTGCTTGACATGACCCAGACCCACATCCCGGTCCTCGCCGGTGAGCTGATCGACCTGCTCGATCCGCAGCCGGGAGAGGTGGCGGTGGACTGCACCGTGGGTGGTGGTGAGCACGCGCGGCTGATCGCGGAACGAATGGGCCCCTCAGGGCTGCTGATCGGGATCGACAGGGATCCGGTCGCGCAGGAGCGCTTCATGGAGCTGGCCGGTGAGGTCTCCTGCCAGACGCGCTTCATCCGCGCCGACTTCGCGCAAGGGCTGTCCCGCCTGTTGGCGGAGGGCGCGCGCGCGGATCTTGTCTATCTCGACCTGGGGATGTCCTCGATGCAGGTCGACACCTGGGCCCGGGGCTTCTCCTACGCCTACGACGCGCCGCTGGACATGCGCATGGACCCGGATCAGGAGCTGACCGCGCGGGAGATCATCAACACCTGGGATCAGCGGCGCCTGTCCCGTCTCCTGCGCAAGTACGGCGAGGAGCGCTACGCGGCCCAGATCGCCAGGGCGATCACGCGCGTGCGTCGCCGTGAGGAACTGACCACCACCCAGCAGCTCGTCGAGACGATCAAGACCGCGGTGCCGATCCCGGCCCAGTTCGCCGGAGGCCATCCCGCCCGCCGCACCTTCCAGGCCCTCCGGGTGGCCGTCAACGACGAGCTCTCCCAGCTCGACGCCGCGCTGCCGGAAGCGTGGGACCTGCTCCGACCCGGTGGTCGGCTCGGTGCCATCTCGTTCCATTCGCTGGAGGACCGGCGGGTCAAGCGCTTCCTCGCCGCCCGCGCCCGCGGGTGCGTCTGTCCGCCCGAGATCCCAATATGTGTCTGTGGTCACGAGCCGGAGGCCGAGCTGCTGACACGCCGCGCAGTCGCCCCCACGCCCGGCGAGGTGGCGGCCAATCCCAGGTCAAGATCGGCGCACCTGCGTGCCGCGCGTAAGCTGGAGGTCACGAGATGACGCCCGCAGCGATGACCTCCGCCGCCAAGCGGAGCACCGAGACGGCCCCCGGCGCGCGTCCGGCCAGCGCGCGCGCCGCCACCGTCGCTCCGGGCCATCGCCGGAGCGTGAGCCCGGCCTCGACCTCACCGCGTCCACGCCGGGTTTCGGGCCCCGCGTCGGGCCGGGTGGCGGCCCCTGAGCGCACCGCTCCGCCGGCTCGCAGGGTGACGCAACCGCATCGCGCCCCTGCGCCCCCGCGGACTCGCCGGGCGCCTGCCCCCGGGATCCCCCGCCGGGTCACGGGCCCGGTCCAGCGCCCGGCGCTCGGCGTCCGCGCGCTCGCCGGCCTGCGGGCCCTCCCCGACCACTCGCTGCTCGACCGGCTGATCCGTGGCCGGACTTGGATTGCGCTGCTCGGGGTGATGCTGGTCGGCATCGTCGCCATGCAGGTGGAGGTGCTGAAGCTCGGCGCCAGCATGGGCCGCTCGATCGAGCGCGCCAACTTCCTCCAGGGGCGCAACGAGAGCCTGCGGGAGAGCGTGGCCTCGCTGGCCGACGACCAGCGCATAGAGCGTCTGGCGGCCCGTCGGGGCATGGCGATGCCGGCGCCTACCGGCGTCAGCTTCCTCACCGTGGGCGGTGGCGCGGCGGTGCACAAGGCGCTGGGGGCCATGCAGGCACCGGCCCCCGCGAGCTTCCTGGCGCGCCTCACCGCCAGCGGCGCCGCCGCCGGCCAGACTACGGCCGGCTCCAGCTCCAGCTCGACTCCCACTTCGAGCACCAGCTCCACCTCCGCCACCGGCGCCGCGCCCCTCGGCACGGGCACGTCGTCGCGGTGAGCCTGATCGATCGCCGCATCGGGCTGCTGTTCCTGGTCTTTCTGAGCCTGCTCGGGATCGCGGTCCTCCGGGCCACCTACCTGGGCGCCGTCCGCGCCGGCCCGCTCCAGCGGGCTGCGGCCACGCAGCAGGTGAGCACGCAGACCCTGCCCGCCGAGCGGGGGGCAATAACCGACCGCAACGGCGTGGAGCTGGCTATGAGCGAGTCGGCCAGCGACGTCGCCGCTGACCCGTACCTGATCAAGAACCCACAAGCCGTGGCCCAGCAGCTGGCACCTCTGCTGCGTAAGCCCCAGCTGGCGCTGATCAGCCTGCTGACCAAGCCGCACTCGGGCTTCACCTACCTCGCCCACCTGGTTCCCGGAGACCGGGCGGCGGTGATCGCCAAGCTGAGGATCGACGGGCTGACGCTCATCCCGCAGATCCGGCGCGTGTATCCGCGCTCCTGGGCCGCCTCCCAGGTTCTCGGGAGCGTCGGCTGGAACGATCGCGGACTCAGCGGCGTCGAGTACCGCTACGACCGGGCACTGCGCGGCCGCGACGGCATCAGACGGATCGTCAACGATGCCATCGGCCAGCCGATTTCGATCGACGACGTGCACCCGACCCAGCCCGGCAAGCCTGTGACCCTGACGATCGACGCGGCCCTGCAGGACGAGGTGGAGCAGGTACTGGCCGGTGTTGGCGCGCAGTACTCCCCTCGCGGCGCCACCGCCATCGCTATGGATCCCAATACCGGCGAGGTCCTGGCGCTGGCCAACTGGCCCCGGGTCAACGCCAACGACCCCGCCGCGGCGCCCTCCTACGCCAACGAGGATCGCGCGGTGAGCTTCAACTACGAGCCCGGATCGACGTTCAAGGCCTTCACCGTGGCCGGAGCCCTGGAGGACGGTGTCGTCACGCCGACGACGCAGTTCGGCGTGCCGCCGGTGCTCCAGGTTGCCGACCGCCAGATCCACGACGCGGAGAACCACGGCGACGAGACGCTGTCGGTGGCGGACATCCTGCGGGTCTCCAGCAATATCGGAGCGGACGAGATCGGGATGAAGCTCGGCCCCCAGCGCTTCGACAGCTGGGTGCATCGCTTCGGCTTCGGCGCCTCGACGGGGATCGACCTGCCCGGGGAGGAGCGGGGCATCGTGCTTCACTCCTCGCAGTACTCGGGATCCTCCATGGGGAACCTCCCGATTGGGCAGGGCGAGTCGGTCACCCCGATGCAGATCGCCACCGCCTACGCCGCCATCGCCAACGGCGGCGTCCTGCGCTCCCCGCACGTCGTCAAGGCGGTGGGCGGCAGGGCGACCAAGCGCCCCGCCGGCAAGCGGATCATCTCCGCCACCTCAGCTGCGGAGCTGCGGACCATGCTGCGCGGCGTCTTCGGCGACGGCGGTACGGCCTCCGGCGCGGCCATCCCCGGCTACGACCTGGCCGGGAAGACCGGTACCGCCAGCGTCGTCGTCCACGGCCAGTACTCCAGCAGCAAGTACATCGCGTCGTTCATCGGCTTCGTGCCCGCCAACCACCCGCGCCTGCTCGTCGCCGTGATGGTCGACGAGCCGCAGGGGGCGATCTACGGCGGCTCGGTGGCCGCGCCCGCGTTTCAGAAGATCGTCGGCTGGGCGGTGCCCTACCTGGGGATCTCCCCGCGCTAGCGGCTACCAGAGCGTCGCGGCGCCGTACGCTGCCAGCTGCGGATCAGCGCTGAGAAGGACAAGGCGCTCCAGCAGCGCCTGCGCGACGAGGAGGCGATCGAAGGGATCTCGATGGTGGGGCGGCAGCGCTCCGGCGGCCCACGCATGAGCGGCCGTCACCGGAAGCTCATCGAACCCCTGTTCGGGCAGCCGGTCCGGCAGGTCCTCTGCCACCGCCAACTTGCCGAGTGCTCGCTTGATCGAGAGCTCCCAGACGGTCGCGGCGCTGACGAACAGTTGGTTGCTCGGCTCTGCAACGCGGCTCGGGCTGACCCTAAGAGTCGTGGATCGTCGGCCAGCCACCACAGGACGGCGTGCGAGTCCACGAGCAGTCTCAATCGACCATCCCGAGGCCGTGCTGAAGGTCCTCGGGCAGCTCCTCGAAGTCATCGGCGATCCAGATCTGTCCCTTCATGGCTCCGGGGGCCCGCGGCGGGCGCGTGACAGGCTCCCCGTAGGGGACGAGCCTCGCCACGGGAATCCTGCCTCGCTTGACCACGACCTCATCGCCTGTCTGCACTTGACGGACCAGCCGTGAGAAGTTGGTCTTGGCTTCGTGGATCGTGACCTCCAGCTCCATGGGAACAGCGTATCAAGAGTTAGTCCACTGGACCAACTAACTTCAGCGCGCTCAGCTGAGTGCTCGGGTCAGCATCGCCAGCCGCTGATCCAACTGGCCGCCCACCTCAGCCATCCACGAGACGGCGTCTGAGAGCGGGGCGGGAGTGATGCGGTAGCGCACCTCGCGTCCGGAGCGCTCGCGCTCCACCAGGCCGGCCTCAGCCAGGGCCCCGAGGTGCTTGACCACGGCCTGACGCGAGATCGGCATCGTCCCGGCGAGCTCGGTGGCGGTGGCCGGATGCTCGGCGACGGCGGCGAGGATGCCGCGCCGGGTGGGGTCACCGAGGGCGCCGAAGACGGCACCGGAGGGAGCGCCGCTCATCGACCGGCAGCCACGAGCGCCGGGCGGATGGTCCGCCCTCCCGCGCCCGGCAACGGGATCCCGATCAGGTCGATCATCTCCAGCGGTCGCGTCTCGACGACTTGCAGCCGCGTGCCGGACGCCAGCGCGACCAGGGTCAGCTCCACGCGCGAGGCCGGCTCCTCGTCCCGGCCCCACCAGAAGACCAGGCGGGCGGCCACCTGTCCCGTAGCGGCTTCACGCCCGGGGGCCAGCACCTCCTCCACCGAGCCGCTGCGGACCGACTCGCCGTCGCGGAACAGCGCCCCGCCCCCGGGGGTCAGCTCCAGCCGCACCTCCTCGGCCAGCCATCCCTCCAGCGCACCGGCGTCGGTGATCGCCTGCCACAGGCGGCGCGGGGATGCTGGAAGCGTGACGGCGCGTTCGGTGCGGTTGGACATGCGAGCTCCTCGGGCGGTTCGGGGGCGAGCAAGAATATAGCAACCAGTGAGTTGCGCATGTGCTAGGTTTAGCGCAACCATAGAGTTGCACAATACCCGGAGGTGCCCATGCCCCTGATTCCGATGGTCGTCGAGCAGACCGCCCGCGGTGAGCGGGCGTTCGACATCTATTCCCGCCTGCTCAACGATCGTGTGGTGTTTCTCGGCGGCGAGGTGGACGAGGAGACGGCCAACCTGATCGTGGCCCAGTTCGTCCACCTGGAATCCGACGATCCCGACAAGGACATCCACCTGTACATCAACTCCCCCGGTGGCTCGGTGTACGGCGGGCTGGCGATCTACGACGCCATGCAGTTCATCAAGCCCGACGTGCAGACCATCTGCTACGGGGTGGCGATGTCGATGGGCTCGCTGCTGCTGAGCGCCGGAGCAGCGGGTAAGCGGCTCGCCCTGCCCAGCAGTGCCAAGCACACGCGGCAGGCGGTGGAGCGGGTCCACGCCGACATGGAGCGCGATCACTACTTCACCGGGGAGGAGGCGGTGGCCTACGGCCTGGTCGACCGGGTGATTGAGCGCCGGGAGCTGAACGGCCGGGGAAGCGGATTCGGCACCGGATAGGCCGGGAGCAGCCCGCGGCCGGACGCCGGATCTCCGGGAGTCGCTCAGCCTTCGGGTGGCGTCGCGGGAGCGTATACGGTCACGACGGTCTGCATGAGCAGGTGGTTGGGCACGCGCACGGAGCGCCCGTCCTCGGTATCGACGATCGTACTGACGTTCTCGATCGCGACGATGCGGCCCCGCACCTCGTCGAAGCCGATCTCCTGGCCCACCTCGTAATCGTGTCGCAGGTACCGGCCGGCACTCAACGCGCTGGCGGCCTCACGACCTCCGAGCCCGAACGCCAGGGCCAGGGTGGCGGCGGCCCCGCTGAGGAGGATCGCGATCAGGATCAGCAGGACGAGGGTCGGGACGCCGATCTGAGATGCGGCGATGATCCCGAAGACCGCCAGGACGGTGGCCTGCGCGACGCCGCCGAGCGGGACCGGCAGGTCGAGCTGGTAAGTGACCCGATCGACCCGTTCGCGCGCGACTCCAGCGAGCACGACCCCGGCGAGCACCAGTGCGGCGGCGAGCAGGAGCTTGGGCAGGAGCAGCACCCCCTGGTTCAGCGACTGGCTGAGGAACTGCAGGCCGAGCAGCGACAGCGCGCCGAAGATGACCACGACGCTGGCGGCGATCCGGACGGCGCGTCCGGTCAGCTCCGCCACCGAGCTGCCCAGGCCGGCCCGCTCCAGGACCCGGTTGACGCCGGCGCGCTGCGCCAGATCGTCGAGGTTCAGGCCCTGAAGCGCCTTGATCAGCAGGCGGCTCAGCAGACGGACGAGCAGCAGCCCGATGATCAGCAGCGCCAGCGCGCCGCCGAGCCGGGGGAGGAAGCTCCCTAGCGCCTGCCCCGCCTGACCGAGGATCGAGGAGGAGAAGATCGTCATGAGTGGCCGGCGGGAGGCTTGAGGAGCAGGCGCAGGGCGTGGCCGACGGTCGCGGTGAGACCGCCGATCGCCAGCAGCGGGCGGCGGACCGCGCTCTGCCACCGGGCCGAGCGGATGACCCGCCGGGCGATCAGCGCTGGGGCCTGCGGGGCGTCCGCCCGCAGGAGCTGCAGATGCTCGCCCAGCCGCTGCTCGGCGGCGGTGGATTCGTCGCGGTCGTCTCCGGATCCATTCATGCGGGCAGTTCCCAGTCGTAGGTGTTGTTGCGCAGCACCTCGATCAGCTCTGCGCGGGCGCGGTGCAGTCGTCCCTTGACGGTCCCCAGGGGCACTTCGAGCACCTGGGCTATCTCTTCGTAGGGCAGCTCCTCCAGGTCGCGGAGCACGAGCAGGCTGCGGTAGTCGGGCCGCAGCAGGCGGAGCTTGAGCTCCAGTCGTTGCCGGCGCTCGCGGCGCTCGAGCTCAGAGACGGGTTGGCGGCGCGGGTCGGGGTCCGGGGAGGCATCGGGCTCCTGAGACGTCTCCGCGGGATGGCGTCGCCGACGGGCCAGCGTATCCAGCGCCGCGTTCTGCGCGATCTGCAGCAGCCAGCTGCGAAACGGCGCTGTGGCCTTGAAGCGGTCCAGTCGATGATATGCCCGCAGAAACGCGTCCTGGCTGACGTCCTCGGCGTCCTCCGGTCCGACGATCCTGGTGGCAACGCGGAAGACAACGTCGCGGTGGCGTTCCACGAGCTGCTCGAAGGCGTGCAGCTCACCCCTCAGGGTGAGGTCGATTAACGTCTGGTCTGGGTCCACGCTGGAAGCGTCCATTTCGGCTGGTGCCTGCATGACGCGGGCCGGTTCAATTACAGCATTCACGTCGGACCGCCCCCTTCCCTTGAGTCACGCGGTACGGGTTCTGACCTCTAAGACGGTCGACGACCTCCGCGGGTTACAAAGCGGTGTGGGGAGATGCGCGCGATGCGCGTGACGGCACACAGAAGATACGCGCATGGCAGTCGGTGCAGCACGGCGAGGATCACTCGTTACCTCGGACCCGCGGTACCCCCGACCCCATCTCCTTGCAAGAACGACGTGATCCATGTGCTCATCTTCTTTGAAGACCTCTGCCAGCGCTACACCTAAAAGAAATCATCGCGCTCGGTTGCCAGAAGCCTCGGCCCCGGTTCTGCTGGTGTCCTTCGTCGAAGCATCGTGGTTCATCCATTGGTCCCGGGCAGTTGAGCACGACGATCTCGTGTTCAACGAATGGGAAACGGCTTTGCGCCATCTCCGAGGTAGCCGATGGACCGGGCTACGACGCGTCTTGGATCGGCCGGGTCTACTCGACCTTCTGAAGTGAGAGCACGGATTCCAAAATACGCGCTCTATGCGTACCGCGCTCGGCGGCTATCCGAGGCGCTTGCTCAGCCTACCGCGCTTGACCACCGCGCGTTGCCTCCTCCAGGGAAACGGCTCGCGAAGGCGCACAGTTCCAAGATGGCTCGGGTGGACAGTTGTGTTCCTTCCTCAGTCTCTGGATGATTCGCCTGAGCAGTGCCAGTGGCACCTCGCCATGGACGTAGCGATCGAACAACGCCTGAGCCTGCTTCAGCCGGCAGCGATTGACGACGTGATCGCTGCGCTGAACAGCGGTGACCCGGTTCCTCTTCGCCGAGCTCGATCCCGCGGATCACGAGGCCGAGCAGGGCCGGGACGGCGAATCCTCGGAGATCCAGACCGCACAGGGCGCCGAACGGGACGCTGAGCATGCGAGCGGCGAGCGCGCCGCGAAGCTCACCGCGGTCTCCATCGACATGGGCGAGGGGCTACGCCAAGTCGGTCCGCGAGCACGCCCCGCAGGCAGTCATCTGCATCGACAACTACCACATCGTTCAACTCGCGACCAAGGCGCTCGACGAAGTCCGCTGCGAACACTGGAACGAGCTGCGCGGCGCCGGCGAGCGCGCCGCGCAGCAGCTCAAGGACGCGCGCTGGTCGCTTTTCAAGAACCCCGCGGACCTCACCGACCGCCAAGCCGACACGCTCGCCGCGCTGCATGCCACCGGCGGGAAGGTCCCGCGCGCCTGGGCGATGAAGGAGCTGGTCCGCGCGATCTTCGCCCCCGGCCTCACCGTCGCCGCTGTCGCCGAGCTGATCGGCTGGCTTCTCGCCCGCCTGTCCCGCAGCCGCCTCAAACCGCTCGTGCGACTCGGACGCACGATCCGCAAGCACCGCGACGGGATCCTCGCCGCCCGCCGCCCGCCGCCCGCCGCCCTCGACTTTCGTGATCTCAGGCGGCAGCGAGTGCTGCCGGTGGTGGGGTGGGCGTGATTTGTGGGTTGGTGGTCATGGCGGGTGCTTGTGCCCAATATTCGTGGTGGATCAGCTCGCGGCGCAGCGCGGCGAGCATGTCGGCGTAGCTGACCGTGGCCTTCTGGCGGTACCAGGGCGCGGCCTGGCGGCGAGTGTGCAGGTCGGCGTCGGGGTTGCCGTGCAGGGCGTACCAGGCGATCGTGATCGTCTGGGCGAGAAGGGGGGTATCTATTTGAGTCAGGTTGGAGTCCGCCAGGGTCGCTCGGTGGCGGGTGGTGGCGGGGATCGGATCGGCAGCGTTGGCCGTGGGCGCCCGGGGCGTGGGTTGACGATCAGGCTTC
>JAABUZ0100002804.1_pt1 | contig 27810 bp, 32 predicted proteins | sample 5562091 | NCBI WGS metagenome assembly JAABUZ01 (sample SAMN12813069, study PRJNA571459) | rock metagenome | isolation source: Antarctica rocks | place: Antarctica: Victoria Land, Linnaeus Terrace sud | collected 2015-12-21 | reverse complement strand
AGTTCGTCGTCACGTAAGCATGCACAAGCCAGATTCCAATAATCAGCAAAGAGATGACCATCACCGCAATTACTAGAGCGCGCTTATCCAGTTGGGGAACATTAGGGTCACGCCGCATAAGGTTGAACCGAATTTTTTATATGTTGAGTACCCGAAGGGTAGACGCTGCGCTGTCGCCAACTAATACGTAATTACTCTCCTAATTATGCTCGGAGCCACTAACCCGGCGAGACCCGAAACTTGATACTCTGATACTTAAATTGGAGGAGTATGAAATTATCCCCTCGCAGAACTTTTCTGAAAGCCACGGCAGTTATCGCGGCGGGATTGCCGGAAGAAAATTTACTCGCTCAATCAAACCCTGCTATCGATCCTGCCATTAGCATTATCGGACCTAAAGAAGGCTACTCCCCTCAAATTGGAACCTTGGTGTCCATGATGACCTGGATGAGAATGGTGGTTTTGATGTCTGTTCGGGGCATGACGCAAACCGAGCTGGATTACCTGCAAGACAACAAAGCGAACACCATCGGCGCTTTGCTCTTACACTTAGCCGCTACCGACACCTATTACCGCCTCCATACATTCGAAGGAAAAGCGTGGGGCAGTTGGGACGACGGCGTCAAGCAAAAATGGGACGTCGCCATGAACCTCGGGGAACCCGCCCGTAAAGCTATTAAAGGCCATAACCTTGATTACTATCTCAACATTCTGAAGGAAACTCGCGAGAAAACGTTATCGGAATTTCGTAAACGCGACGACAATTGGCTGCTGTCGGTCGACAAGGCGTGGCCTTGGGGACCGACAAACAATTACTGCAAATGGTTCCACGTCTGCGAACACGAATCCAACCACAACGGACAGATCAAATTCTTGAAAAGCCGCCTTCCTGGAGCCAAGCCGGACAACGGATAAACGGGTTTCATGACGCGAATTGTGGCTCCCGATCCTCAAGAGCGGCTTGCACGAGCTCAACAAGTTCCGCGGTAACCGCCTCCGGGAGTTCATCATCCCCTAACGGAGCCAATCAAGTCAATTTCCTTCTGACAGAGCGAAGGGTCGTGCTCATAAACACGAAGCACGATCAGTTCCTGTGCCGGGCTAAGACGGATTTTGAAATTACCATTGCGTAAGCCGCCGGTGAGCGGCTGAACCTCCTCCATGCCGCGATTCGGAATACATGGCTGTTCCACTTGAAATCCAGATTCTTAAACTCGCGAACCTGCAAATACAGGAACAAAAGCCCGCACAAAACCGCGACCGTTTCCCAAACAATCACGCCGGTACGGTTCCTTTTCTCCACTGCTTTGTCGGCTGCGTAAACAGGCAGACAAGTTAATACAAGAAACAGCGTGTTGGCCGTAGCGAGAGCAAACGGCTGGTCGATTCCCGGCGGCGGGCGGCTCAAGACGGAGCATTCAGCGGCTCCTGGGCTCTCGTATCGAGCAAGGGCGCGAGTATCTTATCCTCCATTCGGTGAAATAGTATTATTTGCTCCCTCGTCGTGCTATCTGATCGCGCTCTCGCTTAAAGACCTGTTTTAACAAGGTCCGGAGCGTTAAAACAAAAGCGAACATTCCAATTTGCTGCCAGCTTTGCAGCGCCAAAGCCTTCAACAATGTACCCGCCACGCTAAACCCCAGAGCCGTCAAGACCCCGTCGGCAATAATTAAGCGCGGCCGGTCCGCTTCATAATGTCGCGCCATGGCCGCCAACGCCCAACAGGCATGAAAAGCGATGATAACAGCGGCAATCATCTCGATTACAATGCTCCCGGCGGAGATCCACCGGCTCTCAAGGTTCATCATGGGAGATTGTTAAAGCCGTGTGGAACTGGCCCGCGAACCCACGGTAATCTGCTCAGCCCGGCGTTGTTCAGGGCTCGATTCCTGTCGGATTTCCTTCTCCAGAAAGTAATTCAGAGTGGTACGGATGGCGGCAATGGCGGCCAGCTTTTCGATATCGTTCCACGTCGGCGTCACCGCCGTATTCAGAATGTCGGCGGCCAGTTCGAATTCTAGCGCAACGGCCAGCCAGCGTCCCAAGGTTAGGCGGACCTCGTTTTTTCGCTCCGGCGGAGCGCCGCGTTGCACAAAAAGAAGCAACGATTTGATGGTTGCTTCAATTGCCGCGATGGCGATGATCAGCGCTGCCGCGAACTCCACGCCCCGCGCCAGATATTCGATCACGAATTTGGCTTCGGCCAACAATCCTGTTTCCATAATTTTTCTATTTTGTGGATGTCAAAACGCCAGCTAAACATTCGCAAAGAATTCCTGATCGCCGCGAAACAAGGAGGCTTGCTTTTCCTTCCAACGGTCAAGATTAAAATGCGCTTACAAAATAAACTCGGAAGGACAAAATGAAACGAATCACACTGCTGGCTGTTTTGCTGGCGATGACGCAATCCGCCTGCATCGTTGCGGGCGGTTACAGCAGCAATGGCGGCTGGTTCTTCTGGCCAGGCGGTCTGGGCCTCGTCGTTATCCTGATCCTGCTGTTCGTCTTTCTGGGCCGTCGCCGAAGGTGAGGAGAAACAATTAGGACTACTTCACGGCATAACTGCGTCCCACCAGAGGAGATAAACTCCTGCGCACAAAGTTGATGCCTGAAATCAATCGATGCTAACCTTACCAATCCCTTTACTGATCAACTTACTAGTTGGTCTGCTTTCATTGGCTTTCTTTCTTTTCGGTTTCGTTTTCCTCTATAGGGCTGTGCGCAAGTATCAAGCAATACGCAAAACAGTCCTGCACGATTACCGGCAACAGGATCATCCTCATCAAGCAAGGGGCAAGGTACAAAATCGTCATGACGGCGGCTTATCCCGTTCACTCGCAGCCCTTGCGGACCCTTCGGTATGGATTCCTCTGGTAAGCGGAATCGCTCTTCTGGTGTTTACCTTTGCAGGTCGTCATGTGATTCAGTTCGCGTTCCCCGCTGGAGACGATGAACCTAAAGAGCTTCACTCCGAAACAGTTCAATACTTGACGCGTCCGGATGGCACAAGAATCCGCGCTGAAGTGTGGGGCCGGTCTGACGCGCCGACCCTCGTGTTCACGCACGGCTGGGGAACCAGCGAAACGGAATGGTATTACGCGAAGCGCCAGTTGTCCGGCCAGTTCCGGCTTATCTTTTGGGATCTGCCTGGCTTGGGGCAATCTACTCAGCCTGAAAATCGAAACTTCGCCCTGGAGAAAATGGCATCCGATCTGGATTCCGTTTTATCTCTCGCCAACGGCAAGCCTGTTGTGCTGGTGGGACACAGTATTGGAGGCATGATCAATCTGACATTCTGCCGGTTATTCCCGGACCGGCTGGGCCGTCAGGTCTCAGGGATTGCGCAAGTGGATACGTCTTATACGAATCCAGTTACCACCACCAAGAACGCCGGCTTTTCCAGAGCTATTCAAAAGCCCATCGGGGAGCCGTTGCTGTATGCGATGATCGGGCTTTCGCCGCTGGTTCGCGCCATGAATTGGCTGAGCTATGAGAATGGTGCCTCCTACCTGATGAACGCGCACAGTTCATTTGCTGGATCGGAGACCCGGGGACAGCTCGATCTCATCTCCCGCTATGGGGGTACCGATCTTCGCCGGCCGTGGTTGCGCGGGGCACGCTGGCGATGTTTCATTGGGATGCCAAACCGGTACTGCCGCGCGTGAACGTGCCCGTATTAATTCTAGTGGGCCAGCAGGATACAACCACGCTGCCGAGCGCCAGCGAGTACATGCAACAGGCGATGCCCCAAGCCACCCTGGAAATAGTAAGCCCCTCCGCTCACTACGGCTTGCTGGAGCAAAATCAGCGCTTCAACTCCGCGCTGGCGCGCTTCGCGTCAGCCTGCCTGAAGCTGTAGCTCCCCCATTTGTAGATTCCTGCAAAGGGATGCCGCTTGAAGCGTTTTTCTCAGCGCGGGCGTCCTTTGGAATGTAAGCAAAAGTGATAATAGTGCCTCGGCACTCAAGGAACAAAGGAAATATGTACCACCACGTAAAAGAGTTGATGTACACGGTTCGCGTCGATACCCCGGACCCGGCCTTCGGCAACATGCTCTTGGAGCAGTTCGGCGGCGAAAACGGAGAATTAGCCGCTGCTATGCAGTATTCGGTACAAGGGATCAACTGTGACGATCCAGAGCGGAAAGATTTGCTCATGGACATTGGCACGGAAGAATTGAGTCACCTTGAAATTGTCGGTGTTTTGACGCGCATGCACCTGAAACCGATGAAGCATAACCGGAGCGCTGCGGAAGCAGACCCGCTGATTGCCATTTGTGGCGGAGGCGGCGTGTCGCTCCGCAACTCTATGGGTTCTGCCTGGACCGCCAACTACCTGAAAATTACAGGCGAATTAGATGTTGATCTCCGCAGCAACATCGCTGCGGAAGCGCGCGCCAAAATCACCTACGAACGCTTGATGGATTTCACCAGTGACCAGGGCACTCTCGATGCGCTTCAGTTCCTGATGACCCGCGAAATCACGCACATGAAGGCATTCACCTTGGCCTTGGAGAGCATGGGCAAGCCGTTCTTATCCATTGGCAAGCTTCCTCCCACGCCAGGCGTCGTGAACCAGTTCTTTAACGACTCCACCGGTATCGGAGACCGGGGGGAACCGGATGCCCGTGGTCCCTGGAATCAAGGTAACGGCTGGGAGTACGTCGAAGCGCCTGCTTTCCAGAAATTCAAATCATCGGAAACGGGTGCTCGTGAGAATGCACAAGCCGCGCCCAGTGAGGGAGAACAGGCGTCTACGGAAAACGGTAAAGGTACATCCGTGAAGAAAGTGGCTTCCAAGGTCACCATTAAAAGTTAAGTTTTTGAGTCAATGTAGGGAAGAAGGCACACCATGGGACAACTAAAAGAATTACTGATCGAAGAACTCCAGGATCTCCTGTTTGCGGAAATGCAGCTGACGAAAGCCTTGCCGGAAATGGCGGCAGCGGCGCACAACCCGAAGCTGAAGGAAGGTTTCCAAAAGCATCTCGGACAAACGGAGAACCATGTGCAACGACTGGAAACAGCATTCAAGCTGCTTGGAACAAAGGCAAGCCCAAAGCCATGCAAGGCGATGTTGGGCCTGATCGAAGAGGGTAAGGAAAGAATCAAGGAAAGCAAAGGAAAAGACGAACTTACCGCCGATCTGGCGCTGATCGGCGCTGCCCAGAAAGTCGAGCACTACGAAATCTCCGGTTACGGAACTGTTCGCGGCCTAGCTCGCCTGATGAATGAAAAGGAAGTTGCCAAGCTGCTGGATCACACGCTAGGAGACGAGGAAAGCACTGATTTTCTTCTCACTACCATTGCGCAGCCGCTGCTCCAGCAAGCATGCATGGAGGAATTGGGAGCATCCAAAGAAGACCTTAAATTAATTGCCGTAAGCTAAGGGCTTGCCACCACTGAGCGGAAATCCAGGTTCGCCCTGAATCTCCGCTCATCTCACTGAGCGTCCGTGCCGCTCTGACGGTCCAGCCATCGCTTTAAGGGCAGCAGGCCGCGCAGCGTAAACAAATTCAGCAGAGCGAGCGTGATAGCAATGCCATAGTGATCCATTGCAACAGCGGCGCCAATCACACCCGCGTTCCAAACACTGGCTGCCGTGGCGGTTCCTTTAATCGTCGCGCCCTCCTTGAGGATCGCGCCGCCGCCGATGAAGCCGATTCCGGTGATCAAGCCCTGCAGCAATCGTGACTGAGCGGCAGCGTCCGGCTGTGGGCCGAGCAGGAGCAGGTATCCACAACTGGCCATTCCAACGATGGGAAACGTGCGCACCCCGGCGGTATGCGCTTCCCGCTCGCTTTCCCAGCCAATACTGGCGGTCAGCAGATAAGCAACCACAACATGCCCAAAGTTTTTCCAAATCTCTTGCCAGCCTGCGGGTACCTGCATCATTTCATTATGCGGATTTCTGGTACCAGGGGATGTTCAAGACCGAGATGCGGTCGTTTCCTTCCATCAGGAGACGGCCCTTCAGAATCTCCGCCCGTTGCGTGTGGAGAAGCCATTGGAACCAGCGTTGCTCAACGAGTTCGGGAATCACTGTAATGATTCGCCGGTCTGCGTTCTCGGCAGCCAAACACTTGACGTACTCGACAATAGGCGTCACCACCAGCCGGTAAGGCGAACGCAGTTGCACGAGTTGCGGCACGGGAAGATTTGCCTGTTGCGCGGGGCGCTCGATATACTCTTCCCACTTATCGCAGAAGTTGTTGGACTTATCCTCTTCGGACACGTGTACCACCTTGATCTCACGCGAGAGTGACATGGCTGCTCCCAGCGCTTGCCGGTTGACGCGCGTCCATCCTTGCATGGTGATGACCAGAATGGGAGGGCTAGGAAGGCGCGCTTCGAGCGGCGTCGTGGTATTGATTTCCCGCTTCAGCTTGTCATAGTGACGACGGACGCCATACATAATAAACAGTAAACCCGGAATCGCGATAAGGGTAATCCACGCTCCTTCCGAAAACTTCGCGACGATCACGACCAAAACTGTTAAACCCGTCGCGATCGCGCCCGCCAAGTTGAGAATCATGCCGCGCCGTGCTCCCTGGCCGCCCTCTCTCTTCCAGTGAGCGACCATGCCGGCTTGCGACATGGTGAACGAAAGAAATGATCCCACGGCGAAAAGCAGAATCAGACGGTCGGTGATGCCCCCAAACCCAATCAGGAGGGCGGCCGTTAGAATCGCCAGCACGCAGACTCCTTCCGAGTACACCAGACGGCGCCCACGGTTAGCGAAGGCAGTCGGCAAAGAACCATCCTCGGCCACGAAACGGCAGACGCGCGGAAAATCCGCGAACGCCGTGTTCGCTGAAGAGTTAACACCGCTAAGACCGAACCGATAGCCACATAGTAAAGCCATCCCTGGCCTATCACCGCTGCAAACAGCATGGACAGAATACTTTGATAATTATTGCCGTCCGGGTCGGTCGCGACAATTCCGTAGGACTTCACCAGAACGGCAATCCCGGCGAGCATGACCCCGAGCGCCAGGATAATAATTCCCAACGTGCGCCGCGCGTTCCGGATACGGTCCTCGCGAAACGCTCCTACGCCATTACTCACCGCTTCGACACCGGTAAGAGCCGTGCATCCGCTCGCGTACGCTTTCACCAGCAGCCGCCACAGACTGAAAGCGCCCGCTGCGTGCGCCACGGGGGCTTGATGACGGCAGCGGGATGGCCGCCGCTTGTCAGTGTTCTCGCCAAGCCCAGCGCGAGAATAACAGCCATGCACGCCAGAAAAAGGTAGGTGGGAATCAGAAAAACGGGGCCGGTCTCGCTGACCCCGCGCAGATTCACGATCGTTAAAAGAACCAGCGCTACCAGGCACAGGAGCAAGGTGTGAGGATGAAAAGACGGAACCGCGGAGGTCAGCGCCCCGATACCTGCTGAAATGCCGACAGCCGCGTCCAAAGTGTAGTCAATCAGCAAGGCCGCCGCGGCGAGCAGGCCGGGGTTCCCAGGTTCTGGCGCGCCACGATGTAAGAGCCGCCGGACAGGTAAGCGGCAATAGTCTGCCGGTAGGAAAGATAGACAACCGTCAGCAGCACGATAATGCTGAGGCTTAACGGAACGATGAAGCTCAGTCCCGCCAGTCCCAGCGGTATCAGAAGCATAAGCGCCGCTTCGGGACCATAAGCGGCGGACCCCAGCGCATCCAGTCCGAAAATCGGTATGCCTTTGATGGGGCCAATCTGTTCGGCGCGCTCCTCCGACGAGGCAAGCGGGCGTCCTAAAACAAGATCTAATAATGACAATTCATCCTCGTAGTAAACACAGCCCAAAGGGCTGATTTGCTCTTTTAACGCGCTACTAGTTTGGACCAAGCAGTTAAGACACCTGTTTCAAAGCGCATACCTTTACGGCAAAGCAATCCGGCTTTCAGTAAGTCCGGTGAACTGGTTAAAAAGCGATTATCGGAATCTGCCCTGGTCTCAACCGTGACTTGTCAATCCATCGCATACGGAAATTGTCTCTTCCTGGTTTGATTTATGGCGATAAGCACCCGCGATAATGAAAGCAGGGCAACATGGCTGTTTCCACCGTTGTTCGAATGTCCCTCTCCGAGTACATGCAGTACACCGCCCCGCTTGGTTTTCGGGACGAATTGATTGAAGGAGAGTTGATTTTGTCGGCCTCACCCAATAGGCAGCATGCGGATGTGTGTCACAAACTGACCAGACTTTTGGAAGGATTGGTTGATGAATCAAAGTTTGTTGTTCGAAACGATATGACGCTGATTTTGAACTGGGATGAAGAAGTCGGCAACCGCCCGAGACCCGATGCTTTTGTCATGGACAGACAGACAGGGCTTGTTTCTCTCCTGATAACGAGGCTGCAAGGTGCTCGAAGTAATAAGAGTAGTCTACAATCGCTCGTCCGACCGGGTCCCAACAATGTCCCGCAACCAGACAACTAGGCTCGAAGCGCCATGGCGGAGGACCAGTCCGCCGGAAGTTCGCCCGTGTTGAGCAGTTTGCCTTTTTCCAGATGACGCACGGTTTTGGCAAACTTGGCCGCGTGCAGGTCGTGCGTCACCATGATAATTGTTTTGCCGAATTCTCCATTCAGACGCCTGAGCATGTTCAGGACATCTTCAGCGGAAGTGGCATCCAGGTTCCCCGTTGGCTCGTCGGCCAGGATCAGATCAGGATCAGTCACGATGGCTCGCGCAATGGCGACACGCTGTTCCTGCCCGCCCGATAATTGTTTGGGAAGGTGCTTCATGCGGTCGCCGAGACCGACCAGCTTGAGCGCGGTTTCAGCGTGCTCCTGCCTTTCTTTTTTGGTAAGGCGCGTGAGCTTTAAAGGAAGCTCCACGTTTTCGAACGCGTTCAGCACCGGCAGCAAATTGAAGGATTGAAAGATAAAGCCGATATGCTCATTGCGCCAGTGGGCGATTTGCTTGTCGCTCATTTGACGCAGGTTTGCGCCAAGCACCTCGATGTCTCCTCCGCTGGCTTTGTCCATGGCGGCAATCAGGTGGAGCAGGGTCGATTTGCCTGATCCGGACGGACCCATGAGCGCCACGAAGTCGCCGCGTTTAATATCAATGTCCACAGCGTCAAGCGCCACAACGTGAAACTCATCGCGGACGAAGTCTTTGGTTAATTTGCGCGTGGTAACAACCGCTTCACTCATACATTCAGCTTTTCTCCCTACTTAACTTCAACTTTCGCGCCGTCTTTCAGATTTCCCGGCGGGCTTACAATCAGTTCTTCGCCGCCAATCAGGCCATCCGCGACCAGCACGCCTTTCTGTGACGAGCCGGTGGTCGTAACAGGCCGCTTGCGCGCATGCCCGTTCACGACGACAAAGACACTGCCGTTTTGCACCGCGCCTTCCGGCACAACAATCAAACGTTTGGCCGATGCCGTTTGTTCGGTGGTATTTTCGTTATAGAACGATACCGTGGCGTTCATATCGGGCCGGAGATAGCTGTCAGGATTTTGTAGGCGGACCTTCACTTGCACTGTCGCTTTAGCGCGGTCAGCTTCCGGGGAAACCTGCTCCACGAAGCCCTGGTACTTCCGGTCAGGATAGGCATCGGTAGTCACAACGCCTTTCTGCCTCGGACCTAGTTTCGGAAAGTCATTCTGACTGATATCGAGTTCCACTTGCAGATAACTCAGGTCAGCCATCGTGACCAGATAGCCTTTCGCTCCTTTATCGCCCACGAAGCCGGTGGTGACAAACTCGCCCTTCTCCACATTGCGATCCAGGATAGTGCCGGTGACGGGAGCCTTGATAATTGTGTTATCCAACTGTGTTTGGGCATAAGCAACTTGACCTTTCGCTTGATCGATCTGACCAATAATTTGCGCTGTTTGTTCCTTGCGAGGGCCAAGAACGGAAAGGTCAAGCGTGCGAGACAGGCTGGCAACCTTTGCTTCGGAGCCGTCGTATTTGGCTTGCGCGTCGTCCAAAGCTTGCTTGGCTAGAACACCCTCCTTGACGAGCTCGCGAGTTCGCTCCAGCGAGGTCTTAGCATTGGCGAGATCCGCCTTGGACTCATTCACATCGGAGCGGGCTTTTTCGATCTCTTCGGGCCGCGAACCGTTTTTCAACTCTTCGAGCTTGGCTTGCAGGTTCGCCAATTGGCCTTTCTGTTGCGCCAGTTGAGCGCGGTACTCGTCATCTTCCAAGCGCACCAGAACCTGACCGGCTTTCACCTTATCGCCTTTATCAACGCCGATCCAGGCAACACGGCCATTTACCTTAGAGGCAACCTCAATCTTATGCGCCGCGATGATATAGCCCGTTGCGCTGAGAACCACTTGCTCGCCAGCCGCCGAAGCGCTGACGGGCGATTGCACTTGCACCACCTGAACCGGTGTGGCGGCGTTCACTTTCTGATAAGCCAGCAGCGCGGCGACAGCGCCGAGCCCGACAATTACGGCAATTCCAATCAGTTTCAAAACCGGTTTTGAATCTTGCGAGCGCCGCGCTTCTCTATCGATACGCAAACGCTTTAAATCTGTATCCATCAATGGTTAATCAGGGCAGCGCTACACTTCGCGCAATGCAACCAAAATCTCCTTTTTAGCCGCCTGAAAAGCGGGCAGCAAACCGCCTAAGACTCCGAGCAGAAGAGAAAACAACAGGCCGGTGGCGATGACATCAGGGCCGATACGAATATTAAAGTTTGTTTCGCTGAACGTAACAAAATTACCAAGACCGGTGGTGACGTTATTGAGAGGCATCACGAGAAAGCAGGCAAGGACTCCTCCCAGCAGCGCCAGGAAGATCGATTCCAAAAAGAAGCTCAGGAGAATGCTTCCCTTGGTGAAGCCGAGGATTCGAAGCGTGCCGATTTCCTTGGCGCGGCGGGCCACGGCGGCATACATCGTGTTCATGGCGGCAAAGGAACTGCCGATAGCCATGATGATGCAAATAAAATATCCCAGGAAACGAACCGGCGCGGCGGAGATGGTTTGCGCTTCATAGTATTCCTTTTCGCCAAGCACAGTGAGGTTCAACCGCCGGTCGCTTTCGAGCGACTTCTTTAACGCATCAGCGGTAACTTCGTCGGTTGCCTGCAACAAGGCGGAGCTATAAGTATCGCCGCGATTGAAGTCGGAAGCCACTTGCGACGCGTCTCCAAAGACCTCGCTATCGACAGCGCTGCCGCCGCCATCCATGACGCCTACAACAGTCCACGAACCTTTCCCGAAATGCAGAGATTTACCGATCTGCGCGGCCGGGTAGCGGTTCGCAATGGATTTACCGACGGTAATTTCGCGCAGCCCAGGTTGAAACCAGCGGCCGGAGCTGATCTTGACGTTCCGCATTCTAATGCCGCGCAACGCGATGCCGCGAAGCGTAATGTTGACGCCATCCGGATTGGCGCTGCTCGGCATGTTGATGATAGTGACAACTTCGATAGAGGCTCTGGGCTGGCCGTCGGCGTCGGCGGCGATGCCGCGAAAACTTTTAACCACTTGAAATTGCTGCTGGGTGAATAAGCTGGTCAACTCCGCATTACCTCCCTTGCGCATAACCAGCAGATGCAGGGGGTCGCCCGTGGCGGCGAAGGCGGCTTTCAGTCCGGATACCAGCCCGAGAACCGCCAGAAGCACCGCCACGGTTAAGGCAATTCCCACAGCAGTCATGAGCGTCGTTGTTTTGCGGACCACCAAGTTACGGAGATTGTAAGAAAGAGGGATCGCCATGAGTATCAGCCGCTATATTTCAAAGAATCAAGAATATTCGTTTTGGCCGCGTTCCAGGCGGGGACGAAGGAACTGACAAAGCCAAGAATAACCGCTATGGCAAGCGACAAAAGCGCCGTAGCGGGCGTGACCGACATATTGTGTAACTGTTGAGCAAAACCACCGGCAGCTTTTCCCACGCCAGCGGCGAGCACGGCTGCCAGCAAAGTGCCGATGATTCCGCCGATCAGTGCAATGCTGACCGCTTCGCTGATGATAACGGTCAAGACCATGCCGTTTGTAAAACCAAGAGTTTTCAGGACCCCTACTTCCTTGATCCGTTCGCGCACGGACATCGCCATTGTATTGCCCGAGACGAGCAAGATAGTAAACGTGACCGCGGCGCTGATGCTCAATAAAAATACTTTGATGTTGCCAAGGAAGGCCACAAAGCTCAGGGCGAATTGCTGCTCCGATTCGGTTTTGGTGGGCGGAGAGGAATTGGCAAACATGGCATCAACAGTTTTCGCGATTTTCGGAACGTCTTCCGGGCTGTTGGCGAGCACCGCGACCGTGCTGTTGAAACTGCGGCGGCCTATGGGTTGGGTGTCGCGCAGATAATCGACATTAAAGAAGAGAGTGTCCTGCGCATCGGGATCAACAAAGATGCCGACTATTTTGAGTTCCAGCGTTCCAGGGTAGATGTCGCCTTGCAGAATAACGCGGTCACCAACTTTCAAATTCAGTTTTTCCGCTAAATCTTTTGAGAGCACACAACCAGTTCGCTCTCGCAGGAAAGCCTGCCTTTCTCCTTCGGGCAGTTCCATCTGAGTACGAATTTTCAGAAAGGCAGCGGGCTCAACGCCCATGCGCGCGAAGAAATTTTTTGAATCGCGACTATCTTTGTAGGCGCCGCCATACCAGTTCCAGGCGGAAACTTCTTTCACCCCCGGCACGCTTCGAACTTTGTCCTCATAAGACCGGGGAATAGGTTGCGCCAACGATACTTTATGGCGGACGACGAGGCGCAGCGCCTGGCCGGGAGTCTGCTCCGAGAAGAAAAGGGCGCGATACATGGCGAGCAGAACACCCAGCAGGCAGAGCGAGACCGCAATGCTGGAGATTGTCAGAAAGCTGCGACGCTTATTGCGAAGGGTGTTTTTGAAAGCGAGAGATAGATAACGGAGCACTGCTTCTCTTTCCGCTCCTTTTCGCCTAGAGTAGCGCAAAAAGCTGCGTAAAAGGATACGAAAGCTCCGAGCCGCGGGTTCAAATAAAATGGTGACGAATTTCGACGCAGCCGATCAGCGATTCATGAGGCAGGCCATCGAGCTGGCGCGGGAATCGGCGCAAGCGGGCGAGGTGCCGGTGGGCGCGGTGGTGGTAGCGCGTGGGGAAGTGATCGGTTGCGGCTCAAACTTTCCGATTACCGATGTCGATCCAACCGCCCATGCGGAAATAAAAGCTCTACGGCAAGCCGCGAGGCGGACAGGAAGTTACCGGCTCCCCGGTTCGACGCTTTACTGCACGCTGGAACCCTGCGCCATGTGCGCGGGAGCCATTGTATTAGCCCGCGTCGAGCGATTGGTATTCGCGGCGAGAGATATACGTTTCGGCGCCGTGCGAAGCAAATTTGCCTTGGCCGACTCGCCGCTCCTGAATCATCGCGTGCAAGTGCAAGAAGGGTTGCTGGCGGCGGAGTCAAGCGAATTACTAACCAAGTTCTTTCAGCAAACGCGCACAAGCAATTAATTATGTTTCCGCTTGGCAAAACCGGTTTACCGCGCAATTCCAGGCTGGAGGTGGATTGGCCAGCAACGGTCCACCTCCTTCGCGGGGCTGTCACGGTAGAAGTTAAGCTACCCGCTTGACAGGGAAGGTGACGACCGGTTTCGCGCTTTCAGTTTCGACCGGAAAGGGAACGATACGCGCGGATTCCTGCTGCCGACCGGTGCTGTTGAAGTACTCATCCAGAGGGAATAAAGCGAAAGGCTCCAACTCGCGGAAAGTACGGCCCAGCTTCTGTTCGATGCGGTAAGCCTCATGGAAAAAGGCGCCGCGTTCCATGCCGAGTTTACGGCAACAGAGTTTCCAGTCAGCGCCTAACAAATAATGGTACTTAAAAATCTGGTACTGTCTTTCGTCGAGAGTACGGCGGCTCACAAGACAAAAATCAGCAATAAATTCCTCGTTTTTTAAACCCCAGACGGACTTTCGCTGACGTCCCGGATTTGACTCCAGAGAAACCCGGCTGACGTATTTCTCTTTTGAACTGCAGTGGCGAAATTTGGCGTGGCAGGCGCGAAATATGGCTCGAAATACACAGTTGCAAGGGGTAGACACCCCAGAACGTCCGGGTCTCAACCCAAGACCATAACAATGCGTGCAGGATTGTTGTGCTAAGGCAATCGTTTCAGATCGTGTCCACTGCATGTAAAGTTTTCTTCAACTCCTTTGCGATGACTTCGCTCGGCATCTCTTCAGTACTAGAACTACGGTAGGACAAGTACGGAATTAAATAGAATTTATCGTATAGATTTTTCCGTTATCCCTGAGATTTAGAAGTTATATTAATTACAAGTTGTTGTTATTTAGGGGAAATATTTAATTCAATTAACCGCCTAGTACGAATGGAAATTTTTGCATTTTCGGCGGTAAAATCATGGAGCCTATATCAAATTGAAATCATGCACGGATTGTCAGGCTATCAACTTCGGCGCCCTTCAGGCGCGTCTCTTGAGTCTTATCAGTCTGCGACTCGATAACGGCGAATTTACCGAACGCGGATTAGCCCGGCTGATAGGCGTATCACAACCTCACATCCATAATGTGCTAAAGGGCAAGCGCAAATTACAAACGGAATTGGCTGATCGAATCATGCGAAGGTTTAATATCAGTATTCTGGATTTATTTCAAGAAGCGGAACTGCGTAAGTGTTTAGCGGAACACCCCAGCGTGCCAGGTCAAAGCGGCGCCGAGTTGGCGCTGCGTCCTCGAAAACCTTTCGGCCGTGAAATCGTTCGCCAATCAACGGCGCAAGATTTAGCAAGCTGAGATAGGAAAAATCCTGTCAGTAACGCTATAAAGTTCCGGACAGCGCAAAGTTTCAGACTGGAGCACAGTTTTCAATTTGAAACACGCCGCGGCGTGTTGCTGTTTCTCTTTGAATCATAGTGGCCTGATTTTCAGCGGCGGCGCGGAACAACCCTCCCCGCCTGTTCCCCTTAATTGACTGATATAAGACAGTTTAAGCGATCCGGTCAATACTCCAAACGCTTCTGGTGAACTCCGTGCTTTTTCCTAGGCGTGGCTGACAACCATCAGTCCGGGAGATTAAGATGAACACCGCCGCCATCATCGCCTTTGAAAAAATTCAGCCGAAAGCAAACACGACGAAGAGAGATGCTCTCATTACGGAGCATTTGCATCTGGTCACCGCTATTGCCGCGCACGTCCGCAGATCGGTCTCGGTTCACATCGAATTAGACGATCTCGTTCATGCCGGGACCATGGGTCTTTTCGACGCCGCCTCCAAATACCAGACGGAAAAAGAAGTAGCGTTTCCTACTTATGCCAAGCATCGAATCCGGGGTGCTATTCTTGATAGCCTGCGACAGCTTGACTGGGCGTCGCGAGACATGCGGAAGCGTTATAAGCAGGTGGAAGCGGTAACCCGCGAACTGACCGCGCAATTGAAGCGTGAACCGACGGAGGCCGAAATAGCAAGCGCCATGGGGCTTGACGCCCGTCGCTGGCAATCACTGATGGTTGATTTCCGGAGCATGGTGTCTGCGGCCGCCAGCCAAACAAGAGGCGAGCGGGATGACGAGCAACCGCTTAAGGAAGCTCCTTGCGCTCCCGCGCAGTATCCGGACCAGGTTTTTGCCCGCGCTGAAATGCGCCGCAAGTTGCAGTCCGTGATGCAAACTTTGCCGGAGCGCCACCGGCAAGTGGTCAAGCTGTACTATGAAGGCGATCTTTCCATGAAAGAGATTGGTAACGTTCTCGGCGTAAACGAAAGCCGCGTGTCGCAGATTCACAAGAGCGCGCTTACCCGGATGCAGAGCGTTTTTGCCGGAAGCGGCATCTGTTCAACTATGGCTTTCGCGGCGTAAGCTTCTTACTGAATCGATAGCTTATAAGGCAAAATACGAAGCAATCCGCCCTTCAGCATCGCGGGACTGGGCAGAACGGATTCAGTCAGGCCGGGAACAGCGCCGCGGATTTTGTTCCAGGCGGCGGCATCAGTCACGGACTCAGCGGAAGAGTTGGTTAGGAAATCGAGCAAAGTGCGCCGGGGAGGAAACATCACAAGATTGGTATCTCCCGCAGCCGATAATTTAGCTTTCCGGCGAATGGCAGCGACCGCTTCATCCAATCCGCCAAGTTCATCCACCAAGGCATTCTCGCGAGCTTGCGTACCCATCCATACCCGGCCTTGCGCCAACTGATCGATTTGATCGTAGGTCTTCTTCCGCGAAGCAGCAACCTTTGTGACGAAAGAGCGGTAGGTGGTCTCAATGGAGTCATGCAGCTTCTGCCGCGCGGCATCGGACAAAGGGCTATACAGCGAATCCAGGTCAGCCAATTTGCCGCGCGCGATGGTTTCCTGCTGGATGCCGAGCTTATCGTATAAATTGTGAAAATTAGGCCGCACATAGAGAACCCCAATGGAGCCGGTGATGGTATTCGGATAGGAGAAGACCGGGTCACCGGTCATGCTGATGAAGTATCCGCCGGAAGCGGCTACGTCCGACATGGAGATCACCAGTGGTTTAGCGGCGCTCAGCAGCTTAAGCTCATGCAGAATTTCATCCGATGCGACCGCGTCTCCGCCAGGAGAATCAACCCGAAGAATCACGCCTTTAATGCTGCTGTCATTTCTTACCTGACGAACAAGTTTATTGAAAGCACCGGAGGAGATCACTGTCTGGTTCGTGCTGGAGTCGTCCGAGTTGCCGCGGATGATGTCGCCTTCGCCAACCAGCATGGCAATCCGGTCTCCCTTGCCTGGGGCAGCGCGGAAATAAGATTTTAGAGTCACCCTGTTCAGGCCGTTGATGCCGGTTTTCCTTTTTAATTCTGAAAAGACCTGATCTTCATACCCAAGTTCGTCCACAAGACCCATCGCTTTGGCCTGCTGACCCGTAAATGGCCCCGCATCAATTAATGCCTTGATATCGTCCGCGCTTTTATGTCGGCCCGCGCCAACGGTCGAACAGAAGTCGCCGAAAAGCTGGTCGAGAATTTGGTTGAGAACTTCGCGAGTTTCAGGCGTCATGCCGGTTCGACTAAAGATGTCGCCCGCGTCTTTATAGCGGCCGACGTGATCAACCTGAACCCCCACGCCTAACTTGTCGAGAGTGTTTTTGAAATACATTTCCTCGACCCGAAAGCCTTTCACATCCAGCAGGTCGTCGGGCGAGAGAAATATGCGGTCGGCAACCGTGCTCAGGTAATACTCACGAGAGCCCGCCCGTTGCAACAAGGCGTACACGGGTTTTCCGGATTTCTTGAAGTTCACCAACTCGCGCCGTAGCTCCTGTAATTTCGCCCAGCCCGCAGTCAGGTTGCGAGGCTGCAAGACGACGGCTTTGATCCGGCTGTCCGTGGCGGCGCCACGCAGAGAAGTCCAGGTATCCCGCATGGTGGGAGTAGCCTGATTCTCGCCGAAAGCAAAGGGAAACTCAACCGGCGAGCTTTCAGGAACCTCGCCGGTCAGCGCCAGAACCAGCACGGCATTGGGGGAAATCACCGGCTGCTTGTTACTAAACAGCCGCCCTACCGCAAAACCGATAATCACAAGGCCGAGCACGGCCACTACCGCGCCAACAATCACGCCTAAAAGAAATTTCGCCATGAATATGAGACTGCTCTCTCCATCGCCAGCGTATCAAGTTTGGCGTGGGGCTACATATAACCAAGGCTTTGTTAAGTGGCCCGCGCGGTATTTCCTAAGGCTATTTTGATTGCTTTTCTACTATTAAGTTATTCGTTACCGAGAAAACGTTGGACACGGCGTTAGCTCGTACGTTGATCAGATTCTTGTCGAATTGGTTGGCGACAACCCCTTCCAAAGTGACATGGCCGTTCTCCACAAGAATATGGATGGAGGGCAAGGCACGATATCCATAGCGTGTTCCCAAAGTGGCATCGCCATAAATGGCGCGATATTCCGCCATGCGAATTTGATCGTCCATGGGCGAGAGCGGCAGCACTTTGATTTGGTTAACAACTTGCGTCACGCCTTCCACGCGCTTCGTTACGTTCTCCGCGTCCGATTTCAAGGTCGGTCTGACCACGGAGCCCAGAAGCGTTACCGTGCTTCCGTCTATCCGGAATGCTAAATCGTCAAAAATGCCGTAATACGGAAGCATCACCAGTTCATGGCGAACCTCGTGCGCGATGCGGGCTTCATTACTGTCTCCCGTCACAAAGGCGTCATTGTGCTGTTTGTCTTGACCAGCCGCCATTGATAAAAAAGGCAGAGACAATACCATTAATAAGCTGGGCCATCGAAACATAAACTGTTACCTCCCCTGATGTAGACGCACGGAAAGTTGAATTAAAACAGCGTAAAAGCACCAGTGCCGGAGAGCACGAAATGGGAAGCGTTCTAACAGGCTGCCGGTGTCCGAACCATGCCGTTTTGAACGGCGTAGGCAATCAGAGCGCTTCGATGATGAATATCGAGCTTGCGCATCAGATTAAGCTTATGCGCCTCGACCGTTTTCATGCTGAGTGAGAGTTCATCAGCCGCTTCGCGAACGGTTTTTCCTTCAGCTAATAACTGAATGACTTCGCTTTCGCGGGCGGTCAGCAGCGGAGTCTGCGCCTTTGCCTCGTTCCGCGCGGCCAGCGCTTTCAGGTCAGGAACAATCCTTGAAATTTGCAGCGGGTTGCAACTGCTGGCCGATGCGATCTGCCGCACTCCCTCCGCCAACTGCGCGGGTGTACTGCTTTTCAGCATGTATCCTTTTGCGCCAATAGCAAGAGCATGAGCAAGGCACTCCTCACTGTCGTCTTTCGCTAGGGCCAGGATCGACCCGTCCGCCATAGCTTGCCGCAGCGCGAATTTAAACTGCGGCTCATTCGAGCGCAGGAGGTCAACATCGACTATCAGCACATCAGGCGCGAACAAACGGGCTTTGGCGAGAGTTTCATCCATGGCGGAAGCCACGTCCACGACCGTAAAATTCCTTTTCGCATCCCAGAATGGTACGCAGACCGCGACAAAACAGTAAACTGCTGTCAGCAATCAGGAGCCGGCTTGTTTTTTGTGCTTGTTTCACTTCATTTCCCTGTCTAATTCACCTATCGACGCGGCGGAGGCTCGGCATTATAGGTCCAACACAAATACTGAACAGGCTCGTTCTCGCCCGGCATGCGGGTGTTAACGGCTTTCGAGAAGCTTGACGGTTTCGGGATCTTCCGTCTTTTTGGCCCGGTCCAGGGCGGTCATGCCGTAATGATCCTTTAAGGCGGGATTGGCTCCGCGCTTCAATAAAACAATAACGGCGGAGGACCTGTCAAGCGACGCGGCCAGCATCAGCGGAGTAGCGCCTGACTCCTTGTCAGCGGCGTTGATATCCGCGCCCCGGTCAAGCAGCAAACTGATGACATCGATGCTTCCGCCCAGAGCGGCATCATGCAACGGAGTGCCGCCGCCCTGGTTCACGGCATCAAGATGAGCGCCGCATCGAATCAGTAGTTCGGCAACTTTCTTTTGGTTCTTAAGGGCGGCGTCATGCAGATAAGTGGACCCGCTCGCGGTTGGCTTGTTGATGTCGAATCCGCCTTCCCATAGAATCCGAACGATCTCCAGTTGTCCCTTCAAGACGGCAGTTTCCATGGCTTCCTCCGCAGCGGCCTGAGACTCCGAAACGCGAGAACCTAATTTCAGCAAAGCCCCAACTACGTTCGCATTTTTATAGGCGAGCGCCAGATCGAGCGGCGTTTGGCCGGAACGGTCACGGCGAACGGGATCAGCGCCGGAGTCGATCAGCAGCGGAAGAACATCGGAGAACCCCTTAATACAGGCTTCGTGAACCGGGCCGCGCCCGTCGGCGGGATGAGTGTATTTGACATCCGCCCCGTGCGCGATCAGAAAGCGGAGGGAATCCACCTGATTGTGCAGAACGGCTTCATCCAATGGAGTGTTGCCGTTGACGTCAACCGGATTAAGGCTTACATGCGCGTTGACGAGCAGTTCCAGAATGCGCGGAAAGCCGCGCGCCGCGGCCAAGTGGAGAACGGTTTGATTGTACCGGTACCGGCGGGTTGTATCAGCGCCCGCCGTCAGCAGTAACTCGACAAGGGCAGTACGCCCGGTGAGGACGGCATACTCTAACGCGGTAGAGCCCGCTTCCCGATGAGCAGCGTTTACGTCCGCTCCGTGGCTTAAGAGAACACGCGCAATATCGGCGTTACCGGACCAGGCGGCATCGAGCAAAGGCGTGCTTCCCAGTCCATCGCTCCCATTCACGTCAGCGCCGGAGGCCAACAGCTTATTGACTTCCTGGAGATTGCCGGACCTTACCGCACTATGCAGAGCTTCATTAAGAGATCCGCTTTTTTGAGGACGTAGGGGGCTGGGACTCTCGTTTTGTCCAGCCCGCAATGTTGCGGAGAACAGGGCAAGTGTAAGCAACAGGCGCAAAACCAGCGCCGAAGCCGACTCCAGCATGCCCACAGCGTAGCATTCGCCCGAACAATCGAGCTACCGGCAGAACTGCCCGGAAGGATTGCTTGCGCAATAATTCGAGATGATTTGCGCTAACTGCGCTCGCTCGCTTTCCCAATCGTCGGGATTCGCGCTCCAGGAAACCGGACCGCGAAACCAGCTCGGATCGCCATCCGGCGCGGGATTCTCCCATAGCGCTTTCGGAATGGTTTTCGCGACAATGTTCCCCACGCCCGCTGGATCGATCCCGGCGGCTATCGTCAGGTAGTCCCCATCCTGCACGCCGCGGCGCATTTCCTTTAAACGCAAGCTCGCGAACGGGCCGTCGACTCCGTAAGAATCCGCCGGATGCGCCACGTCCGTTCCGGGATAAACAAGCAAGCCGAAACCGTTCGAATAGTTGGCGGCGCTGGTTTGTCCAAGCTCGCTGTCCAGCCATGGATTACCACAATCCCAAGTGCAGGCGGTTTGAAACCAATCCTTGTCGACTCCGTTCAGGTTGGCATACCAATAAAACCAGCGCTCAACTTTCATTTTGTATTGCGCCCAAGCAACGGTGCGCATGGCGATTCCGTCGTCCTCGGTGACGTCGGTGCCCACCCCAGGCCGGTTCATGTTATATAGCCACAGGTGACGGTTCGGCTTGCTCAAGAACTGATTGATTTGCCTTTCCGTTGCCGCCGTGTTGTCGCAGGGAGGACCGGCTGGACCGCAATCGCCGATCCACGCCGCCGTCATCGGAATGTTGAGATCGGGTATGTTCGGCAGCGCATTGTAGATGCTGACCGTGGAAAGCGTGAGCAGATTACGACCCACGTTCGGATCTTGAGCAATCCACTTCGCCCAGTTCTCGACCTGCCCATACTGGGACGAATTCGGTTCATCCGCCAAGTAAATGAAGCGCTGCGTTTGCGGCAGATTAGCTTCAAACCAAGACTCCCAACCATCAGCAAGCTGCTGCATAGGCCCTGCGGACGTGATATTGCGACCCCAACTGCCATAGGTTCCAATCGAGTACAACGAGGTTCCCTGACTGACGCCCGGCCCGGCGTAGCCGTTCGCCGCCGTATAAAGATCGCCTGTATAGCGCGGCAAGTTCATGTAGCAGGGCTGCTTGGCGGTGGAGGGACATTCGGTTTCACCGGCGATCACATCGAGCTTGTGCCGATGAAAGAACTGGTAGTACTTGTCGGCAATGGCCTTGACCTTACGTCCCTGGTCGGTGTTCCAGCCGACGTACCCGGCGTAACCTGTGACATAGCGCCACATAATCTCAGTCGGGTCGACGTTGGTGAACTGTTTGACGCTCGGCACATCGGGCAAGCTGAAGTTGCCGACAGTTAACTGCACCGGAACAGACCAGGTCGTGACGCCGCCTTCCGCTATTTTGATAGCGCCGGTATAAGCGCCGGCTGGCGTGCCTTTCGGGATGTAGATGTCCGCCCAGATCGATTGATTCTGTCTTCGGACAATGTTGAACTGGTTCACCAATTCCAAAGGCACCAGGATATCGGGATAAAATTTGTTATGGTCGGGCCGGTCCTGCCATCGATGACTGGATGCCGCAAAGCGCGTGGGAAACTCTTGTTCGTCGCCTTTGTAGTAACCGAAATGGCTCAAGCCTTTGATTTCCACATACCTCGTATAGAACAGCTCAATCGGACGATTGACCCAACTGAAGACTCCTTCCCCCGACGCGGGCGCTGTTGTCTGGATCGTTGCGCCGTTCGGGCCGGTTAAGGTATCAAAGGAAACAGTTACGCGCGAAGCTGCGGTCCCGGCTGCCTCAAGCACGAGATTGAAACTGAGCACCTCGTTACGAGCGCCTTGGAGCGTAACGGTTTTGCCGTCCCAAGCACGATTCAGCACCGTACCCGTGAGATTCTCCTTCTTATTGCTCGCCCGCAATTCGTCTTGACTGACCTTATCGCCGCCCTCGTTAGCCCAGATCGCGCTGATGTTGGATGAGTTATTAGCGTTCGCTCTAGCTTGAGAGTTGCCACTGGCAAGTATATAAACTTGATTTGCCTCGGCAGTCTGTAGAGATACGACGGCGAGAAGCAGAAAGGTACTGATCTTCATTCTTGGTCTCGCCATGCAGTGTGGCAGATAGTATAAATATTTTCAATACTGGTTTAGTACTTTAATTATGCAATAACAAATCTTAATAGTAAATTTTAAATGGTGGAGCGGTGAGCAGGTTAGTGGTTAGGATTTAATGAGGAAGCGGTGGACAGCTTGATAGCTTGGCAAGCAACAAAACTCTTCCAAAAACTATTGGCTCCGAAATCTATTCGGGCGGCTTAGGAAGCGGAACATCGGGAGAGTTAGGGCGCGGCGGAGCAGCGGGAGCATTTGGACCGGGAGCTTCCTTTTGCATGCTGGCCACTTCGTCCGGAAAGAGGGGGCGCGAGAGGGGATGGGCGTGCATCTCGTGGCAACTGAAGCAGCGCACTTCGGGGTGGTCCTTGAAATTGTCGGCATTAATGGCGACTGTCATGGCGATCATCTTGCGGGCGGTCTTCTTTTCCTCTTTGTCGTCGGCATCGAAATGGCGCTCCACATGACAGAATTCGCAGTTCTTTCCCAATGCCCAGGCGAAGTAGCGCATCTGGTCAATAAACTGAGAAGCAGGCAGGGTCTTCAAGGAATTTTGACGTTTTTGAAGTGAGCTTCAGCCCTTTCCTCGGGTTGGCGCAGAGGATCGCCAGCGGAGTTGGGCTGTTTGAGCAGAACAATCGTACTGTGCTGTTCCGGCCCTGGACCCATGCCGCTCTGAGTCACTTGCACCGTAAGCGTTTGACCACCCGGAGAAAGATCGTAAACTCTTTGCATAACCGCCGGACGGCCCGCGACTTCGGCGTTTAAGTGGAGCGTGTTGCCCTGCCAAGAAGCGGTCATGCGGGTTGGCACTCCCTGGTAAGGGCGGAAAGCAGGCTTGCCGGAAGGAAGGAACGCAAGCAAAGCTCTTGATTCGCCGCGTTGTGTTTTGATGCCGGTCAGTTCGTTAATCTCAGGACCTTTTTCACCGGTTTTACGATCAACTTCTACAATCTTCTGTTCAATGATAACGAGATAATCGGAAACAGGCGGACCCGCAATCTTGCTCTTTCCCAGATCAGCTTTCCATACGCCTGTGATGTCCGGTGATTGAGACTGACTATAAGCAAAAGGAAGGAAAGAAAGAAAACCTGCAACCAGGGCCAACGACTTCGACATGCAATTTGGCCGAGTGTAGCACTAGCAGAAGTTCTACAACGAATTTGCTGGAACGGAACCGGCGCGGATGCGTTCGCAGTCCCGTATCCAGCAATACTACTGAGAAGAGAGTTCCGTTAGGCCTTTTGAGCCACAGGAGCCAAGTGCTTATCCAGCATCTTCTGAAATTCCGGTTTTCCGATGGCTCCTACTTTTTGTTCCACAACTTGGCCGCCCTTAAAGAGCAGCACGGTCGGGATTCCCCGGATTCCGTAGCGCATGGAAGTTTGCTGATTGGCGTCAACGTCAAGTTTTCCGACTTTGACTTTGCCCGCATATTCAGCGGCAACTTGGTCGACAGTCGGACCCATCATCCGGCAAGGTCCGCACCATTCAGCCCAAAAATCGACCAGCACCGGAACTTCGGAATTCAGGACGTCTTTATCAAAAGTTGTATCAGTAAAAGTTAGAGTGTCGTTTCCAGCCATTGTTATCTCCCGTAGTTTGATGAAGGAAGAAGCATTTTGATTCACTCCGGTTTTGCCGGGCGTTGGGCTAAACTGGGGGGCAGAAAGCTACCCTTGTTCAACGCTCCTCCCCTTCGCCGTCTGACGTGGATCTTCCTGTTGTTTACAGTCGGGGCGGCCCTTGGCCTCGCTTCTTCCAATCAGGCCATTTCGGCGGGCTCGGGAGAGAACGGGTTCAGTGTCAGCCCTACCCTTTTTACGACTTTGGCGGCGATTAATGCCGCCGGTTATGACGCCGGTATTGACTCGCCTCTCAACCAACACTATAAGGTACGTACCCAAATACGCCAGGAACTGGCCAAGCGCAAAATTCCAAGCCTGCCGGAGCTAGCCGCCTTTTATAAGCAGCACAAAAAGCCCACGGATACCGCTGATTTGAGTCAATACATTTCGTTCGCTTTACTGGCGAGCGGCCCGCCTGGCTTCCAGGTTCCGGCCCAGGCGCCGGCGGATGTTCAGGCGCTGGCTGGATTCAGTCAGTTATTAGAACGGTTCTACAAAGAAGCAAACATAGAAGATCTTTGGAACAGGTCGCAACCGGCCTATGCAGCCGCCATGACCGAATACCAGGAGCCGGTGATCGGAACTCTCTTTGAGGCCAACGGCTATTTGCGTAATCCTTCCGGCTATCTCGGCAGAAGATTTCAGATCTACTTGGATCTGCTGGCGGCTCCGGATCAGATCCAGGTGAGGAGCTACCGGGACGATTACTTTATCGTGATTTCTCCCACCACGGCTCCGGTGGTGGATGAGATCCGGGACGCTTATCTGGCTTACGTGCTTGATCCGCTCACGTTTAAGTACAGCGAGGCGATTAAGTCAAAAAAGGCTTTGCAGAAGTATGCCGAGGGCGCGCCCGCTTTGGACTTAGCTTACAAAGACGATTGGTCTCTTTTAGTGACGAAGTGCTTGATTAAAGCGCTGGACAGCCGCTTGCTGCACGCCGGACCGGAGAAGCGGCAGGCATTCATTAATGAAGCCGTGCGGGAAGGGTTTATTTTGACAGCGGGACTGGCTGAACTGCTGCCCGGCTACGAGAAGCAGCAGGACGCTTTTCGCCTTTACTATCCCAATCTGATTTCCGCCTTGGACGTAAAAAAGGAAGAGAAGCGGCTTAAGAATGTGGAGTTTGCGCAGTCCCTGCCGCCTCGCGTGATTGCTCCGCCGGCGAAAATACAATTGGACCCGGCTGAAGAATCCTTGCAGAGCGCGGACGGCTTATTTCAGCAGAAAGACTACGACACAGCCCGCAAACTGTATAAAAAGGCTTTGGAGCAGACCAGCGACAAGGCAAAGCAAGGACGCGCGTACTACGGACTGGCGCTGATCGATCTTCAGGAGAAACATTGGGACGAAGCGCTCAATCTCTTTGGACGTACGGTGAGCACGAATCCAGATCCTGCGACAACGGCTTGGTCACACTATTATTTGGGCCAACTCGCGGCCAAGGCAGGCGATTTCGACAAGGCCACGGCGGAGTTTAAACTGACTCTAGCCACGGAAGGCGCTTCCGCGAAAGCGCGCGAGGCTGCCGAGAAAGCGATGCAGAGCAACTCAGGAGAACAAAAACAATGAGACTTCAATCATTTCCATCCGTTATTACATTTGCATTGGTAACAGCCGCGGCGCTTTGGGCGCAAGCGCAACCCAAGCCGAAATCCCAAAAGGAAACAGACGCCTTGCAAAAGGTCCAAGCAGCCGCGCAAGCGCAGAACTACGATGGCGAATTGCAAGCCATTACTTATGTGCTTGAGAACTTTGCCGATACCGAGTACAAGCCGATGCTCTTAAACATGGCCATGGACGCCGCGCAGCGGAAGGGCGATCAGGCGCAGATGACCGTTTACGGCGAGCGCGTCATTGAAGCTGATCCCAACAATATCCCCGCCCGAGTGCTGATGGCGGAAAGTATTGCCGGACATGTGCGTGAAAACGATTTGGATAAGGATCAGAGCCTGAAAAAGTCAGACGACTACGCGACCAAGGCTTTGGATCTTCTGAAAACCGCCAGCGCTCCGCCCGTGGGCCTGAACGCGGATCAATGGCCTGACTACAAAAAGGAACTGACTTCGCAGGCTTACGATGCTTTAGGGCAATCGGCTGACCTTCGCAAAAACTACCCGGACGCGATTAAGAACTACAAGTCAGCGATGGAGGCGCAGCCGACCAATACTGTTACCATGGCGCGCCTTGCAAAGGCTTACGTGGACGCCAAGCAATATGACGACGCGATTTCCACCGCCGACAAAGTATTGGCAGTCACCGATGTGCCTGCGGCCGTGAAACAGTTCGCGCAGACGCAAAAGGACAATGCAACCAAGCTAAAAGGCGCGCCCGCCAAGTAGGGGAAAGTTCCCCATGGGCGCGAACGCTGATTTACTTCAGGAGCGTATTAACTATCGATTCCGGGATCGGACACTGCTCGAACGAGCGTTAACGCACCGGTCTTGGAGCGCCGAGCGGCCCAGTCCTCGTAATGCGGCGACTCAGACGGAACAGAACCCTAAAAGCTTATCCATTACTGGGCGCTTTCGTGAACTAGGCGCGCGACGCGACAACGAGCAGTTAGAGTTCCTGGGTGACGCGATTTTAGGTTTTGTAGTCAGCGAAGCGCTGCTGAGGCAGTATCCAGCCTTTGATGAAGGGCAGTTATCGCAGTGGAAAGCGCACTTAGTCAGCGCGAGCTATCTGGTTGAGTGTGCCCGTTCCCTTCAACTTGGCGACTATCTTCTATTGGGAAAGGGCGAGGAGCATAATGGGGGCCGGGAGCGGCGGACCTTGCTGGCCAACGCTTTTGAAGCGGTGATTGCCGCCATTTACCTCGACGGCGGTTTTGAACCGGCACGGGACTTCATTGTTACTTGTGTTCTGACTCATCTCCAGGATGAAAGCGATCTGGCTACCGTGGAATTATCGAACTACAAGAGCGTTTTACAGGAAGAAGCGCAAGCCCGAGGCTTGCCGACGCCGAAGTATACGATTACCGGAACCAGCGGACCCGAGCATGCGAAGGTTTTTACGGTGGAAGTAACGATTGGAAGTCACTTGAAAAACCGGGCAACGGGAAGTTCGAAAAAAACCGCCAGCCAACTGGCGGCTCAGACGCTGATTGAGCAGCTAAGGTCCGGCGAGTGGAAAGCAGAAACCGGTTACAAGGCGGAAAAGCCCGTTAGCTCAACTGTTTAAGGCAAGACACTGGTTTCTTCGGACGCGTCAACATACACTAGAAAGCGAACTAATCTGCCCTATATGTTTGAGAAGCCGCTTTACCTCCTCCCTTTATCGATGCTGCTGATGACGGCGGTTGCCAGCCCGCAAGCCGCCAAGAAGCTGGAGCAACGGTCGTTTGGAAAAACGCCGGACGGCCAGGCTGTCTCGCTTTATACCTTGCGGAATGCTTCCGGAATGGAAGTGACCGTTACAAATTATGGCGGCACGATTACGTCAATCAAGGTGCCGGACAAGGAAAAGAAATTTGGCGACGTGGTGCTTGGGTTTGACAGCGTCAACGGTTACGCCGCCAAGGAAAACACTTCCTATTTCGGCGCTTTAATCGGGCGGTACGGGAATCGGCTCGCGCATGGGAAGTTCACTCTTAACGGACACACCTACCAGGTTCCGACCAACGATGGCCCAAACTCATTGCATGGCGGCGCGGTCGGGTTTAACCGGCATATCTGGCAGGCAAAGGATGTTTCCACGGCGGGTACGCCCGCGCTTGAGCTTCACTATTTGAGCCCTGACGGC
>JAABUZ0100002803.1_pt1 | contig 27819 bp, 22 predicted proteins | sample 5562091 | NCBI WGS metagenome assembly JAABUZ01 (sample SAMN12813069, study PRJNA571459) | rock metagenome | isolation source: Antarctica rocks | place: Antarctica: Victoria Land, Linnaeus Terrace sud | collected 2015-12-21 | reverse complement strand
GCAGAAGGGCGTCATGCTCCCCCACCTGCTGCGCAACGGCTGGGCCACCGCCGTCGACACCGTGGGCGGCTACGAGACCCTCTGCGCCATCGCCGGCGGTCGGACCGTGCGTCTGGGCGGCCCCCGCACCGCCGCCATCAACATCTGGAGCGGCCCCCGCGCCACCGACGAGGAGCGCGCCGCCCGCCTCTACTTCGTCGGCAAAGCCCACGAGGTCCTGCTGGCCGAGAGCGGCAAGGCCATCACCGGGCGCGTGCGCTCCGTGATCGACGCCGGCGTGGCCGCCGTCTACGCCGGCCATCGCGACACGACCGACGCCGGGCGCAACCCGGACGACACGCGCCGCACCGCGGCCGACCCCCCGTTGGAGCGCGACCTGCTGGCCTGGCTGGAGGACCAGGCCCGCCAGCCCGAGCAGGACCACGAGGACCGCCGCCTGTACAAGGACGTGGCCGCCGAGCTGGCCCCCTACGTCCGTGGCGGCCGCTACGCCCCCCTGGTGGACCGCCCCACCAGCTTCGCCTTCGACAGCCGGCTGCTGGCCTTCCACATCGACCCCCGCGACCTGGGAACCACCACGCCCGTCTACGCCTTCGTGATGTTCGCCATGACCGACATCGCCGACCGCCGCGACGCCCTCGCCCAGGCGTGGGGCCGGCGCTCCGGGCGCGGCACGGTGCAGCACCTGCTGGCCATCGACGAGGGCTGGAGCATCCTGCGCCACCAGGCCGGGCAGGAGTGGGTCGCGGGCATCGGCCGCACCGGGCGCCACTCGGGCATGGTCCCCATGTTCGTCAGCCAGAAGTTGTCGGACCTGACCAGCAATGCCGCCGCCGCCGGCTACTTCGACCAGACCTCGCTCCATTTCATCTTCAACATGCACGACACCAACGACGAGAGCGGCACGGACCCGCGCCAGTGGATCGCGGGCAAGCTGCGCCTGACCGAGGGCGAGGCCGCGCAGATCGGCAAGCTCGCCGGCAAGCAGGCGGCCGATAAGACGCGCCTGGAGTACGCGCAGATGTTCATGATCCGCACCACCAAGACCGCCTCCCGCTCCGCGCGCGGGGTGGTCAACGTGCCCTCGTCGCCCGAGGAGGCGTGGCTGTTCGCCTCCGATCCCGACGACAAGGAGCTGCGGGCGCGCATGGTGCGCGCGGTCGCCGCCGACCCGGAGGACCCCACCGGCGACGAGGTGTACCAGGCGGTGTGCTTACTGGCCGAGGGCGCCACCCCCGAGGAGGTCCACGCCGCGCGCCTGGCACAGACACCGGTGCGTGACAGCAGAGCCAACGGAGCGGACCACGCCGATGAGGCGGTCCACGGGGCGACGCTGCCGGTCACGTTGCCGGCGACGCTGCCCCTGGTGCTGGCCGGAGCCTGCCCGCCCGCCCCGTCCAATGGGCACGCCATCCCAACCGGGACGGTGACCGATGATCGCTAAAGGAGACCCCATGCGCCGCCTGACCACCTCCCTGACCACCCTCGTCGTGGCCGTCCTGTTCGTCCTCGGAGCCGTGGGCGCCCTGGGCACGGCCCGCGCGTGGGCCGCGTCCGCGCCGCCCCCGCCCGCGCCCACCGCGCCGCCGACGTACCACCCGACGCTCCAACTCTCCGCGACCCAGGGCACGCGCGACCAGGCGCTCGTCGTCGTGGCCAGCGCCTTCCCCGCCCATGCGCCCCTTACCCTCTCCTGGGACGGGGGCACTCTCGCGCAGGGCACGACCGACGACGCGGGCTACCTCGCCCTGCGCATCGCCGTCCCCCACGACGCTCCCGACGGCCCGCACGAGGTTCGCGCTGCCGGCCCCGCCCATACCGCCGCCGGCGCGGCCTTCACCGTTGCCGCCCCCCCGGCCGTGACCTACCACCCGGCGCTCGCGGCCAGCCCGGCGCAGGCCCTCCCCAGCACCCGCCTCGTCGCCCTGGCCAGCGGCTTCCCCCCCGGCGGCGCGCTGACCCTCTCCTGGGACGGCGCCACCCTGGCCCAGGCCACTGCCGACGCCAGCGGGGCCGCCCGGCTCGACGCCGCGCTCCCCGCGACCGGGCCGGGCGCGGCGGCGGGACCCCACGAGGTGCGCGTCGGCGGCCCGGCCCACACCACCGCCAGCGCCCCCGTCACCGTGCTGGCCCCCACCCAGGTCTATCACCCGGCGCTCGCGCTCGACGCCGCCCAGGGCCAGCGCGGCGCGCGCGTCGCCCTCGCCGCCACCGGCTTCGCGCCCGGTCAGGACGTACGCTTTTATTGGGATCGCGTCGGGGGGACCGACCTGGGCGCGGTGCGCGCGGACACCAGCGGCAACGCCGATCACACCGTCACCATCGGGCAGGGCTTTAGCGTCACCGACGGCGCGCACCGCCTCTACGCCGCCGGCTCCAGCCCCACGCTGGCCGCGTCCGCGTTCTACACGGTGCAGCCCACCCCGCCCGCCTGCGGCGGCCTCTCCATCCCCCTGCCCTTCGTCAGCCCGCTCTGCCTCGATCCCCTCGGCGCCCTCGGCTCCTGGATCGCCAACGGGGCCACCGCCGGGGCCACCGCCGTCGGCGCGCTCGTCGCCAAGGACCTGACCACGCAGCAGGACTACACCCAGATCACGCAGTTGCAACCCGTCTTCGGGACGATGCAGGACCTCGCGCGCGACCTGTTCCTGGTGCTGTTCCTGGCCGGGGCGCTGACCTGGTACACCCGCCGCCTGGGCCTGGGGCCGAGCGGCGAGGCGGCCACGCAGATGGTCGAGGGCGGACTGGGCCTGGCCCTCACCCTGTCGCTGCCGCACCTGATGCGCCTCTACATCGCGGCCGTCAACGGCGCGTCGGGGATGATCCTGGCCGACCCTAACAACCAGGGCGCCGCCGCCATCGGCGAGCTGGCCAGCCACCTCATCGGCCCCGCCCTGCTCACGATCATCACCGGCGACCCCATCTTCCTGCTGGTGGTCGTCGGCTTCGTCGTCGTCTTCGTCGTGCTGCTGGTGCTCGTGGCGATCACGCGCACCATCGGGACCCTCTACGGCGCCGCGGTCTACCTGGCCGCTCCCGTGGGCGCGATCTGCATGGTCACGCCCCTGACGCGCTCGGTGGCGGCGGCCTGGGCGCGGCTGTGGTTCTCGCTCACGCTGTGGGGCGTGTCCTACGCCGTCGCGCTGGTGTCCGTGCGGGCGATGGTGGCCGCGTTTGGGGGCAACGGACTGCAATCGCTGGCCCTGGCCCTGGCCGGGGCGCTCATGCTCTACGGGGCGCCGCGCCTGGGCGACGCGCTGCTCGGCGGCGGGGCCTCCCGCGCCCTGGGCATTGGCAACGTGCCGCTGCTCGGGACCGCTATCCGCATGGGCCTGGGTGCAGCGACAGGGGGGAGTGCAGGCGCGGCCGTTGCGTCGGGTGGAGAAGGAACAACAGGGGGGGTGCCGTCCATGCCCTCTGTGACGGAGATGCCCAACGCTAGCGTGTCCGAGATCGCGTCGATCGCCCCACCGATCAACGCCGAGTGGGGGTTGATCGAATGAGCGTCACGAGCGGGATCAAGCGAGCCGCGCGCGCGACGGGACGGGGCCTGTACGTCCTGGCCGTGCCCCGGACGGTGCGCCGCTCGACGGAGGAGTTGCGCTCCGTCGAGATGTCGCCGGCGCTCGGGCTCGTCTTACGGCTTGCGGCGATCCTTGTGCTCGCGGGGACGGTCCTGGCGGTCCACGCCGTTGGGCATCCCCTCCTGGGTATCGCCCGCGACGGCCTGCTGCTCCTGGGCGCCATCGCGATCCTGGCCCTCTCGGGTGCGCTGGCACCGCAGGGGCGGCTCCTGGGGCGGCTCTTGCTGTCCTACGCCAAGCGGGAGGCCGGCCGCCGGGGATCGACGTGGCGCGGCCGCCTTTTCCGCGCCCTCGCTCGGCGCTTGGAACTCGCCACGTCGAAGAAAACCGAAGACAAGGGGAAGACCAATGACCGCCAACGCTAACCAGAACGACCCGCAACGCCCGCGCATCTCGATGGTCGTGGAAGCTCCGCAGAAATGGCAGTATGCACAAGTGTTCAACTGCTCACTTGAACGCTTGAATGAGTTGGGCAACGAGGGCTGGCACCTCGTCGGGCCGCCAGTCATTGCCAAGATGTCGCTCGGGACATCGGGGCGCCTGCTCTATGTGTTCGAGCGGCCCATCCAGACGCCTCAGCGGTAACGAGAGAGGGGCGCCGGCCGGGATAGAGGGTCCCGGCCGGATTCCCACAGGTAAGGAAAGGACAGAGGAGAAAGACATGGCCATCACGGATCGCTACCACATCTTGCGGGCGCTCGCCGACGGGGAGGAGCGCCACGGTTACGCCCTTATGAAGGCGGTCGAGGCCGCCACGGATGGAAAGGTCATCCTGGCGCCCGGCACGCTCTACCGCACCATCAGCCGCCTGCTGGAGGACGGCCTGATCGTCGAGGTGGACCCCCGGTCCGCGCCCGACCTGGAGGACGAGCGGCGGCGGTCCTACCGCATCACCCCGCGCGGCCAGGCGTTGCTCGCCAACCCCGGAGTGCCGCTTGCCCCCCTGGTCCCCGTCACCCCGCCGTCTCAGAGCCCGCCCCATCGGCAGGCCGACGTGCTGCGCGTGCTCGCCGACGGCCAGGAGCGCCACGGTTACGCCATCCTGTGCGCCGTGGGACGGTTGCCCGGCGCGGCCTTCCTCGGCCCGACCGCGCTCTACCGCAGCATCCGGTACCTGCTGCGGGACGGCTTGATCGTCGAGGAGGCCCCGCGCCCCGCGCCCGACCTGGACGACGCGCCGCGCGAGTACTACCGCATCACCCTCCAGGGGGAAACCGCCCTGCGCACGCCGGGGCTGCTGCCCCTGCCCTGCCGCACCGCTCTCCAGGAGGGCCAGTACGACGTGCTGCGCGCCCTCGCCGACGGCCAGGAGCGCCATGCGTACGGTCTCATCACCGCTGTGCGCGCGGCCCATGGCGACGCGGTGCGCTTCGGGACCCCGACGGCCTACCGCACCCTCGATGCCCTGCTGGCCGACGGCCTGGTGGTCGAGACCGGGGAGCGCGTCGATCCCGCCGTCAACCCGTGCGCGCCCCGCCGGCACTTTCGCATCACACCGCGCGGCCAGGACGCGCACCGGATGCTCGCCGCGCGGGAGCCGCACCGGGCACGGGGCGCGGCCCCCTGGCGCGGCGCGCTGTCGTTCGGGGTGACGTGGGGCGCGGCCACGGGCGGCCTGCTGCTGCTGCTGGGCGCGGGCGGCGCGGGCTGGGTCACGGGCGCGGTCGCCACGGTCGTCACGACGGGCGCAGGGCTGTTGCGCCGCCCTGAGACGGCGTAGCGCGCCGCGTGGGAGCGGATACGGACACGGACACGAGGACACGGAGAAAGGAGCGGACACATGGCAGACGAGAAGGGCGAGAAGATGGGGGCCGCCGCCGGTAAGAAGCGGCCGGGGTACTACTTCTCCGACGAGATGATCCAGGTGGTCAAGGACCACGCCGCGCGCGGGGGCCTGAGCGAGTCGGCGGCGGCCGAGGACCTGATCGCGCGCGGCGCGGTCGCCGCCTCGGCGCAGGCCGCGGGCGAGCAGGCGGTCCCCGCCATCGCGGCGGCCGTGGGCCGGACCGTAGAGGAGTTGCTGCGCGCGCTCGTCGTGCACCCGTTCGGCGCGGAGTTGGCGGCGATTCACCACGAGGCGACGGTGGCCCGCCTGGAAGGCTTCGCGCACATGTACAACGACTACGGAGCGGAGGTCGCCGAACGGCTCGAAGCGGCGGCCGAGGAGCGCGCCACGGCGGCGCGCGCGGCGGGCGAGATCGCGCGGCTGTACCGGCGCGTGACCGAGGAGCAGGTGGCGTGATGACGACGCCGACACGGACGTTCGTGGTGGGGCGCTATGAGCCGGCCGGGCCGTGGGCGGACGCCAAGATCAAGAGCCAGGTCCAGCACCTCAAGTCCAGTTTCCGCACCGGGGAGCAACGGGAGGAGGACCGGACCCTGTTCGACGCCCACGGCCCAGTCGCTGATGTGGCGGCGGCGCGGGCCATCCTGACGGCCGCGATCGGCCCCAAGGTGGTGTTCCACCGGCTTGTCCTCTCGCCGGGGCGGCGCGCCGGCGTGGTGCGCCCCCTCGACCTGCGCACCTGGACGCGGCTGCTCCTGATGGACCTGGGCCACGACCTGGGCCAGCGGTTGGTGTGGGTGGCGGCCGCCCACCGCAATACCGACGATCCGCACATCCATGTGCTGCTCGCCGGCGCGGCCGTGCGGACCCAGTGGCCGTACGAGGGGACGGTCAGGGGCGTCGCACTGCACACGCCGCACTACGCTTTGCTCCGTGAGCGCGGGGACCTGCGCGCGGCCCAGATCCGCGCGCTCAACGGCGACGAGACCGCGGCCTGACTGCAGACGGAGGCATGACGAACATGACGAACATGACGAGCGCGCGCGACCGACGCGACCCGGAGTGGCCGCGCTGTGCGCTCTGTGGGGTGGCCGATGAGAACGTCATCCTGTTCACGCCCTGCCCCGACCTGGGGTGTCTGCCGACGGAGGACCCGCCCTATGAGCCGGAGTGGATACACCCCGGCCTCTGTCCCACGACGGGATCGGGCGCGGGGGACGGTGAGGACCGATGAGCGGGCACGGCGTCAAGCGCGGGGAGTGGCCCGCGGGCGCGCTCGCCTACACCGTCGATGGCCAGGGCCTCGTGCTCTCCGTGCGGGAGGCCACGCCGACGCCCCCTGACCCGGCCCCGGCGCGCGCGGACGCCCCGCCGCCCGTTGCGTTGCGGACCCTCGTGGCCCCGCTGACGTGGGAGCCGGTGCAGCGCCTGCTTGCCTGGGGCGCGCGCGAGGGCATGACCGCAGCCGAACTGCTGGACACCTGCCGGGCGGCGACGCGGCCCCCGGCGACACGACGACAAAGGAGTACACGATGACGCAAGCAGCCCGCGATGAGAGGGAGATCGCCCCGTACGACATGACGCTCGCCGGCGGCCCCGAGGGGCTGGCCCTTGCCCCCGAGGGCGACCTGACGGACCTGACGGACCTGACGGACCTGACGTACTACACGCGGGAACCTATCGGCCCCGGCCCCGAGGACGTGCAGTGGACCCCGCTCACCGACCCAGCCGACATCGCCGCCATTGAGGGGGCGCTGGCCCAGGGCATCGACCCTCCCTACGAGGTGTGGGTAGACCAGGTGCCGGCCGCGCTCGGCGCTGGCGACCTGACGCCCGACGTGGCCGATCAGACCGCGTACTATGCCTGGGAGCAGACCGGTCCCCAGCCGGGCGCCGGCCAACTCTACGAAGTGACCGATCCGGTCGTGATTGCCGCCTACGCGGAGGCGCACCCCGAGCCGTCCGGCGTCGAGATCACCAATCCGGCCGCCTACTATGAGGAGGCGCTGGTCCCCGATCCCGCCCCCTCCCCGGACCTCGCCCCCTCTCAGGACCTCGCCCCCTCTCAGGACCTCGCCCCCGGCGCGGCCCTTGATCGGGACCTCACGCCCGCGCTCGACCTGTAGGGGAAAGGAGACGCCATGAGCACCCCGAGCACGCCTGCCAGCACACCTGCCAGCACACCCCTGATCGTTCGCACCTGGGTGCGCGTCGGCGCCGCCGCCCTCCGCCTGGCGCGGGGAGCGCGTACGCTCCTGCACGCCCTGGCGCTGACCGCGCGCCGGCTGCTCATCCGCCTGCTGTGGCTGCTACGGGGCTGGACCGGCCTGCTCGCCGGCCTGCTTGTCGCGCTGGCCCTCTGGCTCGGCCCCCTCGCCGGCGCGCGCTGGAGCGCCACCCAGGCCACGGCCCTGTATCACCATGCCGCCGTCGCGGTGACACGCTGGTATCAGACGGCCTACGACGCGGTAGCCTGGCCGGCGGCCAACGGGCTGACCGCCCTGCGCGCGACGCAGGCGTGGGCGCGCCACGGCCTCCACGGGCTTGCCCCGACCATCCACACGACGCCCTGGGCCTACTGGATGCGCTACGGCGCGGCCTGGCGCTACGCGGCCCTCCACAGCCCCGGCGGGGCGGCCGTGCGCGCGGCGATCCCCCTGGAACTGGGCGGCGTCCTCGGGGTCCTGGCCCTGTTCGCCGTCTTTATCATGATCGGCCGGCGCAAGCGCGCCCTCGACCCCACGCGGGCGAACACCTACGGCGGGGCGCGCTGGCAGACCTGGGACGAACTGCGCCGGCGGCGGGCCAAACCGGGCGACATGGTGCTGGGCACGGCGCGGCGTGGCCTCAAGAGGATCACCGTCGGCGTGCCGTCGGCGCTGCTCCTGGAAGGGGTGGCTATCGACGCGCCGACCGGCCTGGGCAAGTCCAATGCCTTCTTCAAGACGCAGCTGCTGGAGCCCGACCCAGGGGTGGATTACGTCGCCACCGACAACAAGGGCGACGGGTGGACGCAGACGGCCACGGCCCTCTCCCGCACGCATGACTGCTACCGCCTGGACATACAGAACCCGGCCAATAGTGTGACGTGGGCGCCGCTGTCCCTGGTGCGCACGCCGGCGAAGGCCGAGGATTGGGCACGGGCCTGGCTGCACAACTCCAAGCCCGCCGACAGCGCCCCGCCCCAACCCTACTTCGAGCAGGCCGTCCTCTTGCTCATGGCGGCGGGCGTGATGCACGTCCATGCCGTCGCCGCCGCGGCCGGTCGCCCCTCCGGTACGCTCGATGAGCTACTGGCCCTGCTGCTTCAACCGAACGTGGAAGCCATCGAGAAGGCGCTCAAGAAGGGGCCGAGCGGCGCGGAGACGGGGCCGGCCGCCCAATTCCTCGGCCTCATCGCCGAGCACCGCGACCTGCGCTCCTCGATCCCCTCGGGCCTGGCCCCGCGCCTCTCGGCCCTCGCCGATCCCGCCATCAAGGCCGTCGTCGGCGGCCAGGGCACGCTCGACCTCGACCGCCTCGGGCGCACGGGGCGGCGGCCGGTGGCGCTCTACATCGTGATCCCCGCCGGCGACGACACCCTGCGGCCCCTCGTCGCGGCCCTGTTCACGACGATGTTCACCGTGCTGCTCGACCGCGCGCGCACGCTGCCCAACGGGGAACTGGCGCGCGAGGTGCGCATGCTCCTGGACGAGTTCGGCACGATGGGCGCGATCCCCAACGCGCCCAAGTGGTTCAACATCTGCCGGCAGCCCCGCATCAGCAGGGTCATCTCGTTCCAGTCGTTCTCGCAGCTCGTGGACGACTATGGGGAGCTGGGGGCGAAGGCCATCATCGACTCGTGCAACGTGCTGGCCTGGCTCGGCGGGACGCGCGGGGACGATGCGCGCTGGGCGAGCGAGGCGCTGGGCAACCGCACCGTGCTGGCGCGCGGGGAGGGCGACTCGGCCGCGCCGGGTGGCCTGTTCGGGCGGCGGCCGGAGCGCGACAGCCGCTCGGCGAGCGAGACGGGCGTGCCCCTGTTGTTCCCCGACGACCTAGCAGCCAGCTCACGGCGGCGGGTGGTGGCCATCGCGCGCGAGGCGCGGCCCCTGGACCTGCGCACGCGGCCGGTGTGGTCCGTCCGGGCCATGCGCCGGTTGATGATGCGGCCGGTCCCGACCGCGTGCGTCGAAGCACCCGCCGAGCCCACACCCGCGCCGTCCCGCCCCACGCCGGCCGCTCCCGCGCCGGCGTCCGCTATAGATGTACGGACCCCCACGCGTGCGGAGGCACGGGTGGTCCCGGCGCCTCCCCCATCCCCCGCGTGGGGAGCCATGCCGGCCGTGACACCCAGCGCGCCGGTGCGTGTGGTGGTGAAGCCAGCCCCAGTGACACTCCCATCAACGCCCACGGCCCCGACAGCGGCCGCATCTGTGGCCTCCACGCCAGCGGCGGCGACGGAGCCAGCCTCAGCGCCGGGAGCGTCCGCATCGCGGCCGGCGCGGCCGGCGCGGCCGGCGCGGCCGGCGCGGTTGCCGACCGCCCCCGTGAAGCATGGCACGGCCTACGATTGGACGGGCCTCCCATGACCACACAGACGATGCGCCGGATAACGCCTGTGACCGGGGATCGGGGCCTGCCGCCACGCGCCACCTTTACGCCAGGGGAGGGCGTGGGCTACAATGCCCATCATGGAGGCGTTTGCGATGTAGCACATGGAGCGGCCGTAGCGGCTGCAAGAGCACGAGGCCCACCGGCGTGAACCGGTGAGCCTCGTGCTTGCCCAGGACTAACTACTTATAGTGACCGGCGCTGGTGTCACTCCCCACAAAGGAACCACCAGAGCCACCAAGACGGAGGCCGCAGCCCCGAGGAGTAGCCAGCTCCTAACCGGGTTGCGGGCCTGCATAGGAGGCTTTTATGCTTCAAAGCACACCCATGCTCTCTCGACAGGATAACGCGGACACGCGCGCCTGTCAAAGTGCTGCACACATTCCCCCCTTTCCAGGGGCAGAAAAGGTGATCGCGGCGGTCGTGCGCGCCTATCACAACGCCTATCCCGCGGCCGTTGTCACGCCCGACGCCATTCTCGGCCCGAGTCGCGCGGCCGATATCGCCCGGGCGCGCCATCTCTGCGCCTACCTACTGATGGAGGATGCACGCCTGACGTGCGTGGCTACTGCTAAGGCGTTGGGCAACCGCGATCACAGCACCATCCTGCACAGCCGCGCGCGGATCGCCGCCGCCCTGGACCACGATGAAGCCCTCGACGACCTCCTCTCACGAGCGCGCGCGGCCCTCGCCGGCCGGATCGACGATACGCGTCTGCAGGTGCGCTGCGACGAGACGCGCCGGCGCGGCCGGGAGGAGACCTCCCCCCGCGAGTGGGACGAGTACCACTACTGGCAGCTACGGGCGCTGCGCTCCCCACGCTATGGCGCGACGGGAGGTGCGTGATGCCCTTCGCCCGACCCACCACCACCGCCACCCCCGACGAGATCTTCGAGGAATGGGTCCACGTCCTCTCGCATGCCGAACTGCTTGCGCTGCTCTACGTCGTGCGCCGCACCCTGGGCTTCAAGAAAGACGCGGACAGCATCAGCTACACGCAGTTCCTGCACGGGATCGTGACGCGGGAGGGCAAGGTGCTCGACCGCGGCTGCGGCATCAGGAGCCGGAGCACGTTGGCGGCGGCCCTGCGCCGGCTGGAGGAGCGGGGCCTGATCCGCAGTGTGAAGACCCAGACCGCTGCTGGGGACCAGGCCACCACGCGCTATACCCTCTGGTTCGTCGGCGACGACGCGCGCGACGCCCCTGCACGCATCCCCAGCGAGGCCGCGGGAGAGGGTGGTACGCCAACCGCACCGGGGTGGTGCGCCAATCGAACCACCGGTAGTGCGCAGATCGAACCACCGGTAGTGCGCAGATCGAACCGACAACAAACAGTCGAGACAACAAACACGAGACAACAAACAGTTCTCTCGAAACGAAAGGGGGCCGTGCACCGCGCTGCTGCTCTCGATTCGACCGATTCGACCACATCAACAGAAGGTCTGACCTCCATGGCCACGACAGGGGACAGCCTATCGCCGGTCGCCGCGGCGGTGGCCAACCTCTCGGCCGAGTTCGGCGACGATGCCCCGCAAGCCAGCCAGACGCGCGTGGCAAACATGCAGCGCGCGGCGCGCATGGCCGATGCGGACCTGCTGCCGTTACTGGACGAGGCGGCATCGATCGCGCGATCGCAGGCGGGGGCCATCACCAAGCGAGGTCGTGACGGGACAGTTGTGTGTATGCCCTACCTGCTTGCGACGCTGCGGGACCTCGTCGACACGCCCGACGCGCCCCTGGCCAGCGGCGCTGGGCGACCTGATCCACGGCTGTCCGGGGCCGGGCCGGGACCGGGTGTGACTATCGTGCCCGCGCCGGCCCAGCCCGCGCTGTCGGCCCCCTGTGCTCCCGGCGTGGGTGCGACGGCCGCTGTCGCTGAGGACGATTCGCCGGCGGACAACGCGGCCACGGCGCTGTGGCGGGCGGTGCTGGGCGAGGTGCGGGAGGTGCTGACGCCTGAGAACTACGCCGTGTGGTTCGCCCCGGCCTGCGCCCTGGCGCTGGAGGGGGACGTGCTGCGGGTGGCGGTGCCGACGGCGTTCCACGCGGACTGGCTGGCGCACAAGCTAGGCGGGCGGGTGCGGCAGGCGCTGGAGCGGACGGGCCACGCCGGTGTCCATATCACGTACGATGTCGCGGCACTGAGGGAGCCCCCTCCGGCGGTCCCGGTTCCCTCCCTCGTGACGCCCGTTGCTGCGGCCCGTCCCCTCGTCTCTTCAGGACGAGCGGCAGACGGTGATTGTCCCCGCGCTGCGGACAGGTCACGCCTGATGGTGGTCTGCCCCTCGTGCCGCGCCGCACCCTGCTGTTGCCACCCGGCGGAGCGTGCGCGACGGGCGGTCATGGGACGGGCAGGGGACACGCCCCTTGTGGGGAGGAGTGCCCCATGACCGTCTCTCACCAGCGCGCGACGCCGGCGCTCGGCGTGCTCGACGGAGACGGCCTGCACCTGCCCGACGGGTCTCTCGGCCCCATCCGAGGGACGATCCGGCACGTCGGCGACCTATACGCCGGCGCGCGGCGGCACGGGCTGACCCAACTCTGGCTGACCGATGCGTGGGTGCGCGCGGCTGAGCTGCCCGACATGCTCAACGCCAGCGGCCGTTTTCGCGAGGTGCGCCACCCGTTCGTGAGCGACGGCCTGGCCGAGCTGCACGCCTTCCCCGAGGCGTTGGGCGCCTGGCTGGCCCTGCGCAGGAAGGGCGAGGCGGGCTCGGGCGTGTCCCTCGTGTTCCCGCTGTACGACGAGCACGCGGTGTGGGGGCTGGACACAGACGGGGCGACTCTGCTGGCGGCGCTGGTGGCCTACGCGGGGGCGGTGGGGGCGCCGTACTACAGTTCGCCGGGCCGGACGGGGACGGACCTGTTGCAGGAGCTGGGCAAGCGCGGGGCGGGCGCGCAGCGGGAGTACCCGGAGCGGCTGCCGGTGCCGGCGGGGCAGGCCGAGACGGTGACGGAGTTGAGTTGGCTGCGCACGCTCTCCCCCGACGAGAGGGGCAAGGCATACCTCCATTCCTACGACAAGAACGCGCAGTGGTTGAGCGCTGCGGGCGTGGTGGAGCTGGGCCTGTCCGGCATCGAGGAGCGGCGCGATCCGGCCGGTAAGCTACCCTTCGACAAGCGGCTGCCGGGATATTGGCTGGCGCGGATCGCGGGGGCCGAGGAGCGGTGGTGCTGCACGCCGACGGTGGCGTGGGCCATCGAGCGCGGCCAGGCGGTGACGATCACCGAGGCGCACGTGTGGACGCGGCACAGCCGGGCGATGGAGACGTGGTACGAGCGGCTGCGCGGGGCGCGGACGGCGCTCCAGGCGGACACGACGCCGGCGGGGGCGCTGGCCTTGCGCGCGCTCAAGCTGACCTACAGCCTGACGATCAGCGGCTTCAACAGCCCGTGGCACCGGGAGAAGCGCAGCCCCTTGTACCGTCCGGACTGGCGGCACGCGATCCTGGCGCAGGCCAACGCGAACCTGTCGCGGGCGCTGCACAAGATGGACGCGGCGGGGTACACGCCCGTGGCCGTGCACAAGGACGCGGTGTACCTGGTCTCGGACGAGCCGGACCCGGTGGCGGCGTGCCCGCCGACGGTGACGCTGGGGACGGGCCTGGGGCATTTCAAGGTGCAGGACGCGGCGGTACCGTTGGGGGCGGTGCTGCCGGCGTTCGACGGGACGCGCGGGGGGCTGGGGACGCTGCTCAAGCTCCTGAAGCCGTTACGCGAGCGCGCGGTTGCGCAGGGGGCGGCGTAGCGTGTCGGACCTGAGCGCGGACCTGGCGCGGGCGTACGAGGCGCGGGTGGCGGCGGCCGACGTGGAGTTGACGCCGGCGGCGATCCGGGCAGTGGTGCGCGAACTGGGAGGCGGGGAGGGACGCGCGCAGGTGGCGGCGGGCAACAAGGAACTGGCGGGCCAGCTCGGGATCAGCGTGCGGACGGTGCAGCGGTGGCAGAAGGAGGGCGGGGAGGCGCGGTCGGTGGCGCGCTCGACGCCGGGGCTGCGGATCAGCGTGCGGGGGATCGCCACGGCGCAGCAGCGGGCGGCCAATGCCCGATCCTTCCGGGAGCGGGTGCAGGAGGAGGGGCTGGACGTGGCGCCGTGCCGGGTGCTGGTCAAAGTCTACAACGAGGACCGGCCGCGGCCGCGCAACATCGGCCCGCAGCATATCGGGGGGGACGCGCTGACGGACGCGCTGGACGCGCTGGAGGCGGGGGACGTGGCGGGGGCGGCAGAGGCGTTCGGGGCAGCGTGGCTGGAGGCGTACGGCATGGACGCCGTGGACGCCACCATCACCGATGTGATGGGGACATTCAGCACGAACCTTTAGCAACTTTTTAAATGTTAGGTGCCAACACGACTTCAAACCGGTTCTTTGAAACATGTCACCGCAACGATTATTGCCATGCAAATCATCAGAACCAGATTCATCCCACCAGGGAGGATTGTTCCCATGAGCCCACTAGAGGGTCCGTTAGAAGAGACGTTGCCTCCTGCTATCTTCACGATTGTAGTGAAGGCGATGAGGAAGCCTATCAGAATCCTTAGCGTACACTTCCGCTCATCTTCCACGACCCCCCATTTAGAAATTGCTATAGTAATTGTAAATTCTAGCGAGATATTGGATCTGGGGCGCTTTTGATGATGCCCATGTCGTGTCAATGTGCAGCGGCAACGACAAGAAAGTCATGCGTGTGGCCGTTGGCTGACGTCGTCTCAGCAGGGCACATAAACGACAGGAATAGGAACGGTCCAGTTCTCACAGCTCGCGCCCCCTCGTTTTGTTGCCGAGCTTCGTCGCGGGGTGCCATTGTCGGGATCGTGCAAGCTCAGTCAACCGTTTCGGCTGTTTAACCGATGGCGCTGGTCATCCGTGAAGACAAGCGTTCTAGCTCTTGCCCTTCTGGTTCGAACGTCTCTCTTGAACAGCATCATCAAAAGTGCCCCAGATCCGAGATATTCAGCACGGATTCTAGTGACGGTTCAGCACATCTAGGCGTGTCATTGCCGCCTTTCCCTGGCGTAGCCAGGCGCTGTGTGGCTGCCGTCCGTTGCCGCGGGTCTGCTGACGGCTCAACGAGAAAAATGCTGAATCCTTCGATGGAATTTACAAGTAATGACCAACCCTATAGTAGTGAACGATGGAGGAATGAACACCCCTATAGTAGTGAGCAATGAATTGTCGACAAAGAGACTTGGAAATACGAGGATACATGCGAGTATCAAAAACAAACCACTTACGTTCCGCAGGCCATTGAATATAAGGTCGGATTCCGGCACTTTTCTTCCATTTAGAGCAGGGCGTAGTTCCTGTGTGCAAAGTAAAGTCACGATGAATGCTGCAAGTACTGCGTTCACGTTGAAACCGTAAATGAGATTAAGTCCTGCATTATCAGTATTATTCATTGGATGGTCGCTATAAAAGCGAGCGGTGACGGGGATGAGCGTTACAAGGAAGAGCAGCAAGAGGTTAGCTAGGGAAACCCGTCGATAGATTTTATCGAGAGAACGAAACAGGAGGTTATGGAGGATCCAAAACAAGGCGATGATAGCAAAGCTGACGGCGTAATTGCCGATGCGGTCAATGACGTATTGCTTGCTCTCGAACGCACCAACGTTAACAGTCACCTCATAACCACTCCCACTTACGGTAGGAGTGGGATGAGTTCCTACAGTAGGAGTGGGATGGATGACCACATTGAAAGTTGAGCTGGTTTGTAGCACGTTGGGCAACGCTATGTCGAGGAGGAGCAGCGTCAGAGCGACGGCGAAGACAGCGTCGCTGAACGAGAAGAAACGGTCAACATCACGATCATTAGCCTTCCTCCCCTTTTTTACTAAGCGCATACGTCGCTGCACGGCAGGCACCGCCGTAGAGCCGGCACTCAGCGCCCCGTCCCTCTGCCTATCGTTGAGAGGCAGGCCAGTGTCGCTCATGAAGCTGCCTCGATCGGCAGCATGAGCGTACTTGCGATGCTATAGACCTTCAGGAAAAGAATCAGAGAAAGCACGGGATACCGTACCCTGAGATCACGGTGTGAGAACCAGTGAAACAGGAGGTATCCGGTGGAGATCAAGGTAGCGTTCTATCGGTCGACTGTCAAGGAGTTGCGGATGGCATGGCGCGAAGCGGTGCGGCGGGGAGCACGACGGCTGATCCTGCGGGTCACAGCGTTGCTGGACCTGGCCGCGGGTGTGAGCGTGGGGGAGGCTGCGGAGCGGGTGGGCGTGGCCGAGAGCACGGTCTACGCTTGGCTGCACGCCTTTATGGAGCGCCGCTTCGAAAGCCTGCGCTATGGGACCTCGCCGGGCCGACCGAGCAAGCTGACCCCGACCCAGAAGGCGCGTCTCAAGGAGTTGGTGGCGGCAGGGCCGCTGGCGGCGGGCTACCCGACGGGCTGCTGGAGCAGCCTGCTGCTGGCCGACTTGATCCAGCGCGAGTGCGGTCAGGTCTACAATGCGCACTACATCTGCACCCTCTTGCACAACCTGGGCCTGTCCTTCCAGAGGGCGCGCTTTCTCTCCGACCACCTCGATGAGGAGTGCCGGCGGGTCTGGATCGAGCAGCAGTGGCCCGCCATCCTGCGCCAAGCCCAGCAACGCGGCGCGCTGCTGCTCTGCGGGGACGAGGCCAGCTTCGCGCAGTGGGGCTCGCTGTCGTCTACCTGGGCCCCCGTCGGCCAGCAGCCGCTCATCAAAACCTGCGGCAAGCGCACGGCCTCCAAGGTCGTCGGCCTGATCGACTACGTGACAGGGCGGCTGTTCTCCCACGGCCAGACTGACCGCTTCACCGCCGCGACCTACTGCGCCTTCCTCGAAACGGTGCTGACCCAGACCGACCAGCCCCTCCTGCTGATCCAGGACGGCGCGCGCTACCACACCGCTGCGGATACCAAGGATGTCATCGCGGCCCATGCCGATCGCTTGAGCGTCTACCAACTGCCCGCCTATTCGCCCGACGACAACCCCATCGAGCATCTGTGGAAGAACATGAAGAAGCGCACCACCCACAACCGCTATTTCCCAGAGTTTGACGTGGTCTGCGCGTCTGTCGAGGAGGGCCTGGCCTACTTCCAGGACCACCCCGCCGAGGTCAAGCGCCTTCTGGGCACCTACCTCGATCAGATGGCTGCGCTTGCCCCGGCTGCCTAGTCTGATTCTTTTTCTGAAACACTATAGCGCGTTCAAGGTTGAGGGCGAGGAGGTGGCTCAGGATGTCCTCGTCGCCGAGGTCGCACGGCCAGCCGTAGGCGTCGAGCACGGCATCGTCGAGCCGGCGGTGCGCTAGGTCGAGCCAGGTCGGGCGAGCGTTGTACAGGGCGGTGAGCGTGCGCGCCTTGAGGTCGGCGTCCGTTGCCCCTTCCGGGTTGAGCCAGCGGTCGCGCTGCTCCACGAGGACGCGCGCCGCAGCAGCGATGGCCGCGACGCGTGGGTCATCGGCTGACTCTGTTCCCGGTGCCCAGGGGAAGGGGAACGTCTCAAACGTTGTCGTCGGCGTGTAGCGCGGGTCGTTCCCGACGCCGAGCCATGTGCATGTGCGGAGCGTCCAAAGCTCATGCGGTCGCGCCTGCAACATTCCAAGGAAGTAGTCGTCCGCGCGTGCGAAGACATAGAGTTGATGGTCCGGGATCGTGGTGCCGTTGCACCAGACGAAGATGCGGTGTTTTGCGACCGCCGGCGTGGCGACGAAACGGGCAAGGCGCGCCACCGCCCGACGCATATCGGGGGCTGGGCGACGATGAAGCCACCAGTACGCCCGCTCGCGGTCATTCCGCACGGCATCGCGGGCCGGTTTCACCGTGCGTTGCACGTATGCGAAGGGCTGTTCGTAGAGAGCGGCCTCTTCCAATGGCATGTCTACCCCGAAGTCGATAACCCACATCCCCCGCGGTCTGCGCGTCACATCGAGCCCATTGACGTAGGGGCGCACGACGTCGCCGTTCGAGCGCCCATTCGGATTGAGTGGCGCATCGAGCATGGGTCGCGCGATCTCGGCCGTTATATCGAAAGGGCCGCCCTTCTCGTCGCTCCTGAAGCACAAGCCAGCATTTTCTCGTAGGGCAGGTGCGTCCCGCACATCGACGTGCGCCGACAGGTCGGCGTTAATGGCTGCGACATCGCGGCCGTCGAGGATGCGTTCGCGTTCGTGCCCCCCGTCGAAGCCGACCATTGACACGCGTACTGCCGCGCCATCAAGAACCCAGGGCCGGTCCCCCCAGGCCATGAAGATGTCTCCGCTGACCTTGATCCGATCGAGCACGCGGCGGTTCGCGCCACCGCGGATTGAGTTTGTCGCTAACAATCCGGCGCGCCGGGCGTCCCCGCGCTCAATCTGCGCGCGCGCCCGCTCGAACCAATAGCACACGAGATCGGCACCACCGGCCACTCGTCCTTCGTAGAGAGCCCATACGCGCTCGGCGTAGGCATCGCCCAACTCGCGGCGCAGTTTGCTCCCGCCAAGGAAGGGGGGATTACCGATGATGGCATCGGCGGCGGGCCACTCTGGCTCGACAGGCTGGCTCGCCGCGTCGTCGGTTAGTAGGGCGTCCATGCGCCGGATGTTGTGCAGCGGCTTGAGGATAGGGTCCTCGGGGATGCCGAAGCCGTTGTCGTGGAGCCACTGGATGTAGCCGATCCAGACCACCACTGAGGCCAACTCGTGCGCATAGACGTTGACCTCGATGCCGAGGAGTTGCTGCGGGCCAACAGCGTCGGGAAGCAGCCCGGCCGCGCCGTTGGCGGCCGCGAACGTGCTGACCTCCTTCCAGAGGTCGAGCAGGCGCTTGAGGGCCACGTACAAGAAGTTTCCCGACCCGCACGCAGGGTCTAGCACGCGGACGGCGGCGATCTCGTCGGTGAAGGCGAGCAGCAGGCGACCGAGGGCCTGCTGCTGCCGTGTCCGTGCCCCTCCGCTGGCCGCATCGCGCTTCCCGATCAGCTCACGTGCCTCCTCCTGCACCGCGGCCCAGCGTCGGCGCAGCGGGGCCATCAGGACGGGTTCCACGATGAGGAGGATGTCGTCGCGGCTGGTGTAGTGGGCGCCGAGTTGGGAGCGTTTGGTGGGGTCGAGGCTACGCTCGAAGAGGGTACCGAAGATGGCCGGCTCGATGCTGGCCCAGTCGAGGGCGGCCGCGCGCGCAAGGGTGGCCAGGTCGTCACCAGAGAGGGCAAGAACCGCGGCGTCGGTGAAGAGACCGCCGTTGAAATGGGCGATGTCGTCGGCGCCGAAGCTGCCGCCGGTGGCCATGGCCGCGAACAACAGGCCCAGGCGCGCGGCGAAGTCGGGCGGGCGGGTGCGGGTGCGCTCGATGAGCGTGGTGAACAGGCGCGCGGGGAGCAGCCCGATATCCTCGGCGAACAGGCAGAACAGGAGACGCATCAGGAAGTGGGCGGTGGCCTCGGGGTCCTCGCCGCGGCGGCGTAGGCTCTCGGCCAGGGCGGCGAACTCGCGCGCGGCGTCCTCGGTGACGCTAGCCGTCGTCCGGTTCGGACGGAGCAGGTCCGGGCGCGCGAAGACGGCGCGTAGGACATCCAGGGGTGGCAGGGCGCACGTCGGCGTCGGCTCATTGCGCTGCAGATCGGCCAGGTCGAAGGCGTAGACGTGCTTGGCCGTGCCGGTGAAGTTGGTATGGACCTCGAAACGGTTGAGGTCGCAGACGACGAGGAGCGGGGGGTTCTCCAGGTCCTCACGATACTGGAGGAGCTGCTGATAGGCGGCCGCCAAGTCCTTGCGCTTGCCCTTGTACTCCCAGCCGACATAGCTGCGCTTCCACACGTCGGCCCAGCCGCCCCCGCCGGCGGTCTTGCGCGCTCCCTTCTCGAACGTGTAGAAGCTCCCGTCGGGGTCGGCCATCGCGGGCGTGGGCTCGTCGAGGACGGCGCAGAGGTCGAGAAAGTGCTGCTGGGCAGCGCTGCGCTCGGTCAAGGTGCTGCGCTGCCACTTAGCAACGAATGTCGGCAGGTCGAGGTGTGACGGCATGGGGTCCCTCCCGTGCCAGTGTAGCAACACCGGAGGCTCGCGACGAGGGGGAGAGTCCAGGGAAGGGAGAAGATAGCCCGAGCGAGGTACGGCCAGCCCCAGAACAGCCCTCCCGCGGTGCCCCGTTCCGCGCTCGGGCTGGCCTGAGCGGACGCGCCCCGCGCGGGTTACATCCACAGCATCTCACGTTGTATTTGGCAAATACATTCAGGCTCTCTGGCACTTTTGATACACGCCGTTCTGTAGTAGAAGACCACGTATGTTGTCGGTAGCAGCCATAAACCTTCTATATGTAGTGGATTAACTGTCTCTCGTCAGTCACGTGACGGAGTCGCTATTCGCCATCTGAATCCGCGGATTGGCATGGCTGTTAATCACACTCAGCTCAGCCCTACAACAGGGCTATGCGGCTGTATCAAAAGTGCCGGAGAGCCTGAATGTATTTGCCAAATACAAAAGCGGCGCAGGCTGAATGCGAAACGGCGCACTTAATGTGCAATCTTACAGTACTCATGGGTGTTTGACGGCTCCCAGACAGATTCACTTCTCAGAAGGGCTGTTTTGTCTAGTGAAACGGCAGCCGTATGGGGCCAGTGATCGAGCAAGAAATAGGGCCAGAAACCGGGTCATAGGCACTCTCGATGAGGCCGGTCGCGCGGCTTGCGCGGCTGTCGCACGAAGATGACAAGGGTGAGAGCAAGGGCTGTCAACGTGCCTATTTGGACGACGCCAATCGTGGACTCGCCCATCTCAGGTGATGACAGCGGAAAAGGCATCATCGAGAGTGCCTATGACCCAGAAACCGAGCAAGATGACACATCCGAGTGACATAGAAGGGGGAAAAAATGGCTAGGAGGCCCTATTGTACTGGCCTATGTGGAGGAGGACATCCGATCGGGCCCATATCTGTGTATCGTTCAGCCGAGTAGTCAGGCGGAGTGTCCCCTTTCTCGCGCCCGTAGGCGGGGTTGTGTCGTACTATGATCCTAGACACCACCGATTACGGAAGCGGAGTAGGTCCATAGACGCGCAAGAAGTGCGGCGGCTCGTCGCCGAGGATGACGAAGGCCAATTCTTAGAGTTCAAGCCGGCTGAGGAGCGCCCTGGCTCGCTCGCGACCTCCCTTGCCGCCTTCGCCAACGCCGACGGTGGCACGCTGCTCTATGGCGTCGCTGAGCGCATCGTGGACGGCCGGGCGGCCCACGTCATCGCGGGCGTCCCCGACGTCAAGATCGCGACCGATCATCTCTATACGGCGGCCGGGCTCTGCACCCCAAAGCTCCCTCTCTCCACGCCTGAGCGCCTCGACGTGGACGGGGTGACGGTCCTCGCCGTGACGGTCCCCGAAGGCCTAGGCCAGGTCTACGGCGTCGAGGGACGGTACGTCGTGCGCGAAGGCTCCTACCGGCGCGCGCTCACCCCCGAGGAAATCCGCTCTCTGCTCAGTCGCCGCGGCCTCTTCGCTTACGACCGTGAGCCGGTCGCTGGCGCCACGCGCGCCCACCTCGACGAGGCCCGCGTCCGCGCCTACGCCGCGCGCTTTCCCTCTGCCCAGGAGATGGGAGCCGACGCACTCCTAGCGGCCCGTGACCTGCTCGTGCGGCCGACGGGGCAGCCCGACGCGCCGCTCGCGCCCTCGGTCGCGGGTGTCCTGTTGCTCGGCCGGGACCCGCAGCAGTTCTTTCCCCAGGCGCGCGTCGCCGTCGTGCAGTACGCGGGACCGACGATGGGTGAGAGTTTCCTCAAGCAGGAGATCGAGGGGCCAGTGCCGCGCCAACTCGACGAGGCGGAGGCCTGGCTGGTGCGCAACACGCTGCACGCCGTGGAGTTGCGGGGCATGACGCGCACCGATCGCGCCGAGTACCCCCGCGCCGCCCTGCGCGAGGCCGTCCTCAACGCTTTGGCCCACCGCGATTACGGACAGCGCGGCGACCGGGTGCGCATCTACGCGTTTTCTGATCGCGTGGAGGTGCACAGTCCGGGTGGCCTGGGCGGGCCGATGCGACTCGATAACCTGCTCAACGAGCGCTGGAGCCGGAACGCGACGCTCGTGCAGGGACTAGTCGCGCTCAACATCATCGAGGAGTTGGGTTTCGGGCTCGACCGCATGGTGGCGGTGATGGCCGAGGTTGGCCTGCCGGCCCCGGTGTTCGCTAACAAGGGCGCTACGTTCGTGGTCACGCTCTACGGCCACGGGCGGCGCCTGATTGAGTCGGCCGATGTGCCAGCGAGGGACGCGCCCTCGGAGCGTGCACCGGTGGTTCCGCTCGCGGCACGGACGCCGGGGGAACGCCATGCGTGGGCGCTCGATCACCTCCGCACCGTTGGGCCGCTCTCCCCGCAGGCTTATGCCGCCGCGCTCCACGTCTCCATCGACACAGCGAAGCGCGACCTGCGGGAACTGGTTGCGCAGGGACGCGTACGGGCCGAGGGGACAACGCGGGATCGCCGCTACATCCTGACGGAGTGATTCAGTGCATTTCGCTGCATGCAGCGAAATAGGGACGTCGATTCGGTGCATGCAGCGAAAACGGACATAGGGCTGTGCGCGGACAAGTACCCGTGCTGCGCTGGCGCATGATACAATGTAAAGAACATCTGTCCTATCATGGAGCGCCCCAATGAACCATCTCATCCCTCAATCGGCTATAGCGCGCTACGCCGCCGCGCCCTCTGACTCGACGGTCGCGGCGGTGAAGTCGTTACACGAGAGCATTCGCGATACCTTGGGCGATGGCTACGAGACGTTCCTACAGGGCTCGTACCGCAACGACACCGGCGTTGCCGACCTCAATGACGTGGACATCGTCGCGGTGCGGACATCTCTCGTGAGTGGCGTCTTCACAAGCATCACATCGTCAACCATCGCTGTCACGTGGGACCGCATCTTTCAGGACGTCCAGGATGCGCTCGAATCCTCCCGCCACTACAAGGGCAAAACCACACGCGGCGACAAGTGCATCACTGTCAATACGAACTTTAGTGCCGATGTCGTCCCGGCGGTCAAGATCGCGATAGACGGCTCCGACCCCATCGCTATCTACTCGTTTCGTGAGCGGACCGAGCGCAAGAACTATCCTCGCGTCCATTACCAGAACAACGTGTCGAAGCAGGCGCGCACGTCCAATGCCTACAAGCAGACGGTGCGCCTGTTCAAGCGATGGGCGCGTAACTGGTTTGCAGGCACCACGATAGCGCCGTCTTTCTATGTCGAGTGCCTTGTCCACAGCGTGCCGGACCACCTATTTAGGGACGATGGCGCGGCGTCCTTCTACATGGTGGGCCACCATATCGTCGAGAATATTTCATCGTCTGTGGAGGTGCTCAGCGTGGCGGGCGACAAGGATATCCTCGTCAGCGGCGAGTGGGACTCGGCCCGGTACGCCACGTTCCGCAGGGCGCTCACGCCGGCCATAACCCTTGTTGCCAAGGCCCTACAGGCGACATCCGCCGAGAGCGCCCGCACGTACTGGCAGCAGGCGTTCAATGAGTGAAGGTGAGCGGTGCTTCCGCATCCTCTCGCTCGATGGGGGCGGTATCAGAGGGTTGTTCTCGGCCGCCTTTCTGGCGCACGTCGAGGAGCACAACGCCGGCGGCAAAGCGCTCGTTGACCACTTCGACTTGATCGTCGGCACCTCCACCGGGTCGATTATCGCCTTGGCCCTAGCAGCCGGATACCCCGCGTCCGAGGTTCTGAGTTTCTACTGCCAGCACGGCCCTCACATCTTCGCGGGTGCTAGGTGGCGCAAGCTCTGGCAGCTCTTTCACCCCAAGTACGGCAATGCGCGGCTTGGTGACGCTGTGCGGGGCGTCTTCGGCGACAAGACACTCAACGACGTGAAGGTACCCGTCTGTATCCCCAGCTACGAGCTGGTCAGCGGGGTCCCGCGCGTTTTCAAGGATGATCACCATTCGACCCTGCATTGGGGAGGAGACCAGCCGATATGGAAGGTTGTGGTGGCGTCGAGCGCCGCGCCCACCTATTTCCCATCGTTCCAACTCGGTCAGGCCGACAATCACATCGACGGCGGGATTTGGGCGAACAACCCGGTTTTGGTGGGTATAACCGAAGCCGTGAAGTATTTCGGGCGATCGCTGGACAACATCGCCGTCTTGTCGATCGGCACCGGTGCAAAGGCATTACGGCTCACGCACGAGCAGACAAAATCGCGAGGCGCCCTTAGTTGGGGCTGGGCGCGTGGTGCTCCGCTCCTCCTCAATCTCGTGCTTGCGGCGCAATCGCAATCGGCGCATGGGGCGGCGACCCTGCTGCTCCCGCCCGACCGCTACCTGCGCATTGACGCCGACTTGACCGATCCGATTCCCCTCGACAGCTACGCCGCAGCGGAGCATCTGATCGAGCGCGGCACCCAGGCCGGTCGGACCCACTTGGCCAAGATAGAGCAAGCTTTTCTATCCTAATCGAAGGAGATAACGTATGGATCAGGACGACGTACGCGCCCTCTACCCCCAACTTGGGAGCGAGCTGCGCGACTATATGGCGCGACAGCTAAACACGCGAACGCGCTTGGCTACAGGCACTCGGCTGACCGAGGGCCAAGAGCGTGAGGAGAGCGAGGAGATCCCATCGGGGGACCTGGCGACCATGTGCAAAGGAGTGGCGATTAACGCCGATCCGCACCGATCGTATCTGGATCAGCAGCCGTACGGCGACAAGTTGCTGCAAACGGTGCGGGACGCCTACGACCGCTACTACGGCCGCTCGGCCCCGCATGCTAGCGGGTTCGTGCTCTACCGCATCCCATTCATCCTCTCGACAATCGACCGACTCTTACAGGGAAAGCAGTAAGTCTCGTGGCCATATGACGAGAGTTGGCCCGCAGCCTACGAAAAGGGATGACATCGATTATTCGGCAGATACCAGCAGGGATCGGTTGCCGGCACATCGGCTGTAAGGACCCACGCGAGTTGCGCCAATCCCACGCTCAGGAGTCGCCGTTCGCCACACGAGATGCGCCGGTTTTGCCAGCCGAGGTGCGCCAATCCTGCAGACAGCGCCACACGAGCTGCGCCGATCCCGACGGCGCCGACGATCAGCGGTGGGTCAGCACACCGATGAAACGGCTGGCCGGATGGATGGTGCAGGACGCGTGGGACATGTGGCGCAGGACGCGTGGCGAACGGCGCACCTCGTGTGGGTCCTTACAGAGTGGCACTCAATAGAATAGCAACTACATACACATAGTGCGTCTAGTTGACCTAGAGAAGTAGAGACTCCGTAATTGACGTTGGGACACGCATAAAAATGCAAGCCCACTGGCTCGACGGTAGTGATCGTGGGTCTATACACACTCGTACGACCTGCTGGATCGCGTGCAGCAACGGGTGCCTGTAGCTGATAGTGCATGACTATGCAGCCTACCAACGTCAATTACGAAGTCTCGCGAAGTAGTTGGCCGTTATGCCCGTTGCTGACGGAGAGAGATACGGCGGCGGCGGGGGTTTCCCAGTTCAGGCCTCTCGCCAACCATCCTGTCCGCGAGCGCGAAGTCATTGGCCTCCGAAAAGACAAACTGCTGAGACCACCAAACTTGTTGGACGTTGATGGCGTCCACATCGTCAGGGTTTGCTTCGTGCTCGAACTGCGCGCGTTTATACTCGTCGTGGTTATACATGAGGATTGTTAGACGCGGGGAGAGTGGGAAGTGTATCTCAACACCCTTAGACGTCACGTAGAGGTCAGGTGTTCGCGGCCCACGTCCAGGGTTAGTGAGCGTGATAGGCGTGTCGGACGTATAGAATCGCTTGCCCGTCTTATCAGGGTCATTGTGCAGCAAGATCCAATTCTTGCGCCGGAAGACGGCCGTCAGATCATCAAGGTTCCGCTGTATGAGCGACATGAGCGCGATTTTCGTGTCCTCCTTTGTTACAGGTGCATCATCGAGATCCAGTAAGCCCCAATACTGCCGCAACACATCCTGCCAAAGGGCTACCCTCAGGTACTGCAACGCGATAAAAGCAGCCATCTGTTCCTTGCGCTCCAAGAGGACCACGAGAGAGGGCGTGGCGTGCAACTCGCGCAATATCTGACTGTACTCGGTCTCCCATTGGGCGAACACCCCCTCGAAGGACACCACATCCGATCCGTCCCGGCGATAGGTATACATATCACGTTGATGGGCGACCTCACATATCCTGGCTTGGTTAGACTTGCGTTGTTCCTTGTTGAAGCACCACAAGCGCATGTGCTTCTGGTCCGTTTCATCGGGGGTTGACGTGAAGTACCGCAAGTGGACCTGAGGTACGAAGTGCCCTTTTTTTGTTCGTGTAGCTTCCATGGTAATAGCTCGCCGTATATGCTCGGTGTCGAACACCGGCATACTCCTACTCTCGACTTGTATACAGACGCTCGATGCATAGCATATCAAAGGATAAATGTTCGAGTGTCACATTTATTAACACTCTGCTAGCAGGTCGTATGGCCGTTATTGCTATGAGCGTCCCTGGGGCGTTGTAGCGGCCGTAGGCGGGCGGTGGGGCCGTGGGACGGGTTGTGAACAGCACTCTAATGAGCGCCATTTGATGCGATAAGTAGAGCCACCCTCCACTGGATATCGCATCCACTCTTGCTAAACTCCCGCCGAAGGCGCTGTCGTTTATCACCAGTGACGATGGCTAGAAAAAGAGGCTTGACGGTGGCCGAGGTGATCGCATCAAATGGCGCTCAAAACGATAGCAGGCACAGTGGGACGGTCCTATCTTGCGGCCCTGGGGGGGGCTCCTGGGCGCTCCTGGCGGCCCTGGGCGCGTCGCGGGCTCCACGCGGCGCACACAGCGGGTCCACGCGCACGGCCCGTGGGGCTGGCCAGGGCCAGGGCCGGCGATCTGACGCCGGCGCCGGCAGCCAGGATACACACGCCCACCACGGCGGATGTAAGGACCCACGCGAGGTGCGCCAATCCCACGCTTAGGAGTCGCCGTTCTCCCCACGAGATGCGCCGGTTTTGCCAGCCGAGTTGCGCCGATCCTGCAGACAGCGCCACACGACCTGCGCCGATCCCGACGGCGCCGACGAACACCGGTGGGTCAGCACATCTAGGAAACGGCTGGCCGGATGGATGGCGCAAGACGTGTGGGAATTGTGGCGCAAGATGAGTGGCGAACGGCGCAACTCGTGTGGGTCCTTACAACGTTGCCCAACCTTTATGACAATGTACAGGGTCTTACACGAGGAGCGTTATACAGAGCGCCTTCTCGCTAACGAGTATAGCACAGATACGTGCAGAGAACCATGACCCAGTGTGAAAAAAGACATGATAGTGTTAGTATTTTTATCCACGATAATGCATCCTCCGTCGTTAAGGAACATGAAATGGAGACCGATCTTTGTCGGTGGAGTGATGCCTGCGTTCCTGAGAGCATCGTTAATGATTTTCGGTGATTGCCTGATTGCCTCCTCGATCTGTCTAGCTTGGCGCAGCAGTCTATTGCTGGCCATAGCATGTTGGATCGATACCCCTGACAACATTACTCCGCCTGATGCGGCGTAGACCGCGCCGTCAATCTCAACGAACGGCATGATGTGGACTTTCCTGAGTTCCGCGCGTTGTTGTTCCGATATGGGAAACTCTAGTCCAATGACACCCTGGAGGCGGGTGACAAGACCAGCATCAGGCCACTCCTGCACGATCGTCCGCATCATCGACTCTTGTGTCCAGGCACCATGGGGCAGAATATCAATTAGGTAGGCATCGTCCTGCCTGAAGATGGCGACGAGCAATGGCTTTGTGCGTCGTACGAACCCGTCAGGCTCGACAACTGTCGAGAGATGTAAGTGATGGATGCCCCAATCATTGAGGAGTAGGTCGAGGTGCTTCTCGCCAGGCATTTGATAGATGTGCTTAACGCCTCTGCTAAGGTAGCG